>Ga0208980_10001969_pt1 | contig 12469 bp, 15 predicted proteins | sample WetSurMetagenome_3_FD_187993 | JGI IMG/M metagenome (GOLD analysis project Ga0208980, IMG submission 187993) | Wetland microbial communities from Twitchell Island in the Sacramento Delta, sample from surface sediment Aug2011 Site A1 Bulk (version 2) | ecosystem: Environmental > Aquatic > Marine...
CCGTTCGCGCCGCGAGTGCTGCGGGTCGCGGCCGGCGACGATGTCGCGCAGCTCGGCCAGCGCCCGCTCGAAATCGTCGTTGACGACGACGTAGTCGAACTCGCTCCAGTGCGCCATGTCCGTCGCGGCGTCGTCGAGGCGCCGCCGGATCACTTCTTCGGCATCCGTCCCGCGGCCCCGCAGCCTGCGCTCCAGCTCGTCCCGTGACGGCGGCAGGATGAAGATCGAAACGCACTCCGGCATGGCGGCCCGGATCTGCCTGGCGCCCTGCCAGTCGATCTCGAGGATCAGGTCCTGGCCGCCGGCGAGGGACTGCTCCACCTGCCTCTTCGAGGTGCCGTAGCTGTTGTCGAACACCGTCGCGTGCTCGAGGAACTCGCCGCTCGACACCATGCGCTCGAACTCCTCCTTCGCGACGAAGAAGTAGTCGCGGCCGTGCACTTCGGTCGGCCGCTGCCTGCGCGTCGTGTAGGAGATCGAAAAGCGCAACGCCGGCTCGCGCTCCATGAGGGCGCGCACCAGCGAGGTCTTGCCGGCGCCGGAGGGCGCCGCGATGACGAACAGGCGGCCACGGCACGGGCCGGATCGGGGGGGCGAGGTCACCCGGGCATTCTAGCCGTTCGGCGGCGTGCGCCGCTCCCGGCGGTCCTGGCGAATCACTCGACGTTCTGGACCTGCTCTCGCATCTGCTCGATCAGGACCTTCATGTCCACCGCGGCCCGGGTGGTCTCGACGTCCTGCGACTTCGACGACAGCGTGTTCGCCTCGCGGTTGAGTTCCTGCATCAGGAAGTCGAGGCGCCGGCCGGCGGGCTCGGTCGCGTCGAGCACGTGCAGCGTCTCCGTGACGTGGCTGCCCAGGCGGTCGAGTTCCTCCTCGACGTCCATCTTGTAGGCGAGCAGCACCAGTTCCTGCTCGAGGCGCTCCGGGTCCACCTGGGTGCCGAGCTGCGCGACGCGCTCGGAGACCCTGGCGCGGATGCGCGCCCCCACCTCCGGCAGCCGCGCGCGCACCAGCGCGACGCGCTCCAGCAGTCCCTCGCAGCGCTGGCGCAGCAGCTCGTGGATACGCGCACCTTCGCGCCCACGCGACTCGTTCAGCTCGCCGGCGGTTTCGCCGAGCAGCGCCAGCGCCTCACCGGCGACGGGCGTCAGGTCGCGTTCCGCCTCGCGGATCACGCCCGGCCAGCGCAGGATGTCGAGCGCGCTCATCGGTCCCGGGATGCCGCCCAGCATGCTGCCGACGTCGGCCGCGCGCCTGAGCAGCTGCTCGACCATCGGGCGATTGAGTTCGAGCGTCGGCGCCGACGCCGTCGTCCCGCGCAGGTAGAGGCCCACCTCCACCTTGCCGCGGCGCAGGCTTCCGCCGAGGAGCTGTCGTACGTCCCCCTCGAGCCCGCGCAGGTCTTCCGGCAGGCGGAGCGAGATCTCGAGGTAGCGGTGGTTGACCGTGCGCAGTTCGCAGGTCAGTGTGCCCCAGGGCCCCTGGCGCTCACGCCGCGCAAAGCCCGTCATGCTGCGGATCATGGAGTCTTCCCGGCGGAAATTCCCTGCAACCGAACCCTTGGCCACGCGCACGCCACTTACCGGGATGCTGCGCGGAATGTTATAGAATCGCCCTGAGTCTACATTAGAAGCAGGCGTGCTGGAGCGGCACTTGCACATCGAGCACGCAGACCTGAGTCTCCTCGGGAATCGCGAAGAAAACCAGGACCGCGTCGCGATCGCGATCGGCGACGGCGCCGCATTGCTTGTCGTCGTGGACGGCATGGGCGGGCATTCGGACGGCGCATACGCCGCCGAAGCGGCCATTCGTTCCATGGTCGACGACTTCTGGGAAGCGAGCCGGCCGCTGTTCGACCCCGAGGGGTTCCTGCACCTTGCCGTCGGCCGAGCGCACGAAGCCGTCGTCGCGCTGGGACGCGGCCTGCTGCCGGAGATACGGCCCCGCGCCACCTGCGCCGCCTGTCTCGTGCAGGGCGCGAGCGCCTACTGGGTCCACGTCGGGGACAGTCGCGTCTACCAGCTGCGCGCCGGTGCCGTGGTCGCCCGCACGCGCGACCACAGCCACGTCGAGCTCCTGCTGCGCGCAGGGCGCATCACCGAGCGGCAGGCCCAGGACCACCCGATGCGGAACTACGTCGAGTGCTGCATCGGCGGCGATCCCGTGTTGCCCGAGATGACGCTGAGCGGGCGCAATGCGCTCAAGTCCGGCGACGTCCTGGTACTGTGTTCCGACGGGCTCTGGTCCGGACTCACCGACGAGCAGATCGCGGCGCTGAGCCAGGACCCCGAGCCCGACCTGCGCGAGTCGCTGGCGGACCTCGGCCGGCGTGCGGTGCTGAGCACCGCGCCCTACGCGGACAACACCACCGCCGCTGCCGTCCGCTGGCTCGGTCCTTGAACGAGGAGATCCCCAATTGAGACCCAGCGGCCGCTCGCCTGACGAGATGCGCGCCATTCGCATCACCCGCGGATTCACGCGTCACGCGGAGGGCTCGGTGCTGGTCGAATTCGGCGACACGCGGGTGCTGGTGACGGCCACGGTCGAGGACGGGGTGCCGTCGTTCCTGCGCGGCAAGGGCGAGGGCTGGGTGACGGCCGAGTACGGCATGCTGCCGCGCGCGACCCATACGCGCTCGGCGCGCGAGGCCGCACGCGGCAAGCAGAGCGGCCGCACGCTCGAGATCCAGCGCCTGATCGGGCGCTCGCTGCGCGCCGTCGTGGACATGCGCGCGCTGGGCGAGCGAACCGTCACGCTCGACTGCGACGTCCTGCAGGCGGACGGTGGCACGCGCACGGCGGCAATCACCGGAGCCTACGTCGCCCTCGCCGACGCGATGGACGCACTGGTTCGCCGCCGCTCGCTGTCGCGCAGCCCGCTGCACGGCCAGGTCGCGGCCGTCTCCGTCGGCATCGTCGGCGGCGCCGCGGTGCTGGACCTCGACTACGCGGAGGACTCCGACGCCGAGACCGACATGAACGTGGTCATGAACAACGGCGGCGGGTTCATCGAAATCCAGGGCACGGCCGAAGGCCACGCGTTCCGCAGGCACGAACTCGATCGCCTGCTGGACCTTGCGTCCGTGGCCTGCCAGCAGCTCTTTGCGGCGCAGCTCGAGGCGCTGCAGGAGCCGCTCGCGGGCGCAGCCCGCGGGCGCGGCGCGTGACCGAGCGGTTGCCTGCGCGGCTGGTCCTCGCGACCGGCAACGCCGGCAAGCTGCGGGAACTGCGGGCGATTCTCGCGCCCTGGCAGGTCGAGGTCCTGCCGCTGTCCGACTTCACCGGTTCCGCGGCCGAAGAGACCGGCCACTCCTTCGTCGAGAACGCGATCCTCAAGGCGCGCTTCGCCGCGGCGGCGGCCGGCCTGCCAGCGATCGCGGACGATTCCGGGCTCGAGGTGGACGCTCTCGGCGGGGCGCCCGGGATCCGTTCAGCCCGGTACGCGGGCGAAGGTGCCGGCGACGCCGCGAACAACGCCAGGCTGCTGCGGGAGCTGCAGGAGGTGCCGGACCCGGCACGTACGGCGCGCTACCGCTGCGCGGTCGCGTACCTTCGGTACCCCGGCGACCCGGCGCCGATCGTGTGCGAGGCGAGCTGGGAGGGCCGGATCGCGAGTGCACCCCGGGGGTCCGGCGGATTCGGGTACGACCCGCTGTTCGTCGTCGCGGGCACCGACCGCACTGCCGCGGAATTCGAAGCCGGAGAGAAGAACGGCGTGAGCCATCGCGGCAAGGCCCTGCGCGCGCTCGTCGCCCGGCTCGGTGACCACGGTCCGTGACGGCGCTGGTTGCGCCGCCGCTCTCGCTCTACGTGCACTTGCCGTGGTGCGTGCGCAAGTGCCCGTATTGCGACTTCAATTCCCACGCGGTTCCGTCCGCGGGAATTCCCGAGGGGGCATATCTCGCGGCGCTCCTCGACGACCTGGATCTTGCGGCGCGCGAGGTTGCGGGGCGCGAAATCGTGTCGGTGTTCTTCGGCGGAGGGACGCCGAGCCTCTTTTCGGCCAGCGCCATTGCGGCCGTGCTCCGGCGGGCCCGCGAGCTGCTGCCGGTCGCCGGCGACGTGGAGGTCACGCTCGAGGCCAATCCGGGCACGGTCGAGCACGGAGCGTTTGCTGCGTACCGCGATGCCGGGGTCAATCGCGTGTCGCTGGGCGCGCAGAGCTTCGACGACCGGTGCCTCGCCGCGCTGGGTCGCATCCACCAGGGCGCCGAGATCCTCGGCGCGGTCGGCGAGCTGCGCGCGGCGGGTCTCGGCAACTTCAACCTCGACCTCATGTACGGCCTGCCGCAGCAGTCGCCCCGGGGTGCGCTCCTGGACGTCGAGCGCGCCATCGAACTCGAGCCTGCGCACATTTCGCACTACAACCTGACGCTGGAGCCGGGAACCGTCTTCGAACGGCGGCCGCCGCAGCTGCCGGACGAGGAGGTGGTGTTCGAGATGCAGGAGTCCTGCCAGGCGCGGCTGGCAGCCGCGGGGTTCCAGCAGTACGAGGTGTCGGCCTATGCGCGGCCCGGGCGCCGCTGCAGGCACAACCTCAACTACTGGGAGTTCGGCGACTACCTCGGCATCGGTGCCGGCGCGCACGGCAAGGTCACCGACACGGCACGCGGCTGCGTGGGACGCGCAGAACGAGTGCGCCAGCCGGGCAGGTACCTTGCCGCGGCGCGCGCGGAAGAGAGGGTCGCGGGCGTACGCACGATCGCGGGCGGTGAGCTTGCATTCGAGTTCTGCCTGAACGCGCTGCGACTGGTCGAAGGCTTCGACGAGGCGACGTTCGAGGCTCGCACCGGGCAGGCATGGGCCACCGTGCGGGGCGCTGCGGTCGCCAGTGAGCGAGGCCTGCTCACGCGGACGCCGGCAGGGCGCTGGGCCGCGACGCCGCAGGGACGCTTGTTCCTCAATGACTTGCAGGCGATCTTCCTCCCCGACGCGGCCCCGGCCGGGGCGCCGGCGGACTGAAACCGGCAGCGCCATGCACTGAAATCCGTCCTTCCGGCGGTCCGAGCAGGCTTCAGGCGCGCCAGTTATGCACATCCGGGAGCCGTGAGCCTAGATTCGGCGGGTTACGGCCTGTAGTCGAAGTGACATCTTAGGCGTGCATCATAAGCTACTGATTTATAACCAAGAAAATACGTGGTCAAAAATTGACCAAATCGAAAATGCTGCAATCTCGCGCCACGCCCAGCCCCTGCGAACTCCATTCATCCACAAAGTTACCCACAGCTTTTGTGGATAACCGGGCGTGGTGTCGACGCGACATACCGACGAGCCTTGTCACGATGACCTGCCGCTCCTATACTTCGCGCCCTTTTTCCCCAAGTCTTTCCAAGGACCGCGGCCATGAAGAGCGGAATCCATCCCGAGTACAAAAACATCACCGTGACTTGCAGTTGCGGGAACAAGTTCGAGACGCGCTCCACGCTCGGCGAGGATCTGCAGATCGAAGTGTGTTCGAGCTGCCACCCGTTCTACACGGGCAAGCAGAAGATCGTCGACACCGGCGGTCGCGTCGATCGCTTCCGCAAGAAGTACGCGCGCGGCTGACGGACTACGTCGAGCGATCAACGACGGGGCGCCACGGGCGCCCCGTTTCGTTTCCGGTACCCGTATCGTGTTGGCGCCGGGCGTGATCGCCCCGTGGAGGCCGGTCGAGTCGCTCCTCGTGAATCGCTTTGTCGACCGAAGTCCCGACCGTCCGGACGCCTGCGGCAATCGCCCCGTGGACGCCACCCGCGCCAGGCGTTAAGGCGTACGGGTCGACGGGCGGCGCGAGCGGCCCCGGCTCGTCCACGCTCGTCGAATCGATCTCGGTCCAGCCCTCGGGCGTCTCCCGACGCACGAACGCCGTGCCGCGCAGGTCGCGGATCTCGGAAATGGGCGTGCCCGCCGCGAGCCGGTGCGCGATCTCGCAGACCTGGCGCTCCGCGTTGCCGTAGACGAGCAGGTCCGCCTTCGCGTCCAGCAGCACCGAGCGGCGGACTTTCTCCGACCAGTAATCGAAGTGCGCGATGCGGCGCAGCGACGCCTCGATGCCGCCGACCACCACCGGCACGTCCTTGTACGCCTCGCGGACGCGCTGGGAATACACGATTACGCAGCGATCGGGCCGGGCGCCCGCGACCCCGTGCGGCGTGTAGGCGTCGTCGCTGCGGATGCGGCGGTCCGCCGTGTAGCGATTCACCATCGAATCCATGTTGCCGCCGGTCACCCCGAAGAAGAGGTTCGGGCGGCCGAGCTTCATGAAATCGCGCGTCGAGTGCCAGTCCGGCTGGGCCACGATGCCCACGCGGAACCCCTGCGCCTCGAGCACGCGGCCGACGATGGCCATGCCAAAGCTCGGCAGGTCCACGTACGCGTCGCCCGTGACGAGGATGACGTCGCAGGAATCCCAGCCAAGCTCATCCATCTCCGCCCGCGACATGGGCAGGAAGGGCGCCGGGCCGAAGCGGTGCGCCCAGTGCTTGCGGTAGGAAAAGAGGTCGCGGGCGGGCTGCATGGCAGGCAGTGTAGACGGCTTGCTTGCTGCTCTGCACCCGCGGCTGGAGGCGCGCGAGTCCGCAGTTACATGGCTGAGGCAAGGTGGAAATCAGTCCCGCTCGACCTCATCCGCGACCAGCTCCAGGACGCGCGGCGCAAGCACCAGGCCGAGATGGGTCGCGCTGACCTCGATGTGGCGGACCTGCGGCGACCATTTGTCGATGCAGGCTCGCCACGCCACGATGCCGTCGCGCCTGGAGTAAATGGCGGCGACGGGCACACGCAGCGGCGTCGCATAGCGGGCCGCGACCGACCGTTCGATCTCGGCGAGGTCGAAACCCTGCGATCGATATCGGTCGGCCGTGGCGGTGTATCGGGGACCTCCGATCACGGGGCTGCCGAGCGTCACGACCTTGCGAACCTCTCCCGGGTGCTCGCGCGCATATTCGCGTGCGATGTAGCCACCCAGGCTCCAGCCCACGAGCACGACCGGCTCGCCGTGAGTTGCGATCGACTGCTGGACGACGTGCATCAGGCTCGCCCGCAGGCGCTTGACGTCACCTGTGTTCGGTCCGAGCCCCCAGTCGCCGGCGCGATGGCCGCGACGGCGCAGGAAGGATTCCATGACGCGCATCGACCGAGGTCCCGCCCCGAAGCCTGGCAGCAGGAGGGCCGTGCGCGGCCTTGCGGCGCGCCGGGACTTCATCGCAAGCCACGACGGTACCCATCGCAGCGCATCAATCGGCAGCCGAAGCTCCCTCAGGGCGTCGAGCCTGCCCGGTGGAGTAATCGGTTCGTAGTCGATCGTCATCCAGCCGAGGCCCGCCCCTGAGGTTTGCCGTCTGCCCTGAAAACGAAGAGCCAAAGTGAAGCATGCCTGTGTCTCCGCAAATCAGGGGCTGTTCTTCGCCGCGGCGATCGCGCTTTCCACCTGCTTCCTGGGCCACGGGTACCCACCGTGCACCTACGCGACCCGCGAGAGCAGCGACGGCAAGGAGCGCCGCAATCCACAGCTAGATGTCTGCTTGACAACTAACAATTATCGTAGAACAATAATAACGTATCATAAAACATGAGGGCCGCCATGGAAGCGAAGAGCATACCGCCCGTGAACAAGCGCCTTTGTCGCGTCGTCGCCGTCCTGGTTGCTGTGAGCGCCATCCTCATTCTCGTCTTCAATGCGGGTGGGTGGCTTGACCCCGCTGCGACCGAAGCGACGGCGCGCGAGGCGTCCGGAATGCTGACCGAACCAGTCTTCATCACACCGGTGGTCCGGTGGCTCGGCCTCGGTGCGACGACGCTGTACCAGTGCGTCCTGGTTGCGGGTCTGCTCAGCATGCGGAGGCTGTTCACGCGTCTGGCAGCAGGAGAGGTGTTCGTACCCGAAACGGGAGTACTGCTGCGCCGCTTCGGCACAGCGCTGCTCGCGTACGCGGCACTCAGGCCCCTGGTCAAGGCCGCACTGTCCCTGCTCGTGACGCGCGATCCGGTCGTCGGCGGGGCGACGCTGAGGGTCGGCATCACGGAACTGGAGATCATCTTCGCCCTGACCGGTGCGCTGATCCTGATCTTCGGCTCGGTGATGGCCGACGCGACGCGCATTGCCGACGAAAACCGCGAGATCGTCTGACCATGCCCATCGTCGTCACGCTCGACGTCATGCTCGCCCGGCGCAAGATGCGATCGAAGGAACTCGCAGAGCGCATCGGCATCACCGAGGTCAATGTCTCGTTGCTGAAGAGCGGGCGCGTCAAGGGCGTGCGCTTCGAGACGCTGGAGAAGATCTGCGAGGTCCTGGACTGCCAGCCCGGGGACATTCTCGAGTACCGGCCGGATGCCGGCGAATCAATTCACGGCTGACCTCAATCCGCTGGGTTCGCGATAGCGCGTGATGCACGTTGTCGGTGAGAAGGACGCTCGCGCGGAGGTTCCGGAATGAACACCATCATCAAGCGAAGTTTCCGCGCGCGATCACTTGCCGCGGCAGCCATCATCGCACTGATCCCCCGGTTGCTCATCGCCGCGCCGGAACTTGCGCTGCAGATGGCCGTCGACGTCTCGGTGCCAACCGTCGGGCAGCCGGTGCAGTTCACGGTCACCGCCGGCAACATTGGCGCCGACGCCGCGACCGGCGTACAGGTCACCGACCAGCTGCCGGCGGAGCTCGCGATTCCCGCGGGGATGGCGGCGTTTCCCAGCACGGGAACATACGACGCCGCGACCGGCGTCTGGGCGATCGGTTCGATGGCCGCCGGTGCCAGCGCCACATTAGTGATCCCGGCAGTCGTCGCTGTCGCGAATCAACCGCCGTGCAGCGTGAACGTGGCGCGCCTGACCAGTCCGTCGGACGCGGACACCTCGAACAACCGGGCATCGGCCGCCGTGCGGCGCAGTGCCACGGATCGCTGCGTGGACTTGTATGTATTCATGGACGTCCAGTACATCCCGAGCTGTGCCAAGTCGAACCGCGTCTCCAACCTGGTTCGGGTGAGAAATTTCGGACCCGACGCAGCCACCAATGTCTACGCCGACCTGACCCAGAGTCCAGCCGATACCCCCAATCTTCGACTGACCAACCCGAGTGGCAAGGCTGGCGTCAGCTGCACCGGCACTCGTTGCTCCGTCGCGTCCATGGCGGCGGGGACATACATCGACCTCCAGGCAGAATCGGACAGTTTCAGGAACGACGTCCAGGTGGCGCCGACCCTGAGTGCGTCGGTATCCGGCAGCGAGCCGGATTTCGCGACGAACAACAACCAGTCCAGCGTGGTCGACGTGTTTCCCGCTGTATCCGCGAAATGCGAGGGGATCAAAGTCCCTGACTCGGTCGGCGGCTGCTTCATCGCCACGGCCGCTTATGGCTCCGCGCTCGAGCCGCATGTCATGGCGCTCCGCGAGTTCCGTGACCGTTACCTGCAGCGCAGCACCCTCGGGCGAGCGTTCATTCGCTTCTATTATCGGTATTCGCCGCCTGTCGCCGCCGTCATCGCCCAGCACGAATGGTTGCGGTCAATCGTGCGGATGCTGCTGACGCCACTCGTGCTGGTCGTTGCGTTCCCGCTTCGGGCCGCCGCCGTGCTGATGCTCGCGCTGGTGGTATCCATCCGGGTCAGCTACAGCCGCGCTGAATGCAGCAGCGACACCGAGGATTGCGGCAAGCGAGCGACCCGGCGGGCCTGATGTTTCCACGTATTCAACGAATGGGTACGGAGACGCATGCTGCCGTCAGACACGCAGTGCGTTGAAGAGGGCGGAGCTGCCCAGGGAGTCGCGGCCATGCGTCGTCGGATCGCTTCCGGATGGACACGCTGCGGCGCGATCACGCTCATCCTCTGTGCACCAATGCTCACCCCGGCACAGGCACCGGCGGCGGATGACGCCCCCTTGCCGGTTGCGGGGGAAGCGCAAGGCGCGGTCAACGCCGGAGGCGCGACCGGAGGCAGGACGGCAAGCGCCGACTACGGAACGGTCGTGTTCTTCCGCGGCATCAAGGTGCTCGGTGCGGCGTGGGGCTACACGATCTACGATGGCGACACCAAGCTGGGCAAGCTGACGAGCGGCACCTACTTTTCGGTGCAACTGCCAGCAGGCGAGCATCGACTCGTCGTGAATTCGTGGACCGAGCACCCCCAGTACCTCTCAGTAGAGCCCGGCCAGACGTACTACGTGTTCGGCACCGTCGTGCGCATGTCGGATCATCCCTTCTTGTCCGAGGCTCCCAGGGAAATGTTCGAGGGCATGAAGCCGATCCTGAAGGACGTCACCGTGAAGCCACAGGAATAGGCGGGGAACGTCGCCTCGGAGGTTAGACAATGCCACTGCGATCGATTTGCGCGGTATCAATTCGTCCGACGATCGCCATCGGGGCGTTCTGCGCAGGGCTGCTGGCCGCTGGCTGCGGGACCATTACGACCGGCTATCAGTCCGCCGGTCAGCCCATCCAGGCCCGCGCCGGGCAGGCGCTCGTCTTTGGCCACGTCAAGGTCGCCGGGATGGACGGCACTGTCTACTTTCCGGCGGGCCGCGGCCTGGCAACGCCCTCAAATCCCGGACTGGTCGAGCACATGACGCCGAACCTCTCGCTGTGGAAGCTGAGATCACCCATAGCGATGGAGTGGGGGGCTTCGACAACACAACTGAAGTTCGAGGCGGATGGATCGCTGTTCGTGTGGGTGCCAGCCGGGGATTACGAACTGGTCTTGACGTCTCCGACGAACCTGGAGCACGTACGAATGGAGATGGTGGCACTGATTCGGGTGCCAGCCGACGCGATTGCCGCTTACGCCGGCGAACTGATCATCACCATTGCCATGGAACCGACGGAAACCTTCCTCGATCCGCAGCCTTACATGGTTGCAGGCGTCGAAGTGGAGAGCAGTGCTGCCGCTGCACGGAATGCACTGGAAGCGCGATTCGGACCGCTTCCAGGACCGCCCGCAGAGTCGCTGTGGTGCCCGCCGAGCCCTGAGACCCGCGAGACGATGGATTACGCCGTCGCCATTGCCCGGCTCAATGCCGGCTGCAGAAGTTTCGAGACGACACCCCTGCCGACCGTGCCCCGATGATGACCCGGGCCGCCAGGAGGATTGCGATGGTCGGCCTGCTGGCGTCACTGGTTGCAGGCTGCGTTCCCATACCTGTTTCCACGATTGCACGAGCGCCGCGGTTCACCCAGGAGCAGGTCGATGCCATCGGCCGCGAGCCGCAGTCACGAGAGAGCCTCGAGGCAGGACTCGGGTTTCCGGATCTACGAAGGGACGGTGACCGGATCTGGATCTATACGTGGACCGAGGACTACGGCGCGTGGGAACTCGTTCCCATCAAGGGTCAGTGGAGCGACAACAGAGCCGGTCCTGTGGAATCACATCGATTCCTGTGGGTGTTCGAGTTCGACAGTGACGGCGGGCTTCGAAGCCAGGAGTTTGTCCGAGACGCCAAGGAGGTCAGCCCGAAAAAGTACTGCACCATGCGCGGAGTCTGTCTGCACCACACGCTCACGGTGGATGACGTCGAGTTCGGATTCAAGTACGTGTTCGATAACGAACGCAGTGCCGTGACCGTCGCGGGCGAGGCACGAGAGCGGATTGCGCAGCCCGAGCCGCGGTCCGACGAATGCGTCCTCGTCGTTTGGCCGGATAGAGAGTGGGATAGCTACGACAAGGGGGACGGCTTGCTGGCCTGGGAATGGGAGGGCGGATTGGCCCTCACCATCGACAACACGCCTCCATGGTCGACGTGGCGCCGACTGCCAGCGGGTGCCTTCGCGCGCCTTGCGCTGCCCGCCGGCGTGCATGCCATTGCCGTCCGAGGCTCACGGTCACCGGAGGAGCAGGAGACCCGCAAGTCCACAAGGAGATTTGAGTGCGCCGCGGGGGAACAGGTGTACCTGGCCATTGGATCCTTGAAGACGAGTGGGACCCGCCTGCCGATCGAGTTGCGGCCCGTCGAGCCGACGGCCGCGCGGGCGCTGATCGCAGACATGGCGCAGTTGTTGCCGCCGGACTAGGGCAGGCAGACAAGCCGCAGCTCTTGGAGTCATGACCAGCAGGGTGCCGATGACGTGGCCGTCCTGGGTCGGCTTTCCCCGTCGATCGCCGGCCTTCGAGCGAGTGAATCGGCCGAGCGAGGCGGGCTCGAGGCGTGGATCGAAGGGCGGGGGAGTGTGGGAGAGTCGGGAAGCGGTAGAGGTCGCGAGTGATGACTGCTTGTGACAAGAGCAGACGTTCGGCAACGGCGGAAGTCGGCCAACAGCCGCCTGATGGGTCGATTCCAATGGGCGCTCCAAACCAGACCCTGAGGCATCGAGCATTCCCGTTCTGGGAGATTCGTAAACCCACCAATGCTGGCCGTTGCCCAAGGTCATGGGCGCCCAGCCTAAGATTGATCTTACGCAAGCCACGCCGCACCTTGGGGAGATATGTCAGACTATCCGAAGGAAGTCTTGCGTCTGCGACAGTTTGTATGAGCTGGGAAGGCGGGCCCAGCTA
>Ga0208980_10001970_pt1 | contig 12465 bp, 19 predicted proteins | sample WetSurMetagenome_3_FD_187993 | JGI IMG/M metagenome (GOLD analysis project Ga0208980, IMG submission 187993) | Wetland microbial communities from Twitchell Island in the Sacramento Delta, sample from surface sediment Aug2011 Site A1 Bulk (version 2) | ecosystem: Environmental > Aquatic > Marine...
CAAGCATCTGAGGGTCTTCCCAGTTGAATTTGCCCTCAGATACGTTGAAATAATGTTTATAAGGAAGTGGTCTCATGATGCCTACCAATCATCCTGAACAGTTTTCTTGGCAGACTGACCTACACCTACATTCGATTGTGGCTGTTCTTCTTCATTGCCGGCTGGTGGATCGACTTTGTAATTTCCGGCATACTGCTTGAATTCATGAGAATCAGCTGTCTTACGTTGAAGCCACTTCGGAAGTTTCTCGAACTTATCCTTACATCCTTCAAAACCAATCTTTGCTACTTCATCCCAATCCCAATTCATAGGCGGATTACGCATATCTGGACATTCCATACTCTTTGGCTTTTGGGTAATAGTATTGAATTTTAGAGTAGTATTCTCATTTGTTACTTCAGCTATTTCCTGACCAATATATGATTTCTTTCTTTTATGAATGAAAGATATCAAAGCTGTTTTACCAAGCATCTGCCCAGGATCAAATCCCTGTTGTTCAGCCGGAGTGAGAGGTTTGTTTCTCCAAGCAGAGATAAGTTTACCAAAATTGGATCCGTCACCCGTTGATGCTGTTACTTCCAATCCTACTACAAACGGTTCTTCTCCTTTGTCATCGCTGAATTTAGCAAGTAGCCCGGGGAATTCCCATGTGATATAAATTTTCCTTACTGTTGGCCGCTTAGGATCGATCTTCCCATTATAGATATTTGGGATCGTTCCAAGGTCTACCACAGAATAACACCTTGCAATTGCGGTTTGCGGTTCAGGTAAAGCCACTGGCTTAAAGTTTCCGCTTTTAGTTGCTAACATGATTACATGAATTTAATTAAACAATAAAAATATTTGTTGAAAAGATAATTTTTTTCCTAACCTGGGATATCAAAGGTACCGAAATTATTTTTTTATTTTGACTTTCGGACCAGATTTTCTCCGCATTTTGAATGATTTATGAACAGTTCTCCATTCACTGAATTTCCAGGGAGCAAGTTCTTTTGAAACTCTCATCTCATTAAATTTCTTCCATCGTTGTTTCAACCTGAAATTATAACATTTACGCCGGTTCCTCAACCTTCTTTCATAATCTTTCCTTGTGAAATCGACATCATCTTCTTTTAATCTTCTTCTTTTTTCTTTTATACTGATGCCAAAGTCACCAAGTTCATCTATCCGGATAAAATTACCAAGACGCATATGTCTGTTGATATGTTGAAAATAAAGTCCGACAAGATTATAAATCTCTTTGTCGGACATATCAATGCCTCTTTCCTTACATTCAGATGAAATGATACGGCAGATCTCTGTGCAGTTCTTGGGACCCTGGAAGTCTTTTATCTTACCGGGTAACAAACTTGTTTGTAACGAGAAATCTAATTCCTGGTACGACTTCTTCGTTCTTGATAAGCGATTCCCGGATTTTATCTTTATTAGCATCTATGTAAGAATTTACTTTTCTTGAATCAACGGTAAGCATATCACGTGGAACCAGAAGTTCATCAATAACCTCATATGTTAATGTCTCTCTTACTCCTTTCCCGGCATCTTCCACCTCGCGATCAATAGCTTTTGTCTCTGATTTTATTTCTTTTGCAATGACCTTCTCTGTTGTCTGTGCCGTCTCAACGATATCCTGGGCAGCATCCATACGTGATTCATTGATTCTTCTCATGGCACCTTCCTTTGCAATAGGCTGATCATCTTTGTGAAGATCAATAAGATTTACACGATGTTCTGTAAGTTTCTTTTTGACAGAGATAAGCATGTCTTCATAAGTACCCTGAAAGTATTTGAAACTTCGTGGATCCGGAGCTGAGGTGTTGATGAAAGTAAGAAGTTCATCACAATCAGAATCTTTAACACAACCAATAGATGTCTTTGCTTCTCCTGACTTGGTATGATAAGTCCCTCCATAGATTTTTGCAATGAGTTGTGTTTCTATCCTGACTATCTTCGCTGATTCTTCTTTCTTCTCATTCTCGAGTGCTTCAAGTTCTTTCAGTTTGGCATCACGTTCTGCTTTTAACTGTGCTTCTTTGATAACTTTGAAATCAGTGATCTGAGATGTGAACCGAAGTTTTATCCGGTTAAGAGATTCAAGGATGATATTGCAGTATCCATCAATTGTCTGTACTGTATCTGCATGTGGTGCTTTGAGAAGCTTACGCATACTATCTACTTCTTTGTAGAGTGCCAGGACCTCAGAGGCATTATTCTGAGCAATTGTAAGCTGTTCATCTGATTCGACTTTTAGTTCAAGGCTTGCTTTATCGAGGATAGGGACACGCGCATTGGCGTATCTGAATTTTTCTGTCAACACTTCGACAGTTACGAATGACTGTTTAGCTAGTGTCGTTGTTTTCTTTAGAGCCATAATATTAAGTTAATAATTTAGATATAAAAATAATTATTTTGTTAGATAAAGAAAATACGGCTTTAAGCTGATCTTCATTATACCAGGCACATTTTACTGGACCTTTCAGGATATAAAAGTATTCACCTTGTGTTTTATTTACTTTAGTTACGATACCTTTTTGTCCTACAAGTTCGGGATTAATGTCATACCATATTGGTTTACCTGGATCTTCATCTCCAGTTTTATATTTCTTATACATTTCTTTTTCGTATGACCATATAAGAGATCCGTACTTTATTATACGGACCTCATCACCTACTTTAAATTTTGCTTTTTTCATAATTTAAAATCCTTCAAATGCAATCTGTGTTTGTGCAAGGTAATCCTTGAATGGGAATTCCAGATATGGACTTTCCATGTTAAGAATATCCTGTCTTTCATAAAACCTTCCAGAACGGCGATCAAACTTTAATAGTACTGGATTATTTCGATCAGTAGGTATCCCTGCCAGCTTGTGTTCTTTGATCTTCTGGATATGGAGTTCTGTTAAAGTATCCTTCCATGATGTCCTATCGTGCTTGTGAATGCATAACATGGCATATGATGATGCTGACCATATTTGACCACCGATAAGTTCGAAGTATGACGGTGCGGGATAGTTCTTGTCTTTTTCCCGGGGTGGTGTTGGCGGATGATGACTGATGACATTGATAAGATCATTCTTTATTGCTACTCGTACTTCAGCTGCTAATTCTCTCTGCAAGTACATATCAATAGTCATATTACCAAGATCATGATAGAGATTCTTCCACGGATCAGTAAGGAATCCATTGATGCCATATTGTTTTACCAGTGATTTCTTTACATCCCGTAATTGTGCCGGAGTATATCCGTCCTCATTATCCACGAAATAGAAATGCTTGTCGATATGCGTCTTGATAGCATGTTCATAGCGTTGCTTGCTCATCCTATCCTGAAAATTTATATCAGCAGTATCTCCAGCAAGTATTTCAGCAAGTGTATCAATGACATTCTCCGGCGGATAGTTCTCTGGAGAATATATTCCCCATTTCCAACCATATAAAACAGTAGTTATTAATAACATATCAAGAAGTATTGCTGTTTTTCCTTCACCTGGATAACCATTGGCAAGTGTCAACCATCCTGGCATCCATGAGAAATGTGCATCAAGGGTTTTATATCCTGTTGAAAATCCTTTCTGTCGGCCGTTATCAAAGATTCTGGACATCTTCTCCCAGTAATCAACCGCTGTTGTTACTCCCGATATCGGATAAGGATATGAATTGCCTATGGTGTTTTTCAGGACTTCTTTCCCGCAATTAACAAGTACATCATTAGAATCTTTGCATGGTATATTATCAGGTCTTTTATATTCAGAAAATTTTATATAACGACACCTGTGTTTACCAAATCTTCTTGATAATTCTTCCCTAAGCTTTTGTCCGGGTATATCGTCATCCGTAGCAAGATAGATCGTTTCGATATCTTTAAAATCATCAATACATAAATCAACATATTCCATGTTGAGAGTAGTTCGAAAATTACCAGATTTACGAAACTCTTCAATCTCTGCGTCTGAAATTGCGACTCCATTTGGGACAGATACCACATTCTTGATACCCGCTTCATAGTACGATAATACATCAATCTCTCCTTCAACGATGATGGCTTCCTTCTGCCCTTTAATTGAATCAATATTGTAAAATATTTTGGATGCATTTGATATTAATTTAAAATTTTTGACTTTATCCCGGTATTTGATATTTATCAATATACCATCTTTCTTATACTTGAAATTGATACAGCGGCGATTGACGACCTGATCATAGTATTCCTCTTCACCTGGAACTTTCTTTGTCTGGCGGATAGGTTCCATACTTGCCGATATATCAAGATCAATAAGAGTTTGTTTTGATATGCCTCTTTTCTCCCAGAACCATTGTACAAGTGGATCAGATATCGGAAGGAACTTCTTGTTTTCAAGAATAGGTTTAATCTTCACCCGTTCCATATAGGCTTCATCAATAACATATCCGCCTTCGTCACAATGATTGCAACGCCAGGGATGCGGGACCTTCTGTAGATTAATAGCGAATTTCTTTTCTTTCTGATGTTCCGGTTCCCGGAAAGAGGTACATATTGGACATACCATGTAGTATTCACCCGATCCATTACTCTTTGTGTCTTTCGGGATAACAATATCCATTATTCCTTTACTTGTTATTATTTTTTCCATACGCTGCGTTTACTGCTTCTCTTGTTAGTGGTTCTGGTTTTGGTTTATCAGTGACTCCATATTTATTTTTCAATTGAACGATATATTCGGCATAATCCTCATTGAATCTTTCGGTCATAGGATTAAGAAATACCTGGCACATCATCTTCTGCTGATCAAATCTTGTAAGTTGTTTCTGGAGCAAAAGAAAATTGAAATAGTTATTTCTCTGTGTCATAAGAAATTCGCTGGAATATCTCTTGCGAAGCTTGACATAATATTCAAGAGCTTTTTTTCTGGTACCTGTCCATACAACTTTATTATCGATCTTCCAGAACATATTATCAAACTCATTCTCAATATCGGCAAATCCTTCTTCCCATTTTTTGGTAAGAATATATTTTCCATTATCTACCCTGGCAAACCCTTTCAATACAAGCGTTCCAAAAAGTTTTTCTACTTCTGCCATTGTAAATCCGGTATTGATATAGATCGTTAACATATCTGCATGCTGTCCTTTATCTTCCTGACGTGTCAGATGGTCAAGTAAGCAGTATTCACTACAATTGAGGCCCAGCCGTATCCTGGCTTCATGATTGATTGTTGTGCTACCGATGATGGCTGGTGCCTTCGATTTATAAGAATCAAGTTTATCCATAACGTATATGATTATTTGAAGAAAGAATAATTATTTTGTATCTTTTTTATTCTCGGAAGGAACATCCCAGTCTACAAAATCCATATCGCCACTATTTACTCTGAATATTATACGGTCAGATCCTTCCTGGATACATATTATCCAGATATAATAATGACCGCAGAACGTTTCTTTTTCAGCAATAAAACGTTGACCAGGTAATGGTTGATTAACAAATGCCTGTTTAATATCTCTACCATTTTTGTCTTTTCCAGTAGTTTGTATTTTTGTAAATGTCTTTATCTTATGTCCATTTTGCATATGCATAATCCAATCAGTTACGTTTGTTGGTTCTCCAAGTGTAGCTGGACGTTCTGGTTCATCTTGTTTACGGATAATCTGTTTAAACTTGTCTGGTTGCATTCTTATTGTTTTTGCCATGATTCTTCTGTTTTAATATTAGTTTTATCTTTACTATTCATCGTATACTTTAATTTATTATCAATAGCATACTTTACTCTCTGAAACTGACCTATTGATGCTCCATGAGTAACATCATAACCATTGACTGCAAGATATCTGATCTGCCATTCCTGACATGGAAGATTCGATATGAGCTCCGATGCCTGTTTCTTAGTATATTCAATATCATCAGCGTATATACCGGCTGATTTAAGCCATCCAAGTTGTTTTTCCGTTGCCGGCTCGAGCATCTTTTCACTATCCCATACCCGTACATCTGGAAGTTTTAATAGATCAACTTTCCTGTCAGCACCAGCACTGAGCTTGATCCTTCTCTCTCTTCTTATCCTATCTTCTTCAAGCAACTTCTCTTTATATGCTTTCGGAAGAAACATCCTGTCTGCTATTGGAGTATCTTTCTCTAGTTCATAGGAATTGATAAGAGACAGTTTTCCGGTATTGTCAACGAAATCAAGAATAATACATACTTCGCTTTTATATTTCTCTACAAATGATGCTGATTTTATTCTTGTACCTCTTCCCAAGCACTGGACATATAGTGTCTCAGACTGCGTAGGACGAGCCATGATGATAGATCCTATATCGGAATAGTCAAACCCTTCAGTCAGGATCTCAACATTTGTAAGCACTGTTATTTCGCCTTTACGGAAGGAATTGACAAGTTCTGTTCTATTTGGGCATCTTTCTGTATCAGAAACAACAGTTTCCGAGTTAATGCCATTATTTCTGAAATGATCCCGTAGATGATATGCATGATCGATATCTACACAGTAAGCTATTGCCTGACGGCCATCACAGTACTGTTTGTACTTATGAACAATAAGATTATTCCTTAGTTCCGAATCAACAGCTTCACTTAACTGCCCCTGATTGAAGTCACCTGCAGTACGCTTTACCCGGGATATATCGGTTGGTGTTTTTATCTGGTAAGCTTCAATTGGAGAAAGAAACCCATCATTAATACCATTCTGGATATTATACTCAAATACCATTTTTTGAAATAGATTTGACAAGGATAACCCATCAAGTCTTTTTGGTGTAGCTGTCCATCCGGTAAATAACTTGCATTTCCAATGCCTGGCAACCTTTAAATAAGATTTTGCCATATAGTGATGAACTTCATCTGTTATTACCAGCTGGAATGTTTCTGGATCTATTTTGTCAAGACGATTATGTAGAGTTTGCACCGAGGCAACTACAATCTTTTTATCGACTTCAAATACCGGACCTTTAATGATACCTACATTCATCGGGAAATATCTTTCGATCTCATTATATGCCTGCATTATGAGTTCTTCCCTATGAGCAATGAATAAAGTCCTTTTGAAGTGTTGAATAAGATTGACGGCCATAAGACGCTTTCCTACACCGGTAGCAGCAACGATAAGTTGTGCAGTGATCCCGGAGTCATAGTTATCTTTTATCTGCTTTTTGCATTCGACCTGGTATGGTCTCCATTGAATATCTACCATTAGTCCTGTAATGTTTTATTAATATTAGAAAGTTCTTCGTTTACCTCAGCAAAGATAGGTTCTGCATTTCTTTTACGGTTTTCTGTATCTTCTTTTATTTTTCTAAAAATATTATCAAGTTTTGTAAATGAATCAGTAACAAATGGATCATGCGTGTCAATAAGATTATCTATTGTCTTGCATGCATGTAATACTGTTGCATGATCTCTTCCTGCATGAAGCCATCCTATCGCTGATAGACTTTTCTTTGTATATTTCTTTGATATTGCCATAGATAATTGCCTGGCAGTAGTTAGTTCACGTTTCCTTGATAAAGGATAGTGATTAGGAACATTAAAATCCGAAACACTTATTTCGGTTACTGATGCAACCTTTTCCAATATTAGTGGAATGGTAATCTCTGTAGAATACAATAATGGATCTTTCATCTTTCATATATGATTTAAGTTTATGGAAAAAATAATTTCGTTACTCTTTTATTGAATCAAGATATTGCGTTATAGTTCTTGTTTCGTATTTTATCTTGCGTGATCTTCCTGATTTGTCAGTCAATAGATATTTCATTGGTGTAAAACTTTGGCGGAATAACTGATCAGGGATTATCTTCTGGACGTATATTCCATATTTCTGATATACCCATTTCTGGTTTAAAGGAAAGGTTACTGCTGATGTATTATGTGGTCCTGCAAAGGATCCTTTAACATCTATGACAGAAAAATGCTTTTCGCCATTGGCAACAAATACTGATGCTTTATGGTAATATTTATCGATAAGGCTCATGTATACTTTTCCGGACCACTCTTTGTTCCAGCGGATATGAAAGTCAGCCTGGTATATATGATCATTTAGGATAACAGAATCTTTAATGATGGATTTAGTCTTTAGTTGTTTCTCAAAGACATGAACTATCCTTTCACTAAGAACAAATGGTTTCGGATGGTAAAACCATTCAAGTATTACTCCTTTATCGGTAAGTTCTTTTAATGCCCAGGAAAAGTATAACTCTTCCTGTGAGTCGAATTCAAACATGCAAAATGGATTAACGTATCAGGCATAAAGGTATAAAAAAAGATTGGAACTAACCAATCTTCAAAATATTTTATATTTTTTATTTGCATCGATAACAATGATAAGTTTCGCTATAACATTCTGTGCTGTTTCAAGTGTCATTACACCTCTTTCAACACGTGGCGCAATGTATTTATCAATGATTCTGTTTGCAACATCGTCATACTTATCCCAGAGGTCATCCGGGATCTTCTGGCATATCTTCTCGCAGAGCTGTTCATAATCATCGCAGTCTGCAAGGTATCGATAGAGTTCTCGTTCCATCTGTCTATCAAAAGGATGATTTCCGAAACATCCAGGCATAATCAGAATAATTTATATTGTGGATAGTTATCTAGCATTACTTACCCTTTATTGGTTCAAAAGAATTAATCTGAAATCTGAATAACTCAACTTCATCTTTGAGGTTCTTCAAATTATTCTCATAAGTACTTTCAATCTGTTTCTTGCGATACTGTTCATATAACGGCAATAATGATGTGAAAGGCTTTAATTTTGGTCCCCAGGCAAAGATTATAAAATTCGACATATTCCAATAGTATTGCTTTACACGATCAGATTCAGAATCATATTTTTTACCGATAATCAAAGGATCATCTTTTCTCTGCTCGGAATACCATATCTCTATCTTATCGAAATACTTTTCAGCTTCACAAAGAGCTATAAGACTTAATCCCTGTAATGGAATAGCCTCTCTTCCGAATAGTTTATAATCCTGATGAGTATCGAGTACCACTGTATAAATATCTTTCTCTGCCTTGCTCATTGCAGGAAATGGTAAAGGACTTTTGTTCTCAGCAATAAGATTTCTTTGCTCAGGTAGATTCAATTTATCAACCAGTTCTTTCCACTGATTTATTTCTTCATTATCGAACAATGTTGTTTCGTGTTCTTCTATCAAATAAGATTTTGTTTCCATATTATTCTTCTATTTATTTACTACGTAGTTCATCAACGACAATCTTCATTTCTTTCTTTGTCATGACTTTTTGCTTTTCATCTCAATAATTCTTATGTTAGCGCATCCACCAATACGTTTCCATGGTTTTTCTCCAGCATATTTGTCAGGTATTATTTGAATACTTGTTACACGCCGTCCTTTTATGTCTATGAGATTTTCAGTTATATTGACAATACATCCTTCGGCTTCAATGTGAAGTCCTTTAGAACCTATTATTTTACGTGCTGTTGCCATTACTCTTCAATATTTTCCTTGTGAAGTTTATTGAACAAAACAGTATAATCGGTTTTCTTATACTCGTACTTTCCTTTGATCTCCAGATAGAAATATTTTCCAACACTCATAGTCGGGAGAAGTAAGGATTCATAAGCTATGATAGGTACTCTGTAATACTCATATACAATACCATTGATGAATTCAAGATATAGTATCCAGTTATCGCTGTCATACCCCACAGATTTGATCTGTGAGGATTTTACCGGGTTCATTTTTATTTCGTTCATTTTGTTGATTAGTTTATAAAAAAGATAATTACTATGCTGCGACTACCAGTTTCCTTGTTTTCCTGGCTTTTACTTCATTCCTATATTTCATGAATGAAGATTTTAGCTTTGGCAAGCTGTCATGCATTAATTGCAGGATTTGCTTGTGATACTTACTATCTTCATTCAGATGACCTCTACATTGGCGAATACTGAAATCATTGAGAGAGACTTCTATTGTCTCGAGACGTTTATCATTCTTCCTGGCTGACAGTATTATTGATGTATCTTTCTTGTGATAGTTGCTTGAATACACACAATGTTCCATGATCTTCTGTTCTTTCTTGAAATCATTAATCCCTTTTAGTGCTACGATTACTATTATACCATCAGAGAATTGAAGATTGAGAAGTTTCTTTTTTGTCTCGCGGAATAACTTATTCTCGAATTCACGTTTTTCTTCTTCTATGCGTGCCTGTCTTCTTTCAATATCAGCTTTCCTTTTTGATAATTCTGCATGTTCTTTAGCAAAGTCTTCAGGACAGATGTATTTCGGATTATGAATATCCATCTTGAAATATTCCAGAAGTTTTATGTGATCGAACCAGCTGATAGCATCTTTTACTATGTAATTATGACGCATACAGATTTTAACCTGGGCCCAATACTTATCGACATGATTTTGATATCGATCTGTACTTTCAGCCATCAATGATATCTGGTTGACTTTTAATAGAGTCTCAAATTTCGGTGAAAGAATAAGTGTCTGGAAGAAAAATGCAGGATTGAATTTATGAAAGCTTCCCTTGAAGCCATTTCTTTTTATTATAGGAATGAATTTACTCCCAGGATAACAGGCTACTCCATTAATATAGTATCTGCTATTTTCTCCTCTTATCTCCATTGGTGTATGCCAGCACCAGCAAGTACGTCCCGATACCCATCCTCCCATAGCATTGACACCAATAGCAAGTATTACGTGTTTCCCCTGTTCTGATATCCAGTGTTGATACACTTCATTGCATGAATAGTGTGCTTTGTATCCTTTCTTGCAGTAATGGAATATCTCAAACATCCGGATAACCTGGAACCCACCACATGTAGTCATTATTTGAAAAGCGTCATATTCTTCTTTACTCCATGAACGTGTTTCAGCGACTTCGAGTGTCTTTCTACAATGAGGACATTCAACACCAAAAAGTTTAGCGATTAGATTTGTCTCTACCTGCCATTCATGACCACACTCGAAGCATGCTGCTTTATGATTGGTTTTCCATGCGTAGAATTTGAAGAGTTTTTTGTAAGCCCAGTCGGTGTGCTCAGATGTTATTGATGGAAGTTTATCTTTTAGTGCTAATACCTGGTGATGAAGTTTAGTTCTTGGTTTCATAGGATTCAATCGTAGGATTAAACTGTTTTAAAATATGACAATATTTTTTAGCTATTGATTTTTTAAGATTAGCTACTAATACAAATTTGCCATTTGATGTATAAAGACGATACCTTCTCATTAGAATAATGATTTTTCAACTGGTTTATCTTTTACATCAGTCTTTGCAATTTCAGGCTTTTTATCCTTTCCAAGAATCTTTGCCCGGGCTTTTTCAACTTCTTCTTTCATCGCTTGGTCATGAGCTTCTTTCTTATCCTCTTCGGTAAGTTCTACCTTATGATTGACAATTACTCTCATATTGGTCTTTTCAGAGCCTACAGCGATATTATCTTCATCGAAGTAGTGTATTGCCATGTTATAGATCTCATCATCTGTAAAGCCATTGCAACCGCTTTTCTCAACGGTATTAATGATGTAGATGATACAGTCATCCATATTCTTATTAGGTTTCATTACTATCCGGGCAAACAAGGGATCTCTTGATCCCCTGTCTTCCAGATATTCCTTTATTGTATGTTTGAATGCTAAACTTCCTTTGTTCATTGTTTTACAATTTTATAGCCATTTTTCTCAGCATAAATACGAGCCTGTTCTAATTCCTGACTGGATTGTTGCATAGTATAAACCATCTCTACTTCATTAAAATATTGATTAGCGAGATTGGCAATACCTTTAAATGTTTCCACTTTGCTTTTGCAATAGATTTCTCCATATTGTTCTGCAAACCATTTATCTTGGATCATTCTCTCTGGATCTATACAATCAGCAGAATGAAGAATATCATCAACAAGATAGCGAAGGTCTCTGTAATTACTTCTGAATCCGTACAGATCATAATGAGCAATAAATCCACTCATGAGATATAAGAAGTTATATGCTTCTTTTGTAAGTTTATCAATATCCTTATTTTTAAGGACAGATTCTATACTTCTCAGTATATTATCTTTTGGCACTGGTGCATAATTATTTTTACTCATATTCTTTTCATATTTTTTATGAAAATTGCATTAGTTATCTGAATAAGGAATTTGTATCGAAATTTACCTATAGAATACTTCAGATCTCTTCTTGTAATTCCTATATAGAATCCAAAGGCAGTAAGAATATATATATCCTTCTTTGTTGCTATTTTTAATAGATTGGAGTATCCTACAATCCATTTCTCCTGATATTCAATATTATCAATCATAATTAATAATTATTTATTATAACCCTGGATCTGCATCCGAATGTAACTCAGAAATATCATGACAAGGATGATTAAGCATATCAAGACAATTATCACAACAATCCGGCTGTGTTTCGTAAAAACCCTCATCCATATCTTCCTGATCTGCAGGAGAAAGATCAAATCTATCTCCACAATAAATACAACGATATCTT
>Ga0208980_10001971_pt1 | contig 12465 bp, 8 predicted proteins | sample WetSurMetagenome_3_FD_187993 | JGI IMG/M metagenome (GOLD analysis project Ga0208980, IMG submission 187993) | Wetland microbial communities from Twitchell Island in the Sacramento Delta, sample from surface sediment Aug2011 Site A1 Bulk (version 2) | ecosystem: Environmental > Aquatic > Marine...
GCCAAAAGCGAAGGGCGTCAGGCAAAAGAGAATGCAATGCGTCGCCGCTGCCTTGTTCAATACCTGCGAGCCTTACGACGTATGCGTCACAGTCTCCCGTCACGCGATCAGCTGATGATGCGTATCGGGGCCGCAAAATCGAAGGCTGGGCGGGCTGCCGCTTACGTCCAGCTCCACCTGCCGGGGGAGGACGAACCGGTTACTCGCGAGACGTTCAGCTTCAAGCTGGACAGGGAGAAGTTCGACAAAGCCGAATTACGTGACGGCCACTACTTGTTACGATCCAACGTTACTGCGAACGATCCCAAAGACCTCTGGGAACGCTACGTTCAGCTCACCGAGATCGAAGCTGTGTTCAAAGCGCTCAAGAGCGATCTCGCCGTTCGCCCCATTCATCATCAGCTCGAACACAGAGTTGAGGCGCACATCTTCGTCGCCTTCCTTGCCTATTGTCTGATGGTGACGCTCAAGAAGCGTCTTCAGGCACATGCACCGGGATTGACACCAAGGGCAATTCTGGAAAAGCTCAAAACGATCCAAATGATAGATGTATGGCTGCCAACCACGGACGGACGGCATCTCGTGATGTCGAGATACACCCAACCGGAGTCGGATCAGCAACTGGTATTGCAAAAACTCCGGATGCGACTACCGGATCAGCCACCGCCGCGCATCAAAAGCGCGGCGGATGGTCAAATTGCAGTTACGAAGTCTGTGGAAATGTAGTGAAGACCTTTGAGGTGCGTCTGCTGAAAACAAATGACTTGCCGGCGCGTTACCCCCTCAACTGCGAAAGTCGGGCTAGCCTGGATTTCCACGGACAACCATTCGCCTAAGAATCCGGCGATTTATGGGGCCCTTGGAATGTAGTCAATCTGAGCGTTCGATTATCCCACCAGGGAACCGTCACTGTCTGGTTCATAAGGCCGGATGCAAGGATGATGGGCAGGTGAGAGCGACGATGGAAGCTCACCTCGATCTGTTGCTCGCTGATTCTTACGTCGGCAGGCATATCGATCAGGTCACGAAAAATGTGCCTGGCCTGGGCGTCAGAGTAGCCGCGCATGCGGCGCGCCAAGAGGCGATAGAGACCGCTGGCAACCACAAGGAGAGCCATGTCAAAGTCAATCTTCATGCCGACGGCCGAGGACAGGGCGTCCATATGAAAGAAACGAACGGCATCCGACAGAGCGTTTTCGATCAACATCCGATGGGCGTAACGTGTAATGAGCTGTTTGACCGAAGTTCGTTTTTGGTTGGTGAGGAGAACGGTCGGTTCGTCATGGCCGAGATCCTGAACATAAAGCTGGCGGAATTCGCAGCCTGCCAGGCGGACGGTCTGTTCGTAAACCCGGGGGAAACGGTACTTGCGCGTAGGCACATCGAGTTCTACCACACGCCAGGCGCTTCGAGGTAGGTTGATGATTTCCTTCAATACTCGCGGCGATCGGCGCCGCAGAGTGATGAACTCAATCTGCATTTCATCCAACCGTGCCAGGTGAGCATACGTCGTAAGGCGCGAATCGAACACGAGATGGCGGGGGAGTTTACCGTGGGTTCGTTTCCAGAAGGAGATAAATTGAAAAATCTCTTCCGCCTCATCCCCTTTAAGGAGATCGGCGTTGGAATAGCAGAACGCACGCCCCTCGGCATCCTGCGCCAGAAAAACGAGAACGCTGGGTTGCCTACGGCTGCGGGCGGAGACATAGTGGCGCTGGACCGCCGGTTTTTCGCCGTAGTACGGAACCGAGTGAAAATCGAGGTTGAACGACTCGCCCGGAAAGAGGTTCGAATCCGATACCAGTTCGTGCCATTCGGCCAGAAGGCGATTCGTCTTGGCGGGAGTGATTCTCGAAGAGTATTCGGACAAGTAGCTTTTCTTGGGGATGACGTTGAGTCCGGAAAACAAAGCCAGTCCCTCGTCCGATACCAAGGCCATGATATGGCTCTTGCGCTCAATCGACCAGAGTTTCAGAGCCAGCGATGCGCGAAGCGCATGCTCGGCCGGAATCATGTTGGAGCCTGGCAGCCGGGCGGCGGCTGCCAACCGGTTTGTGTCGAGCCGGACCAAGTCCGGCACGAAAAGGAAAAGACCGCCACAGCGAGTACTGAACGCTCGGGGCTGAAGAGAAAAGTCCCGAACATCCGCAACAGCTTCCACGGTCGGACGGGGATAATCCGGGCGCTCTTCATCGAGCCGCCGCGGAAGCGGAGCGAATCCTTCAGCCTTCAGCACCTCGCGCACGGCCGTGGGACTCAAGGGTCGGTCACGTTCCTTCAGCGTTTGACTGATTTCGTAAACCGAGTAGTTCTGCTTCCGCAGGCTGATGATCAGGTCGCGGGCCGCGGACTTCTTGGGTTGAGACTGAGGCCCGTGATGGGAAGAAATGAAAAAGATCGGATCCGGGTCCCGGCGGAAATGGTGACAAAGGACGTGATAGGATCCGACGCTGTAACCGAAGTCGCGAGCTATGTCCTTTGGCGGGCGGTTATCGACGAAATAGGCCCGCAAGGCTTCGTAGATACGCTGCTTGGGGCTTCGGGGTTCGAGAAAGAAGCTACGGCATTTGCTTAGGTCTTTAGGTGCGCTGATTCTCATGAATGTACAATACAACATACAACATATGGTGTCAAGACGAATCCATGCTACCATCCATTGTTGACTTAGGATGCTTATTTTACGAGCAAATAAAGGCATGATTTAGAATGGCAGACATTTTGAGACAAACGGCTAAATTTGAAGTAAAATAAATCAAATGCTATTATAGGAACACTATATCATTAATATGGGATGCTCATGGCGCCAGCCAAGGAGCCAGGCAATCAATAGAAACGGCCGAAATCTCAGCCTCTGTCGCGACGGCAAAATGGGAACGTGAAGGTTGAGGCTTAGGCGAATGGTTGTCCGTGGAAATCCAGGCTAGTGAATGGATTTCATTGACCATTCCATAATCCAGGCATTTCTTTGCGTCCAGTTTTTCGCACATCAGCATGGCATAGTTTGCTCTTTTTAATCCCATACACTCGCGGAAGGCGATCTGGATACCATCTCCGGGAACCATGCCTGCCTCGTAGTGAGGATCTATAATGAAGCCGTTGTCCGCCATCAAAGTAATATCACAGAACAAGGCCATCTCTGTGTGGAAGCCGGGGCCGTTAATAACTCCGATTGTAGGTATCTCAAGGTCAAAAATAAAACCTTCGCAGATATTTGTCCCATCGTAGAACATATGGTCATAGATCATCCAGTCCCGGTTTTCTTCCTCGCTCATCGGCGTCTTTGTATCCTGCCCGGCAATCCATTGATCTCCAGTGCCGCCGAAGATCAGAATCTCGTTGTCCATATCCTGACCGACATAAGTGCACAGTTGCCATAGGGCTCTGTGAACCTGAGCGCTCCAGACCAGGGGGCCGCCTTCGGTATGAAACTTGGCTTCAAGAATACCGTTCTCTCTCTTGAACGTAAAAAAGTCTTTGAATTTCGGGCCATATTCATCAAGTGTCATGTGAGGGACGACCATTGGATGCTCTTTGTACCCGCCTCTGTCTCTTGGTTCTATTTTTCCCATGATTCATCTACTCCTTGTATTGAAATAATTTCTGCTTATTTGATAATGAATAACCTCGGCGGCAGCATGAGGCCGAGGCGTTCCAATAGTATTGCTAATTTGTTCACGCTCGATGTTGGGAACCGATTTATATTTTCCGGGCAACCCAATAGCCGCTTGCGACTGCTTCCATGGTAAGGCCGATACTGGAACAATCGCCGATTGGCAATACCACGGGAATTTTTCCCTTTAAAGTTTTATATAGTCCGTCGTTTGGCACCAGCTCTGCGATCGGTATGATGGTATCGGCCTCGATGGTTTGTTTATTGCCTTCCTTGGTGATTACAGTAATTCCCTTATCGGTTATCCTTTCATACTTCACGCCGGCCATCAACGTTACCCCTTTTTTCTCCATCCATTGGAAAAGGCGCTGGTTGAGAACTCCGGATATCCTGTTATCCTGCAACGTCTCCGCCGTGTCCATCATGGTTACCGATCTGCCACGCTTTACCAGAAATTCGGTCAGCTCACAGCCGTGAAGCCCTCCACCAAGGACAACAACTTTCTTCCCGACGGGCATCCAGAGTTTCGTCAACGTCCGGAGAATCCCTGGACTTAGGAACCTCAAAAATAATTTCAGCATCCCGTGTAATTTTGCCGTACTGATTACGTTACGCGACTTAATTCCCGGAATTTCCGGCGGCACTGGAGTACCCCCGATAGCCACAAGCACTACATCCGGCTTTATTTCGTCAATAGCCGATGAATCGAATGCTTTCCCCAATTTAACGTTAACGCCGAGTTTGGTGATCTGGGTTTTCAGATAGCGAACCATATCCTCGAAATCTTGAGATATGCCGTATTTTACAATGGCGGCTAAGTTTAATAATCCACCTAACCTGGGCTCTTTCTCATATAGCGTTACTTCGTGTCCTCTTACTGCCGCCACCCTGGCCGCTTCCATACCGGAAGGGCCTCCGCCGATGATTACTACCTTTTTCTTTTCGGTCGCCGGTTCGATCGCGTAGTCCCGGGCACCGCCAACAGCCGCATTTATTCGGCATCGTATATAGTCGTGTTGCTCTAAGAGTGCATGGCATGCAAAACATGCCAGGCAAGGAGCAATATCCTCCAACCGCCCTTCGGCCGCCTTGTTAGGCAACTCGGGGTCCGCTATGAGACGCCGCTGCATAGCTATGAAATCCGCTTTGCCCTGCCGCAGGATATCCTCTCCTGTTTCCGGATCTAGCCTGCCCACGGTTATAACCGGTATGGATACTACCTCCTTGATTTTTGCAGCCAAGGGGACTATCGCGCCGACTCCGTTATTGCGTCCATCAAGCAGTTTATCCATCGGTTTCGGCGGTTCTGGAAAAAAAATCATCTCGTTCCAGGGAATTCCGTGATACTCCCCGTAACCGCAAGAGCGGACTTGAATATAATCGACTCCAGCCTTCTCGAACATTTTGGCGAACTCTTTGGCGTCCTCGATAGTTATTCCGTTTTCGAGGCCAAATTCGGCGCCATTAAACAAAATACCAAGGGGAAAATTATTCCCCAACCGGATCTTGATTTCCTGCAGGACTTCTAGGACGAAGCGAGCCCTGTTTTCAAGGTTATCGCAGCCGTATTCATCATGACGCCTGTTCCAGGCTGGTGACAGAAAGCTGTTACCAAGATGGGGGCCGCTGTCGTTTAACTCTATAGCGTCGAATCCCGCTTTCTTTCCCCTTTCGGCGGCATCGGCGAATTTATTAACCAAGTCCTTAATTTCTGCGACGCTCAATTCCCTGAGGGGCATGCCGAAGTCCATCCCCATTGACTGCAATTCACTTCTCGACAGTCCCGAGGATGACACCGGCTGAACGCAATCATTCGACATAGTATTGAAAATTCCGTGCAGGGGCCCTGCGTGATGTATTTGATAGTAAATACGACAATTATACTTATGAACGATTTCAGGTATCTTCCGGTGACTCGATATGAATTTATCGTCATCAAAACGCATCTGACCCGGATGGATAGCCCCCACAGGATAATCGATTATCCCGGGCACACCAATGAAGCCTACCCCGCCTCTGGCCAGTGCTTCATAAAAGGGCAATTCCTGCTCAAGCTTCGGGAAATCCTTTTCGTCAAGGTAGTCGGTTCCCGCAGCCGTTCTTACGAGCCGGTTCTTAAGTTTTAGATTACCTATTTGCCCAGGTTCAAATAATTTGGGAAATCTATTGCTGGTCATTGAAACTCCTTGCCAAATTACTTAAATAAAAGGGCTCGATTTGAAGGCACATGCAAACTACTCACAAATAAGGCTGTTTAGGGCAAAGAAATTACTGAGAAATGATTGATGATCGAGTTTTCTGTTTCGCCCTGCAAAAACCGAATGCGTTTAAACGGCCTCCGCAATTGCCTCAGTATCGGGGCTTGCGTTTACCCCTTTTAGCGGATCGGCTATAACGTAAATGATGCATGCCACGGAAACCGCTACCATTGCGATGGAAACAGATCCCATTAAATTTCTTGCGGTTGGTTCCACAAAAAGTCCCACTCCTTTTTCCACAAAAGTAGCCAGGAATTGCCCGCCGTTCATCACGCCTATCACCATTGCGTTAGCAAATGTCCCGTCGGTCTTTGTGCCTATTGCCAATCCTCTACTTTGAACCAGGGGCAGATTAATTCCAGCGCCAAATCCAACTATGAAACACCCTATCAAAACAGGGGTTATAGCGCCTGCGCCATAGATTATGAAAGCGCCAATGCCCACCAGAAGAGGAGACACGATCAGGTTGTATCTTCTGAACAATTTTTCTGTCAGACCGAACAAAAATGCTCCCACTAGAATTCCAGAGGTTAAGGTCGACATTGCCGTCGCGACGATCACCGGGTCACCCAGTTTTTCATCCGTTATAAAGATCGCAATCTTTATCATCACCACTACTAAGAAGATCGTAAAAGCTGCATCGTATAAACAGACCAGGATCAGTTTAAAAGTTTGCTTTCCATTGTAACTCAGCTTCATCTTTATCTTTTCAGAGGCATTGGTGGCGGCAGGAGCGGGCAGGGAAGGCAGAGAAGTTGCAATCATCAACAGTACAATTACAAAAAAGCTGTATACAAAGAATACGTAATTCCATTTGATGGCAACAAGCACCCCGGCAACCATGGTAAAACCGATAGCCATTAAACTATCGACGCCGTTTGCCCAACCCAGCATATTTTTCTTATCAAGACCTTCATAAAGCTCATTGATAATGGCTCCGCACAATGGCGCCGAGATTCCAGCCCCAATTCCAACTAATGTTCTCATAGCAATTATCTGAAAGATACTGGCAGTCACGAACGCTCCGCCCACGCCGCCCAGGATATAGAATACAAGGGCAAACATAACGAGAGATTTTTTGTTATATCTCTTTGCCAATGGGGGCACTACAAGGAAATTCATAAATACCATTATCAGAATGGGAAATGTGTAGACCAGAGAGATAAATATTGGATCTGCATCAGGGAAAGCTTTCTTTATTTCACCCAATGCGGTGCCCACGACCGTTACTTCACAATTGAGTAAAAAGATAAACAGCACCGATATTCTTCTAAAGATACCTTTAAGATTTAAATCCGCAGTAATACCTGGCATGGTTTATTTCCCTCTCATGATATTAGGAACACATTTTAAAAGCATTATTCGCAGAAAGTCGTGCGTGAGCACCAGTCTATCTGACATCCAACATATTGAAGCTGAACGGCACATAATTTCTAGATTCAGCAATAATTTGAAATGGGCACAGCGTCCGGGAATCATGGAAGCTGGCTGATTCCCGGACGCACAATTGCTACAACAGCCGGACCAAACCAGGACCAAAGCCCAGATATTTGGCAGCCGCTATTCCGGCCATATAACCGCTCGTGGGGCACCAGGACATGCCACCGTCCATCGCTTTGGCATTATCACCTGCCGCAAACAAATTGGGGATGCCCGTCTTGTCTTTTGCATTCAACAATTCCATATTCTCATTTATCACCAACCCGCCGTGAGTTGTATTGGCAAAGTTGCGCAGGAAGAAGGCATAATAGGGAGGCTTTTTGAAGGCTTTAAGGTACCTGGGGTCTTTAGCCATGTCCAGGTCTCTTCCTTTCTCGCAATATCCGTTGTATTTGGTCATCGTTGCGACAAATTTATCAACCGGCACTTTCATCTTTTTTGCCAGCTCCTCGAAGGTGTCGGCTTTCTTTGCGCGGTTACCGGGCACGCCCGCCTCGTCCAGCGAGACCTCATATTCGATATCCTTCCGCAATCCATTATTGTCAAATGGCCATTCCTCGCCGCCGCGCTGCTTCAAAATCTGAGCGGTGGCACCCTCAATCATGTCGTCGTCATAGATGGAATAGACTATGCCCTTTGGCTGCAGAACCGTAGGTTCTTGACCACCAGCCGTGACATCCGTTTCACTTATATACCGCTCACCGTTCAGGTTGACATATATGCCTTCCTGGAGCATGTACAGAGTATATATTGTAAACGAATAGGGATGGTGAACGGGACCGAGGAACTCCAGAGACATATTTTTATAGTCAAGAAGAGCTCCGATCTTTTCTGCCATGTCAAAGGAATCGCCTACGCTTCCAGGGCAGCAGAAGACATGGATGTCGTTGTCGTTATCGAACCATTGAGGAAAAGTTCTTTTGAGCTTCTCCCTGTTCGAAGTGAGCCCTCCTGCGGCCAGAATGCAGGCTTTGGAGTTGATCTGCAGCTTGCCTTCCTTGGTGTCGGCCAGGACTCCTGTCACATTACCCTTGGCATCCTTTATAAACTCTCTCGCACGGGTCTCGACAAGTATGTTGACGCCCAACTTTTTGGCCTGTTCGACCATGCGGGTGACAAGATAAGATCCGCCGCGGCCGGGCCCGATAGAGGGGTCTCTGGAGTTCTTATTTATGTGAAATGGGCTTGTGTGATTGGCCTTCCTATTGCCTCTGCCACCGCCTGGAGCTCCTCCTTCAGGCATTCCGCCGCCCCTGCCTCCATACCCGCCCTGCTGCGCTCCCTGCGGCTGGACATAAGGAGTTGGCTTCTCAACGAAATCACTGACATCGCAAAGGTCGTTTATCCAGTCAAAACTTGGACCCTGGTAATCGACATAATTGCGGATGAGTTTATGATTTATCATCCATTTATACTGTTTCATTATTCGTTTATACGAATCGTCGCGAGTGTCAGGATAACCTGCCTCTTTTTGCCACTTTGTATAACCGCCAGCGCCCCAGCCGGCAAACCAAGTGGACCCACCGGGATTTCTTCCAGTCTCAAGGACTAGTACATTCTTAACTCCGAGGTGCTTTGCTTTTACCGCGGCAACCAGGCCCGATCCGCCGCCACCGACCACAATCAAATCACAGTTCATAACATTAGCTGCCATGACATCCCCCTAACTAATAAGAATGTTTAAGAGTTCCTATTACTTTCGAATAACTATACCTGCATTGCATACCTTATAACAGGTCCCACAATGCAAGCATTTCTTCTGGTCGATTACATACGTGTCGTCACCCCATTGGATTGCTTTCCCGGGACATTCATTGAAACAATAATGGCAGCCAAGGCATCCCGGACCGATGATATAGGTATATTGCCTCTCAGCCTCCTTCTCAGCCGCTTCGACACGGGAAACCGCGCCGGTCATTTTCATAACAAATGGCGCACCAACCGCAGCAGAACTCACAAACATAAACTTTCTTCTTGTCAAACTCGATTCAGTCATCACATTTCTCCTTTTATATCTTCTCTGCCGTCTGCAGTGTTTCTTATATTTATGGGAGTTCTTTATGACGAGGGTGTCCCGTTACTGTCTCCCAAGGAGTGTTCCAACCGATGTCTTCTTCCTTCACTAACCTCCTAAAGCGGCCTTTCGCCTCGGCCAAATCCAATTGATTGTTATTACTGAATAAGCCACCTGAATCAGCATTTGCTTTAGGAAAATTAAACTCTATCGCCCCGGTAGGGCAAATCCCCTCGCAGAACATGCAACGCTCACAGTTCTGGGTCTTGTAAACATATGGGAATACGGAATCATCAATATTGTATTGAAGACAACCTTTGACGCAACGTTTGCAGCGGATACACTTATCCGGATTTATTTTTAGCTTATTGGCAAAGAACTCGCCGCTGGGAGCGCTGTCGCTTGCACCTGCCGACTGCGATTTTGCCCCCTGCCTTTCAGGATTCGACAATCCTTCAATTTGACTGACGTAGGTCCCTGACGTGGGAATTGCCAATGGATACGGCGTGCTTTCAGTTTTCACATTGCTTGCCGAACCTCCACGTGCCGCTGAGCCGCCAGACTGCCCACCCGGACCACCGCTGCTTGCACGAGCTCCATCTTCACCGCCCCGACCACCCATAGAAAGGAAGGGATGGCCTATCCCCCAAATCTGATCAGATGCTTCTTTCGAGTGTAATGTCGGGATAATGTCGGTCTGTCCTTGGGATATTTTCCGGCTGTGCAATACCATTGCTGCACCGAAAGACTCCGCCTCCGCAAGGTCGATTTCGTCAGGGTGTCCGTCGGTGAACCACGGTTTACCGTGCCCGGGGAGGGAAGCCTGACAATACCAGTCCTTCCATCCAATAACAGTCATGCCTTGATCCAGAAGCGGCTGAACTCCCCTAATTACACATCGCCCCGGGAAAACCCCATGCGTGGAATACCAGAAGAAGTGTTTACCCTTCAAAGTTGCCGGCAGACTTTTGATGTAATAAATGACAATGGGGCTTGGGCAGCTGCTCCAGGTCGGAGCCCCGATCCCTATCAAATCATATTTTGCCAAGTCCTCCGGTTTTATCTCTTTAACCCTGGCTATGTCGCATTGCCCCGTTTGCTGAGTAATCCCCTTTTGCAGAGCTTGGCCAATCTTTTTGGTATTTCCTGACTGCGAGTAATAAATCACGATACTCTTCATATCCTTATACTGCTTTTCAGGCTCTTTCGTAGCCGCTTCGAGATGAGGAAGTGTTCCTGTCATTTTCATAACAAATGGCGCGGCAATTGAGGCAGAACCAAGGACCATCAGCTTTCGCCTGCTTATATCTAATCCTTTTTCATTCAAAATATTGTACTTGTCTTCTTTTTTCATAATTTGTTTCCTTCCAAAAGTTGCACCAACAGTCAGTTGGTTTTCGCAAGCCTCAGTTTTGACTTTTGCCAAGATATTTCCCTGCGGCTTCGCCTGCCAGGTATCCGGTGCTGACCATCCAGCCTCCCCCGGGAGCCATCATCGGAAGCACACCGTTGATTGTCCATCCGCCGGCAGTATCTCCTGCAGCAAACAATCCAGGCACGACATCGCTTTTATCTTTATATCTGAGCACTTCCATATTTTCATTGATTACAAGTCCGCCGTGCGTCGTTTCATAAAAACGTTGTCCCCAGAAAGCATAAAAGGGAGGCTTGCGAATTGGAACCAGATACTCGGGCTTCTTTGCAAAATCCAAGTCACGCTTTTTATCGCAATAATTGTTGTAGGTTTCTATGGTTTTGGCGAAGGCCTTTGGATCCACTTCTATTTTCTTGGCCAGTACTTCCAGCGTGTCTGCCTTCCTTGCATGTTTGCCAGCCGCTCCACCCTCATCAAGCGATATCTCGTAGTCAATATCTTTTCTGAAATCCTTTAAAACCCATTTATCGCTTTCCGAGGCGCCATATTTCCGCGGGTTCTCATAAAGCCTTGTGCCCAGAAGTTCCTTCAGATCCTCGTCGACTATCGCCCACATCTCACCTTTTGGCTGTTTAGCAAGGCGAAAAAATGCTCCACCATCCAAGTCAATGGATTCATCAATCCAGCGTTCCCCGTTCAGGTTTATCCATATCGGTTCATGCTGCCTCATTATGCGATAAATGGAGTAAGAATACGGGTGATGTGCGGGGCCGCAGACGAGTACTTCCATGTTTTCATAATCAATGTATATCCCGATTTTTTCTGCCATATCCAAACAATCACCCTCATCTGTGGGACAGGAAAAACGGTGCATCCGCGTTCCTTCAACAAAATGATCGGGCCATCTCTTCCTTAATTTTTCTATATTGCCGCCAAATCCTCCTGCTGCAACAACGCATGCCTTGCAGTTGATCTGCAGCTTCTTTTCCTTGGAGTCAGCTAGAACGCCTGTCACTCTGCCCTTAGCGTTTTTTATAAAATCTGTTGCGCGGGTCTCCGTAAGGACCGGGATCCCCATTTTTTGGCATTTGTCGAGCATTTTTGTGACCAGATAAGAACCTCCTCTGCCGGGACCAATCGACGGGTCTCGCGAGTTCTTGTTCATGTGGAATGCAGCATTCATACCGGCGTTTTCCAGAGAAGCATTGCCCTGCTGACCTGGGGTTTGTTGTGGATAATCGCTAAGGTCGCATATCTTAGAAAACCAGTCATAACAAGGTCCACCAGCATTCAGAACATTTCGAATAAGTTTGGGATTGACCTTCCACCAAAGATTTTTCATCGTTGATCGAAACCTATCATCGAGTTGCTCTTCGGTTGAGTTTTGTTTCCTGGGCACGGCGCCACTAAACCAAGTGCATCCGCCGGCTTTTCTTGCCTTTTCGAGAACGATTACATCCTTGACACCCATGTCTTTCGCCTTCACAGCGGCAAGCAAACCTGCCCCGCCCGCCCCAAGCACAACTAAATCGCAGTCCCTAATATCAGGCGCCATGATTTTCCCCTAACTAAAAAGCTATACTACGAGCCTCAATTTCCCGCGGGTCAGCTTCACAATAGAATTAGATAGTTTTTAGATAATCCGCAGCGTGCATTCCGGCGTAATACCCAGAGATCAAAGCCGAGCTAGAACCGTTGCATGGATACGGCTCGGTAGCGATAATATTGACGCTGACTGCGGCAGAGCCCTGCATTCCTCCCCGATCTC
>Ga0208980_10001972_pt1 | contig 12463 bp, 10 predicted proteins | sample WetSurMetagenome_3_FD_187993 | JGI IMG/M metagenome (GOLD analysis project Ga0208980, IMG submission 187993) | Wetland microbial communities from Twitchell Island in the Sacramento Delta, sample from surface sediment Aug2011 Site A1 Bulk (version 2) | ecosystem: Environmental > Aquatic > Marine...
ACAACACCAACTACAAGCTGCAGAAGGATCTGACCGGCTACGCCATCGGCAGCGAGACGCGCACCACCCTCACCAAGGAGAGCCTGCACCAGGACCCCAACCTCAACTACGCCGCCAGCGTGGGGGTGGTCTTGAGCCGGCTGCCGCGCTCGGAGAAGCTGACGCCGGTGGAAACCATGAAACTCGCCGCCGGGGAGGTGGCCGGCGAGAAGAGTCTCAAGACGCTGGCGGAGGTCATCGACACCCTCAACCAGGACCCGGAGATCATCAACCGCTTCGGCCAAAAAGGCCTGGGCCAGCGCAACCTGGGCCGCGCCACCCAGCTCTTGATCGAAAGCTCCGAGACCAACGAAGGCCAGTGCATGTTCGCCTACGACGTGTTCAAGGCCCTGGAGCGCATCGTGCTCGACTACGTGACCGAGGCCAACGACCGCGCCAAGTACCTGGAGGACATCAAGACCGCCAAGGGCCTCTACCGCGAGCGCATCATGACCGAGATGTTCAACGCCTACATGGACGAGCCCTTCGCCATCCGCAAGGACGTGATGAACTACGTCAACATGATCATCGGCATCGACGCGGAGAACCTGGGGCCGGACAAGATGTGGAAATACAAGGACCCCCAGACCCATGAGCTCAAGGCCCTCAAGATCGACGAACGCTACGTCAACAGCGTGGAGGAGCGCCTGGGCTTGAAAACCGAGGAGCAGCGGGAGTCATTCCGCACCTCCATCCGCAAGATCTACGGGCAGAAGATCTCCCTCGACCCGAACTACGACTTCATGGACAACCTGGAGCTCGTCAAGGCCGTCACCGACGTGCGGCTGAAATCCGACATCGCCGGCGCCGGCAGCCTGATCGGCGCCCTGGCCAACCGGACCAACGAGGAGAACCAGAAGCTCTACGACCGCATGATCGGCACCATGCTGAACAAGCTCGGCTACTGCCGTACCTGCGCGCAGAAGACCATCGAGTACTTCTGCACGCAGGAGGACGAAAAGTGACGGGTTCGTCATGCCTCTCCTCGAAGACGAAAAGCTGGTTGCGCGCCTGAAAGCAGCCGGGCTCACGCCCGCGCAGGAGGCTATGATCCGGCGTGAGCTGGAGGCCGGCGGCTCCCACGGCCTTCCCGCGCCGGAGCGGACGGATCCGGGCGCCGGCGTCGAAGCGTTCGGCCGGGACCTCTACGCTTACCACGACCTGAATGTGCTGCAGGGGTTGGCGGCGATGCAGTCCTCGGCCAGCGCCAACATCCGCTCGCTCGACGAGCTGCTCGGGCGCGACCGGCTGCGGGAGCAGGACGGTTTCCCGCGCAAGATCAACGTCGGCCGCCTGATCAAGCCGGGCCGGAGCGGCAAGGAGAAAGTGGTCATCGTGCCGACCACGGTGGAGGAAAAGCTCCTGCACGACACCTCTTCCCGCAGCGAGGAGGAGCCGTCCCACGGAGGTTCCGGCGAGGGCGAGGAGGGCGAGGTCATCGGCGAGCAGCCCGTGCGGGAGGAGCCGCCGCCGGGAGCCGCCGGGCCGGGCCAGGGCGAAGGCGGGTCCCACGAAACAGAGTCCAACGCCTACGATCTCGGCCGGATCCTGACCGAAAAGTTCCAGCTCCCCAACCTGAAGGACAAGGGCAAGAAGCGGTCGCTGACCCGCTACACCTACGACCTGACCGACCGGCACCGCGGGTTCGGTCAACTGATAGACAAGAAGGCGACTCTGCGCAGGATCCTGGAGACCAACCTGCATCTGGGCAACATCCCGGATGTGAACCGGATCGACCCGACCCGCTTCCTGGTGGCGCCCGAGGACAAGGTCTACCGGGTGCTCTCGCCGGAAAAGGATTACGAGTCCCAGGCATTGGTGTTCTTTCTGCGGGACTACTCGGGGTCCATGGAAGGCCCATCCACCGTGCTCGTGGTCGCCCAGCACGTGATGATCTACAGCTGGCTGATGTATCAATACGCCATGCAGGTGGAGACCCGCTTCATCCTGCACGACACCCAGGCCAAGGAGGTCCCGGACTTCTACACCTATTACAACTCCAAGGTGGCCGGCGGCACTCAGGTGTCCTCGGCCTACACCCTCGTGAACGAGATCGTCGAGCGCGAAAACCTGCGGCGGGATTACAACATTTATGTCTTTCACGGGACGGACGGAGACGACTGGGACCACGACGGCAGCGAGAGCCTTCCGCAGCTGCGCCGGATGCTGGCCTACGCCAACCGCGTGGGGATCACCATCGCCCGGCACGGCCGGGACGAGGACCAGCGCACCGAGGTCGAAAAATACGTCAGCGGCTCCGGGCTGCTGGAGGAAAAGGCCAAACTGCTGCGCATGGACGTCATGCGCGAGGACGCGGACGAGCCGCGCCTGATCGAAGGGATCCGGAAACTGATCGCCGACTGATGGAACTGATCAGCCAACATACCAAGAAAATCATGGAGGGCTGCAAGGATCGCGCGGCCGCGGCCGGCCTGCGCTTCGAGAAGGAGACCCTCGAGTACATCGTCACCAACCGCGACCTGCTCGAGCTGACCCCCAAGCTGATGATCCCCACCCTCTACGACTACTGGGTCCACGACGTGGAGGTTTTGAAGGAGAAGGGCCGCTACGAGCTCTACCCCAGCAACCCCTACGAGACCGTCATCAACACCCGTCCGGCCATCTCCTACTACAACGACAACAACCCGGACTGGCTGAACGTGATGATCTTTTACCACGTGCTGGCCCACATCGACTTTTTCCAGAACAATCTCTGCTTTCGGCACACCTGGGACTACGACTTCACCGGCCAGGCCCTGTCGGACAAGCGCATGATCGCACAGCTGCGGTCCGAGAACGGCCGGTGGGTGGACTACGTCATCGAATTCGCCCGGGGCATCGACAACCTGGTGGGGTACCACTCCGAACTGTCCCGGTTGAGCCGCCCGCTCGAATCCGCCCGCGCCCGGATGCTGGACTACTACTTCGACCACTTCCTGCAGAACGTCCGCAAAGTCCCAACCGGCACATACATCAAGGAAATCGAGCGCTACAATGCCTGCCTGCGCCAGTCTTCCGAACACGGGGAGCAGGCGTTCTTTGCCGAGGTTTTCAGAAAACACCCCGAGTTCGACTCGCTCTACAAAAAAAGCCTCGAGGCGAAGGCCGAACGCCGCCAGGACCTGATGCAGTTCATCCTCGAACACTCCGAGTTCCTGGCTAGAGAAAAGAACCGGTGGATGAAGCCCGTCGTCGAGGTGGTGCGCAAGACGTCGCTCTTCTTCCAACCCCAGATCCGCACCAAGATCATGAACGAGGGCTGGGCCAGCTACTGGCACGAGGCGCTCTTCCTTCAGGACGACCGGATTTCCGGCCACGAGGTGGATTTTGCGCGGGTCCATGCCGGGGTCACCGCCATGCCCCGGGTGGGGCTCAACCCCTATGCGCTCGGCATGCGGCTGTTCCACCACATCGAGGAGCTGGCCGGAAAAGGGAAGTATTCCATCGAGTTCCGCAGGCTGACCGACCGCCGGGAGCGCGAGCGCTACGACCGGCCGCACGGCGACGGCCGCGATTTCCTTTTCAAGGTCCGTGAGAACCTGAACGATTTCCTTTTCATCAACACGTTCGTCGAGCAGGACTTCGCGGACCGTTTCCGACTGTTTGTGGCCGGCCGGCGCCTGAACCAGGCCCGGGGGGTGTGGGAGATCTATGTCAAGAGCCGGTCGGTCGATGACTACCGCGCCATGCTGCTCGGCCTGCTTTACCACCCGCCGGCAATCGACATCGACCGGGAAAAGACCGGCAACGGCTCCCTTTACCTGGTCCACCGCTTCGAGGGCCGACCGCTGGTGCGCGAATTCATCGCCAACACGCTGCTCGGCATCGAATTCCTCTGGGGCCGGCCCGTCCAGCTGGAAACGAGCGAGGCCGTCCGCGCCGAACCCGCCGGCCCACCGTCAGGTCTTCCCGGCATGCACATGCCCCTCAGCGAGGAGCGCCGGGAAAAGGAGTTGAAGTGGCAGCGGGTGCGCTACACCATGCAGGACCGCAAACTCACACGGGACGTTCTCTGATGCCGATGGACCCACCGAGAGACCAGACCGCTGCTGCGCCGGGCGACGCCGACACCGTGACGGAGGCGCTGCACAACCTGACCCGCGCCGTGGACACACTGGAGCAGCGGCTTCCCATCCCCTTCGGTGAATTCCTGAAGGAGCTCGTGACCCGTCCGACGGTGGTGATGCGCAACATATTTCAGGTCTTTCACGACATGGTGAAATCCTACGTCGGCGAGGGCGTCGACGAATACCCGGACGACCCCGAGTCGATTCACTACGCCTATTACGACTGCAACCGGCTGTTCGTTCAAGACGTCGATCACCCCTTCTTTGCCGACCGCATTTTTGCCAACCGCCTGGTGGCCCTGGTGGAATCGATGAAGCGGGGCGCCCAGCAGAACAAAATTTACCTCTTCCGCGGCCCCCCGGGGTGCGGCAAGAGCACCTTCCTGAACAACCTGCTGCGCAAATTCGAGGCGTACACCGGCACCGACGCCGGTCTGCGCTACGAGGCCGTCTGGCGCTTCGATCGCCGCAAATTCGCGGCCGCGGAAGACCCCGATGGTCATCCGCTGATCGAGCGGCTGTCACGGTGGATCGAGAGCGTGGAACACGGCGATGCCGATGCGGGCAAGGGAGGGGAGGACCACTGCCGCGCCGGTGCCGTCGCGGAGGAGCCGGCAATGGTCGACGGCAACATCGTTGAAATCCCCTGCCCGAGCCACGACAACCCCCTGCTGATGATCCCCAAGGCTCACCGCCGGACGTTTTTCGACGACCTGTTCAAGAACGACCAGTTCAAATACGAGCTGGCGACCGAGAAAGAGTACGAGTGGGTCTTCAAGGACCACCCTTGCACCATCTGCAGCTCGCTTTACGATGCGCTGCTCTACCGGCTGAAAAGCCCGCAGAAAGTCCTCGAGTGCCTTTACGCCCGGCCCTACCGCTTCAATCGGCGGCTGGGGGAAGGGATCAGTGTCTTCAGCCCCGGCGACAAACCCTTGCGCCAGCAGGTAATGGGCAATCCATCCGTTCAAAAGCAGATCAACCGGGTGCTGAGGGACAGCCAGCCGGTCAAATACTTGTTTTCCCAGTACGCCAAGACCAACAACGGCATCTACGCCCTGATGGACGTGAAATCCAACAACGCCGAGCGGCTGATCGAGCTGCACAACATCATCAGCGAGGGTATCCACAAGGTCGAAGACATCGAGGAAAACGTCAACTCCCTGCTCCTGGCCGTCATGAACCCGGAAGACCAGAAGAACATCGAGGGGTTCCAGAGCTTCCTGGACCGCGTGGAGTACATCAACATCCCCTACGTCATGGACCTCAGCACGGAGGTGGAAATCTACCGCAAGGTCTTCGGGCGGCACATCGACGATCGTTTCCTGCCGCGGGTGCTCCACAACTTCGCCCGGGTCATCATCTCCTCGAGATTGAAACGGCGCTCCGAAGCCATGCTGGAATGGATCGGGATCCCGGAGAAATACCGGCTCTACTGCGACGAAAACCTGCAGTTGCTCAAGATGGAGATCTACACCGGCTACATCCCCAAATGGCTGGCGGAGGAGGACCGCAAGCGGCTGACCGCCAAGCGCCGCCGGCGCATCATCGCCGACTCGGAAACCGAGGGTGATTTCGGCATTTCCGGCCGGGATTCGATCAAGATCTTCAACGAGTTTTTCTCGACCTACGCCAAGGACGACAAGCGGATCAACATGTCGGACCTCTGCAAGTTCTTCACCAAGGTCCACAAGGACGTGCGGGACCTGCTCCCCCAGGGCCTCCTGGATTCGCTGCTGCGGATGTACGATTACACCGTGCTCCAGGAGGTCAAGGAATCCCTCTACTATTACAACGAGGAGCAGATCGCGCGCGACATCCAGAACTACCTGTTCGCGATCAACTTCGAGATCGACACCACCGTCGTCTCCACCTTCACCGGAGAGCGGCTCGAGATCAGCGAGGAGTTTTTGAGCGGAATCGAATACCGGCTGCTGGGGCCGGCCGCGACCCGCTTTCAGCGCCTCGAATTCCGCAAGGAAACCCAGCGCGAGTACACCTCCCGCACCCTCACCCAGGAAATCATGGTGGAGGGGCTTTCCATCGGTCAGACCAGGGTCTTCCGTGACCTGCGCGAGCGGTACATCTACAACTTGAAGGAGAAGGTTCTCGACCCATTGCTGGAAAACGAGAATTTCCGACGGGCCATCAAGGAGTTCAACGAGGATGGGTTCAAGACCTACGACAAAAAGATCCGGGAGGACGTCAGCTACCTCATCGCCAATCTCGGCAAGAAGTACCGCTACAGCGAGCAGGGCGCCAAGGATGTGTGCATCTACGTGATCGACAACGACTTGGCCAAGAAATTCGCCAGCCCATGAAATTACGCGCGGCAAACCGCGCGTAATTTTTCATTTGGCCGAATTTGCGTTGATCTGGGCCTTCAGGCTGTCGCAGTATTCATCGAAGATAAAATACATGCACCGCTCGGCGCTGCGCGATTTCTCGAAAAAACTGCAGCCGGGCTGCTCCTTCTGGCTTGCCGCCGTGCAGAAGGAAATGTGCTCGGACCGGCAGAAATTGACCACCGCCCCACTGACCATACTGGCCTCCCCTTCCGTTCGCTTCTCGAAGGAAATAATCATTCCTAAATAAAACTATCGCAACTCCCGGCCGAAACTTGAGATAAAAATTTGAAAGCCCCGGACCCCGGCGGCACGGCCAAAGGCGGTTTTTCCGGATCGCATAAAACCCAAGGCGTCGCCGGCGTTGCTTATGGATTCTATTTGCTTATTTTACTGTCCTAACGTAAAAACTTTGCGGGGTGAAAGCCCGGCGGCCCGGACGCCAACCCTGCCGGACCCAAAGGAGGACAGATGGAGAAACACCAGAAATTTTCCATGTGGTATGTTTTGCTGGGCATATGGGTGGTGTTGATCATCCAAAACGCGCTTTTCTCCGCTTTTTCCGTCAAAACGATTCCCTACAGCGAGTTCTTGAAAGCCCTGAACGAAAACCGGGTGACCGAGGTGGCCGTCACCTCCAACATGATCCAGGGGCGCTTTAAGGACACGAAGGACAGCAGCGACCAGGGCCAGCTGTTCCGGACCGTGCGGGTCGACCCGGAGATATCCGAACTTCTGTCCGGCCACGATGTCAAGTTCAAAGGGGAGGTGGAGTCGACCTTCGTGCGCGACCTGCTCTCCTGGGTAATCCCGGTTTTTCTCTTTGTCGGCATCTGGTTTTTTATGATGAAGCGCATGCAGGGCCAGCAGCCGGGGTTCATGTCGCTGGGGAAGAACAAAGCCAAGATCTACATGCAGGACGAGGTGGGGGTGCGCTTTGACGACGTCGCCGGCGTGGACGAGTCCAAGCAGGAGCTCAAAGAGGTGATCGAATTCCTCAAGGAACCGGGACGGTTCACCGCGATCGGCGGCCGGATGCCCCGCGGCGTTCTGCTCGTGGGACCGCCGGGCACCGGCAAGACCTTGCTCGCCAAGGCCGTGGCCGGCGAAAGCGGGGTGCCCTTCTTCAGCATGAGCGGCTCGGAGTTTGTCGAGATGTTCGTGGGCCTCGGAGCCGCCCGGGTGCGGGACCTGTTCACCCAGGCCAAGGCCAAGGCGCCCTGCATCATCTTCATCGACGAACTGGACGCCCTGGGCAAGGCCCGCGGCATCGGCGGCATGGGCGGCCATGACGAGCGCGAGCAGACCCTCAACCAATTGCTGGTGGAGATGGACGGGTTCGACCCCCAGGTGGGCGTCATCCTGATCGCCGCCACCAACCGGCCCGAGATCCTGGACCCGGCGCTGCTGCGGCCGGGCCGCTTCGATCGGCAGGTGCTCGTCGATCGGCCCGACCGCAAGGGTCGCGAGGCCATCCTCCAGGTGCACCTTAAAAAAATAAAATACGACGAAACGCTGGACATCGAGAAGCTCGCCAACATGACCCCGGGCATGGTGGGCGCGGATCTGGCCAACATCGTGAACGAAGCCGCACTGCTGGCGGTGCGCCGCGGCAAGGAGCGGGCCGGCATGCCCGACTTCCAGGAAGCCGTCGAGCGCGTGATCGCGGGGTTGGAGAAGAAAAACCGCGTCATCAACCCCAAAGAGAAAAAGATCGTCGCCTACCACGAGCTCGGGCACGCCTTGGTGGCCATGTCGCTCCCCGGCACCGACCCGGTCCAGAAGATAACGGTCATCCCGCGCGGGATCGCCGCCCTGGGTTACACCATGCAGGTTCCCACCGAAGACCGCTTCCTGATGGGCAAGAGCGAGCTGGAGAACAAGATCGCTACCCTGCTCGGCGGCCGGGCCGCCGAAGAGATTGTCTCCGGCGACATCTCCACGGGCGCCCACAACGATCTGTCCCGGGCCACCGACATCGCCCGCAGCATGGTGAAGGAATACGGCATGAGCAAGGTCGGCCAGGTTTACTACGCATCCAACCGCCGCGCCCAGTTTCTGAGCCTCCTTCCCGAGGGAACCGGGGAATACAGCGAGGCGACGGCCGAAGTGATCGACCGGGAGATCAACGCCATCATCAGCGCGCAGTACGACCGGGCCCTCGACATTCTGCGAGGCAAGCGCGGCATTCTGGAAAAATCAGTCAGTATCCTGCTGGAAAAGGAAACCATCGAAGGCGGCGAGCTGAAGGCGCTCATGGCGGAGGTCACAGGCAACGCCGCCGGCGGGGCCGTTGCCGCCATGGCATAACCTCACCCGCAGAGGGCTTCGGAGATTCAATGCCCCTGAATAAAATATGGCTGGACGACGAAGAGCGCCGGCGGCAGGTGGAATCCGCACCGCCGCTGGGCGACGGGGCCTTTTTCGGGTTTGAACGCATTCACGCCCGGGAAAAGTCCGAGCGGGTGCTGCGGCACTTCAATTCGGTCGCGCATGTCTACGATTTCATGAACAGCCTGCTCAGCTTCGGCATCCACCACGCCTGGAAGCGGGCATCCGTGCGCGCGCTCGAGCTGCGTCCCGGGGACCGGGTCCTGGATGTCTGCGGGGGGACCGGGGACCTCGCGATTTTAGCTGCTCGTGGGGTGGGATCCAGCGGCCGGGTGGTTATCTACGACATCAACCGCGCCATGATCGACGCCGGGCTGCACAAGGTGCGGGGCGGGCCTCTGGAAAACCGCATCCGCCACGTCCAGGGCGACGCCGAACAGATCGCCTTCCCCAACGAGAGCTTCAACGCCGCCATGGTGGGCTTCGGCATCCGTAATGTCACCCGCATGCGCCAGGGGTTTGCCGAAATGCACCGCGTGCTCAAACCGGGAGGCCGGCTGATGTGCCTGGAGTTTTCAAGGCCGGTGTGGCCCGTGTTCCGCTGCCTGTACGATGCCTATTCGTTCTATGCGATGCCTTTTCTGGGAGAGCTCATCGCAGGCTCCCGCAAGGCCTACATGCACCTGCCGGAATCCATCCGCATGTTCCCGCTACCGGACGAGTTGGCGGAGATGCTGCGCGGGGTGGGCTTTTCCCGTGTGGACTACCGCCGCTTCACCAACGGCATCGCCGTGGCGCACCTGGCGCTAAAGTAAAAAACCTGGGACGCAGGAAGAATCGGCGGCTGGAAGCTGAAAAACCCATCAGCTTTCAGCGTCCATGTTTTCCTGCCGTTTAGGGTTGGACGGATGAAACTCAACCTGCTCGAGCGCTGGTTCGTGAACAGCCCCATGGGTTTGGCATTCAACATGGGGGATGGCAGGGTTTGTGTGTTAACTTCTACTACAAAGTGAGAATTTTTCTTCACAGAAAATAAAATTAAATTATATCCTTCCTTGCTTCCTCGAAATGCCCTTTTTCTAAGTGCCTGAAATAGTTAACTGCGAAAACCCCCAAAATCCGGCGCAGATTTCGCATGTCGACTAAGCTCAGGCAGGTCAGTGTTCTCCTGCCTTTACTAAGTGAGGTCATATATGGATAGAGCTTGTTTCACAACCCATATCGTCAAGTCTGTCCCATTGAAATTATTAGTGTCGAAATCTTTGAAAGGAAATTATGAAATCACTTCTACCTACTCAACTCTTGATGTTTCACGCATATTGGGAATCGAAAAATCAAGAGTTCGAAATTGGATTGTGAAAGGTTTTATTATACCATCTTGGCATTTAGCGATGGCAAGAGGAGACAAGAATCTATTAACGTATGACGATTTGTGTTCTGTTTATCTTTTTCAACAACTTTTATCCAAAGGGCTTCATCGCACCCCGATTGCCTTTATTATTAGTGAAATTGCAAAAACAGGTTTAGGCAATAATTTAAAATATGGTTTTAGGTATGTGATTTGGAATACTAAATACCCTAAAGAGGGAGGGGTGGTAACGATACTGAAAAAAATACCAAATTCAATGATAGACACTTCAACTCAAATGTTGGTTCTTGACCTGTTGGAAGTTAAAAACGAAGTCGATCGCAAAAGAGAAAAGAGAGGAGGCTAAACGCAAACCTCAAAATATTCCGAACCTATCCCCAGTTAAGGCGTGTCGGCTATTCTTTTTCGATCGGGAAGGTCATAGAGGCCCCGTTCCAGCCGATCACGGTCACCATGGCGGACAGCGAGAGCACCAGCAGGATGTAGAGCAGGCCGGCGCCGCTGAGCGCATCCAGAATGTTCGGGAACTCCAACCGCCAGATGAAAAGCACGATCGAGGTGATCATCATCGCCAAGGTGAGGGGGATCTTGATTTTGACCGGCTTGAGCGGTTTGGCCATGTAGTTCAGCCACCACGTGTAAAAGCCCGTGGCGATCGCGACCCCGTTGAAGAGGACTCCCGCCCCCAGGCAGTGAAACGCGGTGGTGTCGAAGGATTTCTCGCCGGTGATGAGATACAGCAGACTGAACACCGTGGTGGAGAACATGAACACGATCGGGAAGTGCACGGTCATCGGATGCGGATGGCGCCTAAAGAAGGGAAAAATCCGAAGCAGAGCGGCCAGGGGCGCGGGCACGCGCGGGTCTTCGGTCTCTTTCCCCGCCTGGAGCATGCCCACCTGAGAGAAGCGCTGAAACACCTCCGGTGTGTGGGGCGCACCCTGGATGTCGGTGGTGAGATCTTGGCCGGAGTGGTGCCGCTTCATGTGCGTTCCGGTCTTCCACATTTTGCTGGCGCTGACGTCATACACCTTGCCCTCGTGGGCTATATAAACCGGCTTTCCGTTTTCGCCGTTGAATTGCGCCAACTCCTCTGATGTGAATTCCTTCATTTCCTCTCCTCTCGGTTATCGCCTCGCGATGGTCCAGTAAGCTCGTTTGCCAAAAAAGGTTTTTACGCTGCCATGAATCCCAGCAACACCACCCCCAGCAAGACCGGCGGAAGATAGCTCGCTCGGGTAAAAAGGTTCATGGCCGCTGCCCGGTCTTTGGTTTCGAACAGCCGCAGGCCGGGCCACGCCAGAAGATAGCAACCGGCAGCCAGGGCCGGCAGTGCGAGAATCCCTGCGTGCCGCAGGGGGCTGAGCTGGAAAACGACTACGTTGAGCACCAGCGCGAGGGCGGCCGCCGCCGCGGCAAGGGTCACGGCGCGTTCGACCCCGAAGTGCACCGGGATGGTCCGGGCCTGCATGCGGCGGTCCTCCTCAAGGTCGGTCAGGTCATTCGGGATGTTCTGCCCGCCGATCTCCCAGAAGAAGATGGCAAGAAACAGGGCGACCACGAACCCAGTCGACGGATGGGGGTCGACCGCGAAGACAGCGGCCATGGAGCCGGAGGTTTTGACCGCCCCGCTCACCAAGGCCCGGTAAGGGCTCACACGCCACAGCCAGCAGTAGACGGCTTCGAAGGCGCAGCCTCCCAGGAAAATGGCGGCACACACCGGGTTAAGCATGAACGCGCCGAGGAGGGCCACCGCGGACCAGAACAGGGCCCAGGTCAAACCTTCCCTGAAACTGAGAAGCCCCTGGGCCATCGGGTGCCGGACGATCACCCCGTCGATGTCACCGCCTGTGGCAGCAAGCCCTCCGGCAGCCGCCTTTTCCCGGTCCACACGGTAGTCCACCACGTCGTTCAGGGCATAGACCGCCGTATAGCCCGCGAAGGTGGTGATCAATCCGATGACAATGACGTGAATCGGAGGGAATCCGCCCAGCCAGAGCAGGGCTGCGAAGATCGGAGTGCACATGTCCAGGAGCCCGTGGGGTGTCCTGGACAGGGCCCAGAAAAGCTTCAGCCGGGAAAAACCGCTGAAAGATGGATAACGTGCCGGATCTGCCACTTCACCAATCCCGATCAAGTGCCGACAGGGGGCTAAAAAACTGCGCCGAAAGCCCTCATCCGGCGTTGTGCGGCTTTAATGAATGCTCGCTTTCAGCCAATCTGCTGCGCTTTCCAAAACGCCGCACGCCTTGGCTGACAACCTGATGCCTGTTTTTCAACGCCCTCCAGATATGGCCGACGGCAGTAAACGG
>Ga0208980_10001973_pt1 | contig 12463 bp, 9 predicted proteins | sample WetSurMetagenome_3_FD_187993 | JGI IMG/M metagenome (GOLD analysis project Ga0208980, IMG submission 187993) | Wetland microbial communities from Twitchell Island in the Sacramento Delta, sample from surface sediment Aug2011 Site A1 Bulk (version 2) | ecosystem: Environmental > Aquatic > Marine...
CGGTTAGTGGTTACAATGTCATCATAAGGATAGGCTTTATGAGGATATTTGTACAAATACTTCATGTATGAGTGAGTGGGAGTTGAATCGAGGTAGAAATAGTACTCTTTCACATCCTCGCCATGATTTCCTTCACTGTTGCTTAAACCGAAAAGCCTCTCTTTAAGGATCGGGTCATTCCCGTTCCACAGGGAGAGTGCAAAGCATAGAAGCTGTTTATCGTCTGAAATGCCTGCCAGGCCGTCTTCTCCCCAACGGTAGGCTCGTGAACGGGCCTGGTCGTGGGTTAAATAGTTCCATGCATCGCCGTTTTCGCTGTAATCTTCTCTTACGGTGCCCCACTGGCGTTCGCTCAGGTAAGGACCCCACTTTTTCCACGGTTGCTTGTTTTCCCTGGCCTCTTTCAGTCTTGTTTTTTCCATATTAATGAATAATCTTGGTATGATTAAAGCCTTAAGCTACTCCGCCTTCTTTTGTAGCCATATTTTTCATTTCAGCTCTGATTGAGGATACGGCATCAAAATGAGTCAGGTGTATTTTACCTGTAAGATTGTGCGGCAGATGTGAACGGTTAAGCCGGTCCATAACGGGACCCTTAACCTCGGAGAGGTGCAGTTCAATTCCTGAATCCTTAAGCCTCATATTTATGGCCTCAAGGCTCTCCAGCCCGGAGAAGTCAATCGTATTTACGGCAGGGCATTCAAGAATGACATACCTGACAGCGGGATTTGCCGCAACTGAATCATTGATCAGGTCTTCCAGGAATCTTGCATTAGGGAAATAAAGGCTTTCATCAACCCTCAGTGAGAGAATCTCAGGATCGGTAACCACTTCATGGCGTTTGACATTCCTGAAATGTGTGGTTCCGGGGATCTGTCCGACAACAGCTACATGAGGTCTTGATGTGTTGTAGAGGTGCAGTATTATTCCAAGTGAAACACCTGCAATAAGACCCAGCTCAACTCCTTCGGCTAATGTTACCAGTATTGTGGCAAGCATGGCGGCAAAGTCAGTCTTTGAGAAGGACCAGGTTTGCTTAAGCCCATCCAAATTAACAAGTGACATTACTGCAACAATTATTGTTGCAGCAAGAGTGGCTTTGGGAAGAAAGAAGAGCAGCGGTGTCAGGAAGAGGGTCGCCAGGGCAATGCCAACAGCTGTAAAGGCTCCGGCAGCCGGCGTTTCTGCGCCTGCTTCAAAATTAACAACCGAACGTGCAAACCCGCCTGTTACCGGGAAACCGCCTGAAACAGCTGATCCGATATTCGAAGCTCCAAGGGCAATAAGCTCCTGGTCGGGATCAACCCGCTGACGCTTCTTGGCTGCAAGTGTAAGAGCCACAGAAATTGACTCTACATACCCTACAATTGAAATAAGCAGGGCCGGGACAAGGATCTTCATCCACAGGGCAAAATCAAGAGGTGGCATGGCTACTTTTGGCAATCCTCCAGGGACTTTACCGACGATTTTTACACCTTTTTCGTCGAGGCCCATAACGGCAGTTATAACAATCGTTAATATTATTGCTATCACAGGACCTATTTTTACCATTATATCGGCAACTTTTGCTCCCATTCCAGCCTTAACAAGTAAGGGTTTGAGCCCTTTTCTCACCCAGAAGAGAAATATCAGCGAACCTATCCCTATTGCAGCAGTAGCAAGATGTGTTGAAGTGATATTGTGCCACAGAGAAACTGCAATATCGAGAAAAGTCTCTCCCTCTGCATGAATTCCAAGTACCGGGCCAAGCTGACCTGCTGCTATCTGAATTCCAGATGCAGTGATAAAACCGGCAATTACCGGGTGACTTAAAAAGTTAGCCAGAAATCCAAGCTTGAGGAGTCCCATTGCCAGAAGGAGGAGGCCTGATACCATTGCAAGGGCAATAGCAGCTCCTAGGTATTCAGGTGTTCCCTGTGAGGCCAGTTTCCCGGCAGCAGCGGCTGTCATAAGACTGGCAACGGCAACCGGTCCAACGGCAAGAGCCCTGGAAGTACCGAATACAGCATACAAAATAAGCGGAGCCATTGATGCATAGAGACCGATCTCAGCAGGTAAACCTGCCAGTATAGCGTAAGCCAGCGACTGAGGTATGAGCATCATTGTCACGATAAGTGCAACGATCAAGTCGTTTGAAAAAGTCTTGCTGTTATATTTGGCGCCCCAGTCGAGGATCGGCAGGTACGCTTTCAATATTTTAGATGCTCGTTGGGTGAAGCTTGCTTGTTCCATAAATTCTTATTTTGAATATACTTTTATTTTTTTACCCCTAAATCCCCCAGGCCTTGCTTCGACGTAGCGGCTACGCGAAGGCTAAGGGGGACTTTAAGTACTGCTCCTATTTAAGTCCCCCTTGGGGGGTTTGGGGGTAATTTCATATTTTATGCTGTTACAGTAGTTTCTTTTGCTTTTTTCCCCATAATTGGAGCAATAATGTAACTGAGAATAATAGTCCACAAAGTCCAGATTATAACCATTGCCACCATATTTGGTTCAACATTCGGAATGGTAAGAACACCAATAAGAACAGCAGCTATATTACGTGTACCCATTCCTAGCGCCATAACTACTTTCTCGCTGCGTTTTAGTCCGAAACCAGTATACCAGGCGATCACTCCCATAGCAAAAGAGAAAATAGTAATTGAAAGCATAGCCATGCTTCCGGCAGTGGCCCACATCTGCCCGGAATAAAGGATAAAACAGAAAATGATTGTCAACAATGTAGACAAGCCTGCCAGCTTCTTTACAGGATTGAATATCTTATCGGCTGCATTGCTGGCAAAAGTTTTGATCAACGCCCCAACAATCAGCGGTAAAAGCACTGACATAGCGATTGGCTTGAGGAGCGACATAACACTTAAATCTATCCCTTTAACCAGCATGGGCGCTATAAGCGGCATTAATAAGGAAGTCCCTATTGCTGCCACTGGTATGAAGGTTCCGGCGAAAACAACATCGCCCTTCGCTTTAGGGAGAAGGGGCGGAAGAAATGGAGCACATGGGGCAAGACTTCCAATGAACAATACTATCACGTACATATTATCCAGTGGTAGTAAAAGTGTGATGAGAAATGCTATTGCGGGTCCTACAATCCAGCCTAATCCTAAAGTAAGACCAAGAAACTTTAGATTTGCAGCTGTCCTGAACATCTGGCCCAGGTTCACCTGAAGTCCCATAACCATAAGGTTGGAAATGGTGAAGACCAGAACCAGTGGCTGGAATATTGGCTGACAAAACTGAATAATTGCGTCCATAGTTATATCGGTTTAGTGTGTATCAGTAATTACATAATAGAGCGAACAAGCATACTCCCGGAGATATTCACTGCCCTGAACCCGTTCTGCAGCAATATTCTTGTTGCATAATATGATCTCTGAGCCGAGCGGCAGAATGATGCTATCTGCTTATCCTTCGGCAGCTCAGCAAGGCGTGAGCGCAGCTGGGGAAGAGGTATATTGACAGCCCCCGGAACAGGGTCTGCTGCTACCTCAGGAGGATTTCGCACGTCCAGCAGAAAACTGTCGCCAAGCGAGTCCCAATGGGCAACAGGCATGTCGCCCCTGAGTATGTTTGCAGCAATCATACCGGCAAAATTGACCGGATCTTTTGCACTTCCGAAAGGCGGAGCATAGCAGAGCTCAGATTCTTCAAGATCGTAAACCGTGCATCCCATCTGAATGGCCATGGCAAAAGAATCTATTCTCTTCGGAACTCCGTCTTCGCCAAGGACCTGTGCACCAAGAATTTTACCGTCAGACTTCCTGAAGATAAACTTTATAATAAGCATTTTTGCTCCCGGGTAATATCCGGCATGGGAATTCGGGAAAAGGTATACTTTCTCGTAATCGGTGTCTCCTAGTTTTTTAAGAGTTTTCTCGCTGACACCCGTCTGTGCTATTGCAGCGCCGAAGAGCTTGCATATAGATGTTCCCTGAGTGCCACGGAACTTCGATTTACGTCCTGCAATCACATCGGCTGCAATCCGGCCCTGCCGGTTTGCCGGACCTGCAAGAGGTATAAGGGTCCAGTTCCCGGTAACAAAATCCTTCACTTCTACCGCATCGCCTACTGCAAGGATATCCGGGTCAGATGTTACCATATGCTCATTTACACGTATACCTCCCAGCTCCCCAACCTTAATACCTGCCATTTTCGCCAGTTCAAGCTCGGGTTTTACTCCAATGGACATAATGACTATGTCAGCATTATAAACCTTCTCTTTTTCTGTAAGCACTTCCAAGTCACCTTTTTCTCCCTTTCTGAATCCAGCTAAACCATCACCTGTCTTAACAGTGATCCCGTGTTTTTTCATATATCTTTTAACGACACGGGCCATTTCCGGATCGAGAGGTGGCATAAGCTGGTCGAGTTTCTCGATTAATGTGACATTAAGGGCTCTTTCGACAAGGTTCTCAGCCATTTCAAGCCCGATGTATCCTCCCCCTATGACCAATGCTTTCTTTGGTTTTGAAACCTTGTCAACACCAGTGAATGAATTGCCGACTGAATTGTCGGTATCCCTGTCGAGCCATTCTTTAATATTCTTCGAATCGGCAACTGTTCTTACAGAAAATATTCCGGGAAGATCGAGTCCGGGAAGGGGTGGACGAACAGGTGCTGAACCGGGAGAGAGTACCAGCTTATCATATTTTTCTGTAGTGATTTCACCGGAGAGATGATTTTTAAGCTTTACTGTCTTCTCCTTTGCCGAGATACCAACCACCTCACAATTTGTACGGCAGTCCATGTTGAATATCACCTTGAACATCTGTTCGGTGGCAACCAGAAGCTTTGATTCTTCCTCTATCGATCCGCCTACATAGTAAGGCAGTCCGCAATTTGCATAAGAAACGAATGGTCCGCGTTCGACCATCAGGATCTCGATTTTCTCATCAAGCCTGCGGAGTCTTGCAGCACATGATGCACCACCCGCAACTCCGCCAACGATAATTACTTTCATAGTTATATTTTATTTGATTAATATTTTATTATTGTTTTATATGTGTGCAAATAGTCATAAAATAAATTTTCGTTGATTTTGACTTCGTCGAGCTCCTCAACTTTGCTTTGTCGGTTCTTCGTTTACCCCGACCCCAGGGGGAGCGAAGAACCGAATCACACTTAAGCAGGACGAGTTCGGTACAGCCAAAATCACTTTACTGCCCCATTGGACTGGGGTAAATAAATTGATTTTTCAAGCAATCTCTATGTTATTATTCGTTATTACAAATGGGCATATAAATTTACTGTCTTTCAAAGTATTACGGAATACTTATTAATGAGTATTTTGTTTATGCTGTCGATATGAAATATCTAATCAAACCATCCCTTTCTGTGAAAATAGAAATACATACCTCCCGAAATGATTGTCATTATTATGAGAGCATATATATAACCATTTTCAGAAGACAACAACGGCATGGATTTAAAATTCATTCCCCATATTCCTGCAAGGAATGTGACCGGCATAAAGATCATCGATAATACTGTCAGCCTTCCGAGCCGCCGGTTTGTCCTGTCCTGGGCATGCATGTCAATCAGGGATCTCATTACCTCCAGGCGGCGCTCCAGCCATTCAAGTTTCCTGTCGGCCGATTTAAGATTTGCAGCTGCCCAGCGGAGATATTCCAGTGTGCTTTCAGGATTTTTTACAGGTCTGTCTGATGAGATGACAGTTTCGATGATCGGCAGTTGCCCCTGTACAATTGATTCAAGTGTCAGCAATTCAGATCGTTTACCTGATATTTCTTCAATATCCACAGAATCAGGGGCACGTTCCATCTGTGTTTCAAGAGTCAGTACCATGTCACTTAACCTGGCGGCTTTACGAAGACAATCAAGTGACAAACCCATCATCAGGGCAGAGATAACTCCTGCAATAGTGTCATCCGGGAGCAGGTCAAACGAATCCTCTGCAGATATGCTCTTTCGGAACCTGGCCATTTTACTGCTTCGGATCGAAACGAGAAAATCCTGGCAGTAAAGAATAGCAAGATATTCCATAACATTTGAGGTCTGCACCTCCATCTGAACCGGTATCACCATCAGGGCCAACGGCCTGAAAGGATAGAAGCCGGGATGGTCACGTGAATCAAGACATAATTGCCTGATAAGCCCCTTTGCTTTTATATCATCCAGTTTTTCCTCCAGCTCTCTTGTTTCAGCGTCAAGAATATCAATCCACACACGTGCTTTCTGTTGTTTTATGGCTTCGACCGCAAAACTGTATTCACATGGAGTCAGATTAGGGCCTTCAGAAACCTGGTAGCAATTTACTTTCATATTCTCAATCTAATACAATGTCATTTTTTAACACGGACCATTTTTGGAAGATCTTTCCCCCACCTGTATTGCCATATCAGCCCGGCTACATCATAATCGCTTCCGGTACGTGTAGAAACCCCGGTACTCAGACTTATTTTAATTGACTGGTGAATGCCCAGGGGAATTGCCACTGTCAGTCCTAACCTTGTATTCTTCTGGAGGTCTTGTCCCTCCACTCCATCAACGGTAGTATGTCCTCCCCAGTAGTATGTCCCGTCAAATGCTGCCCATATCCCTTTTTTGAAATTGTAGTTAAAATGTCCCTGAAGTGAACCAATTGGAGCCTGCGATCGTGTCTTTCCCCCGTAAAAATCATTGTTTACAGTGAAGAACTGAACGCCTCCGGTAAGCTCAATCTGCATTGGTCCGAATGTTTTGGAAGCCCCCAGTTCGGGCTTAAATGAATACCTGTTTGTCCCCAGATTGACTAACCTGAGCGGATCATACTGACCGAGTGGCAGAAAAACCTGCAGACTGCCACCCAGAACAAAGTTTTGTTTGTAATCTTTAAATCCTGATAAGGGCAGCGAAGGGGCACCGATAAAATTTACACTCATCCTCAACCTGGGATCGGCCAGTCCTGATACTTCTCTTGTGACCGTTTGTCCGTCGAACTCTGCAGATCCTGAAAGCCATCCATAAGGAAGTATCACGTCTACCTTGCCCGACATAGGACCTACTTTAATTGACCGTGCCCAGGCGAACACAGTTCCGTGAATATGTATGTCGGCATTCTCGAGGGGTATTGTGGGGTCAAAAACCACGCCACCCTGGGAATAGCTGTAACCCGCAAGCACAAAATTCAATCCACGCGGTATATTGGTATATGCGCGTGGCTCAAGATCCTGTGCAAATGATGAGGTTAATTTCAATAGAAAAAAAATACAGAAAATCAAAAAAAGCCGCTGATTGCTACAATTTTTATGCATGACCTGTAATCTCGATTTCATATTAATGCTTCTCAGAAGAATTATTAGAATGTTAAAGATAATTTATTATCAGCATTGACAGGGCAATACAAAAAATAAGTAATTATTTTAAGTATGATACTTTTGGAATTGAATTCTAAAAGTATACACAGTTAAAGTTTTGAAAAATACTTATAAATAAGCAATTAAAGTTTATCCTGGATCATATAACCAGAGTCCGAAGCTGGATGTCAGAGGTAAGTGTTTGTTAAAAATAGTTCACGACTTCCATCCTGCAACAAATTAGGAACTGGTTACAACACAAGTACATTATAAATATGTTCTGAGTATCCATAATTCAGATTTTCAGGATTAATTATTTTTTTGGAAAAACAAAAATCACTGCCGCCCTTACACCAAAAGGAGATTTGCTGCCTTCCGGAGCTGTAACCTGAATGCGCGGTCCCACCTGCATCTGAACGAGCTGATTTCCAAATTTGGTAAGTCCACCCGCCATTATATTAATATATGCATTGGTGGTGTTTGCTTCCCAGTTCAATGTTGTTTCTGAATTTACTGTCAGTCCTGCTCCGCTTTTCCAGTTATAAGTTAAAAAGGGTTGCAGGTACATCTGGTTTACATCAGCTCTGTCCGCATCGCCAGCCACCGACCAGATCTGATTCATCAAAGCACCATAGGTCCAGCTGTTCTTTTGTTGCAGGACAATTATTGTCGGACCTACTCCCAATTTTTTGGTTCCCAGAAAATCATCAGTGGCGGTTGGAACTAAAAATGCGGCTCCCACGCCCCATACGAAACCATTTTTCACTACGGCGTTTGAGACCCATCCGCTTACCAGGGCATCTGAAAGTCCAACTTCACGGGTGCCCTCGCCGGTAATGTCGTATTGAGCTATTACGGGCACAATATATCGTGTGATAAGACTATATTTTGCACTGAGGCTGAAAGGAACAATGGGTTGAAAATTCAGCGTATTTCTCGAACCGTAATAATCTCCAATGCCAATATCCGTATTATTCTGAAATGGCACACTGATAAGCGCCCCGATTGGATTTGCCAGTTTCTTGGCAATAGCTGCAGCATCATCGGCTGCCGGTTTCGGTGCATCCTGAGCTATTAATGAAAAAGTGTATAATGCACTGATCAGAAACAGACTGACGAATCTTTTTAATTTCATTTTCTATTTAATTATTAATATTTCGGATTGGCTTCGCCGAGCTCGCCGGAGTTTACCCCGCAATGCGGGGGCTCGGTTGCGGATTTACGATTGCGGATTGAAAAAAATCCGCAATCCGAAATTTCTTCCTATTTCCCCTCAGCCAGATTCTTTGCCCGCATCTCTTCCCATTCCTCCATACTTTTAGGAGTATAGAACCACTCATCTGCCGAAACAAGCTCCATCTCAAGCGCCTCAGGATCACAAGCAATCACACAAACGCCACATCCGATACACTTGTCCCGGTTATATTCCGGCATGCCATCATCACGATTACCATCGGTATGTGCATAAGTGGGACAACGATCGATACAGATACCGCAGGCAATACATTTATCATAATCTTTTATAACCCGATAGTTTGATGGCTGGCTGGGATAGTGATTGTTAAATACCCCGCAGGCGTAACGGTCGCAGTTACATCCGCCAACAAACTGCGGGCTTTCCGCACTCATCTGAAATCCGTAGGCTGCATTACTGACATGCCCCATTTTTTCAAGTTTTCGAAGAAGCTGATCAGCCTCCTCACGGTCAAGAACATGTTCTCCGAGAGGAGTATTAGGAGGGAGTCCCAAAAATCCGCATCGCTTCAACGGATACCGGCTGTCATCTTTCCCCAAAGCCTCCATCTCTCTTTTACAAACACAGTCCATCACCAGAAAACGTTCGTGACGCTGTAAATGGGCGTCAATATCAAGGTGTGGTTCCATTGTAGCCATCAATTCCGGTTTTAACGAACCACGCACCGGAACTACACCGAGCACGCCGGGCCTTGGAGCAAGGATCCGTTCACTGCCACCCTCTTCCATATACTGGTGGAAAAGCTCGGCAAATTCCTTTCCTTCTATTCGCATAACCGCTTCGTACCATCCAATCATAAATGGACCAAGCCGGAACAGTGAATCTTTTCCGGGAGGAGGAGCCGGCATGCCGGGATAAGAGGGAGGTCCTTGCATGCGGACAAGTTTGCGGGATATCAGCCCACTTAATATCACTATAGCATCTTCCTCATCAATGCCGGCCCGCCTGGCGATATCGGCAGGATATTCATACGCTGTGGTCAGGAAACTTGCAAGGGAGACCTCCTCAGGAGTGAAAACCAATTTGAGCAGTTTGATTTCCACGCCAGATTTCATCCTGGGAAAGCCCTGCGGCGTTGCATCCAGAACATCTGCCAGTCGTTCGTAAACATCAATTGATTTATTATTTGTGTCCATTTTGAGTCTCCTTTTAATAAATTGTTATAATTTTTTTGAAGAGAAATTCCCATAATAAATTCCCAGTGATCCTGCGATATTCAGGAATTCACTATCGGCAGTCACTATTCTGACTTTATCAATTACTTCTGTTAGTGGCACATATTTAATTTCAGGAGGCATAAAAGCCACCATTACTCCATTCTTTGAGTTTTTTAATGCCTGAATAGCCCCGGCCCCATATGCCATACCAAGTTGCAGGTCAACAGCAGTGGGGGATTCTGCCCTCGCCCATGGGCCAATTACGAGTGGATATGTTTCCCTGTCTATTAGCAACTGGAGTTCCCTTGCCAGGGTCTCAGCTGTCTTTTCAAACGGAACTATGACTTGCTCGGATGCCTCTCCAGTTGCCTCAGGCGGCAAAGAAACAATGCGCGAGGAACCTGATTTCTCTACAGGTGGTTTTTTGAAGAGTTTCACACCTTCGGCCACAATCACCAAGCCATAGGGTCTCCTGTGTGAAATCTTTTCATCCAACCTTCGGGCCAGCATGTTAAGGTTACAGGGAATTTCTGGCATAAGTACAACATCTGCAGAAACTGCAATGCCAGCCTGAAGCGCCAGCCAGCCTGCCTGTTTGCCAATTACTTCCACCACGGCAATTTTCCTGGCAGACCTGGCCGCCTGTCTTGCACGTCCCAGCATCTCAATAGTAAAACTCATAGCGCTGTTAAACCCAAAGGAGACGGAAGTCGCAGCAATGTCATTCTCAATCGATTTAGGAATACACACAGTATGCAGTCCTTTCCGATGGAGCTTATACAGAATACCCAAGCCCTGATTGCCAACCACTGAAATTAATGCGTCAATGTTCTCTTCTTTCAGTCTTTTTAATATCTCATCAGAATGATCCACTGTACCATTATTAGAAGAGGTGTCATGAAACGGATCGACCCTGGGCGACTGGCCAAGAGTTCCTCCTTCAGAGAGATCGAGGGCTGCGACAATTTGCGGGCTGAGTGTAACCAGTCCGCCATCGGGATAGCAATCGGGGTGCAGTAATCCTTCAAACCCATCGCGCATTCCGACTATCTCCCATCCCATCAGACCAGCTGCCTGGGAAGCGCCAGTAATTATGGTATTTATTCCCGGAAGATACCCGGCACCTACATTAATAGCGATGCGTCTGATAATGCCTCCGTGTCCTACATGTTTAATCATTATTATCCTGTTTTAATAGTGTTAACTTCAATATTAAGATTTCGGAGTGCGGATTTATCAGATCTTATTGAAATACCAAATCCGAAATCGCAAATCATAAATCCGTAATTTCCTTTTACTTTTCGCCAGTCCGTCCAAAAGCTTTGTCAATCATAGCCTGATACCACTGAACCACATCTTCCGAAGGTGTTTTGTAATCGTCGAGTTCGTAAACCACACCGAGCGATTCATACTTGCCAAGTCCAAAACGGTGATAGGGCAGCAATTCATAATCAATCACATTTTTGTGTGGTTTTATGAACTCCAGTACACCAAGGATATGTTCATCATCGGCATTCACACCGGGAATGAGCGGTGTACGTGCAATGAAATCAATTTTTGGAAATGTTTCGTAAGCTTTTTTGAAGTTGGCAAGAATACGTTCGTTACCAACACCAGTCCACTTCTTATGCCTTTCCGAGTTCATTAATTTAAGGTCGTGAAGCACGATATCGACATGAGGCAATACCTTCTCCAGATTTGCCCAGGGTGCATTGCATGCCGTTTCGATAGCAGTATTTATGCCTCTGTTGTGGGCTTCCTGCAGCAAAGCTGCCGCGAAATCAGGTTGAAGCATCACTTCTCCACCACTGATCGTCATACCTCCGCCGGAACTGCGATAGATGGAAGAGTCTTTCTCTACCTGTTCCATTACTTCACCAACAGTCATTGTTTTGCCAAACATTTCGAGTGCACCGGTCGGGCAAAGAGCGACCATTTCCTCAGTAGTGCCTGCGGCTAGCTGCCAGTTTACTTTTACTTTTGTATCGTCTCCATCCACAAAATAAAAACCACCTTCGGGGAAGGGTGCTTTAAGGCAAATGCTGCACTTTTTCCCGTCACATTTTTTTGGATCGTACGAAACTTCCGGCTTCAACCTGATACTTTCAGGATTGCCGCACCATTTACAGCGAAGGGAACAACCTTTTATGAAAACATTCGTGCGGATTCCAGGACCATCGTGGCTGCAATACCGCTGGATATTCAGAACTCTGCCTGTAATATCCAATATATTATTTGTCTGATTTATCATGATTCTTCCTCCTTATTTTCCAACATAAATACCAAGTGAGTCCGCTATCTGAAAAAACATACCTTCGGCGGGTACTGTTCTTACCTTGTTGATAGCCTCTGCAAGCGGAACGAACTTTATATCCGGAGGGACAAACGACACCATTACACCGTTTTTGCCGGCTTCGAGCGCCTGGATAGCTCCTGCACCGTAAGCTACACCCAGCTGGCGGTCGACTGCTGATGGTGCACCACCCCTTACCCATGGACCAATTACCATTGGAAAAGTCTCTTCTGCAATCCGCAGTTGTATGCCAGTTGCAACAGCCTGTGCGGCCTGCCCTGAACTGTGAATTACAAATTCACTGTTGGAATCGCTGGTTGCCAGTGGTGATAGCGATGCTTTAAGTGTGGATACCGGTTCTTCATTTTTGTGCTGATTGATAATTTTTGCACCCTGTGCAACCACTACCAGACCCCACGACTTCTTACCTGACATTTTATCTTTCAGATGTGCCGCCACATTT
>Ga0208980_10001974_pt1 | contig 12459 bp, 6 predicted proteins | sample WetSurMetagenome_3_FD_187993 | JGI IMG/M metagenome (GOLD analysis project Ga0208980, IMG submission 187993) | Wetland microbial communities from Twitchell Island in the Sacramento Delta, sample from surface sediment Aug2011 Site A1 Bulk (version 2) | ecosystem: Environmental > Aquatic > Marine...
CACGCCCGATTCCGGAAAACCCCAACTTATTCATCAACCGTGAAGTGAGCTGGATCCGCTTCAACCGGCATGTGCTGGATGAGGCATATGATTCAAGCCACCCGTTACTGGAACAGGTTAAGTTTCTTGCCATATTTGCCAATAACCTCGATGAATATTTTATGATACGGGTTTCAGGGCTCCAGCGTCAGGTGACGAAAGGCGTATTAAAATCCCCTCCTGACGGGATGACACCAACCCAGCAGCTGGATGCCATAAGGCAGATGCTTATCCCGGAACTCGAGGCCCAGTCCGACTTGTGGAATAACAAACTCCTGCCGCAGCTGGATAAAACCGGTATCCATATCCATCACTATGCAGATCTTTCAGATGAGCAAAAAAAAGTCATGCACACGTTCTTTGTCAATGAAGTTTTTCCCGCTTTAACACCCCTTGCTTTTGACAGTGCCCACCCGTTTCCCTTCATATCAAATCTCTCGTTAAACCTGGCAATCATCATTCGTGACCCAACAAAAAAAGAATATTTTGCGCGGGTAAAAGTACCGACAAACCTGTTCTCACGCTTAATAAGGGTTCCGGACCCGACCGGGAACATTCGAGCAGATGACTCCGATGTACATTTTGTCTTTTTAGAAGAGATCATTATCGCACACCTTGACCTGCTGTTCCCGGGCCTTGAAGTTATCGCAGCGTTCCCCTTCCGGATAACCAGGGATGCAGATCTTGATATTGAAGTCGATGAAGCATCAGACCTCCTGACTACCGTCGAAGAGATCATGGAACAGCGGGCAAAGGGAAAACCGGTACGTATCGAACTCGATTGTTCCATGCACGAAAATGTCTGCCATATGCTGGAGAAGAAACTGGGGGTCACTTCCAGTATGATCTACCGGATAAGCCACCCTGTTGGCATGGCTGAACTGATGGAGCTTATGTCCCTCGATCGTCCCGACCTTAAGGATACACCATTCCTTCCCTCAATACCGGCAGAACTGAGTGAGGGAAAAGACATTTTCTCTGCTATCCGGCGGCGGGACATCATGCTCTATCACCCGTATGACAGCTTCACCCCGGTGGTAAATTTCCTCCGGCAGGCAGCCCATGATCCGGACGTACTGGCAATAAAGATCACCCTCTACCGGGTAGGGCCAAACTCACCCATTGTCAATGCCCTCATGGAAGCCCGGGAAAATGGCAAAGCGGTAGCCGCACTCATAGAGCTCAAGGCCCGCTTTGATGAGGGGAACAATATCGGCTGGGCCCGGGCTCTTGAGCATGAAGGAGTTCACGTCGTGTATGGGGTCGTCGGTCTCAAGGTCCATGCAAAACTCTGCATGGTCGTGCGAAGGGAAAAGGAGGGGATCCGCCAGTACATGCACCTTGGCACTGGTAATTACAATGCCACAACAAGTCGCATCTATACCGATTTCGGGTATTTTACCTGTGACCGCCAGATCGGCGAGGATGTTGCCAACTTATTCAATTTCCTTACCGGGTATGCCCGGATTGAAAAATACCAGAAACTCCTTGTTGCACCGGTTACGTTAAGAAATGGGATCATCGATCGTATTGACCGGGAAATTGCACTTCACCAGGAACACGGGAACGGACACCTCATATTCAAGATGAATGCCCTGATAGATCCCCTGTGCATTGCAGCACTGTACCGTGCTTCACAGGCTGGCGTAACAATTGATCTGCAGATCCGTGGCATCTGCTGCCTGCGCCCGGGAATTCCTGGCATCAGTGAAAATATCACGGTGAGCAGTATTGTAGGACGGTTTTTAGAGCATGCACGTATTTACTACTTCCACAATGGCGGAGATGATGAAGTATTCCTGGGCAGTGCTGATCTTATGCCCCGTAATCTTGACCGCAGGGTAGAAGTCCTGTTTCCTGTAGAAAGCCCGGTACTCCGGACAGCGATTATATCAACGATTCTTCCTGCCCAGCTGAATGATACGATCAAAATCCGCCTGCTCCAGAGTGATGGTTCATATGTACGCAAAAAACCGTCTGGTGACCTGCCAGCGCTCAATGCACAGACCTGGCTTGTCGATCACCGGGGGCTCTGGTATAATGACCTTGCCCAGTGAACCAGGACGGGTACGGGCTGAATGTATTTTTGGCGTGCAGCGGCTTGTACCGCTTCTTGATGCATTTTTTCAGGAGATTGAAGGAGTAAAAAACGGGCAGGACATTGAGTACATCCATCGTATGCGGGTAGCATCGAGGAGGCTCCGGGCGGCACTCCCGCTCTTTGAGTCCTGTATCCCCGAAAAAAAATACCAGTCATGGATGCTGGAGATACAAAAGATAACCCGGGCACTGGGAGAAGCCCGTGACACTGATGTCCAGATTGCGTTTATCACAAAACTTATCAAAAAGAGACAGCGTGCAGTTGAACAAAAAAATCCATCCCCAGACTATCCAGTGAGGGTAACAGGCGATGTGGAAACGATTCTCCTTGCACAATTGCAGAAAAGGCGTTCAAAACTCCAGGTAGCTGTTGTAAAATCCCTGGAGAAACTGGAAGGCAGCGGTATCATTGATGATATGAGGACCTTTTTTATCAGCCAGACGTCAGGGACAACGAGAACTAAAAAAAGATCGCTTCCTTATGCGATCCCCATGGTCGCCGCTGGCAGGATTTCCCGGCGCCTTGATATAATGCTCTCCTATGAACGATGGGTGCATAACCCGGATGCTGTTGTCCAGCACCATGCAATGCGGATTGCAGCCAAAAAACTGCGGTATACCATGGAAGTTTATGGACCTCTTTACCGCCTTGGGCTGAAGAAATATCTTGTCAGGGTAAAAAAGGTCCAGGAGATCCTCGGCGACCTGCATGACTGCGATGTATGGATTGACATGGTAATGGTTATTTTGTTAAAGGAACGTTCGGCATCCCCGCAAAAAATTTCTTCAAAAAATAATCAGATACACAGAATGAGCGGTTACCGTCATTTTTTATCGGAACGGGAAAAAGAACGAAAACGGTTATATCTCAGGTATGTGAGATATTGGGATTCACTCGTGCGTGCCGGTATCTGGGAAGATCTCAGAAAGACCCTAAAAGAGGGTCGAAAACGAAAATTCAGGTTTCCCGCCAACCCTGGAGAGGATGAGATCCGTTCTTCAGTATCTGCCCTTGCCAGCCAGTTTCCGGAAGGAATGGGGCATAGTCGCAAGGTTACTGACCTTGCCCTTGCGATTTTTGATGACCTTTCATCCATACACCAGATGGGTGCCCACGAGAGGTTCTTACTTGAATGCAGCGGTTTACTTCATGATATCGGCTGGAAATTCGGGCATAAGGGACATTCAAGACGCAGTGCCGATATGATAGTATCAGATGAACACCTTGCTCTCGATCTCCATGACCGGGCAATAATCGGACTGGTCGCACTGGCCCACAGGAACAATGTCCGTTTTGAATCCCGCGGACTTTTTTCCCTCCTCTCATCAAAAGAACGCGACTCGGTCATGATGCTGGCATCGTTCATCCGGATTGCTGACGGTCTGGATTATCTCCATCATGGATCCGTTGATTCCATTCACTGCAGTGCAGGCCCTGATAGTGTAATTTTGGAAATCTCTGCGACAGGTGACGTAAGACTGGAACTCCAGCGGGCAGGAGTGAAAGGAGATCTCTTCATCCGCGTTTTTAACCGGCAACTGGTGATACGTTGAAAATCAAAGAAGTTGGTCCGAATGGTCGCGTTGTATCATTTATCGATATCGGGACCAACTCAGTACGTCTCCTCGTCGTAAGATTAAACCCCAATCATTCGTACAGTATCCTTTCACAACAAAAACAACAAGTGCGGCTTGGTGAGGGTGAGTTTGAAGAAGAAGAGATCCTTCCTGATGCAATTGAACGACTCGTTGTCGTATGTAAAAAATTCACAGAACTTGCCCAGTCGTTTGATACCGAAGAATTTGTTGCCGTAGCAACTTCTGCAATGCGTGAGGCAGCAAACCAGCAGGAAATCCTGCATCTTCTCCGGCACGAGTCCCGGCTCGACGTCCGCGTGATTTCCGGCCAAGAAGAAGCACGGCTGATTTACCTTGGTGTTTCAAGTGGAATCAACCTCGAAGACCGCCAGGCATTTTTTATTGATATCGGTGGAGGGAGCACAGAGATTGCCATTGGCGATAAACAAAATTATCAATTCCTTGACAGTTTCAAACTTGGGGCAATCCGCCTGTCAAATCACTACCTGTCAGATAATGTTACTGAACCGGTATCACCGGAAGGTTATAAAAAAATCCAACAGCATGTCAAAGATGCAATTATCCATTCCTTAAAAAAAATCAGCAGGCAAAAACCTGACCTTGCCATCGGAAGTTCCGGCACCATCATGAACCTTGCAGAAATTGCACAAAAATGCTTTCACCAGGATGGAAATTATGGTGAAAATAACCTGACCTACAAGGACTTGCGCAAAGTCACCGACATGCTTTGTTCCCTGCCCCTTGAACAACGGAGGAAAATACCTGGCATTAATCCTGAACGGGCAGACATCATCATCCCTGGCGCTGCTATCCTTGATGTATTCTTAAAAGAGCTGTCGTTTAATTCAATCACCATTACCAGCCGGGGCTTGCAGGATGGCCTGCTGGTAGATTATCTTTCGAGAATGGATGCATTCCCCCTCTTTGGCGATCTCTCCCCCCGCCAGCGCAGCGTCCTGCAGCTGGGAAGGTCCTGTGGGATCAATGAAGTACATGCACGGACAGTGACCAGCCTCGTGCTTGAATTATTTGACTCTGCAAAGGTCTTAAAACTCCATAATTATGGTGACTGGGAACGTGAACTGCTCGAATATGCAACATTTCTCCACGATATCGGCTCTTTTATTTCCTATACCAATCATCACGCCCATTCATATTATATTATAAAAAATTCAGAACTTCTCGGTTTTGATCAAAAAGAAGTGAATTTCATGGCAAATATTGCACGGTTTCACCGGAAAAGAACACCTAAGAAAAAAGATCCTGAAATTCTTGAGCTCGATAACCGCGAACGGGAAGCCCTGCGAATACTTACCACTTTTATCCGCCTTGGTGAGAGTCTTGACCGTAGCCATACGGCGCTGGTCCAGCATGTGCGGTTCTCGGGTGTCGAAAAAGACCAGATAACCCTTGAAGTCGTTGCCCGTGGCGACTGCCAGCTTGAGATATGGGGGGTTGACGCAGAGAAAAAGGCGTTTGAAAAAATCTTTGGGAAAAAATTAGTGCTTGAACGAATCCAACAGGTATAATTCCTCACCATGTATTAAACAAGGTAATACAATTCTTTTTTTTAACCTTCTGCGTTTTGAAACCGATTCTGACTGCCCACTATTAAATATTATACTCACTAACAGATTAAAACGAAATCACCTTGTATTCCGGATACGGGGACTATTATGACAAATAAGCAAATCATTACCATATTAGCCGTGTGCATTCTCATGGCAGTGTTTATTCCAGCAGTATCTGCTGCTGATCCTTGCTCGTTTTGCGAATTCATTAATATCTCCAACATAACGCGGGGAGTTACCGATCATTCATTGCTGACCAATCTATCCGCTGATGACCATCATCAGTATATCCTTACTGATGGCTCGAGGGCTTTTACCGGTAAGCAGTCGCTTGGTGGTTTTAACTTGACCAACCTGCTCGATCCTGTTGCACCACAGGATGCCGCTACTAAAAATTATGTCGATACGGTAAATACATCAATGCAAGCCTATGTTGACCTGAACCACCCCATTACGGATCATGGACTTCTTTCAAATCTTTCCGGCGACGGACATCCCCAATATCTGCTTATTGAGGGAACCCGTGCAATGGGAGGTAATCTCAATATGGGTTCAAACCAGATTTTCTCCTTAATAACCGGAACTACCGGGGATACCGCCACCAATAAAACATACGTCGACACGGTCAATTCGTCATTGAAATCCTATGTGGACTCTGTTGTAAGCGATACCGCACCAGGCTCCAATGGTCAGGTGTTGTATAATCAGGGTGGCGCAGAAGGAGCAAACGCATCATTCACCTTTAACAATTCAACAGGAACCGTAACTGCAGCCTTCTTTGTTGGTGATGGTTCTGGTCTAACTGGCATTGGTGAAACTGCAGCAACTGCACTTACCTTTGATGTAAAAGCGGGAGAAATTTTAAAGAAAGGGCAGCCCGTTTACCTGTCTGGTGCATCTGGAGCAAACCCGATTGTTATGAATGCGGACAATACTATTGCCGCAAGAACAAGGGTTGTCGGATTGATAACATCCGACCTTGCTACCAATGGGCAGGGACAAGTAAGAAGAGGAGGAACGTTAACATCCGTTGATACCCGTGCAACGAACACCGCCCTTAATCCACTGGGACAGACATGGAACGCTGGTGATCTATTATTCCTCGAACAATCTGGCGGGCTTACCAATATCAGACCAGCATCCGGAAGATCTGTAAAATGTGCTTATACGCTGAAAGGTTCAAACACCCAGGATACGTTGTTGGTATATCCGTTTGAAAACCCGGTATGGATAACCGGTGCATCCGCAGAAGATGTAGTGCTTCGACTTGGAGATTCGGTTGGAACAAACAACGTCAGCATCCGGAACTATACCAATACCCAAGTTGCATACATCAACTCACAAGGGCTTGCAAGTTTCAATGGGTCAACCATGCAGTCAAAGAACATTTCTGCTGTGCAGGATCCTGTTTCTGCACAGGACGCTGCTACAAAGAATTATGTTGACACCACAAACTCAACGATGAAAACGTATGTGGACACTGTTAATTCGTCAATGAAATCTTATGTGGATACCAACGCTGCGACTGCTCGAACAACCAAATTGAGTTCCGATTTCTATGATGGTACAACGAATGCAATCCCCGGTTTATTAGGGGCGGCTATATCAGCGGGAACAGTTGGATCTGTTGCAACTACTGCGAACCATCCCGGTGTGATTTACATGCGTGATTCTACAACGGCTAACGGGGGATATAAATACGGATGCGCAGGAACACAACTTATCGGCGGTGGGGAAACCTTTGAAGTTGTATTCCAACCCGTAGGAGTGCGCTCTACACAGGGGGCACAATTAGGATGGTCAGATACCCAAGCAGCAAATACACTTCCTACAGATGGTATCTGGTTTAATATTTCCGGAACTGGTGCTGCAATTGTATTGAAGGGAGCAACATCAAGCAATGGCGTAAGAAGCTACACAGGAACAACATATACTCCTACAACAGCGACATGGTATCGTGGAACTATTGGAGTAAACACGGCAGGAACACTTGTCACTTACACTATTTATAATGAAGCGGGTGCATCCCAATGGACGGATACGGTGGCAGCCAACATTCCAACCGGGGCAGGTAGAGATACCTCGCCATGCATTAACGTGGCAGAAAGCACGACTGATGCCGCGGCCAATATATTAGTATTGGATTACGTGAACTGGGGAAGCACAAGAACACTTGTAAGATAAAATATGAACACCATGGTGATGATAAGAAGGATTGACGGGATGTATTGGTGCTGACATGAGTAACAAATCCCCTTACTATAATTATCGAGGATTCTTTACATCGAATAATGGTTATGGTACTAAAACATGGCCTGGCAACCACCAAACCGGGTTATTAACCCGATAATAATCATTTTACTATTATTTGTGCTGGTCAGTACGGTTAGTGCCGATTCCGTAACTCCGCCAGGTGGCGTAACGATCTGCGGATATGTCACGTATGCAAACGAAATAGGAATCTGGTGGTTTAATCCCTATGATCCCGATTTCGGCGGGGTTGAGATGTGGCTGGATGATGTGTTTCTTGGTAATACAACTTCCAGTGACCATTTTTATAATGCGTATTCTGCTGTGGTTGGTACGCATACCTTCTCAACACATACCTTCGACAATTCAGGAAATGTGAATACTACCTGGGTAAACCTCACGTTTATGACGAAAGAATATCCGGGATGTACGGAAAACTGGACGTGTGATACATGCAGCCGTCCGGTTATCCCGGTTGCAGATTTCTTTGCAAACCAGACTACCGGAACAGTTCCTTTGGCAGTCAATTTTACCGATAATTCAACGAATATGCCAACTGTATGGAACTGGAATTTCGGAGATGGTAATTATTCATCGTTACAAAACCCCGTGTATACGTACAACCGGCCGGGATTGTATTCAGTTACTCTCAATGCATCAAATATCGCCGGCTATAACAGCACAACAAAATTGGATTATATTAATGTTATAGCACAATCACCGGTTGCAGCCTTTAGTGCAAATGCGACTGCCGGGTTTGCCCCCCTGGTGATACAGTTCAACGACACGTCGACTAATTTTCCTTCTATGTGGAACTGGTCGTTTGGCGATACCTCGTGGTTCAACACAACCGATCCAGTGATGAGTAACGTCACAAAGAGTTACCCGACGGGCGGAAACTATACAGTAACCCTGTATGTGAGTAATTCCGGAGGTTCAGATTCTTTTTCCCAGTACGTGGACGTATGGAACAGGACCAGTAATAATTTCACCGCAAACCAGACTTTTGGGAATGTAACCTTCGCAGTCATGTTTACAGATACAAGTTATAACGCAACGAGCTGGTTCTGGGTATTTGACGGATTTAATACATCAACCGAAAGATCACCGATTTTTAATTACGCGGTGCCGGGGATCTACTCGGTCAATCATAGTTCCAGCAACGACCACGATATCTTCTGGACAAATAAAAGCGATTATATCATCGCTTACCCGCCAGCTGCAACAATACCTAGTGCTAACTTCAACGGTACACCAACCTCTGGGGTTGCACCGCTGACAGTCCAGTTCAACGATCTGTCAACCGGATCTCCGACAAACTGGAACTGGTCATTCGGTGACGGAAATTTCAGTAACGCCATGAGTCCACCGCACATCTATGCATATCCGGGACTGTTTTCCGTCACACTTAATGTATCCAATTCTGCCGGGAATAATTCGTTCACCCGGACCAATTACATCAATGTTACCAGCACAGCAATCCCACCAACAGCCAACTTCAACGGTACACCAACCTCCGGGGTTGCACCGCTGACAGTCCAATTCAACGATCTGTCAACCGGATCTCTGACAAACTGGAACTGGTCATTCGGTGACGGAAATTTCAGTAACGCCACGAGTCCACCGCATATCTATGCATATCCGGGACTGTTTTCCGTCACACTTAATGTATCCAACTCTGCCGGGAATAATTCGTTCATTCGGACTAATTACATATCAGTATTAGCAATCCCGACAATAACCCCGACCCAGCCAACGATAACCCCAACCCAACCTACAATAAAACCAACGCCGACCCCCGGCACTGGTAACGGTGGTGATGGTGGCGACAACTGCCGTTTCAACCCTACAACCGGGGGGGCAAGTGACAGCCGGGGAAAGGCCGGAGAGAAGATATCCATACCATTTATCGGCAATCTGGGAGCATCCGAATGTGTTCCTGTGGTAGTGGTTGATATCAGCGTCGTTCCTGCTGTTGATATCCAGGGAATCATGGTGTCGGCAGAAGAGGCTAACATAGGAACGGTAACCCGGATACCAGGCAACCCCAAGGCTTATTTCCTTGATATCAACTGGTACTGGGTCCGGGATGCTGATATCAAAAACGTTTACATCACGTTCTCGGTCGATGATGGATGGATAAAACAGTTGGGGATTACTCCTGAAAATCTCGTGATGCTGCGATACTATGACAATTCCTGGCATGAAACTCCAACACAGATTACAGAGCATAGCAACGGGCGGTATTATTATGTCGCGTCAGCTTCGGGGGTTTCATACTTCGCGGTGACCTATAAGGGAGCACTGGCATCTACAAAAACAACAATATCAACACGTGCAGCTCAAACAACCATCCCCAGGCAGACCTTAACCGAATCGGTGATTACAGAACCAACCCGTCTTGTCACTTATACTACAATTCCAAAAAAACCTGTAACAACAACCACTACTGTACCACCGATAACATCGGAAGAACCATATGAAATTCCCATAATCTGGATTATTATAGGTATTGGAGCGTTCATAGGTTTCGTCCTCATCGTCCTGCTCGTAAGACGCTGGTGGATCCGCAGGCAGAACCCGGCACTGTTCCGGAAATACGATTAAGAAAAACGCAGTCAACAGATGTGTCCTGAGCCTGTTCCTGTGCCAGGATTCAGGCATGAAGCATCGAGGTTGAAAAAACCATCTTCTTTTTTGATACATCAAAACAAAAAAAACTGATTGAATTTTTTTTAAGGTACCGGTTATCGTAATAACCAATCCGATGCAATGCTTTTTATTCAATTTTGGCAGATTAAGGTATACAAGTACCACTGGTGAACAATGAACCCGGATTCAAAAAATTCTCCTGAAATATCCAACAAACAAGAAAACAAACGCAATGGTGAGAAAGCCAGCTCTCATTCGTTCATGAATATGCTTGCATTGTCAAGCACATGGATGTTCAGTCTTGCAGTGATTGGTACAGGGATCATTGCGATGGTTTTGTTCATCTACGGTTTTTTATTAAGTATTGCAGGAGTTATCCACCTTGTCCAGATCTTTTCCCTGGATATGGAAATTGTCAAGGAATTTCTTGTTGTATCAATCGAGATAATTGATATATTCCTGGTTGCGACCGTATTTTACCTGATTTCACTGGGACTCTACGAATTGTTCATTGCAAAAGCGCCACTGCCGGGATGGGTTGAGATCCGCAACCTCGATGACCTTAAGACCAAACTCCTCGGGCTCGCCGTGATTGCCCTCGTAGTCATCTTCCTCGGGGCTGCCTTAACCATGAGCCTGTCATCAGTAAATATCCTGGAATTTGGAATTGCAATCGCATTTATGATAGCTGCTGTTTCGGCCTATCTCTGGGTAAAACATTAATACTCTTTTTTGGGCATGTCTGAAAAATCTCCCGTCAGGTAAAAATAATCTCCTTGTAAAAGGTATTTTTTGAGGAAAACAGGAACCTGTCAATGTCACTGAGAAGTGCATGCAACTAATCCCGCTCTGCAGGAAAGAATTAGTGATAGCAACCAGACAACTAATGAGATCAACATGACCGCTACCATTTTCGTAGACCAGGATCTCTGCACCCGGTGCGGAATTTGCTCGGTTGTCTGCCCGATGAAAATTGTTGATGCTGCAGATGAAAATTCCCTGCCTGCGGTCGCGGATGAAAAATCCGGCATGTGCATCCGTTGCGGGCACTGCGAAGTTTCCTGCCCGTCACAGGCACTCCTCCTCAATTTTCTGCCAGAAGAAAAGAGTACTTTGCAGGTTGGTGCGGGAATACTCTCACCAGAAGATCTCGGTGCGTATCTCAAGAAACGGCGGTCTGTACGCCATTTCACCAAAGAATCCGTGCCAAAGGAAACGATTGCCAAGGTGCTCGATATCGCCCGGTACGCTGCATCAGGAGGAAACGGGCAACCGGTCCAGTGGCTTATCGTCCTTGATCCGGTGGAAGTTCACCGGTTGGCCGGGCTGACAATTGACTGGATGATGACGCTGAAGAACACGAACCACCCCATGAGCGGGTACATCCCGTCCCTGATTGCAGCATGGGAACATGGCTTTGACCCCGTCTGCCGGGGTGCCCCACACCTCGTGATCGCCCATATTCCTGAGGGCAACCCTGGTGCGTCTATCGACGCCATTATCGCCTTGACTCATTTCGATATCACGGCTCCCGCATTTGGTATAGGGACTTGCTGGGCGGGTTTCCTCTCTATCGCAGCCGCCACTTATGAGCCCCTGCAAGAGGCCTTTGCCCTGCCGGCAGGACGAAAATTCGCGTATGGTCTGATGTTTGGTTATCCCCAATACAAGGTCTTTGGCATTCCCCGGCGTAACCCGGTTCAGGTGACATGGCGCTAACACTTATTCCCCGTTATTAAGGGATGCATCATGGTGGAAAAGATTATAGATTTATAGAGAGTTAAAAAAACGTCCTTGGAGCGATAACCATTATATCCCCTGCACCACCTTTGCTTTGTACAGAGAGAAAACCAGGAATAATCATGGCAGAAACAATAGAATTGGACAGATACTTAAGTACAATTTGCTATCCTATTGAACGATACCTTCTCGGGTATCCTGTCCGGGACAAAAAACGGCTCATCAGTGCGATCATCAGCAACGCCCTGCTCAATGAACCTGTCGGGTTTGAACAACTCAGCACCATTCCTGTCGACAAAAGTCTGGAAACCATCGGAGATTTCATTCTTGATTTTGTTATTATCGACCATTTTGCCAATAACGACCGGTACACTGCGCAGCAGATCGATGATTTCCGCCAGTGGTACGGGAAAAATGAGAACCTCCAGTATTTTGCCAAGAATGGAATCCACCTGCACCGGTATATCCTCTGGGGACCCGATGAACGCAAACAACAAAAATGGGACCA
>Ga0208980_10001975_pt1 | contig 12458 bp, 10 predicted proteins | sample WetSurMetagenome_3_FD_187993 | JGI IMG/M metagenome (GOLD analysis project Ga0208980, IMG submission 187993) | Wetland microbial communities from Twitchell Island in the Sacramento Delta, sample from surface sediment Aug2011 Site A1 Bulk (version 2) | ecosystem: Environmental > Aquatic > Marine...
GATCTTGTTTTCCCTCATATCATCTTATAACGGCAAACTTACCGAGTTTTTCTTCTTGCTCATTTTGGGAATCATCAAGCATAACGATGCGATAGAAATAGATTCCAGTAGAAAGCGTATTGCCGCTTAAATCTTGCAAATTGAATGTCACTCCTCCATTGCCATCACTCTCTTCAATCTCTCCAATTTTATTTCCGTCAATCGTCCAAATAGTAATTTGTGCATACCTTGGCAGATTAGCAAAAGTTAAAGTTTCACCACTCGTAGGATTTACTGGATTTGGATATACGTAAACATCCGAAAGATCATTAGCAAAAGAAGAAAGGACAATATAGCTTCCTGCACCTTCATTCATTTTAAGGCTTCCTGTAGTTGCAGAGGAAAAAATATTTTTTACCCGAAGAACGTATTCCCTTCCAATTGATCCAACGGGTTTCTCCCCTTTGAGACTTATGTTCACAATCTTTTTATCAGTTGCGTCTACATTAATTGAAGAAGCTTTGTTATCGGGTTCAAAGACATAGTTGTCGACATTTACCGCGGTAGATTCATCAACATCTAAATTAAAGATTAACTTGATATTAAAAGCATCAACTATTTTAAATGAGCTTATAAAGAATTCAGGAGCTACAAATACTGTATCCATTATAAATGTAGTATCAGTCGGTTGAATTGGTGAGCCATAAAAATCTCGTAATCCTGAGATAGATAATGCATTCAATCCAAAAGGTATTTCATTCCGAAATGTGACGAGATAAGAATATTGACTTGAAGGTGAAATCGAGTTTGGATAAACATTACCGTTTAATTTGAATGCCAGTAAATTCTCAATCGTATTGCTCATCTTTTCTGAAAACTTAACTGTCACTGTATTAATGCTAGTGCCAGTTACTGAAACAACCTTTCCCGGTGTGTGAGAATAAACTTCAATTACTCTGGATAAATTAGAATAAGAATCATCTTTAGAAAGATCAAATGCCTGAATAGCATAATAGTAGTTTGTGTTTTTATTAAGATTAAAATTCACATATTGCGTTTCAGCAATAACAGAATCAACTAGCGAAAGATTATCTGCCGACAAACCTCGATAGATATAATACTCGTCAACACTACCTTGCCAGGAAAGTAATATGCTTATTGAATCAATACTATAACCATTCACATTAAAAGGTGTGCTGGCTTTATTTGAAAGAGCAAACTCGTAAAAATTAATTCCCAGATCTGTTGGGAAAGCTATTTCCGGAACATTATTTTCATTCAAATCACCAATGAAAATTGAATTCGAATTAGTATTTTCTTTAAAGGATATTATTTTATTTGAGCCCACAAATTGCTGATTAAAAATGTAAGAATAAGGGAACATAAATACCACCAATTCATCTTTTCCATCTGCATCAAGATCAGTAAAACGGATTCCATTTTCTGCACGCTGGAATGATGAACTGAATTCAGTTGAAGCATCTACAAAAACCTGGTCATAAAGAATATTTAATCGATTGCCAATGAGATTTAACACAAGCATTCGGTAGAAAGGAGCAATATCTATTGGACCAATTGAGTGAAGCAGAACAGCCAGATCATCTTTATTATCTCCATTGTAATCTCCCACTGCAAGATAGGCAGCTGAACCCAAAAATTCAGTATTGATGACACTTCCCTGCTGGTAATTATCTGTTCCTAAAATATTATAGCTGAAAATATCTCCATCAACGTCAACAAACCATAGCTCTTTAACACCATCTGCATTCACATCTGACAGGACACCATTTGGAGAGTCAAGTACATTATCCCCAATCCATCGCTCAGTAAAGTTTCTCAATGTTATTGGATCATATAGCGTGAGATCGTTTTGAACTTTCCAGACATTGACAGAAGTATCAGAATTAATAACAACGACTTCAGTTATTCCATCTCCATCAATATCTTCAGCCATTATGGGCCAGAAATTTCCTGTTTCATCAACATATTTTTCATTCATTGAAGATGAATTTGAATTTTGCTGTTCCAGCACGTAACCGTTACGTACCCACGATGTCAACAAATCCTTTAATCCATTATTATTGAAATCACCAAAATCTCTTATTATTCTATCTTGTAATGAATCCACAACTTCAAAATTATCATTATTGAATTTGAACAGGTTGGTTACTCTTGAATTATCAAATGTCCGAAGATAAATCTCTGTCGGTTCATTTTGTGTAATGTTTACAGGGTCCTGATAAATGCTTCCTGCTGGAAGTGAATATGGCAGTAAAGTTTCTGCTGCGTATTCAGCTTCATAATTTGTTGTGAATAGAAAGTTTTGACCGTTGTCTTTGATGATGGTTTTTAATCCAACAAGATTTTCTGCTTCAAAATAAATTTCATAAGCTGAGTTCTGTTCCACTAACTGTTTGGGGATAAATCCATAATGCAAATACTTCACGAATTGATTATTCGTCGTAAATCCATCCAGAGTCACAAAGTTGAATTCAGTCTCACCAAATTTTCGATAATACATTCTTGTTACAGTTGGTTGATCTGTATACATAGCTGCGAGTATGGTTGTTTTATCTCCATAGAAAGCAGGACCAACAGAAACTAATTCTGTGATTGGTGGATTTCTGCTGATGGAAAAATTGACTCGTTCCTCTAAAGTTCTTCCATTATTCAAGTCAACAACTAATCGTAAGCAATAAACTGTATCAGGTAAAGAAGTAAGACTTAAAGTAAAAATATCTTCATTTGAAAACTGATTACTCCCCTGCTCTATTAGAGGTATCCAGTTAGTAGGATTCAGTCCATATCCATAATAGAGACTGTAACTTGAAAACAAAGGTGAAAGAACTGTTGCATTAATTTTTAACGAATCGTCTAGAGTCGCAAAATCTTGTTTGGGGTGATTGATTTTTATTACTGACGGTGCAATCACTGTAACCGCACGAAACATATTTAACCTGCCAGCACCTGTATAAATATCCCAACCTGGTTCATCAATGTCATCTGATGTAGATTTTAAAATCTGTATTACTTCGTCATTAGTAAAATTTCCAAGTGAAAGTATTAAAGCAGCTGCAGCTGCAACATAAGGCGTAGCTGCAGAAGTTCCGCTGATAGATGCGTAATTACTATTTCGTGCTGTTGTGATAATCTGCGAACCTGGAGCCATCAGATCAAGTGTCGAGCCGTAATTGGAATTTCCTGCACGGAAATCATCCTGTGTTGAGTTTCCCACACAAATTACTTCTGAATAACCCGAAGGATAATGTGGAATCGATGAGTTTTGATTACCTGAACTTCCAACAAGCACCACATTTTTTGAATATGCAAATTGTACAACATCTCTTAATACAAATGAAAAGGAGTAATCACCAAAACTCATGTTAAGAACTTTTACTCCCATCTGAACGGCGTAAAGAATTGCGGCTGCAACATCATCTTCTTCACCATAACCACCCGGATCAAATGCACGGAGGTTTACTAATTTAATGTTAGGAGCTGCACCGGCTACTCCTGTAAAATTATTAGTCTGTGCAGCAGCAATACCTGATATGTATGTTCCGTGTCCCTGTTCATCCAATGGATCATTATCCCAATAAAGATAATCACCTCCAGTTGAATCAAAAGGAAATCCAACGCGGTCAGTAAAATCCCAGCCACGGTAATCATCAACGAAACCATTGTTGTCATCATCAATTCCATTTGATTCTTTACCATTCCCAGTCTCACCTGGGTTCTGCCAGATTTTATTTTGCAAATCTGGATGAAAGTAATCAATCCCCGTATCAATCACTCCAATAAGAACCGAATCAGCTCCCTGCGTCTTATCCCAGGCATCAAATGCCTGGATTTTATTTAAAGCCCATTGTTGTGAAACAAGACTATCGTTAGGAACATAATTCATCTGATACGTTGTCGCTTTTTGAATGTACTCTATTTTATCATCCAGACTTTGTAGTTGCATAAAAGTACCTTCATCAACATCATCAGCAAATGTAATTTTAATTATTCGGCCTAACACTTCATTTGATTTTATTATACCCTTGGCAAGATAATCTACCGATTTCAAAGCAGACTCAACTGAAAACTGAGTTCCTGCGGGAATAAACTGATCCTGCTGAACTTTTTCTTCTATTTCTGAAAATGAAATACTTTGTTTATACTTTATGAAATATGTTGTCTGTGCTGATAAGATGCTGGAATTAATTATCAGTAGTAGAATTAAATAAAACAGACTAAATCTCATACATTTCCTTTTTGTAGTGATGATCAACTTCGATTGGATATTTGCCTGAAAAGCAGGCATAACAGAAATTATCTTTGCCAGCTTCAGAAACTGCTTCGAGCATTTCATCAGTTGTTAAATATTCCAGACTATCTACACCAAGATATTTTCCCATTTCTGAAATATTTGAATTGAAATTATTTGCAAAAAGTTCTTCTTTACTCGGGAAATCCATTCCGTAAAAACAAGGATGAGTAATTGGAGAAGAAGAAATCCTTAGATGAATTGATTTCGGATTCGCATCACGGATTAATTTAACGAGTTGCTTTGATGTAGTTCCGCGAACGATTGAATCATCCACAAGGACTACAGTGCGTCCCTCGAGTACCCCTTTAACAGTGTTGAATTTAATTTTAACACCTATCTCGCGGTTTGCTTGTCCCGGCTGAATAAATGTTCTTCCAATGTAATGGCTTCTAATCAATCCAATTTCCAGTTTACAATTGACTCCCTGCTTCTCTAATTCAGTTTGATATCCTAATGCAGTAGTATTTGAACTGTCTGGAACGCTTATAACAATTACTTTTTCTTCATCTTCGTTAAAGACAGGATGATTTCTGGCTAGGACTTTTCCGAGTCTCCTTCTCATCTTGTCAACATTGTGGCCAAAGATAAAACTATCGGGACGGGAGAAATATATGTACTCGAAAATGCAATGCTTTTTTGGTGAAACGGATTCGGAGATTTTAAAAGATTTGATTATTCCCGATTGCAAAACCTCATCATCTATTACTACAATTTCACCAGGTTGAACCTCGCGTATGAACTCAGCACTTAAAATATCAAAAGCGCAGGTTTCAGAAGTAATAATATAAGCTTCATGTAATTTTCCGATAACTAATGGTCTGAAACCATTTGGGTCTCTTGCCGCAACAAGCTTATCATCCGTCATCAAAACTAGACTAAAAGCACCTTCAATCTTCTGGATAGCTTCTCTGATTTGCTCGACCTGATCGTCGATCTTGCTTCTTGCTATTAAATGAAGAATAACCTCAGTATCACTAGTTGTTTGGAAAATTGAACCTTTATTAACTAGTTCTTCACGAATTTCTCTGGCATTTGTAAGATTTCCATTATGGGCTACCGCTAAGTTTCCTAACCTGTAATTAACAATGAAAGGCTGTATATTCTTGATTGATTGAGCTGAACCAGTCGTCGAATACCTATTATGACCAATTGCTACTTCCCCTATAAGCTTGTTTTGAAAAATTTCATGATCATCAAAAACCTCAGTAACCAATCCTTCACCTTTATGGATAGAAAAAACTGGATTACCCTTTTTACTTAAACTCTTTGTTACAATTCCACAGGCTTCCTGTCCCCTATGCTGAAGTGCGTGTAAACCGTAGTAAGTTTCAAGTGATGCATTGTGTGAGCCGTAAATCCCGAATACACCACAATTGCATGTTGGTTTTTCTCGTTGAAGTTTTAATTGCATATCTTAAAATATATCGGTTGATGGAAAATTAAAGGTCAAATTTATATATACATTATGAATTAACAGAATGGATATTAGAAGGATATAAGTGATTAAGCAAAGATGAGATTGCTTGAGTCGGAACGGGGGGATTTGAACCCCCGACCACCTGAACCCCATTCAGGTACGCTACCGGGCTGCGCCACGTTCCGAGGATTATAATTTTGTGAGTAGATGCTTTAAAAAATCTTTTATCTGTTCAAGATCTTCTTTCACTGATGGATTGCTTTTATCAACTTCAACTAAAATTTCGGTTTCAGAATGCGATTTCTTTTCTTTTATTTCTATGGCTGGCTTTTTGTCTTGCTCATAATCTTCAAGTATTTTTTTTGCACCCTCGATGGTATATTTTTTTTCTCTAAGCAATTCTTTTATGTAGAGAAGTAGTCTTATATCCTTATTGGTGTAAATTCTATTACCGGCACGATTCTTTTGAGGGTTAAGCTGCTCAAACTCCGTTTCCCAGTAACGAAGTACATATTGCTCAATGTCAGTTATCTTACTTACTTCACTGATTGAATAGTATAACTTTTTAATTGATAGGTCTCGCATACTCTTTATGAAAAATTGTGTAAGAAACATAAGCAATACATCTTAAATTATCAATATTGGAAGTGTTTTATAAGTATTGGCTTTAAGGATAGATGATAACTGCTTATAAATAGTATTTAAAGCTGTATTTGTTCTATTGCTATGAATTTCGATGAATAGAACCGCTTGGGGAAGGATTAACGATTAATCTAGTTAGGATAAAATCTTTTCTAAGAGATAGAATGCAGCCAGATAACTATTCTCTCTAAAACCACTTATGTAACCATCACAACTTGAAGCAGTTAGCATAGTATGTCTAAAAGTTTCACGCGTGGCTAAATTCGAAATGTGGACTTCAACTTTCGGAATGGTACAGATTTCCAAAGCATCTTTGATTGCAACAGATGTGTGAGAAAAACCTCCAGGATTGATTATCAATCCATTGAATGTGTTAGATGCCGATTGAATCTTATCAATCAATTCACCTTCATGATTGCTCTGAAAAAATTCGAACTGGTGGTTCGGAAATTCTCTACGCATCATGCTTTCTATTTTATCTAGTGAAAGTGATCCATAATATTCTTCAGGTCTCTGATCAAGCAAATTTAAATTAGGTCCATTCAGAACTAATACTTTCATACTATCCCTGCCATTTCATCAATTATCTCTCTAACTCTGGGAGAGAGATAAATACTATCTATGCCAAGTTCTTTTAAAGCAGCTGAAAGAATCATAACTTTTTTCTGAACATTGGCCATCTTATTTATAACTATAACTTTCTTTTCATAAATGATGCAATAACCACCTTTAAAGTCACCCTTTTCAAACCTTACACTAGCTCCAAGTTGATCAGCTACTGATTTTAGTTCCTGAAGAATTTCTTCAAATTCTTTTTCTTTAATTTTCATCTTTCACTTTTAAGGTAAATGGCTTAAATACCAAGAAAAACGGTATTGTAAGATAACTTAAGATAAGTATAATTGGAAAACTGCTGAGTTTACTCATTCTTTCAGTTGTTAATTGCAGTAAAGATTCCGAAGCAAATTGATCTTTCAGAAACAGTGCAATCAACTTGTAATCGATCAATAAAAGTATGGACTCAAGAGGAAGAGTTAAGTAAATAATTAAAGCAATAATTAGTAGCCAACCATTTTCCTTTAATTTCAATCTTGAAAGAATAAGAAATAATGAAAATGTAAATATCATTACTATGTAAGAATAAAATGTTGCGTTTACCAATGGAAAAGTTGTTTGAAAGATTGCTGAAAGGTTTGTGTCGGCAATATAATTTTTTAGAACAAATTCAGTTTCTTCGAACATTTGATATGTCGTCAATAATCTGGCAATATATGTTCCGAACCAAATGCTGCCAGAGGTCAAGGCTAAATAACCAAATACTAATGATAGTTTACTTATCTTTTTCATTTAAATATCCGTTTGTTAATTTAAAATTAAAAAAAAATTATGATTATTGCTTCAATTGATATTGGCACAAATACAGTATTGCTTTTGATAGCAAAGGTAGATTATTCCACCCGACGGATTGTCCCATTGCATGAAGAGTATCGAATGCCAAGGATTGGTTATAAAACTAAACAGACTGGAATAATTAGCAGTGATAGATTGATTTTACTTAACGATGTTTTAAAGGAGTATAGTAACATTATCCATAGCTATAAATATGATAAAGTTATACTTACAGGGACTAATACTTTCAGAATGGCAAAAAATAGTGCTAATATCAAAAAGGATATTAAAAAATCATTCAATTATGATCTCAAGGTAATTTCAGGTGAAGAGGAAGCAGAATATGCTTATCTGGGAGCAATCTCAGATCTTTCAGATTCTGATAATTCAGTGGTAATCGATATTGGTGGTAGTAGTACTGAAATTATTTATGGAGAAGGATTCAATATTTTGTATAAAAATAGTTTACAGTTAGGTTCTGTCAGCGGTACCGAGCAATTTCTAAAGCACTCTCCACCATTACAGGTCGAAATAGATATCTTCAGTGATTTAATAAATAAAATGTTTTCTGGCTTCGAGAAAAATTTGTATCCCCAAAAAGTTATTGCTATTGCTGGTACCGCTACTACTTTAGCTTGTATGAAACTAGGATTAAAAGTGTTTGAAGAAAATAAAGTTGATAAATGTATAATAAGTATTCAGGATATGAGAAATATCATTGGAGAATTGAACTCACTTACAGCAAATGAAATCCTGGTTAAATTTGGTCCCGTAATGAAAGGTCGTGAAGACATTATTTGTGCAGGAGCAATCATACTGCAACAATTTATGGAACATTTTAGAATAGACCATATTATCGTTAGTACACGAGGAATCAGGTATGGAGCAATTGTAAAATATCTGGAGAGTTCTATTTAAGGTTTTATATTCTGAATAATAGTATCTTGAATTTTCTCAGATAAATTGGGGTAATCGAGAGTGAAATGTAATCCCCTGCTTTCCTTTCTTTGGAGTGCAGATTTAATAATTATATGCGCACAAGCTACAAGGTTTCTTAATTCAAGAAGTTCTGAAAATACTTTTGTGCGTTTATAAAAATCTTCAACCTCTTGATAGATCATATGAATTCTCTTTGCTGCTCTTTCTAATCTCTGATTACTTCGAACGATACTAACATAATCCCACATACTGGTTTTCACTTCTTTAAAATTATGGCTGATTAACACATTTTCGTCAGCACTTAATGTACCAGAATCATCCCAATCAGCTATTTCTGGGAAAATTGCTTTGTGTTCTTTAAGATAAACCTTAACATTAGAAGCAGCTCTATAAGCGAATACAACTGCTTCCAATAATGAATTACTTGCAAGTCGATTTGCACCGTGAACACCAGTCATTGCTACCTCACCGCAAGCATAAAGGCCATTTAATGAGGTTCTTGAATATTCATCAACAATAACGCCCCCACAGGAATAGTGAGCAGCAGGTACAACCGGGATCGGTTCTTGAGTGATATCAATTCCAAGCGTTAAACAATGATTATAAATATTTGGAAAGTGATTTTTAACATCATCAGTATTTTTATGAGTAATATCGAGATAGACGAACTCTTCACCACTTTTCTTAAGTTCTGAATCTATTGCACGAGCAACTATATCTCTTGGTGCTAATTCTTTTCTTTCATCATAGTTAATCATGAACTCCGTTCCATTTCTCGTACGTAATTTGCCACCAAATCCTCTTACTGCTTCACTAATAAGGAATGATTGTTCACCAAAAAGTTCTCGGGACGGATTATATAATGATGTGGGATGAAATTGAATAAATTCCATATTAGCTAATCTTGCTCCTGAACGGAAAGACATCGCAATTCCATCACCGGTAGCAATTCGTGGATTAGTTGTATGTTGATAAACTTGTCCTACTCCACCAGTAGCCATTATTGTTGCTTTTGCAGATATCTTTAACACTAAATTATTTTTTATATCCAGAACGTATGCACCCCAACAAGTTCTGTTCTGAAGTGCTGTGGATTTCAACTGTTTGATATTATGTTCTGTGATCAAATCAATTGCTATGGCGTTCTCTATAACTTCTATATTATTTAAAGAGTTAAGTTTTGTAATTAATGCTGATTCAATTTCTTTACCCGTTAAATCTTTAGCATGGACAATCCTTGGCATCGAATGACCGCCTTCTAATGCAAGATCAAGACTTCCTTCTTTTTTCGAAAACTGTGTACCTAAGTTGATCAAATCTTTAATACGTTCAGGACCTTCCTGAACCAATATTCTTACCATCTTTTCGTTGCATAGTCCTGCTCCGGCATTGAGCGTATCCTGAATATGCTTTTCAAATGAATCATCTTTTGAAATCACCGATGCAATTCCACCTTGAGCATAGTTTGTATTTGATTCATTCTTATCTTTTTTTGTTACAAGAATAACATCTGCATATTGAGCGATTTTAAGTGCTGCAAACAAGCCGGCAATTCCACTTCCGATAACAAGTACATCAGTATTCAGAGAGGAATTACTCATTTATTTTTGTTTGCAATTTGTTTAAAAATATTTATGAAGTGGTCTATATTTTCTTTCGTCGAGATTAACGGTGGAAGAATTCTCAATACTTTATCACTCGTACAATTAATTAGAATTCCCTGTTCTCTAAATTCTTTAACCAGGTTTGCACATGGTTTAAAAAATTCAACACCGATCATAAATCCCAATCCCCTAACTTCCACAATTATATTTGGGTGTTTTTTACAAATTAACTCTAATTCGGATTTGAAGTATTTACCTAAACTAGCAACTTGATTTATTAACCCAATATTAAACACACTATCTATTACAGCTAAACCTGCTGCACAGGCAACTGGATTCCCACCGAAAGTACTGCCGTGATCACCGTATTCAAATACATTTTCGTATTTTCTATTTGTGATTAACGCCCCTAATGGTAAACCACCACCGATTGATTTTGCAATTATTACGAGATCAGGTTCAATACCATAATGATTGTAGGCAAATGGTAAACCTGTTCTTCCTATCCCACTTTGCACTTCATCAGCGACAAGTGCAAAACCAAATTTAGCTCTAAGGTCAACTATTTTTTGTGCAAATTGATATGAGGCGACTTTAATCCCTCCTTCGCCCTGCACAAATTCCATGTAAACAGCTGCTGTATTTGCATCCACATGATTCTCGAGTTGCCCGATATCATTAAATTCTAATTGTAAAATATTCAAAAGCAAAGGTGAAAAATTCTTTTTGTATTTATCTTTTCCACTCAGGCTTAACGACCCATATGTTCTGCCGTGAAAAGCATTTGAAAAGGTTATTATTTTTTTTTCTGGTCCAAAGTATTTTCTAACTAGCTTCAAAGAAGCTTCCGCTGCTTCAGTTCCGCTGTTGGTAAAAAATACTTTTGATAATCCAGAATACTTTGCTAATCTCTCTGCAAGTTCTATTTGGGAAGAATTTATATAGTAGTTGGATATATGAATAAACTTATTTATTTGTTCTTCAATTGCTTGAATAACTTTTCCATTCCCATAACCCAGTGCATTTACAGCAAGACCGGAAAAAAAATCCAGGTATTTCTTACCATCCTTTGCAAAAAGATAAACACCTTCTCCGTGTGATATTTCAATTGGAATACGTTTATATGTGTGAAGAAGGTATTCTTCTTCCTTATCAAAAATGTTATCTGCGTTTGACATATAGCTAAATTGTGAAAACAATCAACGAACAAAAGTATATCAAAGTCCAGAATAAAACAACGAATACAGTTGCGGATGCCATAGCAAATAAAGTTTGTTGAGATTGAGTAAGAAATGCTTTGAAAACAAGGAAGATATTCCAGAGGACAAGTCCTAATTCAATTGCAAAGAAGAAATATGTTATACTTCCCTTTATTATGAAAGGAGTAGGATTCATTGAAAATAAGTAGTCTCCAAGAATGACAAGTTCAAGCGGGAAAAGAATAAACAAACCAAACAGAAATGGAATTTGAGAATAAATAATCAGAGCAAACGTATCTCTTAAACGAATAGAGAATTCGCTCTTTTTGCTTAATGATTTATGTATATAAGAAAAAATAATAAAATAGATGAGCATAATGCTAAGAACAATCAGATAACTTATTTGCAATCCGATAGTTGATTGGAATTCACCAACGCTAACCATTGATATGAAACGTGCATTGATCAGATATTTAATGCTCACAAAGAATAGAATAAATAAAATAAAATTCTTGTGCTCAGAAAATATTATAGTTCGGAATGCTTTAGTGGGACTTTCGATTAATGAACTAATTACCGTCCATAGATCCAGATTGACAATTCTATCTCGCAAATAAAATTTACATCCGGAACAGATAGAATTATAAAATGGATTATCGGAGTTACAGTTCGGACAGGAAATCGAATTTTTCATCAGATCAATTATTGTTATTTAAAAGTAGAATCGGAAATTAGCACGTGTGGATCCGGTTATAAAATCTTCTTCAACTGTAAAGTCATATAAATGAGCATCCACATAGGCATCAACCAAATTAAGTACATAGAGTAAGACAAGGTAGATGGTGAAGTTATCCCTCTGATCTCTATAAAAATCTCTGTAACTTAAATATGTATTATTTCCTGTCTCAATAAACAAATCTTTATAGTCTTGGTAAAGATTATTGTTATAAACCCAACCAGAAATAAATAAAGCGCCT
>Ga0208980_10001976_pt1 | contig 12458 bp, 9 predicted proteins | sample WetSurMetagenome_3_FD_187993 | JGI IMG/M metagenome (GOLD analysis project Ga0208980, IMG submission 187993) | Wetland microbial communities from Twitchell Island in the Sacramento Delta, sample from surface sediment Aug2011 Site A1 Bulk (version 2) | ecosystem: Environmental > Aquatic > Marine...
ATCCCTTCTTGTTTTTGCCTGTTAAAATGGTAACGGAGCCTACTTCACGGCATCCTTGAACCCCTTGCCGGCTGTGAACTTCGGCACTTTCTTTGCCTTCACCTTGATCATGTCGCCGGTCTGAGGGTTGCGGGCCTTCCGTGCCGCCCGTTTTGCAACGGAGAATGTCCCGAATCCGGCGACGGCCACCTTGTCCCCCTTCTTCAATGCCTTCTGAATGGCTCCGAACACGGCATCGACTGCTGCGGCTGCTTCCTTCTTTACGCACACGACCTTTGCCACTTCATTGATCAGTTCCGCTTTGTTCATCGTCTCCTCCTTTCCTGGGATTTAAGCGTTTCCAACATGATCCTATCTCATTTCCTGATGATCCTGTCATCATGAAAATGATGACAATCTATCGAGCATCCCCCGGCCTGACGCTCTCGGGCATCGGTTCCACTCCGTACTTCCATTTCAGGAACTGCTCGCCCGAGGTCTGATAGAGAACATACGTCAAGACATCTTCTTCCGTTTTCGCCAGATCGCCGAGCTTGCGCCGGGCTGCTTCCATTTCCGGTTTGAGATGGTTCGCGGGCCGGTCCGTGATCCAGATCCCCTGCCCGGAGCCGCGCAATGCCATTTCGCGGACCTTCGGATCGATCCCTGCGGGCGTTTTCCCATAGAGCCCGAACAACAGGTCGCGAAACTGGTTGCTCACGGTCCGGTATCTCCCGGCAAGCACATTCATGACGGCCTGCGAACCGATGATCTGTGAAGTCGGGGTCACGAGCGGTGGCATTCCCGCTTCTTTCCGGACCAACTGGATTTCCTGCTGAACCTCGGGGAGGCGGTCGAGGGCATTCATCTCCCTGAGCTGGCTGACGAGGTTGGAGATCATCCCGCCGGGGATCTGGTGTGCGATCACGCCCTCGTCTATGAGCGACAGGGTGTTTGCGGCCAAGTGCTTTTGATACCGGGGGGCAATGGATTCCAGGTATTTGCCGATCTCCAAAAGGCGGCTCATCTCCAGTCCCGGGTCTCGCCCGGTGCCTTCCAGGGTCAACAGGAGCGGCTCTACCGGCGGCATAGACGTCCGCATGGCGTAAGGGGCGACACAGGTGTCCACGATGTCCACCCCTGCCTCGACGGCCTTAAGGCATGTCATCGAGCCCATGCCGCTTGTGTAATGGGTGTGCAGGTGCAGAGGCACTCTGACGGCCTTCTTCAGTTCGGTGAAGAGTTCGTAAGCATCGTAGGGGGCCATGATGCCGGCCATGTCCTTGATGCTGATCGAGTCTGCCCCCATCTCCTCAAGGCTTTTTGCTTTCGAGACGTAATACGACAGGTTGAATACTTCACCGCCGAGATGCCGCTGCGTGAGAGAGTACACGACGGCGCCTTCGAAATGCTTCCCGTTTGCCTTGATGCAGGCGGCGCCGGTCTCGATGTTCCGCAGGTCGTTCAGCGCGTCGAAAACGCGGAAGACGTCTATCCCGACCTCGCAGGCCCGATCGACAAATGCCCTGACGACGTCGTCGGCGTAATGGCGATACCCCACGAGGTTCTGGCCGCGCAGGAGCATCGAAAAGGGGGTTTTTTTGATGTGACGTTTCAGGATGCGGGGCCTTTCCCAGGGGTCCTCGCCCAGGAAGCGATGCATCGTGTCAAAGGTCGCCCCGCCCCATACCTCCAGGGCCCAGAACCCGACCTCGTCCATCGCCTCGGCGATGGGGATCATGTCCTCCGTCGTCATCCGGGTTGCATAGATGGACTGGTGGCCATCCCGAAACGTGTTGTCCTGGATCTTCAGCGGATTCAGGGCACCCTGCTTGATACTCATCCCGTGAGGCAACCTCGCTTCCCGTCGACGGCATATACGGCATCGACATGTGTGAACAGACAAGAGCAGCGACAAACGAGTGTATTCTACCACATTTCTGCGAGGAGATCTCCATCAGGGCGAATTCGTGCAATGGAATTCCCTGCCGTGAATGCTTCCCAAGGATTTCAAAAAAAGGCAGGTCGAAACGACCTGCCTTTTCGTTTTCCGCTTACGCGGCTTCAGAAACTCATCCGCTTATTTCACGAAGGGTGCCGGGATCGGGTAGATCACGCGGCCGAAGACCGTGTTGCAGACGACACCGCCGGCGACATAAACGCCGATCCAGCCGGAGACGATCAGCAGCCAGCCCACGATGGGCTTGCCAATTGCGGGGTCCATCTTGCCCAGGTCCAGACCGACGATGCACCACAGAACGATGTCGATGAGAACAACAAGGAAGAAGACGAGTTTGTTGGCCTTCAGGTAGGCAGGGGTCACAGCCGTGAGGAAGCCGGCCCCGGCCATCCAGGTCCATCCCTCGACGTAGGCATGGGGAGCCATGCCGAACTTGATCATGAGGAACTTGGCCAGAACGCTCAGCGAGGCGCCGAACATGAAGAATGCAGAGAAGAACAGAAAGACGTTGCCGCCGGTGATGTTATGATCCTTCAATTCCATGACGGCCGTGGTGTACTGGACGACACCGCCGCCGACGAGCCACGCAAAGAGGATGGGAAGGCCTTCAACCTTGACCCAGCCAAGAAATACGGCGGCGAAACCGAAGCAGGCAACAGCGAGGGCACCCAGACCGGCGGGTGCGGGCGATGCAAAGGTGTGTTCTTGTGCCATGATAACTAGTCCTCCTTTTTCCAGAATGAATTGATGAATGGGGAAAATCTTCAATGATGAATGATGATAGGAGCCTTGGAAAGCCTTTTGCTTTTTGACTTTCCCGCCTCAACGATCCGTTCTTTCACCTCCTTTCGCTCTGGATTGGCCCTTTCAATAAAAATGGGATACCTTGCGGGTATCCGGGCTGCTTTGGTTTGCGCTACCCCAGCCTCGTATGCGGCTTTCAAAGATCGCAGGCGCTCGTTTGATACACGTATCGGTTGTGCAGGATGAATGAGAGGAGAGGCACCCTGCACAACCGAAATCCTGAAAAAATTTGGCACAGGATGGGCTTTCGTAGAGCAAGGGCAGTGCCAGTGCGGTGGCCTTGAATTCGACCGGACCCTGGTTGCAGGAAGGCGTCTCGCGGAAGGGTCGATTCAGCTTGCGAGAAAAGGTGTTACGGCTGATTTCCTTTTGCATGGATATGCAAATGGGGATCGCTTAAGGAGAGCAGGCGGGCCTAATTATGTTCACATTTTCTACAAGTGTTGAAAATGTAATCGTTCATTTTATCAACATGTCCAGCCTTTTCATCTGGTGATAGAGCGCAAGACGGGTAAGGCCTAACGCCCTGGCTGCGGCAGATTTGTTTCCGCCACTCCGCTCCAGGGCTTTCCTGATGAGAACGGTCTGGAATTCTCGCGTGAGAGCCTGGTAATCCGCCCCGGGTCCTTCATCAAGGAAATCGTCCGCGCTGGGGACAACAAAGCGCTTTTCGCTGTAGCTGAGTTTCAGGATCTCCGGCGGCAGATTCTCAGGCGTGATGACGTCAACGTCCTCCAGGATCATGATCCGCTCGATCGTGTTCAGCAGTTCGCGCACGTTCCCGGGCCACTCGTAGCGGACGAGCAGCTCCCGCGCCTCGTCGGACACGGCCTTGATCGGCTTGCGGAACTCCCGGCTGTAGTAATGGATGAAGTGCTCGACCAGCGGAGTGATGTCGGCCTTGCGCTCACGCAGTGTGGGCAAGTGGATGTTGATGACGTTGAGCCGGTAGTAGAGATCCTGCCGGAAGTTGCCGCTTTCGACTGCCGTTTTCAGATCCCGGTTGGTTGCGGCGATGATGCGGGTGTCCACTTCCAGGCTTTTTGTCCCGCCGACCCTGCGGAAGGTCTTTTCCTCGAGCACCTGGAGGACCTTGGCCTGCAGCGCCGGGTGCATCTCCCCGATCTCATCCAGGAATACGGTCCCCCCGTGGGCCAGCTCGATGAGGCCCCTCTTCGGGCGCTTGGCGTCGGTAAAGGCCCCTGCCTCGTAGCCGAAGAGCTCCGTCTCGAGCAGCGTGGGGGGGATAGAGGCGCAGCTGATCTCCACGAAGGGCTGGTAGGCGCGCAGGCCGTTGTAGTGCAGGCACTTGGCCACGAGGCTCTTTCCCGTGCCGCTGGCCCCCTCGATCAATATGGTGGCCGCATCGCTGGTGACCACCCGTGCCAGAACCTCCAGGACTCCCTGAATGGCCTCGCTGCGGCCGATGAGGTTGTGGTAGCCATAGCGCTCCTTGTTCTTGTAGATGATCTGCTGGAATTCCTGGCGCAGGCAGCGGATCTCCAGGGCCGTCTTGATGATGGAGACGACGGCCCTCGCCGTCACCGGCTTGTGGATGAAGTCGAAGGCGCCCAACGAGAGGGCCCTGCGGGTCGACTCGATGTCGCCGTAGGCGGTCAGCATGATGACCGTCGCGTCGGGATGGCTTGTCCTGAGAGCGCTCAGGACGTCGATGCCGTCCATGTCCGGCAGCCGCATGGCCAGCAGCACGAGATCGAAATCATCCCTGTCTGCAGCGGCGAGGCATTCCGCGCCGCTGCGTGCCGTGACCACGTCGTGCCCTTCAGCGATCAGGGCAAGGCTGAGCTCCTCGCGGACGGGGTCCTGCTCGCCCGCGACGAGAATCTTCTTCATGAAACCGGTTCCTCCGGCATTTTGCAGGAACGTGAGGGTTCCTTCGTCCTCCCGTCGGGGCTTTGGGCCGAAGTCCTGGCGAGGGGGAGATTTTTCCTCAGATCACCTGGCTGATGTGCATGGCCTTGAACTTGCCGCCGCTGGCCTTTGCCGCTTTGGCAAGCTGGATCAGGCATCCGGGGCAACCCGTGACCACGATGGCCGCCCCGGTTTTCTCGATGTTTGCCCGTTTCTTGTCGAGGATCGTCGATGCGATGTCGGGGTAGTCCATGTGAAAAGACCCCGCCCCGCCGCAGCAGACGTCGGCCTCTTTCATCTCGACGAACTTGCCTGCCGCCCTGAGAAGATCGCGAGGCTGTTTCTTGATCCCCTGGCCCCGGCCGAGATGGCAGGGGTCGTGATAGGTGAAGGTCGTCTCCAGCTTCTGCCGCGGCGTGTAGCCGACCTTGGCCAGGTACTCGGTGAGGTCCATCACCTTGCGGCTGAAGGCGGCCGCCCGGTCTTTCCACTGCGGGTCGTCGGCGAAGTAGGATGCAAGGTGCTTGAGAGTGCCGCCGCAGCTGGCGCAGTCACTCACGACGGCATCGGCATCCTCGTAGATCCGGATATTCTTCCTGGCAAGTTCCAGGAACTCGTCGCGAAGCCCGTGGGCCAGGTGCGGCAGGCCGCAGCAGACATTGTCCTTCACCAGGGGTTTCGTGGAGGTCTTCAGAATCTCGAGCGTTTCTGACGCGGCCTCGGGAAACATCATCCTCATGCCGCATCCTTCGAAATAAGCCACTTTCGTTGCCGACGTGACGGCTACATCCGAAGGGGCCGCCTTTTGTCCCAGGGCGGCAGGTCCCGAGAAAGCAGCGAGGAAATGTGCCCGCGTATACTCTTCCGGCACCATCCCGTGAGGGAAGACGCTGTTGAGGCCGAGCTTGCGAAGAAGCGCAAGGCTTTTCGCCGTGAGCTTCACCATGGCGCGGCTCTTCAGGATGCCGCCCATGGCCTTGTACTGGGTATTCGCAGCCCCCGTCTTGTTCACGAGGTACTGGCGGATGTTGATCATCGCCTCGTCGGTTGCGATCTTGCTCGGGCAGATATCGACGCAGGCCCGGCAAAGCAGGCAGAAGTTGACCTTGGCCAGCATCTCCTCTGTGGGCTCGAGGCCACCCTCGGCCAGGGCCCGTGCGATGACGTTCTTGCCCCGCGCGCTGGAGGCTTCGACATTTTTCGCCTCGAAGAGGGGGCAGGCCGGAAGGCAGGTGCCGCAGCGGTCACACTGGCTTACGATCTTTTTTGCTTCCTTGAGTAATGTGTCGTTAGTATTTTTGGGCATGGTTTTCTTGTTTCCCCTTCCCTTCTCACCAGATCTTGCCGGGGTTCAGGATGCCCTTCGGATCGAGCCCCTGCTTGACGGCCTTGAGGGCCTTTACGCCCCCCTCGCCGAGAGCACTGGCGATGTAAGGCCGCTTGGTGATGCCGATGCCGTGCTCCCCGGAAAGGGTGCCCCCGACGGCCAGTGCCGCATCAAAGATATCGGTGACGGCATGATGGACCCGCTCCTCCTCGCCGGGCTTGCTCAGATCGCAGAGGACGGAAGGGTGGATGTTGCCGTCGCCTGCATGGCCGTATACGACAATCATGATGTTGTGCTTCTCGGCGATGGCCCGGATGCGGCGAACCACTTCGGGGAAGGCGTCCCGCGGTACCGAGATGTCCTCTCCCAGCCGGTTTGGAACGAGGCTGGCGATGGCGGAGCTCAGACCCCGCCTGATGGCCCAGAGATCGTCGGACTCCTGCTGAGACTGGGCAACGCGGAACTGGTAGACACCGCACTTCTGGGCCACGGCTTCCATCCGCTTTGTTTGCGTCTGGAGGGCCTCGTCGTCCTCGCCGTCGATCTCGATGATGATGCAGGCGCCGATGGCCGGATCAAGCTCCGTCTTGCGGTGTTTCGCCACGGCCTCGAGGCAGAACCGGTCCATGATCTCGGCTGCCGCCGGCACAAGGCCCGCCTGCAGCATCTGGTGGATCGTCGCACAGCCGTCATCGAGGGTGCGGAACATAAGCTGCAGCGTGCCGCGTTTCTTCGGCATGGGGATGACCCGGACGAGAACCTTGGTGATGATGCCCAGTGTCCCCTCGGATCCCGTGAAGAGGCTTGTCATGTTGTAGCCCGTGACATTCTTGATGGCCTTGCCGCCCGTTTTGAGCACCGTGCCGTCCGCGAGCACCACTTCGAGGCCCATAACGTAGTTCGACGTCACGCCGTACTTGACGGCCCGCATGCCGCCTGCATTCTCGGCCACGTTGCCGCCGATCGTGGAGAATTTCCAGCTTGCCGGATCCGGCGGGTAGAAGAGCCCCTTGGCGGCGCACTCGTTGTACAGATCGATGGTGCGAACCCCCGCCTCGGCCCATACCATCATGTTGTTGACATCCAGTTCGATGATCTTCATCATGCGCTCCAGGGAAAGGGAAATGCCTCCCTGCAGGGGGATACTCCCGCCCGTGCGGCCGGTTGCGGCACCCCGCGCCGTGACGGGAATTGCGTGCTCGTAGGCGACGGCCATGATTTTCGACACTTCCTCCGTGGTTGCAGGCCGCACGACGAGCTCCGGCTTTTTTGCCGGCAGCAGCGGAACAAAGGATGCGTCGTAGGAGTAGCCGAAACGGTCCAGGTCGGAATCCAGTGCGTTTTCCGCCCCCACGAACCCGCGGATTTTTTTCTTGATGTCTTCGGTGATCATACTGCTTGCCTCCCGTTAGGATCTTGTCTGACGGTCTTATCCTGATGGCAGCGCGTTCGACAGGATTGCCTTTTTGAGACTGTGCACTATAAGGGAACCGAACTTTTCTGTCAACGGAACTTGTCCACCCCTACGGCGCGGTCAGCCTGGGGATCGTCATCCCCCCGTCCATGATGAAGGTGATCTTCGCGTCGGGGCCTTTCTCCCTGAGCGCCTCCGCCACGGCCTCGGTGACGCGGTCAAAGGGCCGCATGTGGGCCTTGCCGATCAGGTTTGCATCCAAGGGGGTGACGGCCCACATCTGGGCCTTCACGCCGATCTCGGCCATCTTGCCGGCCTTGTGGTAGCCCAGCTTGTATTCCCGGTCCAGCTTGTCTATGACGGCCTTGCAGCTTGTCTCGGAGCTGAGCAGGTCCATGAATGCCTGCGATCCGATCCCGCTGCGGCATGCGGAGACCAGGATGATGATCCCGCCGTCCTTCAGGGCCGTCTTGCCGTTGTCCAGGGCCTTCTGCGACTGGTAGAGGTCGATGTCATTGGGCTCCAGGGCAACAGTCACCACGATGTCGGCAAGCCGCGTGATCGGGACGACGAACACCTCATCGGCCTTCGGGAGCAGTGAGTAGAAGGATTCCTTCAGGTCGCCCGCTGCCGCCGCGTACACCCGGTGCTCGCCGTCCAGGACAGTCATGATCGCGAAGATATTGAGTTTTTCAAGGAGTTTTTCGGCGTCGTCGAACTCTTCCGCAACGGGGTTTCCCTTCAGGACCATGGCCTGGGCGGCCCGTGAAATGGCCAGCCTGTGATTGGCCGTGATAAAGTCATAGCCGGCCACGCCGGGCATGAAGCACTTGCGGCCTCCGGTGTATCCGGCAAAGTAGTGCGGCTCGATGCTCCCGATCGGGATGATGGCATCGGCCTCCCTGACGAGCGTGTTCAGCATCATCTCGTTGCCGTGTCTCGTTTTTCCGAGGGAGAAGCACTCGCTCTTTTTGGCATCGTGGACATGGATGCGGTCCTTCAGCTTCCCGTAGAGCTTCCCGAAGATGAAATCGTACTCCTCCTCCGTCGGCGCGCGGTGGCTTCCCGTCGCGATGATCACCTTGAAATTTTTCCCTTCCAGCAGCGGGTAGATGATCTCGAGGACCCTTTCTGTCGGCGTCGGGCGGGTTGCGTCGTTGACGACGAGGAGAATGTTTGCGCGGTCCTTCAGGAAGGCTTCGATGCCCGGCGACTTGAGCGGGCGGAATATGGCACCCCGGAGCGTTTCCATCTCATTGGCGGTCTTGACGGTATTAGGAACGATGACCTGCTCGACGTTGCCGTCGGCCAGCTCCACCGTGTCGATCCCGTCACCATAAGGAATCTCTATTTTCATCGATGCCCCCATTCTCTCAATCCTTTGAAAAGGCTCGCCTGAGTCTTGGAAGCATAGGGGGAAGGCGGCATTCTGTCAATCCCCGGAGAAGCTGCAACGCGAAAAAAGTTTGCTTTCGACCGGTACAGGTGACTTTCACCGCATCTTTCCCGTTGTCGCTTGAGCTCTCTGAGTCGATCCGCGACGGATAAGGCGGGTTGCCCACAGGTACTTATTGAAGGGGCAGGGCGAGGCGATGGGAGCGCAAGGCTTTGAATGGAAAAGGAAACCCGCCTCGTCGCATGCCCAATCTGGTGCCGGGCGCAAGATCCGGAAAGATTTCTCTTGACAAGTTTCGGGACGCTGTTAGTGTTGAATGACCTAATCATCAGATGATCATACCTGTAAGCAGCAACCGACTCAAGGTGCCTTTATGGATGGGACTCTGGAACTCAAGGTCAGCGAAGCCCTCGCCGAGGATGTGGGCAAGGGTCTTGCCCGTCTTGATCCGAATGATATCAAGGCCATCAATGCCGTTCTGGGTGACGTGATCGAGATCAACGGGGAGAAGCTCACCGTCGCCCGGATCACGGGAACCTTCCCGCAGTTTCTCGGAAAACGACTGATTCAGATCGACGGCATCACCCGTGAAAATGCCAAGGCGTTCGTGGGCGGGACCGTCAACGTCAGAAAAGCCACCCGGAAAACCGCCACCACCGTCGTCATCAGCCCCCTGGATTTCACCCACGTCCTGCCCGACGAGAAAGAGATTGATCAATTTGCCCGGGTTCTCCAGGGGCTCTCGGTCATCCTCGGCGACAAGATCAATGTTCCCTTCCTGGCTGGCAAAGAGCGGCTCTTCCAGGTCGAGGCAACGTCCCCCTCGGGCGGGGTCATCATCAATCAGCAGACGAAATTCGTATTGAAGAAGCCCGATTTCACCCTGGAACCGGCGTCCCGCGTATCCTATGAGCATATTGGCGGCCTCGAAAAAGAGCTCCGGCTTGTCCGCGAGATGGTCGAGCTTCCGCTCCGTTACTCCGAGGTGTTTGAAAAACTGGGGATCGAGGCACCGAAGGGGGTGCTTCTCTACGGACCGCCCGGCACGGGAAAGACCCTGATTGCCCGCGCCATCGCCAGCGAGACGAAGCTCCACTTCATCCGGGTCAACGGGCCGGAGATCATTCACAAATTTTATGGCGAGAGCGAAGCAAGGCTGCGGGAGATCTTCGAAGAGGCGAGCCTCAAGGCCCCGAGCGTCATCTTCATCGATGAAATCGATGCCATCGCCCCGAAGCGGGCGGAAGTGCTCGGCGACGTGGAAAAAAGGGTCGTCGCCCAGCTTCTTGCCCTCATGGACGGCGTGGTCTCCCGCGGGCACGTCATCGTCATCGGCGCAACGAACATCCCCGAGGTGATCGATCCGGCCCTCCGGAGGCCGGGGCGCTTTGACCGCGAGGTCGTCATCCCCGTTCCCAATGTGGAAGGACGGCGCGCCATCCTGAAGATTCACAGCAGCCGCATGCCCCTTGCGCCCGATGTGGATCTGGACCGCCTTGCCGGCATCACCCATGCCTTCGTCGGTGCCGACATCGAGGCGCTGTGCAAAGAAGCCGGCATGGTGGCACTCAGGAGGTACATGTCCCTCGAGGGGGAGAATCATCTCGAGACGGTGCTCGAGTCGGCGGAAGCGCTGCAGATCACGATGGATGATTTCCTGAAGGGCCTTCGCGAGGTTGAGCCGACGGCGACCCGTGAGTTTTTTACGGAGCGCTCCACGGTGAAATGGGACGATATCGGCGGGCTGCACAAAATCAAGGAGGCCCTGATCTCCATTGTGGAATGGCCGGCCAGGTATCCCGACCTCTTTGCCGAGGCGAAGGTCATGCCCCCGAGGGGCATCCTCTTCTCGGGTCCTTCCGGCACGGGAAAGACCCTTATGGCAAAGGCCCTTGCAGGGGAGACAGGGCTGAATTTCATCTCCATCAGCGTTCCCATCCTCTTCTCCAAGTGGCTGGGCGAATCCGAGAAGGCGCTCCACCAGATCTTCAAGAAGGCCAAGCAGTCGGCGCCCTGCATTCTCTTTTTCGATGAAATCGACACCCTCGGCGTCACCCGCCACGTCACGAGCGAGGGGGCGGCGGCCGTCGAGCGTGTTGTCAGTCAGTTCTTCAATGAACTGGACAACCTGACCGATCTCTCCCAGGTCATCGTGCTCGGCGCCACGAACCGCGAGGATGTCCTCGACCCGGCCCTGACCCGCTCCGGCAGGCTGGATTACGTGATCCCGTTTCCCGTGAGCGATGAACAGGACCGCATGGAGATCTTCCAGGTCCACCTGAAGGATAAGCCATTGGCCGGCGATGTGAACCTGTCGGAACTCGTCCGATTGACGGAAGGCATGGTGGCTTCTCAGATTGCCTTTGTCTGCAGAACGGCTGCGCTGCATGCCATCGCCGAATTGATCCATGCCCCGGAGAAGAGCCGCTCGGAGAAATTTTCGATGAATGCCGCCCACTTTCAGGAAGCCATCAGGACCATTCAGGAAAGGGAGGGCAGAGCCTCATGTTAAAGGAAGTCAGAAAAAAGCGGGCCTACGAGGACATCGTTGTCCAGATCCACGACCTGATCAAAAAGGGAAGGCTGAAGCAGGACGACCAGCTCCCCAATGAAAAGGAACTCTCGGAGACCTTCAAGGTGTCCCGGTCCACGGTGCGGGAGGCCATCCTGTCCCTGGAGACGATGAGGCTCGTGGAGCGGCGCCAGGGCGACGGGACCTACGTGATCGCCACCAGTGAAGAAGCCCTGGTGCAGCCCCTGGCGTCCTCTCTTTTCGGCGAGAAGGACGACCTCATCGATATCTTCTACCTGCGCAAGATCATCGAACCGGAAGTGGCTCATATCGCCGCGGAGAATGCCACGGCGGAAGAAATCGAGGAATTGGCGAAGATCCTCAGGGAACAGGAGGCCGAACTGGCAAGCAGCGGCGTGGAGGTGCACACCGATACGACATTTCATCACCTCCTGGCCCGGATGGCAAAAAACAGGGTCCTGGAACGCCTGTCGCTGGCCCTGGTGGATCTGTTGAGCGAAACGCGGGATGAGTACCTCCAGTCGGAGGAAAGGAAGCGCGGTTCGCTGAAGGGTCATCAGCGTATCCTGGAAGCCATCAAAGCCCACAACGGGAGAGCCGCCCGCAAGGCCATGCTCAAACACTTGGCAGATGTCGAGAAAATCGTATTCAAAAAGAGAGAGGGGGTGGGAAGAAAAACCAGGAGTAAAGGTGTTCTTGGAAAATCGAAATCCCATTAACACGGATTGGTTTCACCGCTACGATTGACGGATCAATTTGAAGGAGGTGTATATGGCTAAAGTGACCGAATTAACCGTATGGACAAGGGGCGTCATCATGGACAAGGAAGCCCGCGATGTGGCTAATGCCTTTGCCAACGCCGCCCAGAAGGAAGGCAAATTCGTCCAGGCCTTCGACAACTACGAGGACCTGCCAGACCGCGTGCTCGTCACGACCCGGAAGTACACCCGGATCAGCGACGAAGAGATCCCGATGAAGTACGAGTACGTCAACCACCATCCGGACATCGTCGTCATCGTCGAGCCCACCATCGTCAAGGGGATCAACATCCTGAAGGGGATGCCCGAGGGCGGGCTTTTGCTGATCAACACCAACCGCGACATCGACTATATGCTGAAGTTCATACCCAACGCCGATGTCCTCGGTGCCATTGCCACCGTCGACGCAGACGGG
>Ga0208980_10001977_pt1 | contig 12457 bp, 10 predicted proteins | sample WetSurMetagenome_3_FD_187993 | JGI IMG/M metagenome (GOLD analysis project Ga0208980, IMG submission 187993) | Wetland microbial communities from Twitchell Island in the Sacramento Delta, sample from surface sediment Aug2011 Site A1 Bulk (version 2) | ecosystem: Environmental > Aquatic > Marine...
TGTCTTTACCATTATCTTTATCTCTGATCGATGAATAATATGCTTTTTGACCTGCCGACTCAATTATAAGTCCCATTTCATCATTGCAGGTATTTATGGGATAACCCAGATTCCTGGGTTTACTCCAGGTGCTGTCCTCATTCAGCCTTGTAACAAACAGATCAAATCCTCCCATTCCGACCCTGCCGTCGGATGCAAAATATAACGTTTTTCCGTCGAAATGTATAAACGGAGACATTTCATCCCCTTCTGTATTTATTGCACTTCCCAGATTTACCGGATTTGTCCACTGATTTCGATCATTCAATCTTGTAAGCCAAATATCCTTGCCACCAAAACCTCCTGGCCTGCTGCTTGAAAAGAAAAGCCCCCGACCGTCAGCAGTAACCGATGGAGTTGATTCCCAATGACTTGTATTTACTGGTGGTCCAAGATTTGATGGCTCTGACCATTTACCATTATCAAATGATGAAAAGTACAGATCACAATTTCCCAACCCCCCCGGACGGTTACAGGCTGTAAAAAACATATAATTACCATTTGAAGAAAGAGTTTGAGCCCCTTCATTCTGATTTGTATTAAGCGGAGCCCCCGCATTATATGCATTTTGCCAGATGTTGTCTGAAAAATTACTGATATAAAAATCTTCCTGAACAATTCCCTTGAATCCGGGATTGGTAATGATATTAGGCTGTCGTGTAAACATAAGTGTCTGACCGTCTGCTGTTATAGAAGGCCAATATTCATCATCTTTAGTATTAATGCCGCTTCCGACACTCACAGGACTAAATGGGACAGGCTTCTTGATTGCATTAAGAGCAAATTCACAGTTTTTTACACTTTTGGCAGAAGTAATCCTGTTCTTGGCAGACATTCCTTCCTGTGCCAGATATACATTGAAATGGATCAATGCGTTATAATAATCTCCACACATTAGCTCCGCATTCGCGAGACTGAAAAAAACTGGTTTATAAAACAGGGAATCTATATGTACAGCGGTTTTATAATTTGATGCCGCTTCAATATACCTGTTTTGCTTTGACATAAGTTCACCCAGCATTAAATATGCTTCAAAGAATTTATTGTCAATTGAGATAGCTTCCCTAAAATTGCTCTCAGCTGCGTTGAAATCAAGGTAGTCGTAAGCAGAAATTCCTTCGTTATAAATCTTGAGGGCTTTGTTTGATGAAGTGTGCAGATTTTGCGAATAACAATCCTTCGATGTTATGCAGAAAATGAGTAAAAGGACTATGTTAATAAAGTACTTCATAGAGTGATTATGGAATATGCATATATTTATGAGCCTGAAGCGAAATTCTCCAATGCGGATTTTTCTTTATATAATCCACAATCTTCGGAATAACGTCCTCAAATCTGCTCCATTCCGGCTGAAGATATAATCTGCATTCTTTTCTTACAATTAAATGGTATGCTTCTGCCCATTCAAAGTCACTTTCATCCTGGACAATTACTTTCAGCTCATCCGCTAAATTACAAATTTCTGCTGTCGGTGGCATGTTTCTTTTCGGTGAAAGACATATCCAATCCCAGGTTCCGCTTAAAGGATAGGCTCCTGAAGTTTCTATAAAAGTCCGGATGTTTTTGTTTCTCAAACCGTTGCACAAAAGATCGAGAGGCCACATAAGCGGCTCACCTCCTGTAACGACTACAGAATTGGCACCAGATTCAATTACATGGGCGATTATATTCCTGGTTTCGACCATTGGGTGCAGATCCTCGTTCCAGGAAAATCGTGAATCACACCAGCTGCATCCAATATCGCATCCACCCAGCCTGATAAAGTAAGCTGCTTTTCCAGTATGAAAACCTTCTCCCTGAAGAGTAAAAAACTCTTCGACAACAGGAAGCCTGACTCCATCAGATTTCACTTCTCTTTCGTTCTCCACTATTTTGATATTTTAACCTGTTTATTATCACCGAATAATAAACTATATTCGGACGCCTGAGCAGTTTTTACCCATTTTTCAGGAATGATCTTCCAGTTATTCAAAGGTATTGGATTGATTGATTTTTTTTCTTCAATGGACTTTAGTATGTAATATCTCAGATCCCTTTCAGTCGAAGATATCAATCTTTTCCTTAACTCATCTTTGGCAAGGCCAACACCTTCTGTAAAATGACCGCCTCCCCCGTTCCCGCGATATGAGTTAACGGCGACTTTATACAATTTATTTTTTTCAAAAGGTCTTCCGTCAGTAAATCCTGTTATTTTAATCCTTTCACCATCAGGTTTGGAAACATCGACAATATAATTTATGCCTGCGGCAGAATCAAAATTGTATGACTGGTTTTTAAACCACCCTTTGCCGTTTGTGATAACAGGTTTTCCATCTTTTCCTGTGCGCAGCTTAAGCAATAAATCATCTGGCCCTCTCATAGTATTAAGCCATCCTGAATATGAATACTCAAGATATTTGCGAATTTCTTCACCTGATAATGTCATTGTATAAAGCATATTTTCAAATCTGTATAGTTTGAACATATCCCCGACAGTCACAGGACCCTTATTAATCTGAACATCAAAGGATAAAGGAGCCGCAAAAGAAACATCTGCACCAGTTATTTCAAGTTGAATTTCATGGATCATATCAACAAAAGCAGAGGGGCCAAAATAGGCATCTCTGGATGTGATATTCTCTGATGAAGTGCCAATCTGCCTGTTTACATAATCATCAATTATTTTGGACTGAGCAGAGAATTTTGCAATGAAGCCTGAATCAGGCTTATAATCAGATACATTTACTATTTTTCCTGTAATTCTGGTCTGTCGCTTACTGTGAGTTTTACCGGATAAGAAAGTTATATCTGCTTCTTCCAGTTTTTCTGACCGGCTGCCTCCGTTTAGTATGACAACTGTATCCCCTGCTATACTGGCGAATTTTTCATTTGCTACCTTATGGTCGTGCCCGTTGAAAATTATATCAAATCCGGGGACATTGTAGGCCACTGCTGCAGAGCCGTTTTCATTCAGGTTGTTTGTCTCCCGGAGCTTTCCCTCGGTTCTGTCCCATCCTGAATGGAAAAGTCCAACAACAAGGTCTGGTTTCTCATTTAAGATTGCAGGCATCCATTGCCTGGCCGTTTCAACCATATCATCAAACCGTATACCGGAATATAGTTCAGCGGGTAGCCAGTTTGGAATAGCAGGAGTAACAAGACCAAAAACTACAATCTTAATTCCGGCTTTTTTAATTACCTGATAGGGTTTAAAATATGGCTTGCCAGTACTGATATCAATTGCATTTGCGGCAAGTAATGGAAAGTTATATTCTTTCATCAATCTGTCATAAACTGAATGACCCGTCTCAATATCATGATTACCGACAGTACCGGCATCGTACTGCATATAATTCATTACTTCAGCTAAAAAATGAGGAGATAAAGTATCTATGAAATTATAATAGTAAACCTCAGGTTGCCCCTGGAGATTATCTCCGTTATCAAGGAGCAACGTGATATCTTTTTCACCACGGATCTTTTTTATATAAGTATATGAAGCTGCCATTGAAGCATTTAGCTTTTCCTTTTCAATAAAATCGTAAGGAAGTATAACGCCATGCACATCTGTTGTCACAATTAAACTCATATATTCCTTACCTGTTACCGAGCATGAAACAAGTAACAATAGTAAAAGACATTTGGTTATTAAGAGCGTTAATGATCTTATATTCATATATTTTTTTATTATTCATTTAATAAGTTATAGCCATCTTTTTTACCTTTTTCGAGCTGGGTAATGCCATATTTCATCCAATATGGCATAGGAGCTCCCTTCAGATAATGGTCAAAAAACTGCATTTTCCTTATTGAGATATCTTTCTTGTTGGGTCTTTTTGTAAGGTTATGCGCTTCGTCATTGTAAGATAGCAACCATGCTGGTTTGTCGAGTCTTCTTAAGGCTGTTATAAATTCAATGCTCTGATACCATGGTACGGCATCATCAGCATCATTGTGCATTAATAGCAAAGGAGTATTGATCTTTGGTACCCAGAAGATGGGTGAATTTTCGAGGAACTGCAATGGTTTATCCCAGAGTGTTCCGCCTATCCTGCTCTGGGTCTTCTCATACTGGAACATCCTTGAAATACCTGTACCCCAACGTATTCCTCCGTAAGCGCTTATCATATCACTGACTGCTGCCCCAGCATATGCGCACGCAAACAAGTCAGTTTGTGTAACCAGATATGCAATCTGATATCCTCCCCAGCTTTGTCCATCTAATCCCAGCCTGTCTTTATCTATAAAATTGAATCTGTCCAGCAGAGAATATGTTCCGCTTACAACAGAATTATAACAGCTTTGACCGGGATAACCAATTACATAAGGAATATCCGGGACAAAAACAAGATAGCCATTGCTAACAGCAACTGTCCTGTTAATTATAGAAGTGCTGGGTGCCGGAGGAAAATAATTATACAATCCATCTGAACTTCTTTCATAAAAATAAACAATCATCGGGTATTTTTTTGAAGGATCAAAGTTTTCAGGTTTATAAAGGATACCCTGAAGTTTCTGATGGTCAAACGACATCCATTCCACAAGTTCAGCAGTGCCCCAGTTATATTTCTTTTGTTGAGGATTTGTTGTCGAAATTCTTTTTTCATTGCCAAAATTCATATTGCTGAAATACAACTCAGGTGAATTCGTGAAAGTGCCTTGCTGCCATAACAGCATTTCAGCATTTTTTGCTTTTAATATGTTTCCCGGAAAAGAAACTTTATCCATGATAAGTTTTACCGGAGTATTTGCCTTTCCCGGTTTAATTGTATAAAATCCTGATTCCTTGTTAGCGTAATTAAATGCAGAAAGGTATAACGGATCTTTCCTGTTAATCAATTCTTCCTCCGGATCGAGCTTGACGTATCTAAATCTTATGTTGTTTATTCTCCCATAATTATTTGTCAGATTAACAGGATTTTCAATCCCATTCAGGTCGAGTGACCAGATGTCGAATCTGTCATAGACCAGAACATGTTTTTCATCGTCCAGCCAGCCCGCAATTCCATGAGGAGGTGGATCATCCGGAGTATCGTGCAATTCATCAAATAATGGAACTTTTATTGAAGATGTTATATTTTTCGCTGCACTTCCTGCTACCGGTTTTGAGAACCATGCTTTCTCCTCAATATTCCAATATATGAGATATTTACATGTTGGAGAAATATATACCCTGGATCTGTTTTTTTCAAGAACAAGCGATTTTAATCCTGTTTCAACATTGATAATATAAACATCTTCATCTGTGTTTCCATCCCATGAAGATGATTTTCTGTATTTCAGATCTGAAGTACCCAGGGCAATGTCATTATTGCCTTTTTGGAAAATCCTGACGTTGGGGATTGATGTGTCAGCCAGTTGGTTCATTATTCCTTTGTTAATATGGTAAACTGCCATATAATTACGTTTTTGCTCCTGTTCCAGCTGCTTCTTCTGTGTAGGCTGAAGGAGTTCATCATCCCACGACCAGAGATCAAGTTTGTATTTTTCTTCGTCCAAAAGGGTATCTTCAGGTTCCTTAACGGGTTTTGATGCTGTCCCAAAGTAGACTCTGTTCCCATTATCAGAAAAAGTAATATTCCCGTTCTCACTTACCGACCAGTTCGCCGGCAACGAGAAATTAGATGTATCAACTATTTTTGCGGCATTTGCAGCATTTTTGGAGAGCCACAACTCAAATATCTTAACCTTCGACGTATCGGCAGAATAAATAAAAGAGACCAGGTTCCCAATCCTGTCTGTACTCAGCTTTTTAGCGCTGCCTTTACCTTCAAAAATCATTTTCAGTGTTTCACCTGTAGTTTGAAATACATTTATCCTGAATAAATCGATTTTAGTTGAATCAGTTATCTCCTGGAGAAAACTTATCGTTTTCCCGTCCCTGGCTACAACATATTCTGTGACATCCTGATATTTATATTCTTTTTTCAGAAGGGGATTATAAATAACCAGCTCGGTGCCTTTTGCTTCAGGGATTTTATTCTTTTTTTGAACTGAAGGTTCTGTAAGTTTAATGCTGTCGTTAGTTTCTTTTTTGCCGGGTTTTTCTATAGTCGTTTTCTCAAGAAGGTACGCCATCCAGTTTGAATTTTTTTCCGGAAGAGAAAATGACTTCACTCTTGATATCTTTGTAGCCTGATTATCAGACAATAATCTGATTTCAAGATCATTTTTAGGCATTTTGTCTTCCTTCAGTTTTTTCTTTTTTGCCGCTCTCACTTCTGCATATGTTGGGGAAATCTGGTATGCAACAAACTTGACCTCAGGTGAGAAACTCAGGTTCGATCCGCGGGCAATAGCGGTTGATCGTCCGGTTTTTGTACTATATATATATAGCCATCCATCACCCTGTTGAGGATTAATGACATAGCTTATCCATTTGCCATCCTCAGAAATGACTGGTGAACTCAGACTTTTCCATCCGTCATAACAATTATTGTCCAAGGGAACTTTTTGAGCATTCAGGAATAGAGGAAAACACAATGCTAACAGAAAGGGAAAATAGACTTTTTTCATTCTAATAAAGTTACATCGTAAATTACAATTTCCTGAAGTTTTTCACAAAACGTCTAAAATCGCAAAAACTGCCAGGCAATCTGTTTTTTCAAAAGCCCAAACTTATGAAAGAATAATCATTTTTAATTATTATAAGCGATGTTATTGATCATTTAAACATGTTAAGTCTATATTTGTCCTAAAAAATTTTCACATGGTTATAACAGGATTGGAATCTGTATTAAGTGAATTCCCTGATGAACTCAAGGGCAAAAGAATTGGAATTTTATGTCATGCCCCAAGCATAACGAGTGATTTCAGGCATATAGCTGATATTTTTTTCAGACACAAAGACTGCAGATTAGCTGCCCTTTTCGGGCCTCAGCATGGCATTCATGGCCAGACTCAGGATAATATGATTGAATGGCAGAGCCAGATACATCCTGAATTTGAGATTCCGCTCTATAGTCTTTATGGGAAGCACCGGAAGCCCGCTCCTGAGATGCTAACTGGAATAGATGTGTTACTTATTGATTTGCAGGATGTCGGAGCCAGACTTTACACATACATATGGACAGTAAAGCTTTGCATTGAAGCTTGTGCAGATGCCGGAATACCAGTATGGCTGCTGGACAGACCTAATCCGATAGGCAGACTTCCATTTGATGGACCCGTGCTTAAGGAAAAGTATTTTACATTCGTCGGAGGAGCATCTATCCCTTTATGTCACAGGATGACAATGGGTGAAATGGCACTCTGGATTAAGGAAAAGTATTACAGCAACTGTGACCTTAATGTGGTATGGATGAAGAACTGGAAAAGATCTTCATTATTCTCTGAAACAGGTCTCCCATGGATATTACCATCACCAAATATACCGACACTCCAAACAGCCATGGTCTATCCCGGAACAGTCCTTATTGAGGCCTTAAACCTTTCGGAAGGAAGAGGTACCACGATACCGTTTGAGCTTTTCGGGGCTCCGTTCATCAAACCTGCTTTACTCAAAAGGAATCTTAATGACAGACATATCAAGGGATGTGTTTTCAGACCGCACGACTTTATTCCCACATTTCATAAATTTGTAGGAGAACTTTGCTCTGGTTTTCAGATACATATTACAGATCCTAAACTTTTTAAACCTGTAGAAACAGCACTTGAACTCTTTGATGCAATAATTGAAACAACAGAGCCTGGCGCACTGAGTTTCAAGATGCCGCCATATGAATATGAACCTGACCTGATGCCTTTTGACATTCTCTCAGGCGATTCCGGAATGAGAGAAACACTGATATTAAGAAAGAATATAAAAGCTGAAAAAGAAAGATGGGCACATGAAATCGAAGAATTCCGAAAGGATTTTCAACAAATTTCGGTTTACCCGGAACAATAGGAATCCGGCTTCCCAATACTACTTCAGGTTAAGATTCGATATAAGCTTATCAATCAGGTTTTGAGCGAGAATAGGTTTGATAATGTAATCATCAAAACCTGAATCAAGGATTTTCTCTTTATCACCCAACAGGCCATATGCTGTTTGAGCAATAACTTTAATATCCTTTCTTATCTCCCTGATCTTGGTGAGAGCCGTATATCCATCTATTACCGGAAGCTGAATGTCCATAAGGATGATATCAATATCAGGACTATTCTGAATTGCATTAATAGCCTCCTGTCCATCGCCTGCATTCATAATTTTAACGCCAGCTTTTTCAAGAATTTTATTAAGGTATAATCTACTTGATAAGTCGTCCTCAACAATTAAAATCTTTTTGCCTTTTAAAAACTCATTCTCCATATATCGTTTTATTACTCAAAAAGTCCATCATCCCTGAGAAGCAGCAGTACTGCAGAGTGCGGTACAACAATATATTTTTCCTTATTGAATTCTATCTCAATAGCGCTATTCTGAAGGTATACTGCCTGGTCTCCTTCTTTTGGCTGAAGGGGCACATATTTAGGTTCATCTGATCTGTTTTTCCATGGTTCATCATTATCATTTACTGAAGGAATAGGATACCCCGGACCAACTTTAACCACATATCCCATCTGCACTTTTTCACTTTCATTCACACCTGGCGGAAGCAGTAAACCACTTTTTGTTTTCGACTGAGGAATTTTTGGTTTTATGAGAATTCTGTCGCCAATTACAATCAGTTTCTGCAGATCCTTTTCATCTAGTAACACTCCCATATATAACTTCAATTATAGACAAAAGTATTACTTTTTACAGACATTCAATATTACGTCTACATAGTTTTAACTAATATTGTATTGATTGATTTTGATTTTACCAATTTTATTCATTTATATTTCTTCCTGCCCTATTCCTCCTGAAGAGAAGGGAGTTGCAGAGATTATCCCCCAAGCTACCTTTTTCTGAGCAGGGGTAGGTACAGGCTAGGAAAGGACACAACTAACGGTTGATAAGAATCAATAAACTTCAGCAAAATAATCATTGATGGATTCTGACACCTATAAAACGATTAGATCATCTGCCGAAGGTATCTATAAGGAAAAAGGAAGCAGATTTGTTTCTGTGGCAATCCCTGTCTCAGGAACTGAAGATATTAAACCAGTTATTGATAAAATAAGAAAAGATCATCACGATGCAAGACATCACTGTTATGCATATATGATCGGACATGACCGAAACAACTGGAGAGTCAATGATGACGGAGAACCCTCGGGTACTGCAGGCAGGCCAATTCTTGGCCAGATAAATTCGTTTGGCTTAACAAATATACTTATTGTAGTCAGCAGGTATTTTGGCGGAACCTTACTTGGGGTCAGCGGTTTAATGAATGCATATAAATCAGCAGCGGCTTCAGCGCTTCTAAATGCAGAATTTACAGAACGAACTGTTCAGGAGTACTATGAGATAGCTTATTCGTATCTTTATATGAATGATGTTATGAGAATTTTAAAAGAGGAAAATGCAGGTCAATCAGAGCAATCTTTCGACCTGGAATGCCGTATCAAAATAAATTTCAGAATAAGCACCAAGGAAAAAATTCTGAATCGTCTAACACGAATTGATGGCTTGTCATTAAGATATATTGAAACCAGGTGAGTCAATATTCGGATTAAAAGTTTTTAATTAATTATCAACATTAATTTACGATTAGACAATTCTTGACTAAATTTGATATCGTACCTTTTGTGTGCATCTAATGCGGCATCTTAATGAAAAACAGAAGTTTAGTATCAATCGATGATTTTTCAACCGAAGAGATTCTGCGGATTCTCGATCTGACAGAAGATTTCGAAAAAGAACCTACCCAAAAATTACTTGAGGGAAAGGTGATAGCAACTTTATTTTTTGAGCCATCTACCCGTACGAGGTTGAGTTTTGAAAGTGCCATCAGCAGGCTTGGCGGAAAGATTGTTGGATTTTCTGATGCTTCAAATTCAAGCGTGTCGAAAGGTGAAACCTTAAAAGATACCATCCTGACTGTAAACAATTACTGTGATCTGATTGTGATGAGGCATCCTATCGAAGGGAGCGCAAGATTTGCAAGCGAGATTGCTTCTGTTCCGGTTATTAATGCCGGAGATGGAGCTAATCAACATCCTTCACAAACATTACTGGATCTCTATTCAATCCGTAAAACACAGGGAAGGCTCGATAACCTGAATATTTTCATGGTTGGCGATCTTAAGTACGGAAGGACTGTTCATTCTCTTATGATGGCAATGTCGCGATGGAATACAACTTTCAATTTCATATCACCCGAAGAGCTTAAAATGCCCGATGAATTTAAGCTTTACCTCGATAATATTGGTCTCAAATATTATGAACATATCGACTTTACCGATATTATATCGAAAGCTGATATTATTTATATGACAAGGGTCCAGAAGGAGCGATTCTCCGATCCTATTGAATATGAGAAGGTGAAAAATGTTTATGTTCTCAGAAATTCCATGCTGAAAAATACCAAGCCCGGCATGAGAATACTTCATCCTCTTCCAAGGGTCAATGAAATACATCAGGATGTGGATAATAATCCAAAGGCCTATTATTTTGAACAGGCTTTGAATGGAGTTTATACACGCCAGGCTATCGTATGTTCACTGTTAGGAATTATTTAAGAAATCAGGAGCAATGAAGGAAGCAAAACAAATGAGCGTCAGTGCTATTCAGAACGGAACAGTAATTGACCATGTGCCGGCAAGGAATCTTTTCAAGGTAATTCAGATTCTTGGTCTTGACCGGATTGATAACCAGATAACATTTGGTACTAATCTTGAGAGCAAAAAGCTGGGGAGAAAAGCCATCATAAAGATATCAGGGGTTTTCTTTGAAGATGAAGATATAAACAGGATTGCGCTTGTAGCTCCGGATGCTAAACTGAATATAATTAAAGATTATGAGGTTGTTGAAAAAAAAGTCGTGGTAGTTCCTGATAATATTGTTGGAATAGCGAAGTGTATGAATCCAAAGTGTATAACAAATTTTGAATCTGTGACCACCAGATTTAAAGTAGTTTCGAAGAAAAATGTCTCGCTTAAATGTCATTATTGTGAGAAAATAACAAATCAGGAAAACTTGCAGATAATATAGTCCTTAATCCAGTTCTTCTGAACCAATATTTTTATGCAGAGCCTGTTGAAAAAGACATAAATTACGCTTTTTCCCTTTGTGTTCCTTTGTGTGATACTTTGTGACCATTTGTGGTTCAATGAATTATATTTTACCACAAAGGGACTCAATCCGGAGTACTCGGGATCACAAAGGTTCGCTAAGGAGTATTTCATCCGCCCCGTAGACCAGCAGTATTTGCTAATTCACAATATTCTATCTCAACCTGTCATAAGATTTTACCAGCTGGTCGTCTTTTCTGATTCCCCGGAATGCTAAGATTGAAAATATGAGCAGAAGAAAAGGTAACACTATTTTCCAGCCAGGCAATATCTTCCCGCCATATTCTGAGATAATGTGATATGAATAATAACATAAAATCAGAATAAACCCCGAAACAAGCCCTATCAGGATTTTTGACAACGAAAGCTGGATATTTCTTTTTTTAAATATAAAGATCGTTACAAGAGACAATACCGCAATAAGTACGATTATTAAAGCAACAGGCATTACCTTTTCAATCAATTGCGGACTTTGTCCTTCAGTACTTTTAACTATGCCGGTTAATGTCATCTTCAAAACTGAGCCCGTCTTGTCAGTGAAATTGATAAAACTTCCGTTCAGGAATAAAATTGAGAGCACAGTTGTCAGTAAGAGGTATAACGATTGAATGCGCTGGATCATTTTAATGAGATTTTTATGTGCCAAATTTACTTCCTTTTAATCAAAGTTGGAATACTATATGGTAAATGAATCATTTTATGAATATTTAACATTATTTTAGAAATGGTACAGTCCATTAATTTTATAATTTCCATACATTTGTGCCGTTGAACAATATTTAGTAGTAGCTTATGTCTAATATTGCTCAACAGATCAATGCATTACAGTAAGAAATATAACACTGGTTCCACAATATTTTATCTACATCATTAACTAAAAATATGAACAGAAGATTAAGAATAACTATTACATCGCTATTGATACTCTTTCTTGCCGCTATTGTATTTTATCCAAAGTACAAGCCTCTTCTGGCAAAAAGAATAAAAGGGAAAGGAATTACACAGGAACCTTTACGCCAGGGTCAGCAAAAACTTAATGTTACGGGTTTTATAATCACGCCTGCAAACCTGAGCGAATATGTAAACTCGAGTGGCACACTCAAACCAGATGAGGAAGTCGATCTGGCTTTTGAAACATCAGGTAAGATTGTTGGAATCAATTTCACTGAAGGAACAAGGGTTAAAAAAGGTGATCTACTGGCAAAAATTAATGACAGGCCACTTCAGGCCCAGCTGGAAAAACTTGAAGCTCAGTTAAAAATGTCGGAAGCTAAGGAATTCAGACAGAGAAGTCTTC
>Ga0208980_10001978_pt1 | contig 12453 bp, 12 predicted proteins | sample WetSurMetagenome_3_FD_187993 | JGI IMG/M metagenome (GOLD analysis project Ga0208980, IMG submission 187993) | Wetland microbial communities from Twitchell Island in the Sacramento Delta, sample from surface sediment Aug2011 Site A1 Bulk (version 2) | ecosystem: Environmental > Aquatic > Marine...
CACTTGAAACTTGCTGCGTTATTGGTATAGGGAAGGATATCTTTAACATATAAGATACCTTTAATATTATCAAATGACCCTGAATAGACAGGTATCCTGGAAAATCCCGACTCAATAATTATCGGGATCACTGTTTTAAATCCTGAGTGGATCTCTATGGTTGTTACATCCACGCGGGGGCACATGATTTCACTTACATTGATATTGGTGAATTTGACTATTCCCTTGAGTATTTTTTCTTCCTCCTGGAATTCTTCGGAGGTAAGCTCAAAAGCGTCTGTGAGATCGTCCATACTGAGATTTCCATGCTTGAGGCTTGCCCTTTTCCTGATGAAGGAAGACGAAAGGATAAGAACTGAAGTGACGGGTCTAAAGAGTTTTTCAAGAAGGTTAAGCGGATAAGCCATAGCCAAAGCCACTGCAACATGATTTCTGGTAGCATATACTTTCGGGGTGATCTCACCAAAAAAAAGTATCAGGAAAGTGATCACCACGATCTCTATAATGAATCCCAGCACCGGTGACTGGCTGAAATCGAACATCCTGTTGCTGAGAAAGGCTGAAAGGATTACAATTGCAATGTTTACGGAGTTGTTCCCTACCAGTATAGTGCTGAGTAACCGTTCCGGATTGCTGTAAAGTTTCAGTACGGTACCAGCTCTTTTGCTTTTCAGCGACTTGATCCTGCCGATATCACCAGGGCCGAGAGAGAAGAAAGCAACTTCGGATGCAGACATAAGTGCGGAGCAAAATAGCAGCAGGGCAAGAATTACAAGGCCAATGGATGTCTTGATATCAATAACATTGACAGTGCTTTTTTCAAGAAGCCCTAAATATGCCGGGATATATTCCTGTTCCAATTGCCGTTTGCTTTAGGTAAACTAAAACGGAAGATCGTCCTCACTCTTCCCTGTTGGTAAACCCTCATCAAATGGATAATTCATTTTAGGCGGTTCGTTGATAGTTCCATCAGCGGCCTGGTTCCTTTCGGGAGCATTTCCCGGCCGGGGACCGGCTGATTTACCGTTCTGACTGCTGTTTTTGTAGCTGTCATTATCAGGCCACTCAGAATCCTGAGTGCCGGTAGTCTGACCTGATGAAGGTGCGCCCTGCTTTTTCTCAAGAACCATCAGGGTATCGCCAAGAATCTCGGTAATATATTTATTGTTGCCATCCTTGTCAACATATGACCTTGTTTTAATCTTTCCCACAATATATACCTGCGTACCTTTCCTGATATTTTTCTCTGCCACCTCAGCCAGAGCCCGCCAGAGTACTATATTATGCCATTCTGTGGAGGTAATTGTCTCTCCCTGCTGATTTGTATATGTTTCGCTTGTAGCCAGAGGGAAAGTAGCTTTGGCAACCCCCTTGTCGAAATAACGTACTACGGGATCTTTTCCGACATTGCCAACGAGAATAACTTTGTTTACTGACATATTTGTATCCTTAATTTTATCACCAGGGTGTAAAGTTAGCAAAAAATAAGCATCGTCGGTTAACGATCATTCTCAAATACCCTGCCTGTTCATATCTCAGGTCTATTTCATTGTATTTAAGGCAATAATATTACCTGAAAAAATAAAAAATAACGCAAGTGTTTCAATTTAAATAAATAATATTTTTATATTTGCAGGGTTGAAAAAACGAATACTCAAAATAATTTGTTGAATTTTAAACTTCACGAAAATGACTAAAGCAGACATTGTAAATGAAATTGCCAAAAACACTGGTATTGAGAAGGTAACGGTTCAGAAAACTGTTGAAGCCTTTATGGACACTGTAAAACATTCGATGGTTAGCGGTAATAACGTATATCTCAGAGGTTTCGGAAGCTTTATCGTTAAGAAAAGAGCTAAGAAAACCGCAAGAAATATTTCCAAGAATACTACTATCATAATTCCGGCTCATAATATTCCGGCTTTCAAACCGGCCAAAACATTCATTACCAAAGTAAAATCACACGTTAAGAAATAATTATGCCAAGCGGTAAAAAAAGGAAAAGACATAAGATGGCCACACACAAACGCAAAAAGCGTTTGCGGAAGAACAGACATAAGAAGAAGTAACAGATCAGTTGTGGTCGCCTGAATTATATATAAACCTAAAGATCTGAGGTCTTTAGGTTTATTATATTTTATAAGGTACAATTCCATGCACAAATTAACTCAGATTGATAGAGTGAAGTGGCTAACAAGGATTTAATCATCGATGCTGGTGATACCGAGGTTACCCTGGCGCTGTTGGAGGAAAAACAGTTAATTGAGTTAAACAAGGAAAAGCGTAATATCCAGTTCTCTGTTGGTGACATTTACCTGGGCAAAGTAAAAAAAATAATGCCCGGTCTCAATGCTGCCTTTATAAATGTTGGGTATGACAGAGACGCATTCCTCCATTATCTCGATCTTGGGGCGCAATTCAGAACGCTCCATAAGTACTATTCCATAGCAGTTCAGAAAAAAGGAAGGATAAATCCCGTCAATAAATTCAAGCCTGAAAGCGATATTGACAAAGACGGGAAAATTTCCGACATTCTGACAACAGGCCAGACAGTGATCGTACAGATCACAAAGGAACCCATATCTACCAAAGGACCCAGACTGGCGTCCGAAATTTCTATTGCCGGAAGGAATCTCGTATTGATGCCCTTTTCCGACAAGGTCTCCGTATCTTCAAAGATTGAAAGTGCCGAGGAGAAGAATAGGCTTAAAACCCTGGTTCATAGTATCAAACCACGAAATTATGGCGTTATTGTCAGAACAGTTGCCGAGGGCAAAAAGGTAGCAGTTCTCGATGCCGAATTAAGAGAACTGGTAAATAAATGGGAATCTGCTTTCCTTGCATTGAAAAAGGATACCAAAACCCCCCGGCTTTTTATCGGTGAACTGAACAGGACAAGTACAATCCTGAGGGATATGCTTAACGTATCTTTTAACAGCATACATATTAATGATGTCGTACTTGCAGAGGAGATCAGGAATTATGTAAAGGAGATCGCTCCTGAAAAAGAAAAGATACTTAAATTCTATAAGGGAAACATCCCTATTTTCGACCATTTCGGGATAAGCAAGCAGATAAAGTCTCTCTTCGGAAGAACTGTCTCTTTCCGGCATGGAGCTTACCTCATAATAGAGCATACTGAGGCTCTTCATGTTATAGATGTCAACAGTGGTAACAGGGCCAGAACAGGAAATGACCAGGAAGCGAATGCACTTGAGGTTAACCTCGAAGCTGCCGCCGAGATAGCACGGCAACTAAGGCTTCGCGATATGGGCGGTATAATTGTAATCGATTTCATCGATATGCAGTCTGCAGAAAACAAACAGCAGCTTTTCGACCGGATGAAAGAGGTGATGTCGAACGACAGGACGAAACATAATATTCTGCCGCTCACAAAATTCGGACTCATGCAGATCACCCGTCAGAGGGTCAGACCCGAAATGAATATTATTACAGATGAAAAGTGCCCGGTCTGCAAGGGTACCGGGGAGATCAAACCGTCAATACTTTTTACCGACGACATCGAGAGAAGTCTTTCCTTAATTGTCGATAAGATCAAAACAAAAAAACTGGTACTCAATGTGCATCCGTTTATCGCGGCCTACCTGACGAAAGGTTTGTTTCCGCCATATAGAAAACTAAACAGGAAGTATGGCATAAGCCTTAAGGTTCAGGCGGTTCAGTCATATAACATGCTTGAATACCATTTCTTCGACCGGTCCGAAAATGAGATCGATCTTGCCCAGGAATTAATTTGATCACAAAATTATACTGACAGAAAATGAGAAAAATAGCAGCTTTTATACTCCTTTTCTCAGCAATCAGCCTTAACGGACAGATATTTAACCCGGTAACCTGGGATTTTGGAGTTGAAAAAAAGGGAGCAGGGAAATATGAACTGATATTTACTGCCACGATTGAGGAGAAGTCGCATATCTATTCAATGGATATTCCCCAAAGCGGGCCTATCCCCACTACTTTCAGATTTGACTCAACCGACGCTTATTTGCTCGAAGGGAAGCCATTTGAAGTTACAAAGGCGGAGGAAAAATTTGATGAAGCATTCGGATTTAAAATAAAGACTTTCGAAGGCAAGGCAGAATTCAGACAGAAAATAACGATAAATTCTCCATCGATCACAGTCAAAGGGGCTGTAAACTTTATGGCCTGCAACAATGCCACATGTTTGCCTCCCACTGATGTGGAATTCTCAATCCCTGTTTCAGATCCCGATTTCATGCAGACAGAGGTTCTCCGGGCATCTTCAGAAACGCCACCTGCCGAACCACCATCAGGGCTGCTTAAATTTTTCCTTATCTCGCTGCTGGCAGGTTTTGCAGGCGTTTTAACTCCCTGCGTTTTCCCGATGATACCTATGACTGTAGCATTTTTTTCACAGGGATCGGAAAACAGGACCAAATCTTTCTTCAAGGCTATTGTTTTCGGAGTTTCAATAATCCTTATCTATTCGTCGCTGGGAATCATTGTATCACTTACCAGTGCGGGGGCAGGATTCGCAAACACATTAAGTACCCACTGGATACCGAATATGTTGTTTTTCAGCCTTTTTGTAATATTTGCTTCATCATTTTTCGGCGCTTTTGAAATGGTTCTTCCAAGCCGGTGGGTGAACAGTACAGACTCGAAAGTTGACAAGGGAGGTATCCTTGCCTCCTTCTTCATGGGTCTTACTACAGTTATTGTCTCCTTCTCATGTACGGGCCCGATAATTGGGGTACTTCTGGTTCAGGCTGCCACAGGTGATGTTCTCCGGCCGACGATAGGGATGCTGGGCTTCGGTGTGGCATTTGCCCTTCCATTTACCCTTTTCGCACTTTTCCCTTCAGTAATGAACAAACTTCCGAAATCGGGTGGATGGCTGAACTCAATAAAAGTAGTTCTCGGCTTCATTATGCTGGCCTTCAGCATGAAATTCCTTATAACCATCGATAGCGTATATAATTTTAATATTATTTCGCGTGATATCTTTCTGGCTATCTGGATTGTGATTTTTTCACTTATGGGATTCTACCTGCTTGGAAAGGTAAAATTCTCACACGACAGTGATCTGCCTTATATTGGTACCTTCAGGTTGTTCCTCGTAATAGCTGTCTTCTCCTTTGTCGTTTACCTTATTCCCGGACTTTTCGGTGCGCCCCTGAAGGGATTATCAGCATTGATCCCCCCGCCTGAGACTTCGAAGTTCAATATTTTAAAAATGATATCCGAGAACAGACCGGTTGTTATTTCTGCTTCAAATAGTGCAAGTTTAAGCCAGGATTGTTCGACCCCGAAATATGATAACCTGTTTGAGATGCCACTGGGACTTAAAGGGTATTTCGATTACTGGCAGGGACTGGAATGTGCAAAGGAGCAGGGTAAACCTGTCCTTATCGATTTCAAAGGCCATGCCTGTGCAAACTGTAAACTCATGGAAGCTAAAGTATGGTCCGATCCGGAGATATTACAGAGACTCAGGGATAATTTTGTAATCATTGCACTTTATGTAGACGACAGGACACAATTACCGGAGAATGAATGGGTAGTATCCTCGCTTGACGGAAAGGTAAAAAAGACAATTGGCAAAATCAACGAAGACCTTGAAATATCGAAATTCAAGACAAATGCCCTTCCTTATTATGTTATAGCCGATCACGATGGCAACCCCATCAACAAGCCTATGCCAACAAACCTTAATGTTGAAGAGTACAAAAAGTGGCTTGATGAGGGTTTGGCTTTGTTTACCTCACCCCAACCCCTCTCCCAGGGGCGAGGGGCTAAATAGTACAATATCATGTTCTTACCCCCTTTTCACCCGGGAGAAGGGGGCAGGGGGATGAGGTCTCTCAGAATCTTCCGAACTTAAAGGTCATCATGTAGCTCCAGCTCTCAAGCGAATCGGAACTGACGGAAGTTGCTCCTGATGTCCCCACATCGAATGGGGATGCAAATCTGTAAGATGCCCCGAGTGCCAGCCTGAAATGCCTGGTAATATTGAATTCAAGCTCGGCCATCGGCTCAACGATCAGAAAAACCTCCGAGTCTTCTATCATATTATGGTAATCCATATCCTTGGTGATATATGAAATACCGCCGGCTCCCAAGAGCACGGGGAATGCCAGGTGTACCGGAAATTTTGGAAGGAAGATCGGTTCAATGATGAGGCCTCCGTAACCTCCAGTCAGAAAAACATCAGTGTTAAGATCAACATCAAAATGATATTCATTGATAAAGCCGTTTCCTCCGAATCCAATTCCCAATGAATGGCCAACGATCCACTCGAATTTACCTCCGAAGATAACTGCCTGTTTGTCATCTATCTCTGAATAACCTACGTTAAATGCTCCGTATGCGCCTGATGACCTGTTGTGTCCGAACAGGGTTTGGAAATCATCATTCTTCGATTTTTGTTTGACCTCTTCATTTGTTGAGGATTGTTCCTGTACTGCAACGGTTGAATCCTGGACCTGGGCAAATGAAGCTGACCAGAGGAGAAGGAGGAGTGCTGATAAAAATGCTGTTCTTTTCATATTATTTTATTTTTGCATTTGCTGATTAAAAAACGTAGGAAATTGATACTGCAACATCACCCGGCATTACCCTTAAAAAGGAAGGGATGGTCAGTTCGACGAAAGGTTTAAGGTTCAGACTTATGATAAGTGGAATCTCATGTACCCTGTACTCTGCTGCTATCCACCCGTCGGCACCGAAAAGGGGACAGAATCTTTCTCCATGGAAATAGTAATCCTGCCCCATTGATTTTACATGATCTGAATAAGTAAAACCGATATGACCACCATAACCCCATCCGAAATACAGGTCGGGTGATATTGCATCGAGGGAGGTCTCATATATTATCTTGAGCCCTGTAAACTGAACCCCGCTTTTTCTGAAACTCAGCATAAGATTATATGCTATTTCAGCATTGCCTTCTTCCGAGCCGATCTGGTAGAATATACCACTCCTGTATCCGAGCCTTAACCCGGCCTGCCGGATTGCCATCTGGCCATTGAGAAAGACCGGAAGAAGAATAAATACCAGAAAAAAGGTGTAAAATTTTATTTTCATATTCCGTTTTTTTCACTTTTAAGATAATGACATAAATATATATCCAGGGTTGCACCTCCCGGGATTTATTTTATATAAATTTTGCATCTGTTTGCATCTATTTTAACCTTTACCGACCCCGGGTTGGTACCGACAATACCGTATGTTATATACTCCTTCTTATCTTCATCAAGTGTTTTCTGCTCGGTTTTTGAATTCTTAGCTGGCAGAGCAAGAAAAGTATTTAAATGCCTGACATCCAGATTATATGATGAGCCTTCGGCAAAATTAAGGAATATCTCCGAGTATCCCGAATTTAAATTTATCGATTCAAAACCTTTTTCAATCGTTTCGGTGGATATTTCACCATATCTTGATGTGAGGTTGAGTTCATTTTTAAGTTCCTTCACCTTAAAGTCGGTAAAATATGAATTACCCCTCATAGATTCAATGGAACTGATATCGAATTTATCCCTTTTTGATTCAAACAGTATCTTTCCTGCCTTTTTCAGCTCGTATTTTGATGATATTGAATTTATTGTAACGTCCCCCAGATCGTAGGCTGTAACCTCGGAAAAAGATGCTTCAATAGTTCCGGAAACGATTGACCCAATTACAGCATCGCAAAAAGAGATTGTTACAGATGATTCCCTGCCAAGTGAATTGGCTTTGAATGATCCGTTTGAAACAGAGACCGAGATCTTACCTGTGCAATTCTCCATGTAAAGGTCTCCATACCTGTTATCGACCTTCAAATTCAGGTATTCGGGCACATTTATATAATAGTTGATCTCTATCTTTGAATCGTATGATATTATCTTACTGGTCATCCCCTTAAAGCCTTCAAAGAGCCTGTTAATATTCTGCGTGAAGATAGTCTGCACCTTCCTGACTGAACCTGCCTCGGTGAAGTTTATCGAAACACCCTCAAACATCGTGGAGATCTTCTCCTGGTTGGGTGCACTTGCCTTTATTTCTGCCCTGATATAGACTGAATCCTTTTTCCATGTTGTAATCTGGATAGTCCCGTATTTATTTGTCACCTCCAGGGTATTTTCCCTGCCGACAGGATATGATTTCATAAAGCTTCGGGTTTCCGAGCTGTTCTGTGCCTCCGTTAGTCTCGTAAAGGGAAGCAGTACTATGCACAATATCAGTATTTTATAGCGCATTGGGATTTTGTTTTTCAGTGTTGTTTTCATTCTCCTTTAGTATCCTGAGCATATCCTCCAGGATATGGACCTTTATTGTATAGTTCTGGATAAGGGCTTCAAGTACCTCCTGGTTTGATACATTATCCTTAAGGTCATTTTTGATTTCAACGCAGATTTTATCTATTCTGGCCAGATCATTTTCAAGTTCCTTCGCTACTTCAGGGTGCTCCGTCAGCATTGGTCTGGCCTGAAGATAAAGTGTATTGACCATTGAATTATAAAAGAGTTCCATCTCCCTTACCTCTGCCGGAATACCCGAAAGTCTTTCTTTCCTGTTTTCGGAAGAATATAGAAAAAGTGCAGCACCGATAACAAATATGAGCACAGCAGCTGCAGCAACACTGTATACAAGTTTCGCACGTATGGAGGACTTTGGACTATCTATCCTGTCCCAAACCCCCTGAGAAGGCTCGTACCTGTCGAGCTTTTCCCTGTTTTCCTTAACAAATCTTTCAAGACTATCCATACCTTAATGGTTTAATAACGAAGTTCTGAGTTTCATTTTCGCTCTCGAATATTGAGATTTCGAAGTCGATTCTGAAATCCCGAGTATCTGTGAGATTTCAGAATGGTCATACCCCTCAAGAAGATAAAGAGTGAGTATTATCCTGTACCCGTCGGGCAGTTTCTCAATTCCCCTGAAGATCTTTTCTGCATCATATTCGGGTTCATCGGAGATATCCTCCTGCTTATCAGGCAGCTCCTCTGGGTATACCAGAGTGATCTTTTTCTTTTTTATATAATTGATGCTCCTGTTTATGAGTATGGCTTTAAGCCAGGCTCCGAAAGTCGATTCAAACCTGAATGAACCGATATTCCTGAAACATTCGGTAAATGCCTCCTGCAGAATATCTTCCGCATCCTCCCTGTTGTTTGTCATTCTGTATGCCAGGTTGAACATGGCTTTTGCATATTGTCTGTAAAGGGCGAACTGCGCCATCCTGCTCCCTTTCCTGCACTCTTCTATCAGCGGTGCATGTATGTACAGTTCCTCTTCCCTCACAATTAAATGATTACTGATATAATGACAAACAAAGTTATCCCGGGTTGCATCCCGGTCTGTTAATCTTGATTTTTAACTCTTTTATTATTCGAAAAGAATCTTCCTGTAAATAACTCCGGGCTGTTTATGAGGTAAACCCCCAGTAAGATGAAAACAACTGAGTAAAGCATTGATACTGATAATTTTTCATTATCTCCAACCCCCCAAAGTGTAGCCACAAGAGGAATAAAATATGTCACTACTGAAGCAAAAACAGGGGAGGTGTCCCTTATTAAGCGGTAGAATATTGCAAGTGCGGTGGCACTTCCCATAACTGCAAGAATAGCTATATAACTCAGGTTTCGTACCCAGTGGGCAGTTTCTATCGCATGTGAAAAATCGGAGAAAAGAAGATAGATAGCAGCCGGAGGGCCGACCATGAAAAATGCCAGCGATGTAATCTGCAGTCCGTTCAATCCCTTTATTCTGCTTACCTCATTTGCACTGAATCCGTACAAAATTGTTGCAAGGACCACAAAAAGGCCGTAAAAATTAAATGTTAAATCTCCCTCATAAAGAAGACCTATGGCTCCGGCAAAACCAAGTATAACTCCGGCAACCTGGGTAATCACACCTTTCCTTTTATAAATTGTAATACCGATTATCAGGGTGAAAACCGGACTCAGCGCATTCAGCATGCCTGCAAGTGAACTGGCAATCATTGTCTGTGCCATGGGAAAGAGAAAAGCTGGTATGGCATTTCCCAATATTCCAATGATCAGTATACTGCCAATATTCGATGAGGAAATTTTCCTGATGTTTTTCAGAGCCACAGGCAGTAGACTTAAAAATGTAATGAAGATCCTCAGGGCAGCTATCTGAACCGTTGAAAATGATTCAAGACCCTTTTTCATAAGGATATAGCTTGTACCCCAGATAAGAGCGAGCAGTGCAACTGCAAACCAGTGCCATATTTTTTTTTCTTCTGCCATAAAAGCCAGCACAAAAATAACAGAAGATCGCGTATATGATAATAAGCACAACGAAGAATAAATCAAAATCCGAATAACCAGACCGAATCTGAAACTTTATATCTTTGGTGCCAACAAGTAGCATCATGATTTCATCTATAGAACTGATATTTAAGGGAATAATAATCGGGTTAACAGTCTCAGTGCCATTGGGACCAGCCGGTATCGTACTTGTTAACAGGACCATCAAACGAGGATTACTTTCAGGTTTTTTTTCGGGAATGGGAGTTGCGGCAGCCGACACAATTCTGGCAATAATAGCGGGACTGGGATTTACCTTTATTATAACTTTCTTCGAAGACGAGAAAGTGATTATTAGCAGTATCGCAGGCCTGGTTATAATAGGTGCAGGTATCAAGATTTTTATTTCAAACCCTGTAAAGGATTTCAGGCAGAAGGATAAGGGGAAAAAAAGTCTTTTTCGTGATTTTGTTTCCGTTCTTATGTTATCGCTCTCAAATCCTTTAACTGTTTTTGTATTTGTTGCTTTCTTTTCAGGGATTAATGTCAATCAGACAGTAAAACCTCAGATAGTACCATTCCTGCTTGTACCGGGTATTTTTCTGGGAACACTTGCCTGGTGGATATTCCTGAGCTGGTTCGTAAACCGCTTTAAAAGGAAGATAAGATTAAGGAGTATTGTTCGGGTAAATCAGACAGCAGGAATAGTGATAATTATATTGGGAGTTGTTCTTCTTTTATCTCTTTTTACCACTTCAATACGATAGTCCGTCAACTCTTTTGATGTACTAACGAAAATGAACAAAATATTGTTGTATATTGTTATTGGATTGTATAATTTTACGCATGATATCTGATCTCGGACAATATAAATCCCGATGAAACGCAATATTTTCGTTACCTTACTAACACTACTTTCCCTGGCAGGAATTGCTCAGGTAAAGCAGGAGGTCATTGCAAGCGCCGGTGGTTTCAATAAGAGTGCAGATAATACAATTTCCATAAGCTGGACACTCGGAGAAACAATAGTCCCCACTTTTACATCCCAGGATGGATCTTTGATCCTCACTCATGGATTTCAGCAGAAGTTGATAATCACAGCAATAGAGGAGAATCTTGAGGACCCCGTAAAGGTGAACATATTTCCAAATCCTGCAAGCGACCAGGTAAATATTAGGTTTGAATCAGCTACTGATAAAGAAATTTTATTATATTTGCTCGACTCGCAGGGAAGAATGGTCATGACAGATAAGATAGAAGCTGCCTCAATTGACAAAACTATCATTCTGCAGGACCTCCCGGCAGGAATTTACTATTTAAGACTGACTAAAGGGAAACTTGTAAACGTATATAAAGTTGTAAAACTTTAAAGAAGCTTTTTACTGTCCAAAAGCAATTTTTCCATTCTTTTCATGGCTGCCCCATTCTCCAGAATGGGGCTTTCTTTTGAAGAAGGGTTGATAGACAATGAAGTACACTGAATGTTTATGATTCCTTGTTCAGATAATTATCATTTTTGCTTCTTAAAAGGGAACGGGTGTAATTACAATCGTCAAAAATATAGCTCATTAGATCAAAAACAGGTAGCAGAATTTGACAAAATATCAGAATTTATTTTATATTTATTAAGTAAAGGATCCCACAACTATTATTTGGATGATCCGGGCCTGTTCGACTAATATTTACTAAATATTTTGCAATGAGAAATCTTAAAAACGTAATCAACGGTTTTATCCTGTTGCTGGTTTTAACAATAACCTCATGCAGCAAGGATAAAAGCATTCTTTCATCTGGTAATCTGACTTTGTCAGATGATATGATGCTTAAATCGGCATCGTTCAAGGGTGTAGTACTTACTCCCATGGAGCAGTTAGGTAAGTCAATTTATTTTGACAAGATTTCAGTGCCGAACAGTATGGCATGTGCAGACTGTCATTCTCCAAGTGTAGGTTTTACAGGACCGATGGTTGGATTTAATATTCATGGTTCTGTTTACAGGGGAGCTGATGCCCAGAATTTCGGGAATAGGAAGCCACCCAGTTCTGCCTATGCTACTTTAAGTCCCGTTTTTCACTATGATGAAATAGAAGGACTGTTTATTGGAGGTAATTTCTGGGATGGCAGAGCAACGGGTGAACGCTTAGGCAATCCCGCTGCGGAACAGGCTTTAGGTCCTTTTCTTAATCCGGCAGAACATAATGTGCCGGATATGGAGACA
>Ga0208980_10001979_pt1 | contig 12451 bp, 11 predicted proteins | sample WetSurMetagenome_3_FD_187993 | JGI IMG/M metagenome (GOLD analysis project Ga0208980, IMG submission 187993) | Wetland microbial communities from Twitchell Island in the Sacramento Delta, sample from surface sediment Aug2011 Site A1 Bulk (version 2) | ecosystem: Environmental > Aquatic > Marine...
CTTGGCATCATCGTAGCGGTGAAGGGCCAAGTAGATTGTGAGCGACGTCAGCAGGATGAAAATGGTGAACCATATCTGGTATGCTAGATCGCTCCCACCCGCTAGCTGGGCCGGGATCATCAAATAGACTATCAGCGGGGGAGACTCGCAAGGTATATCTCGGTATAGCCACAGGCCATTGAGGACGCCCTCGGTCCTCTCCCTATAGAAAGAGATGTCGATTGGGCTACCTACATTTGCATAGAGGTAGTTGCGCAGATACAGCGCATCGAAGGCGATCAACGCCCCGTAGAAGAGAGCCCATACCAGTACCAGCAAGTAGATCCGTCTCTTCGGTGAGACGGAGCTAAGCCTGCGATTCAAGTTCTGGATGAAGCTCCAAGGCATCCGTGAAGGATACCAATGGCGTTATTTCAACGTTTCCTGAAAGTTCGTGGGCCATCCGAATAGGAACGGATCAGCGTATCTTATGGTCCACGCCTCTCATCAATTTAGGATGTAGCATGGCGTTCAAACGAGGTCAAACGCAGTTACGATTTCGGGAGCCAATTATATAAGCACGGAGAACCCAAACACCTGAACAACTCTAAAAACCGGACATTGAACGTTTGAAAATTGTCTCTACATCTTCCCGGCCGTGATGGAATGAAGGCATCCCCTAAGATCATTTTGACAACTGATGAAACGATGATGAGCCATTACCGCGGAGGGTTGGGGACCGGTTTCATGACATGTATGCCTTCTGGCATCATCCCATCTTGGCTCTTCTTCCGCATATTTGCTCCACCCGTGCCTCGGCATTCGGGCAGGGCTTCATGTTCGGATTTCGGACTTCGAATGATAGAGGCGGCGCTGCTATCCGATGGATTTAGCAGGGAGGAAGTCGCAGTGGTGCATCCTCGCGATCTGGCCAAGGTAGTTGGTCCCGAGACGAAGTTATGTGGAATTAGCGGCCACGATCTGCTTGGAGTCAATCCCCCCACCTCCACCTTCACGGATTTCACTAGGCGAGGACCGCCTTTCAACCGGATCAAGTTCCTCGATCTGCTCAATGACAAGCACCTGGAGGACCTGAAAGTTGTCGTGGGTGGCAAAAGCGCATGGCAGGTGGCTAGCATAGACGTCATGGACCGGTTGGGAATCGACTATGTCCATCTGGGGGAAGGGGAGGTATCGGTGCCTCATATGTTCAGATCCATCCTGAACGGGGACGAAATTCCTCGGATCATAAAAGGGGAGGACGTGCCTGTCGAGGCCATACCAAATCTCAGGGGAGCGACCATACATGGCCTGGTGGAGATCTCCAGGGGATGTGGTAGAGGATGTGCTTTTTGCACCCCGGGGATGCAGAAAGTGAGGCACAAATCCATCGACCACATCGAACGGGACATCCGCATCGAGGTGGAGGCGGGATGCAATGACATCATCCTACACAGCGAGGACGCACTGCGATATGGCACAACGAGGATCGAAGTTGAGGAGAAAAAGGTCATCGATCTGGTATCCCGCACCTGTTCCGTCGAAGGGGTCAATAGCATAGGATTCAGCCACATAGCCCTGGCGAGTGCCTACCATAATCCAGCTCTTGTGGAGAGGATATCGGAGATCGGACTGGCCATGCCCGGGAACGAGTTCGTTGGAGCTCAGACCGGTCTTGAAACCGGCAGTACCAAACTAATGAGGCTCCACATGCAGGGCAAGACCCTGCCTTCCCCCTCCGAGAGCTGGAGGGAGATCGTGACCGAGAGCCTGGGACTGCTCAAGGATAACCATTGGATTATCCTCTCCACGTTGGTAGTAGGACTCCCAGGTGAAAAGGAGGAGGACGTTATCCAGACCAGTGAGATGTTGGATGACATCAGAGATAGCGCCACCTTCATAGTCCCGATGTGCTTCGTTTCCATGGCGGGAGCACGGTTGTCTGATGCTGAGTCCTTCACGGTGGATAAGATGACCCCTGCTCACTGGGTCGTGTTCGGGCAATGCCTCCAGCATGACATCGAACTTGGTCAGAAACTCAAAGATGTAATACTACCTAGCAATCCGATGACCCATGCCATCGGAGGATTTTTCCTGAATCGCTTCCTTAAGGCCGCCGAGAAATACTCCAAGGTGATGCTCAAGGGCCTGCCACCACGAGACTACCTTTCTGATGAAAAGAATTTCCGGAATCCTGATATTTATTAACGGCATTAATGAGTTTTTGATAAAAGAAGAATATATGTCTGGATATGGATAGATGTGCTCCCGTCGGGATTTGAACCCGAGTCGAAGCCTCGAGAGGGCTTCATGATTGGCCACTACACTACGGGAGCGTGGTAAGGGCACAATAAAAAGCCCTTTATTAAACCTTTTTCTATTGGGATGGGCCACGCCCGGTTGGGGAATACTGCAACATTAAGGAAAACATAATTACCATCCCAGAGAGCTCTGGAGGTCATGGTTGTGGTGAAGCTAAGGTATCGAAAAGCCACTTTCTTTTCCACCTTCATCCTCCTATCCATCGCCCTGACGTTTCTGAATGTCTTCTTCGCGCTCACGTTCTTCAAGGATCAGTATATAATTATAATCGCAGTCCTGGTCTCAGCGGCGCTGCTCTTGATCATTGGCATATCGCCCTTCATCACCAATCACATTCTTACGGACACGGACCTTGAGCTTTGGCAGGGGTGGTACTTCCGGGCGAGAATACCACTATCCAATATTGAATGGATCCAAATCGTAGAAAAGGGGCCGATGCGAACGGGGGTCTTCTTTGAGGTCATAGGAAAAGCGCTTTATGTAACGACTCAGAGGAGCGATTTATTCGTGGTCTCTCTGCATGACCCGCAAAGGTTCGGATTCGCACTTGGGAAGAAGGCCAGCCAAGTGTACTTCGATACCATGGATAGGGACCTCGTGCTGAGAATAATGGCAGATAAGTTCCTCATTCCCTCCAATCCAGACCGATCGTCCTGACCCCGACCTTGGGTATGAGCGGCATCTTGCGCTTATGCACGCTGGCCCGGTGCATGGCCCATACCAAATCCACTTTCTCTAACGGGATCTTGGTGCGAGTGGAGATGTCCTCATTGACCAGGTTGAGCTCAATTCCCACCAATATCTGGTCTAGCTCTCCGTATGTAAGGCCCAATTCCCCCTCGTCCGTCTGTCCCTCCCAGAGGCCTGCGGTCGGCACCTTGTCCAGTATGGCCTTGGGCACCTCCAGCTGCTTCGCTAGTTCCCTGACCTCGGTCTTATACAGGTCCCCCAACGGACAGAAATCCGCCCCCCCGTCCCCGAACTTGGTAAAGTATCCTATCAACAGCTCAGATTTGTTGCTCGTGCCCATCACCACGCGACCGAGCAGCTTGGCGTGATGGAAGAGCGATAACATCCGCAAGCGGGCCATGGCGTTGCCCATCAGCCTCTTGTCCTCGGTTCCGGGTAGCGATTTCTTGACCGCTTCCACCATAGCCGATATATCAATTACTTTCAGCTCCATCCCAAAATGCCTGCAGAAGTCCTTCACCTCCTTCTCGTCGCCGAGAGGCGTCGATCCGCAGGGCAGGAAGATGTTGAGCACCTTGTCCGGCCCGAGGGCCTTGGCGCACAACAGTGCGGTGACCGCGGAATCGATGCCACCGCTAAGCCCGACCACCACCCCTTTGGCCTTACTCTCCCGCACCTTTTCGCCAATGAACTCCAATATCGCTTCTTCGGTCAGCTCGCGCAATTGGGTGGCCATGTGACGGTGTATGTTACTGCCCTGCCTTATCTTTTCCCCGTGGCTTCAAATAGATGGCAATGGCTAGCGTCCTCGAGCGTGCCTTAATGAGGGTAGCCATTGCGCAGACGCCGAACGAGCTCGGGGATAAAAATGAGAACCTAAGGCGTATGGAGGCTTGCCTGGACGAGCAAGAGGCCGACGTCTACCTCTTCGGCGAGCTGTTCGTGACCGGCTACATGTGTCGCGATCTTCTCCCTCGTCTTGCGGAGAGCTTGGACGGCAAGAGCTTAAAGCGAGTCCAAGGTATGGCCGAGGAGCGCTCTTGCTCCATAGTGTTCGGCATGCCACTGTGGAGCGACGAGGTTCCCGGCCTTCTTCACAACTGCGCCGTGGCCGTCGGCCCGGACGGTTCGATACAGAAGTACGAGAAGGTGAACCTGGCCAACTTCGGTCCTTTCGAGGAACGATTCTATTTCACCCCTGGCCAGACCCCGGTAATGTTCGACATCCAAGGCTCGCGGTTCGGGATCTGCATCTGCTATGATGTATTCTTCCCCGAGCTGGTCAAGAGCTATGCGGTCCAAGGAGCCAAAGGCCTGATTTGCATCTCGGCCTCCCCCTCCACCTCTAGGGAGCAGTTCGAACGCGTTCTGCCAGCAAGGGCCACTGAGAACACCATGTATACCATCTACTCCAACTTGGTGGGTTCGCAGTTGAATATGATATTCTTCGGAGGCGGTCAGGCCTATGGACCTAGGGGGAATCTACTGGCGCGCAACTCCTACTTCAAGCGCGAGGTCAAAGTGATCGAATTCGATTCCAAAGAAATCGAGATCGCCAGGAGAATGAGGCCGACCCTGCGGGATACCATGGGCGGTACTTGAAGGCAAGTCCTTTTCGTGGGGCAACTTTTAAGTGCCATTAGGCGGTAGGGGCGAGAGAAGCCGAGGTGGCCCAGACCGGTAAGGCGCAAGCCTGGAAAACCCTGGTTGATTCCAGCAAGCTTGTGTCCGCAAGGACTCGGGAGTTCAAATCTCCCCCTCGGCGCTCATCAACCAACTTTTATTCATCTTCCACTGAGAAGGTATCGATATTTGTGGTTCATTGAGGATATTTTATCCTATTAAGGATAATTCTATCCCATTATGGATAAAGAATTAAATACCTAAGGTGGGCTTCACAAATGGCGATCGAATGCATTGGAGCCACTGGTTGACCGTGAAGTCGAAACCACATTGCGACAAATGTGGCTGGAGCGGCGCCAAAAAAGAGCTCCTAAAAGAAGAGGTTGGCCTGGAAGTCCGAGACAGCTTCTCTTATTCCGTGCAAGTAATGTTCGGTGGCACTCCTTCGCATCGGGTCGAATACCGATGCCCCAATTGCAGGGAACTGTTGGCGAGCGACCTGAAGTTCTATCAGGCCTACTTCGACCAAGAGACGTTCGAGGATTGAGGCATAAGCAAATGATATAGCGCTGATGTGCCCTTAGATTCTCCCGAGAACGATGGTGAAGTGCCACAACTGCGATTGGGAGGGAAAGGAGGAGGAGCTGGTCGAAAAGCCCGGTGATCTCCAGTTCTATGATTATGTAGTCGGTAATAGCATGAAGATGGAGGTGGCGCGTTCAAATCACCATTGCCCAAAATGCGGCGCGATCCTGAAGAGCCATCGCTTGATCGGAGGCATGGTCTTCGACCAATGACCTCTGAAGCCGGCCATCGATGAGAATAATTATGGAGTGACATATACGGCATCCTCGAACCTATAAGGGAGATAGGCTTGGAGTCTGACATTCGGAGGATAGCAGATGCGCGTTCATGCTGACCTAAGGCTTAAGGACGTTCCCGGCCAGCTGGTAAGAGCCCTGGAACCCATATCCACCAGCGAGGGGAACATCGTGGGGGTGGTGCACCATCACGACGCGGTCATCGGAGGGCGAATCACAGTCAACGTCACCTTCGAAGTCAAATCGCAGAAGCAACTTGAGCGCATACTATCCGATTGGAAGGAGAGGGACGTGGACGTGGCCCGCCTTTCCTCCATGTTCGAGACATTCGAGTTCGAATACCTTATTGTCGGGGATATTCCCCCGACCGAGCTACGTGAGCTCACGGATGGCATCGAGTCCATGGAGGACCTGGATGCGGTCGATATCCGCTATTCCGTCTCACCAGCCACTGGTGAGAAGGCGGCGATGATCTTCGGCAAGGTCAAACAGAAGAGCGCGATCGGCAGAGTCGAGGATTTCTTGCGCCAGAGATCGATGCAGGCAGGGTTCCTTTTAATCAGCGGTCTGGGGGACTGAGCATGGACATCGTCATCCTCGGCTTCGGAACGGTGGGGCAAGGGGTAGCCGAGGCCCTTTCCAGGAAGGCACCGACGCTGCAATCCGCTTTCAAGGAGAAGATCAAGGTCGTAGGGGTTTTCGACAGCAAGTCCTACGACCTTTCGCCCAGAGGGCTCGATCCTCGCGAGGTCTCGGGAAGGAAGCAGAAGCTAGGTAGGGTCGGGCCCGAGCTCAACGGGAAAGGCGTGCTTGAGATACTGGCGGATGTCAAGTATGACGTCATGGTCGAGGTCACGCCCACCAACATCAAGGATGCCGAGCCAGGGTTCAGCAACATGATGTCGGCGCTATCCTCCGGCAAGGACGTGATCACTGCCAACAAAGGTCCCCTGGCATTGAAGTTCAAGGAGCTCTCCAGGGCCGCGGAGAAGGGCGGCGGCCGCCTACGCTTCGAGGCCTCCGTGGGAGGCGCGACTCCGGTCATCAACCTCTCGCGCGAGATACTGATGGGCGAGCGCATCCTCTCGATCAGAGGCATCGTGAATGGGACTTGCAACTTCATCCTGAACCGCATGAAGGACGAAGGACTGCCCTTCGACCAGGCGCTCAGGGAGGCGCAGGAGATGGGCTATGCCGAGCGAGACCCTTCCTACGACATCGACGGGATAGACTCCGCCGCCAAGGCGGCGATTCTGGCCAATGCCATCTTTCATCGGGACGTGACTTACAACGACGTCCGTCGCACCGGTATCCGGGGGGTTTCCCTGGAGGCGGTGGAGCTGGCCGCGGAAGAGAGGAAGGTGGTGCGGCTGGTCGCTGAGGTCTCCGAAGCGAGGCTGGAGGTCTCGCCACGCCTGGTCCCGATCGGCCATCCCCTTGCCATCGGTGGTACTTTGAACATCTTCCAGCTCATGACCGACCTGGCGGGGGACATCACGGTGGCCGGGCATGGCGCGGGCAAGATGGAGACCGCCTCCGCCATATTGAGCGATATGGTCGCTCTGCTGAAAGAGGACTGCGCCTCCCGAAGGGCGGATGGGTGAGCCAACAGCCTTTAAATAGGAGCCTAATGCTACGCCATGCCACGGCAGGTTGTGACCATGTCAAATAAATCGTCAAGAAGGGATTTATTTATTGGTCGATCGAGTTAGTTTGTACGATACCACCTTGAGGGATGGAGCCCAGACGGAAGGGGTTTCCTTCTCCCCCGAGGACAAGTTGGACGTCCTTGCGCGCCTGGACGCGTTTGGCATCGATTTCGTGGAAGGGGGCTTTCCGGCCTCCAATCCCAAGGACAAGGCGTTCTTCAAGGCGGCGCAGAAGCTCGAGCTGGCCAACGTCAAGCTGGTTCCATTCGGGAGCACGCGCAAATCCTCGGCGAAGGCCGGGCAGGACCCCACCATGCGCTCCCTGATCGATTCTGGGACGGAGTATGTGTGCGTCTTCGGCAAGACCTGGGACCTCCATGCGGAACGCGCTTTGGGCATCTCCCTGAAAGAGAACCTGGAGCTCATCGAGGACTCCGTGTCCTATCTCGCCTCCAAGGAAAAGAAGGTCATCTTCGACGCGGAGCATTTCTTCGACGGCTGGAAGGCCAATCACGATTATGCAATGAGCGCTCTTTCCGTGGCCGAGGGGGCGGGCGCCGAGTACCTGGTCCTCTGCGACACCAACGGAGGACGCCTCCCGTCCGAGATAGCGCAGGCCGTTCGCGAGGTGCGCCGGTCGACCAAAGTCTTGGTCGGGGTGCATGCCCATAACGACGCCGAGCTGGCAGTGGCAAATTCCCTGGCGGCGGTGGAGGCGGGGGCGAGCATGGTGCAGGGCACGATAAACGGATTGGGGGAGAGGTGCGGGAACGCCAACCTCTGCTCCATCATCCCCGCCCTGATGCTCAAGATGGGCAAGAAGACCGGGATCAAGGACCTTTCCTCGCTGACCGCGACCGCAAGCTTCGTGGGGGAGGTCGCGAACATCCTGCCCGACCAGAGGCTTCCTTACGTGGGGAGGAGCGCCTTCGCGCACAAAGGCGGAGTGCATGTCAGCGCGGTGCTGAAGGACCCGCGTACCTACGAGCACATACCGCCAGAGAGCGTGGGCAACTCCCGCCGTATCCTGGTATCGGAGCTGGCCGGCACCTCCAGCATCCTGGCAAAGGCCAAGGAGCTGGGCATCGAGGAGGAGAGGGACCAGGGCCGGTCCATCCTGGCGAAGCTCAAGGAGCTTGAGTCCAGGGGCTATCAGTTCGAGGCTGCCGAGGCCTCCTTCGAGCTCTTGGTGCGCCGGCTCAGGGGCGAGAACTTCGAACCTTTCAAGCTGGAGGGCTTCCGCATCTTCGTGGACGTCTCCGGCGACATCATGCGCTCCGAAGCCTCGGTGAAAGTGGTCGACCCCAACGGTCTGGTGGAGCACACCGCCTCGGACGGGAACGGCCCAGTGAACGCCCTGGACAAGGCGTTGAGAAAGGCCCTGGAGCGCTTCTACCCCGAGATCAAGCACATACGCCTCATCGACTACAAGGTGAGAGTGATCGATGCCAAGGAGGCGACCGCAGCGGTGGTCCGGGTGCTGATACGCTCCACGGACGGGATGATGACCTGGACGACGGTGGGGGTCTCAGAGAACATCATCGAAGCGAGCCTGCTGGCCTTGATCGACTCCCTGGAGTACAAGCTTCTCAAGTCCGCGAACGGCAAGGGCAAGTAGTTGCGCCGCCTTTCTAGGCGAGGGTTAGCAATGAGCTACTCGGTCAGGTTGATCTCCTCTGAGGAGAAGGATGCTTTCGTGGCCAGATACGCCGACCGCATCCTCTTCACGCGCAAGTCCGAGATCTACGGAAGCTGCATCAAGCTCCTCACCGACCAGGACCTGCTCAGGAGGACCTGGGAGGATAACTTCTACGCCATGTCCGAGAACGTGCGCTCGCACGGACGCTTGATAGTGCTCGATGACGCGTCGATGCCCGCTGGAGTGCTCTATGACCCCTTGTCCCGCACCGGTTTCATGTTCAACATACATTACTATGGTTATGTCAAGAGCGTGGCCCTGGCCATCGCAGGCGACATCCTCGAGGACGCGCATGGCATCTACTCGGTGCACGGCGCCGCCATAGATGTTGCCGGAAAGGGCATAGCCTTGATCGCTCCCTCCAAGACGGGCAAGACCACGCATTCTTGGGGGCTACTTAGGCATCCAGAGGCTAGGCTGGTGACCGATGATTGGTTCTTCGTCCGGCTTTCGGAGAAGAGGCATCTGGCATTCGCGTCGGAGAAGAACTGCTATGTTGAGGGCGATATAGGAGGTATCTGGAAGGAGTTTCAGCCCTTGGTGGAGAGGGCCGTATTCGATGGAAACGAAAGGGCCATTCTGAACGTGAGAAGGATCGTAGGCACCACCGGGGTAGTGCCAATGACCTCCCTTCACCACATCCTGCTGCTCAAGAGGGAACCTGAGGACGCTAGGATTGTCAGGAATCTCGAGTCAAAGGAGGCACTGGAATACCTCGTGGCGCATGACTTCTGCAATCCCCATCAATTGGTCAGGGGAGAGAGGAAGATGGCGCTAAGGTCCGAGTTCTTCCATAGGCTCCTGGAGCGGACGGAGGCGCACATGGTCAACACCATCCTACCTCCGCTGGATACGCAAAAGGAGATCCAAAAGGCGCTCGGGCTCGAAAATGAAGAGACATAAGCTTGAATAGCTCTGGGGATGAATCCAGAAGGTGTGGCAATATGCGGGTACTAATCACCATGATGGGCAGGAGCACTTGGGGCCTGTTCAATTCGGTCTGGGCATCGATCAGGGTCTGGGAGTACCTACCCGATAAGGTCTACATACTCACAGCTGGATGCGACCTGGAGCTGGCGAAGCGAGCTTCCAAGATGCTCTCGATCTTGCTCACGGAGCACGGCGCTAAAGGGGAGATCGTCACCCATGTCGTTTCCGAGGAGGAGGTCGGGGAGATCGCCAAGGCCGTCAAAGAGATAACTTCTAGGGAGAAGGGCGCAGGGAACAGTGTGGCATTGGATGTCACCCCTGGTAAGAAGGCCACGGTCCTTGGCTCGGTGCTCTCCGGTATGGCTCGGAACGAATTCGACCGCATCTTCTACCTGTACATCGAGAGCCTCAAGAACGCCGACCGTGCGTTCCTGGAGATTCCCCTGGCGCTGCAGCATCCCCATGACATACTGTCCGAGGTCCATCCTACTCCCAAAGCGAAGGAGGGATGACCATGGAGATTGTGGTGGAGCGGCCATTCATTACGACCATACTGAACGAGGGCATATTGCATGGTAAGACCTCGATCGCCATCAGCTCACCCTTCCTCGGATTAGACCTAGTAGGATTGGATCTATCCGGAAGCGGCAAGATATCCTTCCTAGCAGGGGAGAATGACTTCACCAGGGCATATTATCAAGTCCAGACCAAGCTGGGCGACCCGCTCGACAAAGAGGTGCCCTCCTTCTCCGACTACCGGGAGGCGCTGCACGCTTCCCTCCTCCTCCCCCCTGACAATATGCCTGACCTGATGAGGGAGATTTCCACGATGGAGAAAAGGCGAAATGAACCCTCGAGATATCCACGCCAGCCTTGCCTAGCCTTGGACACGAACTTGGCTTACAAGCGGTTGTTCTCCCGCCTTGGCTTATCGGGGGATACCTGTGGAGCCAAGGGCTTCGACCCCAACCGGATTCAAATCCTGGTCCCCAACCTGGTCGAGAAGGAGATATCAGATAGGGTGAGGCGGAAATACGATGCCCAGGAACTGAGCATTCTTAAACGGGCCTTCGGCTCCCCCCAGCTTCTTGATGAAATGAGCAATTGCCTGCACAAGGACGGTCGCAGGGCCATGAATGCGCTGGCCGAACTGACTGCCATAAGGTCCAAGTATAGCGTGTGGGACGTGCAAGGTGGTGAATGGAGCCAGGACAAAGAAGCCAGGGATGCAGAGATCTTGGGGGCGCTCGCCAAGCATGCAAGGGAGGAGAACATCGATGTGTTGTTCGTCTCCACCGATGACAAGGCCAGTGCTTCGGCGATAACCGCCAAGGTGCCCATACTGGTGCTCCGCTATCCAAATGCCATACCAATATCTGTTCCCTTCGATCCATGGCTTGTGCCAGAACTGATATTTGAGCTCACCATCGCCTTCGGTGCCATCAGCCTCAAAGGATTAGGGGTAAGAATAATGGGCGATTGGGCGGGTAAGACTGTTGATGATTTCAAAGCTGAAAAGATAAAGGTCGTCGGAGAGGGTAACTCGCCTTTAAGTCAAGCTTTAGATAAGGACGCCCGCATCCTGGCAAGGCTGAGAAAAGAGATAGACCTGTCAGGTGTAAGATAAACCAGAATTTGTTGTCAAAGGCGAGGAGCCCCCGTAAAACTCGTAAATGGTGGGGAAGTTGGAGAAGGTCCACGGGGACTCCCCAAATTCAAAATACGGTAAGGGTTTAAAATACCTTTTGAATAAACTTTGATTAGGTCCCTTTTTAGCTTTTTAAAGTGAATCTGGAATCAATAAATGCACTTGAATTCTTCGTCGAATGTCGAATTTCTTTGGAAGCGAGCTCTGAGTATAAAATGTAAATTAAGAATCATTAAAAATGGTAAAGAGCATCTAGTGTCGGTAAACATATGGCTAATTCTGGTCCTGAACCAGCGACGAGTGGCACGGCGCCTACAGGGAAGAAGCCCAAGCGCAAAATCACGAAGTACCTTGGCATAGCCATCGCATTGGTCGTAATAATCCTAGTGCTGGCGTTCGTCTTAAGCGGTTCTGGCAATCCTCCGAAGACAACGTTTGCAATCGTCGATCACAATGTAACCGTTGAGCCTGAATCGATTACTTCGAGCAGCTTCAATGTCACGATATCTTTCGTCTTTAACAATACTGGGCCGGTAGCAGGAAACGTTACTGTTATTTTCAAGGTGATATCTGGTAGCTACACATGGGCTGGCGCGCAGATATTCAACAATGTTCCGCCGGGCCAGACATTGTCCTCGTATAAGGAGCACATTCCTGTTCTCGGGGACGTCAACGGCAACTGGGTCTATGAGTGCTTCATAAATGGACAAAAGGCGGTGAAGTACCCGCATCCTTGAAATCATCGGGTAAGTGACAACCTTTCGATTACTCAATCGGTCTAGATTTGATGCTAAATCGATCTTCAACAATCCGTGAGTATGCCCATCTTCGACTTGCGTGATAGCTGTTTATTCAACATAACCAAGGAGAGCTAGGCAGGCGCTGAGTGAAGAAGGGACATGAGCGATGTGATGCAGAAATACGCCAAGTATCAAAAAATGTGCATTTGTACCGAAAACAGTACAAATCGTACTCGAGCCAGATAGGAAATGTGGGGGCACTGGGATTTGAACCCAGATCAGCGGGTTTCCACCACGTGGGGAGCTACCCCACGCGAATTAAACGGGTCACCGCTCCAGTTAGTCATCAC
>Ga0208980_10001980_pt1 | contig 12450 bp, 10 predicted proteins | sample WetSurMetagenome_3_FD_187993 | JGI IMG/M metagenome (GOLD analysis project Ga0208980, IMG submission 187993) | Wetland microbial communities from Twitchell Island in the Sacramento Delta, sample from surface sediment Aug2011 Site A1 Bulk (version 2) | ecosystem: Environmental > Aquatic > Marine...
CGTTATAAACCCGCCACACTGGTGCATCCGGGACGCCACGTAACCTGGTATGGCGATGACGCCCAGAGGAGCAGGGCCATTGCCCTGTTGAATGCCTTGTTGGGAAGCTGGGGGCGAAAGGGCGGATTCTACTATCCGGTGAGCATGGACGTTCCGGACTATCCGTATCCGGCATATCCAAGGCCGCAAAAAGAAAAAGCCGACAATCCGGGAAACAAATATCCTTTTGCCGACGAAGCCATCACCACAGGGATTCGTGAGGCGACCATTACGGGAAAGCCTTATCCCATCAAGGGATGGTTTGTTTACGCCACAAACCTCATGGAAGCGCTGCCAAGCGCCCAGGAAACCATTCGCGCAATGCAGAATCTTGATCTGATGGTGGTTGTAGATGTGATCCCAAGCGAAATTGCCGGCTGGGCTGATGTGGTTTTGCCGGAGTCAGTCTACCTTGAACGGTATGATGACCTGAATGTCGAGTGGTTCCGCGAACCATTTGTGGCATTGCGCCAACCGGTCGTCCGTTCGCCCAACGATCAGAAACCCAATTGGTGGATTGCACGCACTCTGGCCGGAAAATTGGGGTTGGGAGACTATTATCCTTGGAAAGACATCGAGGAATATCTTAACCATCGGATTTCGGCCGCAGGATTGAGTTTCGACGAATTGAAGAAAAAAGGCATCATTCTAGGTCCCAGGCAGCCAGTTTATTTTGACGGGGGTGTTCCGGCCCAATTTCCCACTCCATCTGGGAAAATTGAATTTTATTCCTTGCAGCTTGAAAAAGCAGGTTTCGCTCCGGTGCCGCAATATGTGCGTCCTCCAGCCGGTCCCGACGGCTACGTCAGGCTGCTGTACGGCCGTGCCCCTGTTCATTCATTCAGCCGCACCCAATCCAATCCGATCCTTGCGGATGCATTGCGCGAAAACGAGGTGTGGGTCCATCCGTACACTGCCAAAAGACACGGGATCGAGAACGGGACTTACGTCCGTTTAAAAAACCAGGATAACGTTGTCAGCAACCGCGTCCGAGTGCGTGTGACTGAGCGGATTCGCCCCGACTGCGTTTTTATTGTCCATGGTTTTGGGCATACGTCCAAAGGACTGAAGCATGCTTTCGGCAGGGGAGCCAGCGACGCCTTGCTGATCACCCGGTATGCCACGGATCCGCTGATGGGTGGGACCGGTATGAACGTCAACTTCGTGACTTTTGAGCTTGAAGGGACTTAACCATGGCTCGTTACGGCATGGTCATCGATACGAAAAAATGCGTGGGCTGCATGGACTGCGTCGTGGCCTGCAAGACCGAAAATCAGGTTCCGGAAGGATTCGCTCGCGACTGGATTGTCTACGATACGACAGGGGTTTATCCCACACTGACTACTGAGATCCGCAGCGAGCGCTGCAACCACTGCGATAATCCGCCCTGCGTTTATTGCTGTCCCTGCGGTGCCAGTCATATCCACGAAAGGGGTGGCGTGGTCCTTGTCCATCATGAAAAATGCGTGGGCTGCAAAGCCTGCATGGCTGCCTGTCCTTACGACGCGCGCTTTGTTCATCCAGAAGGCTATGTGGATAAATGCACCTTATGCATTCACCGCGTCGAGAAGGGGATGGATCCGGCCTGTGTTGCAGTATGCCCTACGCACTGCATGTACTTCGGCGATTTGGAGGATGCCAACAGCATGGTCCGACGCTTGCTCAATGAACAGCGCAGCCACGTTTTGCTAGAATCGGCTGGAACGAAGCCGCAGATATGGTACTTGTATTGAAGGTTTACCTTCCCCAGTGGAGTGATGATCTGTGAATCCGGTTCGCGAACTGATCATAACCCGGCACAATGAAATGGTGGATCCCCTGCTCAATATATGGGGAATGGAGATCGCGATATATCTCTTTCTTGGGGGCATGGTAGCCGGGATGATGATTATCCTCGGTTATTTTCTTTTCAAGGGGCGCCACAAGGAACTCCGATGCTCCTGCGCTCTCCTGCCGGGGTTGAGCATTATCTTGTTGAGTATTGGGATGCTTGCTCTGTTTCTGGATCTGGAGCACAAGTGGTATTTCTGGAACATGTATCTCACGTTCAAGCCGGCTTCTCCGATGTCCTGGGGGGCATGGATTTTGTTGCTGGTGTATCCGGCGCTCCTGGCTGCTGCTTTTTTGCGGTTTCCGGAACCTTTGAGGGCCGCATTCCCGTCGATAAACAACGTCGTCGTTAAATTCCAGGGAAAACAGGTTTTTGTCAGGTTCATCGGAATCCTGAATATGGTTTTGGGAGCCATGCTGGGTATTTATACGGGAGTTCTTTTGAGTTCGTTGGGCGCGCGTCCGCTCTGGAGCAGCTCCTTGCTCGGCCCTCTGTTTCTGGTGTCCGGACTTTCAACTGCCGCGGCTTTCGTGCATCTGATAGCAAAAGACCCCTACGAGCGGGTTCTTCTTGCCAAAGCGGACAATGGTTTTCTGACCGTTGAGCTTTTTTTCATCATCCTGTTTATTACGGGACTGCTCACTTCGACAGAGGTACACATCGAGTCCGCACGATTGCTGCTCAACGGCTCCTATGCTCCTGCATTTCTGGTTTTTGTTGTTTGCCTGGGAATTGTGATACCGCTGTTCATTCAGTCTCTTGCAGTGAGCCGTCGGATCCGCCACACGCCAGCTGCGCCGATTATGGTCATTGCCGGCGGCTTTATTCTGCGCCTGGTAATAGTATATGCCGGTCAGGCAAGTCACTGGGGCAGGATCTCTCTGTTGAAGTAAGGAGTACACGGCATGAATACAGATGCGAACTTATCGATGATCGAGAATGTTCCTGCACGGGAGGAGGCTGAGACCGTGCATGGTCCCAAGCCGTATTCCAATCCTTATGTTGCGGGTTTTGGGTTGGGCTTGGTTCTCCTTTCCGCCTTCGTGGTTATGGGTCGCGGCCTTGGTGCATCGGGCGCTTTCAGTTCCTTGATTGCTGCGGCCGCAAACGCAGTTGCTCCGCAGCACACTGCCGCAAACGAATTTTATGCCGAGTATCTGGGAGATGGGAGCCGAAGCCCGCTCCTGGATTGGCTGGTTTTTGAAGTCATCGGTGTTTTTGCGGGAGGGCTGATTTCAGGGGCCCTGGCGGGAAGGATTGCGAAATCCGTAGAGCGCGGACCTTCCATCAGCAAGAGGCGGCGTCTCATATTCGCCTTCGTCGGCGGAGCGCTTATGGGGATCGGCGCCAAATTCGCACGCGGGTGCACGAGCGGCCAAGCCCTGACGGGGGGCGCATTGCTCAACGTCGGCAGCTGGGCATTCATGATGATGGTCTTTGCTGGCGCCTATGCCACCGCGTGGTTCCTCAGGAGGCAATGGAAATGAGCGCTCCATTATTCAAATTCGGACTATTCGGCGACAACATCAGTCTGGTTCTTGCTTTCCTGATTGGAATCGGCTTCGGGTTCGCTTTGGAACGGGCGGGCTTCGGAAGTGCGCGCAAACTGATGGGGCAGTTTTACCTGACGGATCTGGCAGTGTTTAAGGTTATGTTCACCGCCATTGTTACAGCGATGCTCGGAATATTCTATCTCGGCTGGATCGGATTTCTGGATGTTTCTCTTGTATATCTCACGCCTACATACCTGCTCCCGCAAATAGTTGGCGGATTAATTCTCGGTATCGGCTTCGTGATTGGTGGATATTGTCCTGGAACGGCATGTGTTGCAGTGTCGACCGCCAGAATTGATGCGATCTCATTCCTGGCCGGAGTCATCGCAGGCATTTTTGTATTCGGTGAGGCCTTTCCTCTCCTGAAACAATTTTACAATGCGACACCCATGGGTCAGATTACTCTGCCGGATCTGCTGCATATACCATACGGCGTGGTTGTATTCGTCATAGTGCTCGTTGCTGTGGGAGGTTTTGCCGGGGCAACGTGGGTAGAAAAAGCAATGGCTGGCAGAAAGGGGGTGCAGCAATCATGAAGCTCAATCTGAAAAAGATGGGAAGAAATGCCAAACTCGGCTTGCTTGCCTGTCTGCTCGGGCTGATCGCCGCTTTTGCAGGCAACCCTTACAAGGGAACACGCGTCACCATCGATGCGACCGATCTCGCCGGCATTGTGCAACGCGAAGTGGACCACATCAATCCTGTCGATCTTGCGGACTGGATAGTGAAAGGCCAGTCCGATTACCGCTTGATCGACTTGCGCAGCAAAGCCGAATATGACCAGTACCATATCCCGAGTGCCGAAAGCGTGCCACTAGCTGGGTTGCCTGATTATGGGTTGGGACGCAGCGAAAAGATCGTTCTTTATTCCGAAGGAGGAATTCATTCGGCGCAGGCCTGGTTCCTGTTGAAGGCAATGGATTACAAATCTGTATACATGCTCCGAGGAGGATTGGACGATTGGAAAGACCTGGTTCTCTTTCCCGTACTGCCACAGAATGCCAATTCTGAACAACTTGCAGCATTCACCAGAATGAAGGAAATCAGCAAGTTTTTTGGCGGGACGCCCCGTGCGGAGGCTAAGGTGAAGACAGATGATGCAGTGTTGCCTTTACCCAAGCTGCAGGTGCCGGGAACGTCGCCCGCGCCCGTGACAACGCCCAAGAAAAAGAAAGAAGGCTGCTAGCTGACATAGCCTAAGGCTTGAAGCATATGTTCAAAACGCAGTCAGGTGATTTTCTGAAGTATTTTGCGCTATCTATTATCCGTTCAATAACTTGCTAATGGAGGCTCGTATGTCTATCCGGCCAATAAAAAGAGTTATCAAAGCCAGACCAACAATCGAAGGTGCTGGTGTGCATTTGCGCCGTGCCTTCGGCTTTGGAGATACTTCAGACTATGATCCTTTTCTCCTTCTGGATGACTTCCGGAATGACAAACCTGAAGACTACCTTGCTGGCTTTCCATGGCATCCGCATCGCGGAATCGAAACGATAACGTATGTCCTGTCCGGAACCGTCGAGCATGGCGACAGCATGGGAAATCACGGGAGCATCGGCGCTGGCGATGTGCAGTGGATGACCGCAGGGAGCGGGATTATCCACCAGGAAATGCCCAAAGGGGATAGAGAGGGACGCATGCACGGTTTCCAGCTTTGGGCCAATCTGCCTGCATCCCTCAAAATGTCTTCGCCGCGTTACCAGGATGTGAAGGGGGCCGACATACCTGTGATTACTGAGGATGACGGAACGCAGGTCCGCATCGTTTGCGGAAACTATCGAGGAGCAAAAGGACCTGTGGACGACATCGCAGCGGATCCGATATATCTGGACGTGTCGATTCCACCTAAGAAGGCAAAAACTATTCCCGTCGAAACAACACGCCACGCCTTTGCATACGTCTTCGCTGGAACTGGGAGGTTCTGCAACGCCTCAGAGCCCCTGGCCGTACCAACCGAAGGAGTTGGATGGGCTGATACTAACCCTCCTGCGGAGGCGGAAAACCGCTCCCTGATCCTTTTTGACAGTGGCGACGAACTTACGGTTCATGCTGGTGATAACGGGATCAGATTCCTGCTGGTTTCGGGACAACCGCTCCGTGAGCCGGTCGCATGGTATGGCCCGATTGTGATGAATACGCAGGAAGAGCTGCGACAAGCTTTCAGAGAATTGAAAGAGGGAACATTTCTGCGGCACCAGGCGAATTCTTAGCTCGAGAAATCGGAAGCGAAAAAGGGACAGCCACCATAACTTCCAAATCGAGGATCCAGCAGATTTGATGCTTGAGCTGGAACTTGAAATTCCGGTGACTGCCCCCTCTAAAAACTCAGAAATCAATCTTTACAGCAAACTGAATCTGCCTTGCATTGATCAGTGTGTTAGTAATCTCACCAGCCCCGTGGACGACAGCGCCATTCGAATCGATGGCTTGGTAGGTGGAATTGTAATTATCCGAAAAGGGATAAGCAAAGTTGGTGTGGTTGAGGATATTGAAGATCTCGGCGCGGAACTCCAGATTACCGGATTCTCCGAGAAATCCGAGTGGGGTGCTCTTTATGAACGATATGTCCCATGTGAACAGGCCCGGTCCGCGCATAATGCCGCGCCCAGAGTTGCCAAGAAAGCCGGAGACTCCGGCAATGGCTTGGGGACTAGTAAACATGTTGGGGTTAAACCACTGCTTCTGGTTGCCGAGGATAACCGTTTCCGGATCGTAGACAACAGCATTAGGGTTGAGTACCTTAGCCGCAGCCAGATTTTCCGAGGTCACGAGGTCGCAGCGGTCGTTAGACAGGTTGCCCCCAATATCCTCCACGCCAAGCTCGTTATTGGAAGGATTGGAGCCTGTTTGCATCATGCAGGAAAACGGATAGCCTGACTGAGCGGACACGATATTGGCCATCCTCCACCCCTTTACGAGACCTGCAAAGAATCCCGTGGACGAGACGTCGGGGAAATTATAGATCGCGTTAAAGCGCAGGTTAAGCGGGGCATCCATCGCCGTGGGCCCTTTATCAAACCTTGAATTAAACGGATTCGCAGGAGTGTTCGCTCCCTCGTCACCGCTGGCGATGTCACCCTGCGTCGTGTCCAGCGTTTTAGACCATGTGAAGGCGGTCTGGAATTCCAGTGCCTTGGAAAATGGCTTGGCTACTGAGACTTGAAGAGCATTGTAATAGGAATCGCCGTCAAAGCCGTTAAAGACCAAAGCGGCCACGTTAGGGTTGAAGCGGCCGGAGAGGCCGATCGGTGCGTTCCAGGGCGCGAGGGTGGGATCCCAGACCGGGTTCATGCCGTTGTCCCAAGCAGCAGCTGTCCGGTCAACACCGCCGGAATAGCAGCCACCAGTGGGCGTTGCACCAGGATAGTTGCAGGGTATGACCGGGTTGCCTTCCAACGCGCGGCGCAGGTGAACGCCACGTGAGCCGACGTAGGCTGCTGTCAATGCAATGCCGGCCGGCAATTGCTGTTGAATGGTGAGATTGTATTGCTGAAGATAAAAGGTGCTGGCATTGTAATCGATTCCTGTCAGCTGCGGGGTCAGACAATCAATGCCCGTCATCATATTCCCGGGGCTGCAAAATGGCGCATCAAAGACAGGATGGGGAACTGTGAAGTGCCAAAATGGCGGACCGGGGGTATTGGCAAAGAGGTTATTGATGCTGGCGAGGGGCGGGACAGAAAGTGACTGCTGTCCCAACATTGAGCCCCAGTTGGCAACATCATAGTAGATGCCGTATCCGGCTTTCAGTGAGGTATTGCCGGTACCAAACACATCCCAGGCAATTCCGATGCGCGGGCTGAAATTCTTGGTTGTCGGGTTTTCCCAGATTCCGCCCGGTTGCGCCAAACAGTTGGGGCCAACGCTGCCGTCGGGATGGTAGCAATCTGTTACATTGCCGGTCAGGCGATTGCTGAGGTTGTAATTCTTGCCGGACTTCTCCCAGGGCACGGTGGCAAACTCATAACGCAGCCCCAGGTTCAGCGTTAGCCGCGAGGAGGCGCGATAATCATCCTGAAAATAACCACCGATTGTCCACCAGGTGAAGTTGCGGTATGTGTCACGAAGCTTGGTCCCCGCAACCGGATTTTCCTGTTGCTGCCAGGATTGGCCGATCGCATACCCGTTCAGAAAGAGGTCACCTGCAGGCGACCCTGCAGTCCCAATGGTGGGCAGAATGTTGACGGAACCAAATATCAGGTTGTTGTACAGCGGGTTTTCATAGTAATTGACCAGCAATCCCATCTTGATGGCGTTTCTACCCTTGGTCCAGAAAAGATCGTCAGCAACCCCAAAGACATTCAGTATGGCATAGCCGGGGGCGACCGTTCCCGGACCCAGAGTAGTGAGAGGTGGAACAACCATCAGGCCGATCATGCACTGCTGATCGCCGCCCCCGCAACCGGGAACAAGCTGGGCGGCCGCTGTGGCCGGATCGTCGGTAAATGTGTTTTGCCTGAGGTTGGTCCGCGCAAACGATAACCGTGCTGTATTCAGCAAGGAAGTAGAGAAGATGTGGTTCTCACTCAAGGTCACGAACTGCATCCGGCTTTTCACCCGATCGTAAAACTGCGGAAAACTGTCCGGCTTATCGACGATGGCGTCGTCGATCGTGTAGCGCGCGAAGAAGGAATCGGCGGCACTGAAATTGTGGTCCACACGAATCTGCCCAAAGTCTTCCCGCGCTTTTTCGGTTGTCGGGTAGATGAACTGACTATTGCCGACGTTTGGGTAGGCGTAAAGGTTCGCAATATCCACCACTTTAGGATCTACTTTCCCGGTAAAATTGAAGATCTGCAGTGGGGGCATAACAAAAGCCGCACACGGGTTGTTATCGAGCTTGATGTCGTGAGGGCCGTTCCAACATTCTTTTGGAAAAGTATTGCCGACGGGGACGTACAGCGGGTTACCCTTGGTCTGCCGCAATCCTTCGTAGTTGGCAAAGAAGAATGTCTTATCCTTCTTAATGGGGCCGCCGAAAGCCGCGCCGAACTGATTTCTCCTGAACGCCGGGATGCGGTTGCCGTTCAAAACATCAGGAGAAGGGTCGAAGTAATTGCGCGCATCCAGCGCCGCATTGCGCAGATACTCGAAGACATCTCCATGAAATTCGTTCCCTCCGCCCTTGCTGACGATGGTGGTTTGGCTTCCCATGGTAGTGCCGTACTCGGCACTGAACAGGTTAGTTACTACTCTGTACTCTTTGACGCCGTCCAGGCCCAAGGTAGTTCCGGCCACTGACGAGGAGTTCAAGCCATAGGCGCTCTGCATCGGCGTGCCGTCTATCATGACGTTGTTGGAGCGCGGGGGTGCACCATTGCTGCTGTACATTGTGCCGGTAGTGCCCTGCCCTGCAGTCATCTGAGTCTGCTGGATGATACCAGGCTGCAACAATGTCAATTCGATATAGTTTCTGCCGTTCAGTGGCAAATCCGCGATCTTCTGTTCGCTCACCAGGCTCCCCAGAGAGCTTGAAGTCGTGTCAACCAGCGCTGCTTCGCCGGTTACTTCCACCCTTTCCGTTATGGAACCTATTTTCATTGAAACATTGAGGGTCAGATCCTGGCCTACGTTTAAGACGATGTCCTTCTCAATGACGGTGGCGAAACCCTCATGCGAGACCTCGAGTTGGTAGGTTCCTGCCGGCAACGCAGGAAGGCGATAATAGCCTTCGTTAGTAGCGGCGGAAGTACGCGATGCACCTGTAGCTGTGTTCGTAATCGTTATCGCCGCAGCCGGGATTACCGCACCGGCGGGGTCTTTCACAACGCCGAGGATTGTGCCAGTTGCTATCTGTGCAAGCGCCTGCGTGCTTGCCAGCAATAGAAATACCGCGATCAATACAGCTCTGATACTGGCGCTGACTCCTTTCATTGTTACTCCTCCATGACCTTTAGACTGAGATGAGTTTGGAAACCATTGACGCCGTTACAACAGATCAGTATATATTCTCAGGCAGCGCGGCCTCGAACATACGCTGACCGTACCCCCTTCAGGTAATACATGCCATACCCCGTGCGGCCCAGATGAACTGGAAAATACTTAATTACTTTTAATGGACATATTCCGCACCTTGGTACGGTATAGATGAACTGTGCAAGAGTGTTGCCCTTTAAGGCAAAGAAGTCAACAGCTATTTTGGTTACTATTAGCGCTTTATTCTTCCTGCGACTTCTCATTTCCGAGTGCTGCCCATGCCCAAATGAAGACAAGCATGAAAGCGAAATCCATAATACAGAATGGTTTCCACATGTCGGGGAGTCCTGCCGTCAGCCAGTAAAACAGGACCGCACCGCAGTAGGACACTTTGAGAAGGATGCCGTAAGGTATGAGGTTGCGGTTCCCACTTGGATTCCTGGCTATGGCAGCGAACATGAGTGCAAAGATGATGAGCAAGGCAGCCGGAAACTTTATATAGCCAGGGTGATTCGGCGGCGTTACTCCATACCACTGGAATATGCTGCTGCCTGCGACCAGAAAGATGGCGCCAAGCAATCCGTCATAAAGCGCTGCAACAACAAACACGAAAGAGATGATTTGTTTGGTCCTCATGTCTGTACTCCTTTCCCGTGACGTTGGTCCCTAAGCAAACGCTTGAATTGATCTCTACGCAAGTTGGTGAATTCGTCGCTGTACAACTCCACAACCAGCTTTTTGAAACGGTCGTGAAGTTCTTCCGGGGACATCTGCGCAGGCTGGAAGTTCACATCAAACAGCGTGCATTTCTTCCAGTTCTGAGGTTCGAGCAAACGATTCTCACGCTTCAGGCGGGCATAGAGGGGCGTGCCCGGGAAAGGTGTCATGAGCGTGACCTGGACTTCGTAGAGTCCCGATTCCTTTACGAAAGAAAAAACCTGATCGCAAATGTCACTATTGTGCCCGTCCAGACCTATTACAAAGCAACCATTCACCGTAATTCCGTGGGATTGGATCATGTGAATCGCATTCCTATATTGGGGAAATCTTCTCAGTTTCCAGTCGTTCCGCAACTCAAGACCATGCAGTCCGGCTTCGGTCGGGCTCTCAAAACCGATCAGTACCTGCGCACATCCCGTCTCCCTCATGAGGTCGAGCAACTCCTCATCATCGGCCACGGAAATGTCCGTTTCGGCAAACCATCGGATCCCTTTGCTTCTTAGCGATTTCAGGAGATCTTTCCAGTATGAGTGGTTGACCAAGCTATTGTCGTCGGCAAACTCGATGAATGGATTGTTCCAGAGTGCAAGTATCCGGTCGATCTCTTCCAGGACTTTGGCAGCGGGCTTCTGCTTGTATTTTTGCGTGAGTACGACCGAGCTCGCGCAGAACTCACACTGATGAGGACACCCTCGGCTGGTCTGGATAGTCAGGCGATTGTACTTCGAGATGTCGAGCAATTCAAAGGCGGGCATCGGTGCATCAGCCATGTTGAACGCATCGGCGTCCGCGCGATAATATTTTTGTAGGTGGCCGCATTCGGCATCACTCAGGACCTGCAACCACACTGCCTCCCCTTCACCAAGGACAACCGCATCGCAATGCCGGGCGGCCTCCTCCGGGAGAGATGTGACATGCGGGCCGCCAATGACGGACGGCACACCATGCGCCTTGAGCCGTCTGGCAAGTTCGTATGCTTCGCCAATCTGCGCGCTATAAGATGAAATCGCAGCCAGATCAAGACCGCCGGGTAACGATTCCAGGAGGTTAACATCGGGAACTTCAAAATAATGCAGGCGATATCGGGCAGGCGTCATTCCCGCCAGTGTCAGCAGGCCGAGGCTGGGCAATGACGCTATGGTCTTGCTCCTCTCGACAAAGCCCGGCAAGGTAAGCCCCAGTTGAAGGAGTTCCGAGTCGCAAACCCGAATGCCGCTCATGGCAAACAAGCCGATTTTCATTGCGTGAAAATCCTCCAGACGAAGAGAAGAATGCCTAAGGTAACGGAGACGGCCGGAATAAAAAACAGGTGACGGAATACTACTCTCCACGCAGAGAGATAGCAGACCGAGGGCATGGCAACCGCCCCGAGGATCAGCAGGAAGGAAGCGCTCTCAAGTCCGGAATCGAATCCCAGCGTTCTTGCTGTCAGGAAGAAAGAGAGGTTGATGAAGCCGATGCCGAAGAAAGCGATGTGCGCCAGGCGCATCATGCGCCTTTGCCACGAAGCATAACCACCCTGCCAATCATTTTTATGGAAGAATAACCCCGGAACTGCGCCCGCCAAGCATCCCAGGAGGAATCCTATCCAAGCTGCCTGCAAATTTATTATCATATTAAGTGAGTCCGTCTGCTCCGGGAATCCCATGAAGGCAACTACTCTTCATTTTACATCGGAATGGCGATGCGATCCCGGAATTTTTGCAGACTCGGATTGAATCCGCACCCATCAGCGGAGCTGCGAATGGACGTGTGCGGCAAGCAGGTGTTGGACGTCGCGCTCCAAGGGGGGCAAGGCTTTGGCAAAAACCTTTCTATACGCGTCGCAAAACCAGTCCAGGTCTTGGAAACTCCTGGATCGCCCATGGCGGAACTTAGGGCAGCCGCCATGGCAGATATGGAGATATTTGCAGTTGACGCATTCAACATGCAGGGCCAACTTCTTCGCAGCAAAATCATAGCGCCGCCGGCGACGGGCAATTTCGGACCAACTGTCTCCATCGATGTTCCCCAGCTTCCACCCTGCCTCAATGAAGAAATCGCAGGGGTAGACATCGCCGTTGTATTCGACGACTACATAACTGTCGCAGCCCTCTTGGAGTGTGCAACTGCCGGGCTTCTGTCCGGCAAGCGACGCGGCCAGATTATCGAAATACCGCACACGAACCCGCCGTCTTTCGGGCCACCAGAGATCAAATACCTCACACAGGAACTGCCCATACTCCTCTGCGGAGATGGTGTATGGCCTTGGTGTGCCGTCGGGATGGAATTCCGCAAGCGGAATGAATTGGAGGTATTCAACGCCCAGCCTGCGGAAGGAGCGATAGAGTTCACGGGCCCGCGCAACGTTGCTCTGACTCACGACGCACAGAACATTGAACTCGACCCGCT
>Ga0208980_10001981_pt1 | contig 12437 bp, 10 predicted proteins | sample WetSurMetagenome_3_FD_187993 | JGI IMG/M metagenome (GOLD analysis project Ga0208980, IMG submission 187993) | Wetland microbial communities from Twitchell Island in the Sacramento Delta, sample from surface sediment Aug2011 Site A1 Bulk (version 2) | ecosystem: Environmental > Aquatic > Marine...
CGCTCCCAATCGCAGGAGCAGCCGAGCCGCTGAAGCTGGTTCAGGATGACGCCGCCGTACTTTTCCTTCCACGTCCAGACGCGCTCGACGAATTTCTCGCGGCCCAGATCGTGCCGGGTCTTACCCTCGCGGGCCAGCTCCTGCTCGACGACATTCTGGGTTGCGATCCCCGCGTGGTCCGTGCCGGGCATCCAGAGGGAGTTGTACCCCTGCATGCGGCGAAAGCGGGTCATAATATCTTGCAACGTGTTGTTCAGGGCGTGCCCCATGTGGAGCATCCCCGTGACATTGGGGGGCGGGATGACGATGCAGAAGGGCTTGCGGTCACTTGTATCCGCCGCATGGAAGTAATGGTGCTTGAGCCAGAACTCGTACCACCTCGCCTCCACATCCTTCGACTCGTAGGTCTTGGACAGTGCATTCAGATCCATCGTTTCCCCCATTTATTTGTCTCGAGTTGTTTCAGAAGTGCCCGGTTTTCCGCGCCTGGCACGCAGCACGGTAATGAACGGTTTTTTTATCCGGTCGGAGGGCTTAAGTCAAGGATTTTTCAAGGAATCAAGGCTCTCGGGCGGAGGTGGCAGCCCTCTTCACCGATCGTGCAGGAACCTCTCGATCCGCAATCGGATCGGACCCGTTTCGTCGGGGTGAAACCACTCGATGCCGTCCTCCCCCCGAAACCAGGTCATCTGCCGTCGGGCGTAGTGGCGGGTGTCACGCTGCATGAGTTTCAGCGCTTCCTCAAGCGTCAGTTTATTCCTCATGTAACGGATGATATATTTATACCCAAGAGACTGCAACGGCTTCACTTTTTCATCGTAGCCCATACGGATGATTTTCTCGGCCTCCTCGACCAGGCCGGCCTCTATCATCTGTGAGGCACGGCTGTCGATCCGATGGTAAAGCTCCTCCCGGTCCCGGTAGAGCCCGACCTTGAGGCACTCGTATCTCGCCTCACGGAACCCGTGGCGCCTCTGCTTCTCGGAGATGGGCTCTCCGGCCAGTTCGGCGATCTCCAGGGCCCGGATGATCCGCACCCCGTCGCGGGGGTGAATCCGCCCGGCCGCCTCCGGATCTCTCGCTTCCAAACGGGCGTACAGGGTCTCCCTGTCTTCGCTTTCAAGCCTTTCCCGAAAGATCTTCCTCAGACTCTCGTCAGGGCCCGGACCCTCGATGATCCCGCCTGTGAGGGCCCGGATGTAGAGCCCCGTGCCGCCCGCGACGATGACGGTTTTTCTGCCGTGAAGATCCCCGATGATGCCCCCCGCCTGCCTGCTGAAGAGGGCCGCGCTGTACTCTCCGTTGGGATCGACGATGTCGATGAGATGATGGGGTACCCGCTCCCGCTCTTCCCGCGTGGGCTTCGAGGTGCCGATGTCGAGGTGGCGATAGACCTGCATGGAATCGGCGCTGATGATCTCTCCGTCAAACGCCGAGGCCAGATCCAGGGCGAGGTCCGTCTTCCCGACGGCCGTCGGCCCCAGAATGATGACGATTTTAGGCTTTGCTTCCACGAGACAAGCCTCTCATTCGTCCCTCTACCCTCACCCCTCGGCCCTCTACCCTTCCTGTCATGTTCTCTTGAACATCCTCTCGATCACGACGGCAGGAAGCTCGATGAAAACAGGTCTCCCATGAGGGCAGTTGGAGGCGAAGGGAATGCTGTCCAGGTCGCGACACAGGTGCCGCACTTCATCGGCCGTAAGCGCCTGGTTCGCTTTGATCGCCCCCCGGCAGGCCATGCCGATGAAAATCCGGTTGCGCTTCTCGTCTTGCGGAAGCCCCGATTCGGCGATGCCGTCCAGGATCTCCCGCACGAGGTCCTTCACGTCCGCCTGGCCGAGCAGGGCCGGCAGGGATTTCACGACAGCGGTGTTTTCGCCGAAGACCTCAACCTCGATACCGGCCTCACGCAGCAGGTCGCACGATGCGACAAGCAGATTGAAGTCCCGGGGGTTCATTTCCAACACCTCGGGAATGAGGAGGCTCTGAACTCCCAGGTTCCCGCCCGTCGATTGCTTCAGCCTCTCGTAGAGGATCCGTTCGTGTGCGGCGTGCTGATCGAGGAGGATCATCACGCCCGGCGCCGAAAAGACAAGATAGGTCCCTTCGATCTGGCCCAGGTAGTCCAGAGAGGCAAAGGATACCTGTTCTCTTCCACCTGCCATGGACGGGAAGAGGCCGTCCTGACCGGAGCTGAAATCGGGCACATCCGCAAAAGCTCTCGCAGCCGTGGTCATGGGCTGGCGGGCGGCAATACCCGCCGAAAGGCTGTAGCGCCTCAGGGCCTCGTAAACACCGGTGCGCCCCGCAGCATAGGACCTGCCCGCATCCGCAACGGCCTGAGCTGCCTGTGAAGCCGGCCTCACCCCCGCGAGGGCCACCGAGAGGCCTCGCCGGATCAGCTCCCGGACATCCTGCGGACGGCGGAAGCGGACCTCCAGTTTCGCCGGGTGGACGTTGACATCGATTGTCTCGGGGGGCAGTTCGATGAACAGGGCGCAGGCGGGGTATTTGCGCGGCTCGAGGAGGTTGCGGTAGGCGCTCATGACCGCCTGGGAAAGAAGGACGTCCCGGACATACCTGCCGTTGATGTAGAAGAACATGTTTCTCGTCGAGGAGCGGGTGAAATCGGGCCTGGATACGAATCCCGAAAGGCTCATCCCGGGACTTTCCTGCACCAGGTCAACGAGGTGATTCCGCAGGTCGCTCCCCAGCAGAAGAACGATCCTCTCGTAAAGGTTGTCCGTTCGGGGAACCTCCAGGAGGGTTTTGCTTTCGGTGATGACCTTGGCCCTGACTGCGGCATGGGGCAGCAGCACACGGACGATGATGTCCAGGCAGTGCCCCTGCTCGGTGGCATCCTGCCTCAGGAATTTCCTGCGCACGGGGAGCGACTCGAAGATGCGGCTCACGGCAATGGAGGTCCCCTCGGGACAGCCCACGGCCTCGTTTTCGAGGATGCGGCCGCTCTCCACGACGATGCGCGTCCCTGCAACGTCGCCGCGGCGCCGCGTGGACATCTCGACGCGGCAGACGGCTGCGATGCTCGGCAGCGCCTCCCCCCTGAAGCCGAAGGATTTTACATCGTAGAGATCTTCGACGGTGAGGATCTTGCTCGTGGCATGCCGCTCAAAGGCAAGGGGGACTTCTCCCGGCGCGATGCCCGCCCCGTTGTCGGCAATCCGGATCAGTTCCTTGCCGCCACCGCGCAGTTCGATCGTGATGTCCGTGGCTCCCGCATCGAGGGCATTTTCCAGGAGCTCCTTCACGATGGACGAGGGCCTTTCGACGACTTCGCCGGCGGCGATCTTCGAGGCGACCTCTTCGGGAAGTATTGTGATCCTTCGGTTCAAATCCAAACCTCACGTTCAGGGTCAAGGGTTACGTGCCAAGAGTCAGAAAGAAAATAGCTTTTTTTGCACACCCGAACCCCGAAACCCGATACCCGTTACCCTGTCTTCACCGGTGGATATGGCTCTGGCCGGTGAGGTAATCGTTCAGGGCCACCTGCCAGGGCCGCATGGTTTTTTGTGTCGCTTCCATGAATTTGCGGTTGCTCAGGACCGAGTAGGCCGGGCGTGCGGCCTTCCGGCTGAGCTCATGGGACTTTATGGGCTCAACGGTCACGCCGGACACCTGGGCGTATTCGAGAATCTTCTGCGCGAACTGGAACCAGCTGCAGACGCCCCGGTTTGTGATGTGGTAGATGCCGCGGCAGTCCCGTTCGACGAGTAGTTTTGTCGCCTGGGCAAGATCGAAGCTGAAGGTGGGAGAGCCCACCTGGTCGTCGACAACCCGCAGCATCCCTTCGTCCTTGGCCTTTGCCAGGATGGCCTTGACGAAATTCTTCCCCTGGCGGCCATAGAGCCATGCCGTGCGGATGAGCACGTGGTTTTCCGCCGTCTCGATCAGAAACTGCTCGCCCTTTCGCTTGGAGGCGCCATAGGCATTGATGGGCCGGCAGGGATCGTCCTCGAGGTAGGGCTCCCCCTTCGTCCCGTCGAAGACGTAGTCGGTGCTGTAGTGAACGATCTTCGCGCCGCTGTCCTTGCAGGCACAGGCGATGTTGCGCACGCCCTCGGCATTCACGGCAAAGCAGACGTCCCGGTTCGTCTCGCAACCGTCCACGTCGGTGTATGCCGCGGCATTCACGATCACCTCGGGCCTGAACTCCCCGACGACCCGCAGGCACTCCGGGGCCGATGTGATGTCGAATTCCCCCACATCGACACCGCTGACCTCATGGTCCCTGCCCAGGACGTCCACGAGGTCGCTGCCCAGCATGCCCTTGTGACCCATGACGAGAATTCTCATTCGTATTTCACCTCCATGAGGCAGAGCCCCCGGGCAGGGGCCGCCTGCCCGGCCCGCCTGCGGTCCTTCGCCTCGATGATGGGGACCATGCTCTCTTCGGAAATCCTTCCCGTGCCGATATCGACGAGGGTCCCCACGATGTTTCGGACCATGTGGCGCAAAAACCCGCCCGCCTCGATCCGGAAGACAATCATCCCCGGTTCTTCCCGGTCGAGGGAAACGTCCATGACGGCCCTCACCCGGTCCTCCACCTCGCACTGGGCCGCGCAGAAGGAGTTGAAGTCATGGGAGCCCAGAAGGTGCTGTGCCGCCCGTCTCATGGCCTCGAGGTCGAGGGGGTGACGGACATGCCAGCAGCTGCCCCTGCCGAGCGCGGTCCGGACGGGGCCGTTGAAGATCCGGTAATGGTAGATCTTGCTGCGGGCGTGATACCGAGAGTGAAATTCCCAGGGCACCTCGCTCACTTCCTTCACCACGATATCCGGGGGGAGAAGGCTGTTTGCGCCCATTTGCAGATTCCGAAGGGGGAGCTGCGAGGCCGTGCGGAAATTCGCCACCTGGTTCAGGGCATGAACCCCCGTGTCTGTCCGGCTCGAGGCTATGAGAACCGTCTTATCGTTGACGATCCTGGAAATGGTGTCCTCCATCACCTGCTGGATGGTGAGGACGTCGGCCTGCCGCTGCCAGCCGTTGTAGGCGGTGCCGTCGTATTCGATGATGAGTTTGATGTTTCTCATGGTCTTCACGCCATGTACCAATAAAAACAGCCCCCTGAAAATGGGAGAAATGCGGAAACGATAAAAAAAGGGAGCAGAAGGGGCTCTTCTGCTCCCTTGCGAACGCCTCATCAGAGGATCATTTGCAGGTTTTGAGCGCCTTGACGGCGGGAAGTTCCTTGCCCTCCAGCAATTCCAGGAAGGCGCCGCCGCCCGTGGAGATGTAGGACATGTTGTCGCGCTCGCCCGCCTTGTCGATGGCCACGTCCGTATCACCGCCCCCCACAATGGAGAGTGCGTAGGAGTTTGCCACGCTGTGTGCCAGGGCCGACGTCCCGCGGCTGAAGGCGTCGATCTCGAACACGCCCATGGGGCCGTTCCAGACGATGGTCTTCGCGTTGTTCAGGGCCTCCGTGAAGAGGGTGATCGTGGCAGGCCCGATGTCGAGCCCCATCCACTGCGAGTTGATTTCCTGTATGGGGACGATCTTGGTCTCCGCCTCGGGGTCCTTGCTTTCCGCGATGACGCAGTCGACGGGCAGGTAGACCTTCACGCCCAGTTTTTTCGCCGTTTCCAGAACCTCCGTGGCCTTGTCGATGAGTTCCGGCTCGACGATGGATTTCCCGACTTCAACGCCCTGTGCTTTCAGGAAGGTAAAGGCCATCCCGCCGCCGATGACCATCTTGTTGACCCGCTTGATCAGGTTCGCCATGGCCTCGAGCTTGCCCGACACCTTGGAGCCCCCGACGATGGCCACAAGCGGTCTCGCCGGCTTTTCGAGGGCCTTGGTGAAGTAGGTCAGCTCCTTCTTCATGAGGAACCCGGCCCCGCATGACGGGACGAACCGGGTGATCCCTACATTCGAAGCGTGGCTGCGGTGCGCATTGCCGAAGGCGTCGTCGATGTAGACCTCGGCGAGGCTTGCCAGTTCCCTGGAGAATTCCTCGTCGTTTTTCTCCTCCCGGGCATCGAACCTCAGGTTCTCCAGCATGACAATGTCGCCCGGCTTCATGGCATCGATGGTTTTCTTGACCTCAGGCCCGATGACGTCCTTCGTCAGGGTCACGTTCTTGCCGATCAGGCGTGAGAGCCTCTTGGCCACGGGGGCCAGGCTCAGCTTTTCGGAGAACTTGCCTTTCGGCCTGCCCAGGTGGGAGGCGATGACGATCTTGGCGTTTTCATCGAGGGCGTAGTTGATGGTGGGCAGTACGGAACGGATTCGCGTGTCGTCGGTGATGTTCTGATTCGCGTCGAGGGGGACGTTGAAGTCGAACCGGAACAGCACCCGTTTCCCTTTCAGATCCATCTCATCGATATATTTCATTCTTTCACCTCTGGAGGGTTCGTTGGGGGACCGTTTGCGCACCCCCTTGGAGTCGAGGTTGCGGGCATGGGTTTTATAGCCCAGGTGTCGTCCTAAATCAAGGAGGATTTCCTCTCTTTTGTATTGAAAAAAACAGCGAGAAATGATATCACGCGGCGGGTTTACAGAGAGATGGAAACGTCGAGTTCTCGACCACTAAAGAGACAGGGAGTAACAGAGACATGGGACTGACAGAAGACAGAATCAAGGCATTTGAAGCAAAACGCGAGAAGCTGATGACCCAGGGCGGCGATGCCGCCATCAAGAAGCAGCACGAGTCCGGCAAGATGACGGCCCGTGAGCGGCTTCTGAAGTTCTACGACGCGGGAACGTTCCAGGAAGTGCAGCTCTTCGTCGAGAAGCGCTCTACCCTTTTCGGCCTCGGCGACAAGCAGATCAACGCCGACGCCGTCGTCTGCGGCTTCGGCAATGTGAACGGGCGCACCGTTTTCGCCGCCGCCCAGGACTTCACCAGCGCCGGCGGGAGCCTCGGCGAGATGCACGCCCGCAAGATCTGGAAGGTCATGGACATGGCCAAGGACGCCAAGAAGCCCTTCATCGCAATGAACGACTCCGGCGGCGCCCGCATCCAGGAAGGCGTGCCCGCCCTGGAAGGTTACGGCGGGATCTTCTACCGCAACACCATCTGCTCGGGCTACATCCCCCAGATCACGGCCATCATGGGCCCCACGGCGGGAGGCGCCGTCTATTCGCCTGCGCTCACCGACTGGGTCTTCATGATCAAGGGCAAGAGCTACATGTACATCACGGGCCCCGATGTCATCAAGGCGGTCATCGGCGAGGAAGTGACCCACGACGACCTGGGCGGCCCCATGGCCCACGCATCCAAGAGCGGCGTATGCCATTTCGTCGCCGAGAGCGACGAGGACTGCATCCAGCAGATCAAGGACCTTCTCAGCTATCTGCCCGACAACTGCCACGAGATGCCGCCGGTCGTCGCCACCACGGACACCCCCGACCGCGAGTGCCCGGACCTCGACAAGATCATCCCCGACCGAGCCACCCGGGGCTACGACATGAAGAAGCTTGTCGCCTCCATTGCCGATGGCGGCGTTTTCTTCGAGCCCCACGCCAACTGGGCCAAGAACATGTTCGTCTGCTTCATCCGCGTCATGGGCAAGACCGTGGGCGTCATCGCCAACAACCCGCAGTTCGGCGGCGGGGTTCTCGACGTGAACGCCTCCGACAAGGCCTCGCGCTTCATCCGGTTCTGCGACGCCTTCAACATCCCGCTTCTTACGTTTGCCGACGTGCCCGGCTACATGCCCGGCACGCACCAGGAGTGGAACGGCATCATTAGCCACGGCGCGAAGCTCCTGCACGCCTACTCCGAGGCCACGGTGCCCAAGTTCACCGTCGTGACCCGCAAGGATTACGGCGGAGCCTACATCGGCATGTGCAGCAAGCAGCTGGGCGCCGACTACGTCATGGCCTGGCCGTCCGCCGAAATCGCCGTCATGGGCGCCGCCGGGGCCTGCAACATCGTCTACCGCCGCGAGATCACCACGGCCGCGGACCCCGAGGCCAAGCGGGCCGAGTTGATCGCCGCCTACGAGGAGCAGTTCAACAACCCCTACTTCGCGGCGAAGATGGGGATCATCGAGGAGGTCATCGCCCCCCGAGAGACGCGCAAACGCGTGGCGGCACTGCTCGAGGCCTACAAGGACAAGGAGCAGAGCCTGCCCGACAAGAAGCACAACAATATCCCGCTGTAAGGGACACCATCAAGGGCTGTTGACGCAGAACGGGGGAGCCGCAATCGGCTCCCCCGTTTTTCCATTCACCCTCACCCCGACCCCGTTCGACAAGCTCACGACACCGCTCTGCCCTCATGGGAGAGGGAGATCAGGGTGGTGTTTATTCTTAGGCAACACTGTCCGCGTCTGCCCTTCCGAGGGTTACGACAGCGAAGGCCGCGATGCCCTCGCCCCGCCCGATGAAGCCCATCTTTTCGTTCGTCTTGGCCTTCACGTTGACGCGGGAGGAGTCCGTCCCGAGAACCCGGGCGATGTTGCGGCGCATCTCCTCGATGGAGGGGGAAAGCCGGGGCTTCTCCAGGATGACTGTCGAGTCTATGTTGTTGACGTAGTACCCGCGCTGAACGGCAAGGTCGGCCACGCGCTTGAGCATCACGAGGCTGGATATGCCCTTGAGATTCGGATCCGTGTCCGGGAAGTGCCTGCCGATGTCCCCTTCCCCCAGGGCCCCGAGGATGGCATCCACGATGGCATGGATCAGGGCGTCGGCATCGGAATGCCCCAGCAGCCCCTTCTCGTAATTTACCTCCACCCCGCCGAGAATCAGCCGGCGGCCTTCGGAGAAGCGGTGACTGTCATACCCGAATCCGATCCTCATCGTGATTCCTCCCTTTCTGCGAGAAGGGCCTTCGCCAGGAACAGGTCTTCCGGTGTCGTAATCTTGATATTGCCGTAGTCACCCCGGATCATCCGGACGGCGATTCCCAGGCGCTCCACAAGCGAGGTGTCATCGGTCCCTCTGAATCCGTCACGGACGGCGGCACGGTGTGCGTTCTCGATGATGTCCCGACGGAAGACCTGGGGCGTCTGGGTGAGCCACAACAGGCTCCGGTCACAGGTCCGCAAGATCATGCCATCGGGCCCGACCTCCTTGACGGTGTCCTTCACCGGCACCCCGACGGTTGCGGCGCCTTCCTCCGCGGCAGCGCGGATACAGCTCTCGATCAGCCCGACAGTAATGAACGGACGGACGGCATCGTGAATGATCACGAGCTCCGCGTCCCCGTCGAGGGCCTCGATCCCCGCACGGACGGAGTCCTGTCGCTCTTTCCCGCCGGGAATGATTCCGGCCACTTTTTTCAGATTCCAGGGGGCCAGGATCTCGGTGCGCACCGATTCCACGTCCTGCGAAGGCACGACGACAAGCAAGGCGTCCACGAGCGGGGAGGCTTCAAACACCTCCAGCGTGCAAACCAGGATGGGCTTGCCCGCAAGCGTCAGATACTGCTTGGACACATCGCGGTTCATCCGGTTTCCCGAACCGGCTGCCGGGATGATGGCCACCGTACGCATGGCTTTCCCTCTGTGGATTTCCGGGGGTTGAGCGTTTCCCTAAAAGAAAAGCCCGGGATCCTTTGGCCTCCCGGGCTCTTTTCCGACGCAGATTACAAGGCTTCGATGGTGTGAACTTTCTTGTCGTGGACGACGGCCTTCATCTCCGTGAAGATCATCCTCCCCGCCGTGGTCTGCAGGACGCTGGTCACGGCAACCTCCACAGTCTCGTTGAGATGCCTGCTGGCATGATCGACGATGACCATGGTCCCGTCATCGAGGTAGGCCACACCCTGTCCGTGTTCCTTGCCTTCCTTGATGACTTTCACAACCATCAACTCGCCCGGCAGCACGACCGGCTTCAGGGCATTGGCAAGCTCGTTGACATTGAGGATCTTGATGCCCTGCAGCTCCGCCACCTTGTTGAGGTTGAAGTCGTTGGTGATGATCTTCCCGTTCATCTTCTTCGCCAGGGCGACGAGCTTTGCATCGACCCCTTTGATTTTCGGGAAGTCCTGATCCACGATTTCGATGTTGATGCTGTGGATTTTCTGCATCCGGTTGAGGATGTCGAGCCCTCGTCTGCCCCGGGATCGTTTCATGGAATCCGAAGAGTCGGCGATGTGCTGGAGCTCATCGAGGATGAACCTCGGTACGATGAGGTTGCCCTCCATGAACCCCGTATCGCAGATGTCGGCGATGCGGCCGTCGATGATGACGCTCGTATCGAGGATCCGGTATTCCGACACGCCCCTGAACCCTTTGAAGGGCCCGAAGGACGGCAGCGAGATCTCCTCGCTCTTCTTGGAACCGATGACGAGTCCGAGGTAGCCGAGGATACAAGCCATCAGGGCGTACGCCCAGGGAACGATCTCCTGTTTCTCCCAGATGCTGACGAAACTCAGCCCGTAGGAAAGCAGGATGGCGATCAGGAGACCGATGATCGTCCCGATGACACCCCCTAAAATGATCCGGAGCGAAATCTTCCGGATGATCTGCTCGATCTGGATAACGATGACGGCGGCAATAAAGCCCAGTAAAAGACCGATTAATGAAAACTGATATGAAGCCAAATACTTAAATGCGATAAAATATCCACTGATCGAGCAGGCGAGAATGAGCAGAGAACGGATAAGCAAATAGAGTCCCTCCTTTCTAAATTATTTTCCTGTGCAGATTTTAAAATTCCCGGCGCCTGGGGCCGGGAATTCAGAAACTCAAGGCTCGGTTTTATCCTTTATGATGCCCGCAACCCTCCGCAACACGTTGCGGGAACCTCGCGTGCAACCCTTTTCAAAGAACCCTGTCGCAGCGGCATTGAAAAAGCCCCGGAAATCTCCGTTCATCCATTCCCGTAGACGGCTCAACAAGCCAAGACGAACAAGTCTCCCCTACCCCTGGAGAAGGAGCGCCTTTTGGTAAAGCGGACTACGGCGCCTTGAGTTCTCAGAGCTTTCGTGCGGTATGTTTTATCTCGTCACCGCTCACTGAACGGGGAACATGGCATTGATCTCGGCCTCGACCTTTGCCTCCGCCGCGCGGCTGGCGATCGAGATCTCCTTGATCAACAAGTGCTTCGCCGTATCCATCATCTTCCTCTCGCCGAAGGACAGGTCCTTTCCGTGCTTGAGGATGAAGAGGTCCCTCAGGACCTTGGCAATTTCGTAGACGCTTCCCGTCTTGATCTTTTCCAGGTACTCGCGATAACGCTTGTTCCATGCCTGCTTGTCGATCGTGACGTCGCGGGTCCGCAGAATCTCGTATATCCTGGGAATCTCCTTGGAAGTGATCAATTCCCGCAGCCCGATGGTCCGGGCTGTATCGGTGGGAATCATGATCTTCATGCCGTTGCCAAGGATCTTCATCACGTAAAACTTCTGCCAGGCCCCCATGATCTCCCTGTCTTCGATTGCCTCGATAAGGCCGACTCCCTGCGCTGGATAAACCGCCAATTCGCCTACCTTGAACATTACCCCGTTACCACCTCTCTTGGATTCACCTCTATGGCACTCCAATAGCCTGCGAATCATAAACGAATTCGCCTGAAAAGTCAATTTAAATCGGCCCGGCGGGGTGGGATCAAGGGTGCAGACTGGCTGGTCCGGAATGCATATCAAGTCATTCCGGATAGTTACGGGCTGGCGATGTACTGCGGGCAGCCGGAGGGTTCCTTCCAGCAGCAACGGGGACGTCTTCAGATAAAATTCTGCCGGATACGGTCGAGGTCCTTGTCGAGCTTTCCCGGCTCTTCCCGCTGGTAGCGCTCAACCCCCTCTTTGAGCTGCATATAGGTGTCTGGCTCAGATAGATCGTCAAGGGACCGGTAAATCCCGCGCCGACGGCCCAGGCGGAAGATGAGGCGGTCCTCTTCGGCCATAGAGAAATAACGGTCGATGATTCCCAGGAACTTCTCCTTGTCTTCCGGCAGCTTTCCCTCCAGCTCTTCCAGAAGATTCAGGATGTGATCGCTCACAATGCGGCTCTCGATCCCGTCGAGGCGTTCTATGAAGAGGCGGATTTCCTTGAGGATATCCTCGTCGCCGATGGGGTGGAACTCGCCCCGTTGCATCATCTCGTAGAGGGCCGTCCCCCGGCGGACCGAAAGGGTGCGCAGCCGTATGTGATCGGGCTTGATTTCATTGAGGACCCGGGCCGTCTCGACGGCGTGCTCGCGCGACCAGAGTTGTCCTCCGAGGCCGGGCATGACATATTCGCAAAGCGAGATCCCCGCCGCCACGAGGTGCTGCCCCCCTTCGATGTGGTCCGCCGCAGTCGCGCCCTTGCGGATGAACTTGAGAACGGCGTCACTGCCCGACTCGAGTCCAACGTGGATCCGGGTGAGGCCGGCCTCGCGGATGCGCCTGAGATCCTCCACCGATTTGTGCCTGGCCGTCTTGGACCGGCAATAGGAGGTGATGCGGATGATATCGGGAAATTTTTCCTTCAGATAGCGGAGCACTTCGATCAGGTCGTCAGTCTTCATGATCAGCG
>Ga0208980_10001982_pt1 | contig 12434 bp, 10 predicted proteins | sample WetSurMetagenome_3_FD_187993 | JGI IMG/M metagenome (GOLD analysis project Ga0208980, IMG submission 187993) | Wetland microbial communities from Twitchell Island in the Sacramento Delta, sample from surface sediment Aug2011 Site A1 Bulk (version 2) | ecosystem: Environmental > Aquatic > Marine...
CGCCCTGTCGAACCATCCCAAGGTCTCCGTGCACCGCATCCGAAGGGTGCAGGAAGAACGCAGGAGTGCCGGTTGAGTTCATCGTTGCAACAATCTTCCGGGCAATGATGCCGGACTTGCCGACACCCGTGATGATCACGCGACCTTTGCAGTTGCATATCAACTCCACTGCATCCGCAAAGTTCTGTCCTATTCGCTCTCCAAGTTCTGCAACAGCCTGCGCCTCAATGCGGACGACCTCTTTCCCTTTCTCAATGATGCTATGATTGTCGATCATGATTTCTGTTTCCCAGTCAAGGTTCTCAGAACATGGACAGCGCGTGCTTCTTGAAGAACAAGTGGCACATCAGCAAAGGAGAACAAGTGTTCCAGCCTGTTACGGGGCTTCCGCGGGAACGCGAGCACTGCACTCTTGCTAGCCACTGATGGACCCCCGGCAACCATCTATCTGGATTGACTCTTGATGATCAGATCGATAAGCTCGCGCACTGCACCATCTCCACCGGAAGTCTTCGTCACGTAATCAACGGCCTTCGTCACGTCTGGCAACGCATTCTTGGGAGCGGCCGAGAACCCTACTGCGTTGAGCAATGGCAGGTCAAACAAGTCGTCTCCAATAAATGCCACCTCATTGACTTCAAAACCATGTCTGCGGCGGAGTTCTTCCATTGCTGCTACTTTGTCCGCTGCATTTTGCATGACATCTTCGATCTGTAACTCTTTCGCCCGCACATCGACAACCGGTGTTTGCCTGCCGCTAATGATGCCCAGTTTGAGTCCATGCTCTCGCGCGCGCACAACGCCGTAGCCGTCGTGCGCATTGAAGCGCTTCATTTCAACACCCGCACCCGAATAGAATATTCCTCCATCAGTCATGACACCATCAACATCCAGCAACAACAACTTTATCTTGCGGAGCTTCTTGATCATTCCCCTCTTTGCAGCCATCAGTACGCCTTCACAATTCGATCGATTTGGGTTACCTGCCTGAGCAGCTCGTCCAGCAAATCAAGCTTGAGCTGGCTCGCAGCATCGCTGAGCGCAGCGACCGGGTTTGCGTGGACTTCGACAAACAGTCCGTCTATCCCGACAGCCGCACCTGCGCGAGCAAGCGGAAAAATGAACTCAGGCTGACCGCCGGTCTGCGCAGCGGTTTTGTCTCCGCCTGGCAATTGCACCGAGTGGGTTGCATCAAGCACAACAGGATGCCCGAGGTCGCGCATGATCTTCAATGATCGCATATCGACGACGAGGTTATGATAGCCAAACGTCGTTCCCCTTTCGGTCAACAACACGTTATTGTTCCCGGTCTCTTTCACCTTTTCAGCAGCATGCTTCATATCTTCCGGCGCGAGGAACTGCCCCTTCTTGATATTGATGACCTTGCCGGTCCTCCCCGCGGCGTGCAACAACTCAGTCTGACGACAAAGGAACGCGGGAATCTGAAGAACATCTGCAACCTGTGCCGCAATGGATGCTTCCTCTTCAGTGTGGATATCGGTGAGGATGGGAAGGCCCATCTCCTTTTTCACTTCTTCCAAGATCTTCAACGCTTCGTCCATCCCGATTCCCATGAACGACTTTCCACTTGTCCGGTTGGCTTTCTTATAGGAGGCCTTGAACACAACTGGCGCACCGTATTTCTGAGCGACCATCTGCACATGTTCGGCGTTCCTCAGTATCATCTCACGCCCTTCGACAATGCATGGTCCGGCAATCAGAACGAGCGGGCCACGGCCACCCATGGATATGTTGACGATTTGAACCATCAATCATCCCAACCAGATTGTGTATGGAGTTCTCTTGGAAAGGGAAAACGCATCTCGAACTGAAACTTGAGGAGTGGAACCGCCATTCCAAACGTTCCTATGACCGGTTGTAGTACTTAGAGTGCTTGGATGATACAAAAAAACAGCGTGACAATCAAAGAAAGGAACCACCACATCGACCATGCGGAAGCAAGACTGTATTTTGAGGATCGAATTCAGTATCCTTGAACCGAAGCAGTGCATCAACCACTTCTTCCCCTTGTGTTGAGTTGCCATCATTCCGCGCATACGCCAAGATAAATCTGGGGTTGTTTGTCATCGACAAACGCCGTGACGGCTTCCACAATATCGAGACGGTGTTTCACCGGGTCAATCCTTTTGATGAGATTTCTTTTGATGCGTCTCCGCAGATCGGCGTAGTTAGCACGTCAAGTGTGGTGCCCAGCGACGAGCGCAACATTTGTTACCAAGCTGCATCGCTACTGGCAAAGCATCTGAATGTCACCAAAGGTGTGATGATTTCCATCCAAAAAAACATTCCTGTCGGTGCCGGCTTGGGTGGGGGAAGCTCAGATGCTGCGACTGTCCTGCTTCACCTCCCCGGCTTCTGGGCACGCACGGTCAGCAACACTCAACTCCAATCTTTGGCTCTGCAGCTTGGTTCCGATGTTCCATACTTCTTGAATCAAGGGTCCGCTCTGGCGAAAGGGCGAGGCGAGGTGCTCGAGTACTTCACGCTCGAGGTGCCTTTCACTATTCTATTGTGCAATCCTGGAATCCACATCTCCACGGCGTGGGCATATCAGAACGTGACGCCGCGCCAGCAGGATATCGACTTGAAGAACCTCCTGGTTCGTGGAATGAGGGATACTCCTCTGCTGGCTGCACTTGCAAATGATTTTGAAGAGCCTGTGTTTCAAGAGTACCCCATGATTAGAGAGGTGAAAGAATCAATGCTCCAAGCAGGCGCCATCTTCAGCTCGATGTCCGGCAGCGGGTCGACGGTCTATGGACTGTTCAGTGATGCTCAGAAAGCAGACAAGGCCGCCGGAATCCTCGACTCACGTGGATGGAAAACGTATCTCACGGATCCTCATTTCTCCCCTCTCGAACCTGAGCCTCTCTAGACGCAAGTTTCCTTGCATATCCTCTTCTTTCTGGATATATTTTTCACGACTCAACAGCCAGGAATGCTTTGCCGAACGCCCTCACGTTGTTTACCTTAGCTATCAGTTTCCTGCCCACAGTTGTGGCCCTCAACCAGGCAACAGCTCAGCCTTCCTCCAGAGTGCCTGTCGCTGTTGATTCATCGCGACAGATTGACACCACGATTCACGCACATGCAGATTCTCTTGCACAGGGGGCAGTGCAATCTGACGATACGCTCGGGAAAAATGGTTCTGCCACATTGGATTCCACAGCAATAGACACGCTTGGTCGAATGAGCACCCCATCACTCGTGGGAACCTACGACCACTCACTTGAGAAAAGCAAGGTGCTCACCAAGAACGATTTGCATTGGCTGGGATACCAGTACCTTGGTGGAATATTGGAATCGGTGCCGGGTACGTACGTCCGAGATCAGAACAGTGTCGGTCAGTACAACCAACTTAACATTGGTGGGGTGGACTGGCGTGGCATTGCAATCACCATGGATGGCCGACTCCTGAACGATCCTGCTTCGGGGATATTCAATCTCTTCCATTTCACTACAGAATATGCAGATCGCATTGAGGTCATCACCGGCCCGAGGGCTTTCATCTACGCACTGAACAGCACGGGCGGCGCTATCAACCTGCTCACGAAGAACTACAACAGCAACAGGCCGTACACGAAGGTCAACTACTCGGAAACAGCATATAACGCCGTGTACAGCGACGGCACATTTAGCCAGAACATCTCCCGCAAATTGAATTTTACATTCGGCTTCCAGCATCAGGGCACGGATGGTAGGGTCCCCAACAGCGCACACGATGCGTGGAATGGCCGGGTCAAAGTCCGGTACAACTTCTCGAAGGACTTCAACATCATCCTCTCTGAATATCATACTTCGACGTCAACGCAACTCAACGGGGGCGTCGATTATACACTGTCCGGACCAGCTTCGGGCATAACGCCGTTCCAACCGGAGATTATCAAGAATCTGGATGCGTCCGAGAAGATCACCCGAAACGATGTCGATCTGTCATTCGTCGGGACTTTTCTGGGGGACACGGCGAATGTGTCCATGCTGACGGTCTACTACTCCCATTCCATCAGGGAGTATCGCGATAGTGAAGACCCGTTGCAACAGAGTACAAATGGAGTTCACATAGAATCGGATCACATCACGTCATGGATGGGTGCCCGATTCGCGCAGAACTTCGACACAGAATTCCAGCAGTTCAACCTGGGCGGAAACATCGAGCTTCGGCAGATAGAGGCAAGTCCAAACCTCGGCCACCGACGAAATGTTATCGGAAGTGTATGGGCAAAAGAGGAACTGCTTCTTTCGGATCGAACGACAGTTGCGGCATTTGGAAGGTACGATCGATACTTGAAGAAGAGCTACGCCGGAATCGGCGGAGATGCAAAGGCCATGTTGAGTGATGACCTCTCTGTCTTCGCCGGCGCTTCCCTTTCGAGAAGAATGCCGACATACCAAGAGTTGTACTGGACAGATTCCACCGTCACTCGATCCACGCCGATCAAAACCGAGAAACATCTGCAAGTCGAAGCGGGAACACAAGTGAAGTTATCTGAGAACTCGTTTGTCCGTGCAAGCTACTTCCATCGGACCATTGAAGATGCCATTCGGATAATACCATACCAGACTCAGGTTGCCTCCCCATTCCCCACCCTCGAGTTCACTACCCAGCCGAAGATCATCATGAACGGCTTCGAGGTCAAGCTTGGAGTGCGGTTCTGGGTTTTGTACCTTGAGGGCGTCGGGACCTACCTAGTGCAAACTTCGGATGGAATCAATACCCAACTCTTCCCGCGAGCATGGGCAAATGGAGGGATCTACTACTGGAACACACTTTTTCAGAACAAGCTCGAATTGAAGGTTGGTTTTAGGGGGAGATACCAATCTTCACTCTGGGGTGCAGAGTTCAATCCGGAAGTCCTTGCATATGTCCCGAACACGACCGCCGCACTTGGTCAGGCAGGTTCGGGTGACTTTTTCATTGGAGCTCACATAGGCGACGCCTACATACAACTGATTTGGGGAAACTTGACGAGCGTGCAATACTACTCGACTCCATTCTACCCCATCCTGGAACGGGCACTTAGAATCGGGGTTTCGTGGGAGTTTCTGGATTGAACGAGAGGATAGAACAGGTTGTCACCGTCTTCGGCAGTTCTCGACCACGGGAAGGAGAACCCGAATACCTTTTAGCTTACGAGGTTGGAAGAGAACTCGCGAAGGCTGGATTTGTCGTGTGCAATGGCGGGTATGCAGGAATCATGGAGGGATCAGCTCGAGGGGCCAAGGATGAGGGCGGCAAAACGATCGGTATCATCGCTGAAGTGTTTGAATCGAAGAAGGCCAACAAATGGATCGACACTACCGATACTGCCAAGACGCTGATCGATCGGATGATGGAATTGATTTCTCGCGGAGATGCCTACATTGTTCTGAAGGGTGGCACAGGAACACTGCTGGAATTTGCCGCGGTGTGGGAGTTCATGAACAAATCGCTGATGAAAAAGAAACCGATTATCTTGGTTGGAGATTTCTGGGCCGGAGTTGTGGATACACTCAAAGAGGAATTGGCTTGGGAGGGGCTGGAGCAATGCACGAAGTATGTTGAGGTTGTCGCAACTGCATCAGACGCAGTACGGATGATCAAGCACCGACTTGCAACCGGAGAACACCCAAAATGAATTGGAAACAGAAGGCGATGATCCAGAAGTTCATTGCCATGCTACCTTCCAAGCTCAGCTATGCGGTACATTACCAATTCCAGCGGTGGTTTGGCGGATTGCGAACGGTTGATCCAACACAAGAACACCTGGTCGGAGCAATCACGATCGCCAATTACATCACAAGACATGGCGGGACGATTGACTCCAAGACATTTCTGGAACTCGGCCCTGGCCGACGCGTGAACCTCCCCATCGCCCTCTGGCTCTGCGGGGCTTCACGAATCATCACGGTTGACATCAACCCGTATCTCAAGTCCAAGGTTGTGTTTGAGAATATTGCATACCTGCAGAAGAATGAGAAGAGAGTTGCGTCAATCCTCGGAGAGTATGCTTCACGCCCGATCTTCCGTGAACGGTTCCAGCAACTACTGCATGCCCCATGCAATCTGCAAGCACTTCTGAAGATGCTCAACATCGAGTACCTTGCCCCTGCTGATGCCACACATTTGGATCTGCCGGGCGAAAGCGTCGACTACTATCTCTCGTACAACGTGCTGGAGTATATCCCGCCCGAAGTACTGAAGCACATCTTGCTGGAAGGGAGGAGAATCCTGAGACCGGGTGGACTACATGTCCATTCACTTGATTTTTCAGATTGGTTCGCGGTCTCGGACCATTCCATCTCTGGAATCCATTTCTTGCAGTTCAATGAGGAGGAATGGAAGTACTATGCGGGCAACCGGTACATGTATCAAAACAGACTGAGGGTCGACGACTATGTTAGGGCGCTCGAGGAATCGGGGTTGAACAGTCTTATTGTTGACTCGGTTATTGATCAACGAGCCTTGCAGGATCTGAAGTCGGGGTTTCGCCTCGACGAGCAGTTCAGAGGCAAGTCTCCTGAGACAAACGCAACCAGCAGGGCATGGATTGTGGCCGCCAGGAAGGGCGATGAGCAGACTCTCACAACGACATCCGTGGCACTGGCCTGCTCTTGAATCTGAAAGTGGAAGAGACAACTTAGGGGAGATAGGGCGTGAAGGACTACAGCGTGTGGGCAAAACTCACGAGGTCGTACGAACACCAAGCGCCATTAGCTCATGATAGTACTTGGGAATCACGTTGTTCCTGGCAAAACGCTCCTCAACAAACGCTCTCCCATTTTTTCCTAACTGAGCGATGAGTTCTCGATTACGGTGGAAGGTCAAGACCCTATCAACAAGTTCGTCAGGAGAACCCGGCTCCGCAAAGACGCCGCAGTTCGCTTGCTCAACGATGGACCGGGCCTCACCGTCAACACAGAGGATGACGGGGATTTCAGCGGCCATGCTCTCGTACAATTTCGAAGGAATAGTAATCCTGAAGAGGTCAACCTTCACAAGCGGGATAATCATCACATCGATAAGCGATATATAGTTCACAATCTCTTCGCGTGACACCGGAGGAAGCAAGTGGATATTACTAAGCCCCAAGTCCCGAATTTCTCGTTCTATCCGCGAAGATTCCACCCCGTCTCCGACAATGACGTATGCAATCTCCTTGATGTGGCGAGTACGATGAGCAGCATCCACAACCACATTCAGCCCTTGCGCAACACCGATATTCCCGACGTAGCCGAAGATCAGCCTATCCGTAAGACCCAGACTCTGGACAAGTCCGAGGTCCTTCTCCCTCTTCTGAACGAAACAGGTATCAACAAAGTTCGGAACGTAAGTGATACAGGTACCGTTCTTGTTGTTATTACGGAACTGCTCGAGAGTCTCCTTTGTCACGAGATTGATGCCATCGCAGTGATGATAGATCCACCGCTCGAGTCCCTGTGAGAATCGAATGGCAAAGGTATTCTTCAATATCCCAAGCTGGACGGCAGACTCCGGCCACAGGTCGCCAATATCGAGAATGAACTTTGCAGATTTGAATCTCTTCGCAAGAACCCCGGTGATGCCGGTAAAGAGTGGCGGAGATATCGCAAGAAGGATGTCGATACGCCTAATTTTCAGGAGCACCAGCAGGGTCGATGAGATCGTGAAGGACAGGTAATACAGCAATCGCATCAAGAAGTTGCCTCTGTCACTTGGGATCACAAAGGTGCGGTAGATGGTGAGATTGTTGACCTGCTGTTTCTCGTACGGTTTGAACCGGAAGCGAGCATGTTTCTTATGGATGAGGTAACTTGGAAATGCGGTCACAACGGTAACCTCCACCCCCAAGGCAGATAGCTCTTCGGCAAAGCCGAAACTCCGATGGGCTCCCCCACCGATTTCGGGAGGAAAGTACTGGGTTACTATGACGGCGTTCTTCTTCATGAATCAGTCACATAGAGGAGAATCAGCATAGACGCACATTGATCTATGCTCCGATACTTTGGTAAACAAGACAGAACTCCAACTCATCCTCAAACACCTCCGAGGACATCGTGAGCCAGTATACTCCGATCAAGTGCACATGGATGCATCACTGGCATGGCTCATTCATGCGCAGGATCTTACCAGAACAGGGGGCGTTGCCGGATTCTATTCCCTCCTGAACGGTTGGCACGATGCTTATCCAGAAACGACAGGATACATCATACAAACCTTTATCGATCATTACAAGGAATGCAGAGACGAATCATTCCTTACTCGTGCACTGGCAATGGCTGATTGGGAGATCGCCATCCAACTTCCCAATGGAGGCGTGCGAGCCTTTTGTCTGAAAAGGGGTCTCAGCAACCGTCCGTTAGTTTTTGACACTGGACAAGTGTTATTGGGTTGGACTTCGCTCTACAGATACACCAAAGAGCCAAAGTACCTTGCCGCATCTTTACGAGCCGCCCACTGGCTACTAGAAAACCAAGAAACAAACGGAACATGGACCAACTACATCTACCGGCAACACTGCGGCGCGTATCATAGTCGAGTAGCCTGGGCAATGTTGCAGGTTGCCAATGATTCAGAGCGCGATGATTTGCGCGATGGAGCCGTTGCCTTTCTGCAACAGGTACTGTCTCAACAGGGCACCTCTGGATTTTTCCCCAACACAGGTTTCAAACCTCGAAGCCATTACTTCACCCACGCGATCGCATACACACTCGAAGGGCTCATCGGCGCATCCCAGGAACTTTCGAATGCTCAATTGAGCAAAAGGCTCATGGGATCAGTACTCCTCACGTGCGAGCCATTGCTAGCTCAATACACCAGAACAAAGACGCTCTATGGAGAATATCAACCTGATTTCAGACCGACCACAACACATTATCAGTGTGCCACGGGTACAGCGCAACTTGCATGGTGTTTCTTGAAAGTCTTTGAGTACTCACATGACCAGAGGTATTTGCATACTGCCCTCGCAATGATCGACGACGTCAAATCGATGCAGGTGCTGCGCACAGGGAACTCGTCGCTTGACGGCAGTATTCCGGGTTCGTACCCTTTATGGGGAAGGTATCAACGCTGGAGACTCGTAACATGGGCCGCTAAATTCCTCTGCGACGCTCTCTTGGTGAAGAACGCGGCAACATCCACATCGCCACATACGAAACCAAATGAGACTCTTCCTCGAAAGAAAATCGAATGAGCCCCTGCACCCAAGAACATTATACACAAAAATAGTCGTTGTCACAATCTAAGAGGTTCCGGAGAATCCAAACAGACATAGGTTTCATCATGATTAGCGAACATATATCGCCCCGCAGAATCCTTCTCCTGCGAATGATTGACGAGGCTTTCGAGAAAAAGGCATGGCACGGCCCAAACTTGAGAGGGTCATTGCGGGGCATTTCAGCATCGCAAGCGGCATGGAGACCAGGGAGCAAACGTCACAACATTTGGGAAATTGCGTTCCATGCCGCCTACTGGAAATATGCCGTCCGACGTCGGATTCTTGGCGAGAAACGTGGGTCATTTCCACTCAAAGGCAGCAACTGGTTCCGCCGTCCGGTTGAACCCACGGAAGAAGCGTGGCACGCAGACGTGCGACTACTTGAGGACACACATATCAACATGCGTCAAACGATCGAGTGCATTCCGGAAGACACACTGGACAGAATTCAAGGAAACACACAATACACGTACGTGCAACTCATCTGTGGAATTGCAGCACATGACCTGTACCACACGGGCCAGATACAACTTCTCAAGAAACTCCAACAAAAATAATCGAACGATGCCCAAAGATCCTTTCCTCAGACGACCGTCGAACATCCCGGATGGGTGGATTACGCCTTTTGAATTTTCCAACCATCGGGAATCGCCACGTTACACCGAGACGATGGCATATTTCAACAAACTCGCCGCCGCATCTCCTCACGCAAAGATGTTCTCGTTCGGAGTTTCACCTCAAGGCAGAGACCTGAACTATCTTGTCGTCTCTAATGGGAATGAATTCCAACCGCAGCAGGCTCACAGCAGTTGGAAAACCATTGTGTTGATTCAGAACGGCATCCATGCCGGCGAGATTGACGGAAAAGACGCGAGCATGTTGCTGCTGCGAGAGATCCTTGTTACAAAAGAGAAGCAACATCTCCTGGACAAACTCATCCTGTTGGTTGTCCCGATTCTCAATGTGGATGGCCACGAACGGATAAGTCCCGCCAACAGGCCAAATCAGAATGGACCGAAAGAGATGGGATGGCGGACCACATCGCACAATCTCAACCTTAACCGGGACTATATGAAAGCGGATGCGCCGGAGATGCGGGCACTGCTCAGACTGTACTCTTCCTGGCTCCCGGATTTCCTTATCGACAACCACACGACTGATGGTGCCGACTATCAATATCACCTCACCTACGCAATTGAACGGCACCAGAACATCGATGCCGCGTTAAGCCGGTGGGGCAGGGATAGTCTGATGCCTGCCATCCTCACCGACATTGAGGAAGAGGGATTTCTTGCGGCACCCTACATCGATGTTGAGGGAAACGATCTTCAGAAGGGCATCACCATTGACGCGACTCTTCCGCGATATTCGACAGGCTACGCAGCGGTCCAGAACAGGTTGAGTCTGCTCGTCGAGACGCACTCTCTCAAGCCATTTGAAGAAAGGGTGTACGCTACAAAAGCGATCAACGAAGCCACCTTGCAGTACATCAGCACAAACGGCTCAACGCTGAAGAAACTCAACCGCGAAGCGGACGAGCTCGCGGTTCAGGTGTTCTGCAAAGAACAACAGCCCCTTCCCATCGAAATCGCCTGCACGGCTGAGACAACATCGTTCCGGTTCAAAGGATTTGAATCCTTTCAAGAAGTAAGTCCCATTTCCGGCTCGAAAGTGGTGAGGTACACCACAACACCGGTGGAATTTACAATTCCTCTTTTCGATCGCGCTGAAGTTCTGAAATCGGTGGTCGTACCGAGTGCATATTGCATTCCCGAACAGTTCAGTTCAGTGATAGAAAGACTACTTGTGCATGGTATCGAAGTCGAGACATTACACAGCGAGCACAAGTGTGTAGTCGAGCGCTATAGGTTCAAGGATGTCAGGCTTGCCCCGCGGCCGTATGAGGGCCGCCAACTTGTGAACTGCACCGTTGGAAGCTATGACGAGAGCGTCGTCCTGGCCCACGGAACATTCATCGTACCAACTGCACAGCGTACGGTGAGAGTGATAGCCAATCTTCTCGAGCCAGATTCGCCGGATTCCTTTGTCCGTTGGGGATTCTTCAATGCCTTCTTCGAACGAAAGGAGTATGCAGAACCATACATTATGGAGCCAATTGCTCGGGAAATGATGCAGAAGGATCACAGACTTCGGGAGGAATTCTACAAGAGACTTGACGAAGATGAACCGTTTCGGGATGACCCGGATGCGCGGTTGGAATTCTTCTATCGACGCTCCCCCTATTTCGACGTGGCAGAGATGGTCTATCCCATCATGCGCATCATCGATCCGCTGGCATTCGCACGCCTGAGCCGTTCTCTTTCTTGAAGGTATTGTTAATCTTGTAGAGACGGCGACGGGTTTAAATTTATGGACTGAGTGGGCGAAGATCGAGGTACGACCGGATTACACACTCGCCGAACATGGAAACGACTATGCGGACCTCATTATCTCACTTGCAAAACAGGAGCAGCCCGATTTGTCAGGCTACAATGCGTCAGAAGTTGTTTGGAAGCTACAAAAGAAGAATCACGCGGGACTCATCGTCCGTTCGTCGCGCTACGAGCGCGTGGAGGAGTTGATGAAGGACTCCACAAAAAGATTCTACAAAGATTTCTTCGCAACACAACCACTGCCCTCAAAGGCAACGGACTGAACACACCAAGCGATTGATTGTCGGCACACTTGAGGCGTCTGGGAGTTCAGCGACATCGAATAATGTTTCACACCACCTCTTTTCCCTTCTCCTTTGAAAAGTATGTGTACATCGCCGGAATGACAAACAGCGTCAGCACAAGGGAAAAGAAGAGTCCGCCGATCACAACAGTCCCCATCGACACGCGGCTCTTCGCACTGCCACCGAGCGCAAGAGCGATCGGCAATGCGCCGAGCATGGTGGCAAGACTTGTCATGAGAATCGGACGGAAGCGCGCTGCGGCAGCATACTGCACCGCTTCGAGAAGTCTCACACCTTTCTCTTTTTGCTGGTTGGCAAACTCGACAATCAGGATGCCGTTCTTCGTCACCAATCCAATCAGCATGATGATGCCGATCTCACTGAAGATATTGAGCGTTTTGCCAAATACCCAAAGCGAGAGGAGCGCACCTGCCAGCGCCAGCGGGACCGTGAGCATGATCGTGAATGGATCTCGGAAACTCTCGAACTGTGCCGCGAGGACAAGATAGATCAACACCAGCGCCAGCATGAACGCGAACAAGACATTCGAAGAACTCTCT
>Ga0208980_10001983_pt1 | contig 12430 bp, 11 predicted proteins | sample WetSurMetagenome_3_FD_187993 | JGI IMG/M metagenome (GOLD analysis project Ga0208980, IMG submission 187993) | Wetland microbial communities from Twitchell Island in the Sacramento Delta, sample from surface sediment Aug2011 Site A1 Bulk (version 2) | ecosystem: Environmental > Aquatic > Marine...
TATCAGGATACTTGCAAAGGACGGATCGGAGCTCAGGTCGTACAACCTGCCGGTTGGTTCACACCTTGTAACTGATCTTAATAAGAGCGTTGATGCTGGTGATATACTTGCCAAGATTCCTCGCGCTGTTGGGAAATCAGGTGACATCACCGGTGGTCTGCCAAGAGTTACAGAGCTTTTCGAAGCCCGTAACCCTTCGAACCCGGCAATCGTTTCAGAGATTGACGGAGAGGTAACCTTCGGAAAGATAAAGAGAGGTAACAGGGAGATAACAATCAAGTCGAAAACAGGCGAGATGAAGAAGTACCTTGTTCCCCTTTCAAAACAGATACTTGTTCAGGAGAACGATTATGTCCGTGCAGGCATAGCACTTTCTGATGGAGCAATAACCCCATCGGATATTCTTGCTATCAAAGGCCCGACAAAGGTTCAGGAATATATCGTTAACGAAATACAGGAGGTTTATCGTCTGCAGGGTGTGAAGATCAACGACAAACATTTCGAGATCATTGTCCGCCAGATGATGCGTAAAGTTGAGATTATTGATCCGGGAGATACAAAATTCCTTGAGCGCCAGATAGTTGATAAACTTGAGTTCATGGATGAGAACGACTGGATCTATGGTAAAAAAGTGATCATCGACTCAGGCGATTCACAAAATCTTCGTCCGGGTATGATCATCACCGCACGTAAACTGCGTGATGAAAACTCACTTCTCAAGCGCCGCGACCTGAAGGTGGTTGACGCAAGGGATGCCATTCCTGCAACCTCAAGCCAGGTTCTGCAGGGTATAACAAGGGCAGCTCTTCAGACAAACAGCTTCTTCTCCGCAGCATCGTTCCAGGAAACTACAAAGGTTCTGAACGAGGCGGCAATACTCGGAAAAGTTGACAAGCTTGAAGGCCTTAAGGAGAACGTCATCGTTGGCCATCTTATACCGGCAGGTACAGGAAGCCGTGAATATAATGGTATTGTTGTTGGCTCGCTTGAGGAATATGAGAGTCTGGTAGGTGAGGAGGAGCTTGCCGAAACACGTTCTGAAAAATAATAATTTTACAAACCATGTCTGATCCAAAAATTCCAAACCAGATCAGTATAGAGCTGAACGAGGAGACTGCACAGGGAATTTATTCAAATCTCGCTGTAATTACTCATTCTGCTTCTGAATTCGTGATCGATTTTGTCAGAATTATGCCCGGTATTCCAAAAGCACAGGTAAAATCGAGGATCATTCTGACACCTGAACATGCCAAAAGGCTGGTTGCAGCGCTTGAAGATAATATCGACAAGTACGAATCGGTTCATGGTACCATTAAGGAAGTTAAGGGATCGGGTCCGGTAATGCCTTTAAATTTCGGAGGGCCAACCGCACAAGCGTAATAAATTTGCAAATGGCAGGGAGCCGTCTGGTAGATCAGCCGGCTTCTTTTTTTGTTATGATTAAAATAAATCCTTAATTTGCATGTTCTTAATGTGAATAAAGAGAATTACAGAGTGCAATGATTATTAAGATTCTGAGAAAGTTTATAGTGATTGTGATCATACTGGCACCGATAGTTGCGTACCAGGGATGCAAGAAACAAGCTAAATGCGGCTGCGGCAAGGATGTTATTTTTGAACTTACTGATAAGCAGGTTATTGTGCAGTATAGTGAAACAACAAAAATAGCTGTATTCTACCCTGTTTATAATTCTAGTGGTGCAACATACTATTTCTGTAATCCTGGTGCATGGGTAGATTCACTGAAGAAACTCAATACAAACGATTACCTTTTACTGTCAGGGAAAGCTTATTACGAATGTAACTATCTGATGAACAGCGGTAGTTCCTATTATCAGATGCCTCCTGTTTACCAGGTTGATGTTACATCCATCATGGAAGATAATTACGGGAAGAAATAAAGAGAAAACCTCTCCCTATTCCGATAGCTATCGGAACCCTCCCCCGGAGGGGAGGGACTTTAAGAACTTCTGAAATATTCGTATATTTCAGCAAATTAAAACAATGCAATCCTTTAATATCGCTTTTGCCGGTGCCGGTAAGGTTGCTTCTGCACTTTCCAGTGAGATGCATGTAAATGGACATACAATCACTCAGCTTGTTTCACCAGGTAAAGAAAAAGGAGAAAAGGTTGCATTATTATGCGGTGCAAAATGGTCTGACAGACTTGTATATTCAGATAATACCGATATAATTCTTGTTGCTGTTCCCGACCATAAACTAAAAGAGGTTCTGGCTGATATAATATGCAGTAAGACAACATTGGTAGCGCACACTGCAGGTAGTTTTGGTCTTGATGTTTTTCCAAAGTCAGTAACAAAAAGAGGTGTATTTTATCCATTGCAGACATTTACAGTGGGGCGTAATATAATTTTCTCTGAGGTGCCGCTGTTTACCGAGGCAGATGATGAAGAATCGGCTTACCTTCTCAGGTCACTTGGTGAATCCCTGGGATGTTCAGTTTACAATACCGGTCTTGAACAAAGGCAGCTCCTTCATGCTGCAGCTGTCTTTGTATCCAATTTCACTAACTATATGCTTACTTGCGGGAAAGATATATCCGCGAAAGCCGGCCTGCCTTTTGATCTGCTTCAACCACTTATAAGAGAAACAATTAATAAAGCACTTGAGGGTGGTCCTGCCAAATCTCAGACTGGTCCTGCAGTGAGGAATGATTTAAATACTATAGAAAAGCATTTGGAATTATTATCTTTCTCTCCTGAATTGAAAAATTTATATAAAGAGATTTCGGAGTCATTAATGAACTACTACAAACAGTTTAAGAATGAGTAATTTTAAGGAGAAACTGGCAGATGTAAAGGCATTTGTTTTTGATATTGACGGCGTTCTGTCGCTTCAGACAATTTCGCTTAACTCATTTGGTGTTCCAAACAGGACTGTCAATTTCCGTGATGGTTATGCGTTGCAACTGGCTGTAAAGAAAGGATACAGGGTCGCAGTCATTTCCGGAAGTAATTCGAAGGAATATCTGCGCAGGCTTAAATTATTGGGGATCACCGATATCTGGATCAATAGTAAAACAAAGCTGGAGCATTTCCGGGTTTTCATGAAAAAGTATGGCTTCAGTGAAGCCCAGGTAATTTATATGGGAGATGATATTCCCGATTATGAAATTATGAGACAACCGGTTATATCAGTCTGTCCGTATGATGCCGACAGCGAAATCAAACAATTGTCATGTTATATCTCCGATAAAAAAGGAGGAGAGGGGTGTGTGAGAGATGTAATTGAACAGGTTATGAGGCTTCACAATAAATGGATGGATCCCGAGGCATTTGCATGGTAAGATATGAAAGCTTTTTTGAAACTTGTCAGATGGCCTAACCTTTGTATCGTTGTATTAACGATGGTTATGATGAGGTATGCAGTCATCCAGCCTCTCCTGAACAAAATGGATGTATCACTTTTAAGTTTACCAGGAACTATTTCCTCAATGTCGCTTCAGTCTCCTCTGGTTAATTTCGTATTGCTTGTATTGGCCACTGTAATGATAACCGCCGGGGGATATGTAATTAATGACTATTTCGATATTAAAACAGACCTTATTAACAGGGGTAAGGTTCTTGTAGGAACCAGTATACCGCGCCGTCAGGCGATGATGTGGCATAATATTCTGAACATTGCAGGTGTCGTAATCGGATTTTATGTATCGTGGAAAACCGGTTTTTCCTGGATGGGAATACTTTTTCTCCTGGTTTCCGGATTACTCTATTTCTACTCTGCAAGCTACAAAAGACAATTCCTGATCGGTAACATAATTGTTGCATTACTTACCGCCATGGTACCTATGTTGGTTGTTATCTATGAAGCTCCGGCTCTATATCGTTATTATTCCCTGAATGCATTTCAGCCTCCCGATCTCAGCATTATATTTTACTGGGTTGGAGGATTTGCCATTTTTGCCTTTCTTACCACACTTACGCGGGAGATAATTAAGGATATTGAGGATTTTGAAGGTGATATCGCTTACGGCAGAAATACTATTCCGGTGGTGATAGGGATACTTACAGCAAAGATCGTTTCGGTCTGCCTTATTATAATCACTCTGACTCTTCTCTCTATCATCTGGTTTCTGTATATCCATAATACGATAACACTGATCTATATTTCTGTTGCAGTTGCAGCGCCACTCCTGTTCGTAATATTTCAGCTTATTATCAGCAAGAGTCGCAGACAGTTGCACAGTGCAAGCCGGTTAATGAAGATCATTATGCTTGCCGGAATATTGTATTCGGTTGTCGCCAGATTCATCATATCATACAATCTTCCCTGAAGATGCTCCACGGAATTTCCGACAAATACCATTTTATACTTGCCTCAAAATCACCTCGGAGGCAACAGTTGTTATCGGAAGCAGGACTGGAATTTGAAGTGACCACGATTCAATATGATGAAAGTTACCCGGCTCATCTCGAAGGGAGAGAGATTGCCGAATATCTCTCGAGGGAAAAAGCGCTTCATTTCAGGAAGGATAAGATCAAACCTTTTGAGGTTATTATTACTGCCGACACTATAGTATGGTGCAATGGGAGTGTACTGGATAAACCTGTAAATGCTTCAGAAGCTTTTAATATCCTTTGTACAATTTCAGGGAAAACACATGAGGTTATAACAGGGATCACCCTGATCTCTTCCGCTTCAATGCTCACATTTTCAGAAACCACAAAGGTTACCTTTGATACCCTTGCTAACGAAGATATTGCATATTATATTGAGAATTACCATCCTTTCGATAAAGCCGGAGGTTATGGTATACAGGAGTATATTGGCATTATCGGGAACAGCCACATCGATGGTTCATATTTCAACGTAATGGGGCTACCGGTCAACCGCCTGCTTAAAGAACTCAAAAATTTTATTTCAGACAACAGATAATTCAATTATAAAAACATGAAAAAGAGATTATTGGCATTATTTATCCTGGTATCATTATTCTATCCTTACATTCTTAAGTCTGATGAGGGTATGTGGATACCCTTGCTTATAGAAAAGTATAACATTAAACTGATGCAGGAAAAGGGTTTCAAGCTCACTGCTGAAGATATCTACAGTATTAACAAAGCATCAATGAAGGATGGCATTGTAATCTTTGGCGGAGGGTGTACCGGTGAACTTATATCCGCGGATGGACTTCTTATAACAAATCATCACTGCGGATATAGCCAGATACAGGAACATTCGAGTCTCGAGCATGATTACCTTACCAATGGTTTCTGGGCAATGACGAGGGAGCAGGAACTCACTAATCCGGGCCTTACGGTTACTTTTCTTAAGTATATGGAGGATGTTACTGAAAAGGTACTCAAGGGAGTAACCGAAGGAATGGATGCAGCAGAACGGGATAAGATAATGAACACCAATATCGGTGAGATCAGGAACAAGGCAACCCAGGGAAACGGATATTCGGCATCGGTACGACCCTTTTACATGGGGAACCAGTATTTTCTCATTGTTAATGAAACCTACAGGGATGTCAGGCTTGTTGGTGCGCCTCCTTCAGCCATCGATAAATTCGGTGGCGAAACTGATAACTGGATTTGGCCTCGTCACACGGGCGATTTCTCCCTTTTCAGGATCTATGCAAATAAAGAGAATAAGCCGGCTGATTACTCGAAGGACAATGTTCCCTATAAACCCGCATTTCATTTTCCAATTTCACTGAAAGGTGTAAAGGAAGGTGATTTCACAATGGTATTTGGTTACCCCGGATCAACCTCCGAGTATGCTCCTTCATTCTATATCGATATGGTGAAGAACCACATCAATCCGAAGATGATAGCAATCAGGACAAAGAAGATAGAGATAATGGAGGCTGCAATGGCCACAGATCCTCTTATCAGGATTCAGTATTCAGCAAAAAAATCGGGCATCGCAAACTCGTGGAAGAAATCGATTGGTGAATTGCAGGGCCTTGAAAAAATGAATACGATAGGTAAGAAGCAGGAATATGAGGCTAAGTTCACCAAATGGGCCGGCGAAGAAAATTCAAGGAGTTCAAAATACGGAAAGATACTTCCTTCATACAAGGAGCTTTATTCCGGATTGAGGGATTACAGCCTGGTGAACAGCTACACATCTGAGGTGATGGGAGGAGCGGAAATTATCGGACTGGCAAGAAATATGAAGTCACTGGCTGATCTGTACAGCCAGACCCCCGGTGATGAGACGATTAAGAAAGCAAAGGATCGGCTCATCGCTTATGGAAAGGAGTACTTCAAGGATTACAATATGGAAACAGACCAGAAACTCTTTGTTACAGTGATGACAATGTATGGTGAAAATATCGATGCAAAATGGCTTACACCTGAATATGTGAAGCTCAGGGCGGCCATCAAGGGAGATTTTGCAGGTTTTGCTGCAAAGGCATATGCAAAGAGTGTATTTGCGAATGAAGCAAAATTCACTGCTTTTGTTAATAATTTCACAAAGAATTCAGTTGTAAAGCTAAACAAAGACCCGTTTTACCTGCTTGGCACAGATGCCAGCGATTTTATCAGCAAAAATGTAAGGGGAGAATTAACGCGTATCTCATCGGAAATCCAGCAGTTGAACAAGCTTTATATGGCTGCCCAGATGGAATTTGAAAAGGAAAAGGTTTATTATCCCGATGCAAACTCCACTCTCAGGGTGGCATACGGCCAGGTTAAAGGTTACAGATCCCGCGATGCAGTCTATTTTAACCATTACACCACACTCAGGGGGATAATTGAAAAAGATAATCCGGAAATTTATGATTATGATGTTCCAGATAAGCTTAAAGAACTTTATAAAAACAGGGATTTCGGTAGGTACACACAGGATGGAGAGGTACCTGTCTGCTTTATAGCCAACAACCATACAACAGGTGGAAACTCAGGTAGCCCGGTGATAAATGCTGAAGGTCAGCTTATTGGTGTGAATTTCGACCGGGCCTGGGAAGGCGTTGCAAGTGACATGGCATTCAATCCTGAACAGAGCCGTAATATAAGCCTGGATATCAGATATGCGCTATTTCTTATAGATAAATTTGCAGGCGCTGGGTATCTTCTGAAGGAGATGACAATAATAGAATGAATTGTCGCCCCCGAGACAGGGCGGCATAATCTCATAATCAATGCTCTGCTTTGAAGACTTTTGAAATAAATTCCGGATCCAATAGTTAATCGCGGAAATCTATTTATATCATTTTGTTTTGACAATTCTGATATTTTCATTTCCATTTTCAAACTGGAAACTAACAAAATAGATTCCTGCCGGCATTTTTGTGATATCCATAGTCTTTTCTCCCGCTGTAAATTCTGAAAGGGATTCATTATAAACCATGATCCCTGATTCATTATAAACCCTGATCAGGACTGACCTGTGCCCATTCTTAAATATGATATGAAGAAGTCCGTTTGAAGGATTGGGATAAATTGAGGCTTCTGTATTTGCTGGTATTTTTTCCACAGATGTTGGAGTACCCGGGACCCAATTAAGATTAATATTATAGAAATTGGTAAGATTCGTCGGAGTAGATTGAAATGCAGCAGATCCCTTGGTAAAAGGGAAAATGGAATATGTTTTTCCTGTAGTAAGATTGCTCGCCCAGGCCATTTCTACCCATACATTGTAAGTCCCGTCAGGTATTACAGTCCCGGTTACATCTGTTCCATTCCATACAACAGTAATATTGCCATGTGTTTGTAAGGTAGCACCTGTTATAGCGTCAACGGTATTTGATCCTGTCCTCGATGTCCATAATCCCAGGTGATCAAGATTTGAACCTGAGCATTGCAGAAGCCTTGTTTTGATAAATGTCGAATTACTGTTCTCCACCCATATTGCAACAACATGCTTTGGACTATAACCACCTGTTGATGTGGTATAAAGTGATAATGTAAATGTTCCCTGTGTCTGTGAAAAGAGTAATCCCTGATTAATCGTTACAATAATTACAAAAATTGTCACGAAAATCCAATTCAACTTTTTCATTTTTCCAGGTGTTAAAGTTAAAACTTCTGTATTCAGACCACATTTCCTATTTAAGTGTAAACAAATGGAAGGGGAAATAGTTTTTGAATTTGTTAACTTTCCCGGAAATTTGTCACAAATGATCAAAATTGTTGCTGACGATAAAATACCATTTCTCGAAGGAGGACTGGAACCCTTTGCAAAAGTTGAATATATTCCCGGGAACAAAATTAGCCGCAGGGATGTTGCCGGGGCAGACGCGCTTATTATCCGCACAAGGACAAAATGTACTGAAGAGCTGCTTGAGGGATCATCAGTAAAATTCATTGCGACAGCAACAATAGGCTTCGATCATATCGATACAGTGTATTGCCAGAAAAAAAATATCAGGTGGATGAACGCTCCGGGTTGCAACTCGACTTCTGTAATGCAGTATGTGGCTGCAGCACTTCTTAAATTATCGAGGGAATTCAGGTTTTCGCCCGGCGAAAAAACCCTGGGAATAATCGGAGTGGGAAATGTGGGTTCAAAAGTTGAGATGTTTGCCCGTAACCTTGGAATGAATGTAATTGTTAACGACCCTCCGCGGGCCAGGAGGGAGGGAGCTGGAAAATTCCTTGATTTAGAAACTGTTATCAGAGAGGCCGATATCCTGACACTTCACGTACCGTTGATTTTTGTCGGGGAAGACAAGACCTATCACATGATAAACGAAAAGGTTTTAAAAAAGATGAATAGAGGGTCATGGCTTATTAATTCATCAAGGGGAGAAACAGTCGAGACAAATTCCTTGAAGAAGGCACTCGATTCAGGTAAACTCGCCGGAGCCATTCTTGATGTTTGGGAGCATGAACCTGATATAGATCAGATACTTATGCAGAAAACTTTCATTGCTACTCCCCATATTGCAGGCTACTCAACTGACGGAAAGGCAAATGGAACCTCGATGGTTGTAAACGGGGTTGCAGAGTTTTTTAACCTGCCTCTCAGGAACTGGTACCCGACAAATGTTCCCGCCCCTCTGAAAAGTGAGATAACCATCAATGGAAAGGGTAAATCTGCTGAAGACATTATCAGGGAGGCAATCGAAAATACTTATAATATTTCTGAAGACGATCTCAGGTTAAGGTTCTCTCCGGCAGACTTCGAAAAACAGAGGGGCGAATATCCTCTCAGGCGGGAGTTCACAGCATACAAAATTAACCTGGAAAACGGCAATAAGAAGGTTTTGAAGCTGCTTCAGAAAGTTGGGTTTAATTGTCTGTAAGCTGTTTAATCAGGAGTGCTATTTTTCCAAAGGATCGATTACACCTGAATCCCGTTCAAGTGAATCAGGGAGTGTGATAAGTCTATGCGATTTAACCAGCTTACTCATTTCTTTCCTTTTATCTTGTGCTATCTGAACTGCAGCCTCGTATGCATCGCCATAAGATTTACCCTCTTTCATAAGATTCCGTTCCATCAGTTCTAGAGCAATTGAATATTCTGTCTCTTCGCAGGAGACCTGACCGTCTATCCATATCTCATTTGGTGGGATAAAATGATATGCAAGGTCATTTCCGCTGAATCCGAAATCGGGATAAACATTTTTTCTAACAAGATAGCCGTCGACCACCCAGACAAATACTCCATCCCTGAGACCGACCGGGATCCTGTATACATTTTCAAGGTAAACACTATCTGGAATGCCGGGTATCTCCTTTTTATTATAAGAATCCAGTACTGAAACCTTCCTGAGTGTGCTTTCGTGCGCTTTGCATGTCTCCAGATTTTTGTGTCTTATCACCTGTTCAAGCATTAGGGAAGAGTCGTGAGCATTTTCATAAGTCCATCCGAATTTAGCCATTAGATGTCTTTCATTAAGCTCATGTGCCACTGTAAGTTCAAATTCCTCGCTCGATATTGCATTATCAATCCATATTTCACCCCTGGGATTGAAAATGTACCGCTGTTCATTCCCCCCGTACAGGAACTCCTTGTATATCTTTTGCCTGACGGCTCCTCCATCGACTATCCATATGTCATAATTTCCTGACCTGCCCCAGAAATACCTGTAGATATTGTCAATCTTCTGATTCTTGTTACAACTTAAGGTCAGAAGTCCGGCCAAAAAAATAATGATAATTTTTTTCATAATAATTTCAATTCATACTGTATTCTTAGTAAAGTTACACCAATAGAAATGACGCTCCAAAATATTTTATTCAGGTTTTATTATGGTTTTCCGGGGTTCAGCTAATTACTTTTATTTAATTTCGTAAGAGTAAGATAAAAAGAAGTATGGGTATCCGTCAGATCATTTCAAAATACAGGCTGCTGATTGGAATGCTGCTAATTTTTGTACTGGTTGAAAATATTGCCTGGATTATCGAACCGACTTTTTTTGGAAATCTTCTCGATGCACTGATCGATCATTTCTATGACCACGAAAAAGTAGATTATTTCCTGCCTTTGGCTGTGTGGATAATTGTCTATTTTATAAATGTGATAGGAGGATCGCTCCACAGGTGGTTTACAGGAGGTGTGTATTCGAAAATGTATGCTGATGTTGCCACCCGTGTGATAGAAGATTCGAGGGATAGGGGTGACTCGTACTCCAAAATGCTTGTACGGGCTGAACTGGTTAAGGAGTATGTGGATTTTTTCAGGGAGAGACTTCCAATGGCCCTATGGCAGCTTTGTGCTTCAGCCGGTGCAATTATTGCATTGTTCTTTTATGATTTCAGGATTGGACTCGTTTGCCTTGCAGTTATAGGTCCGGTTGCAGCAATTAACAACATGAACCGGAAGAAAGTTGCAACTCTTCAGAAAGATGTGCACGATAACCAGGAGGAGCTATTTAAGCTAATTGAACACCGCGACACATCAAAGATCAACCAGTTCTATAAGAACATGATATTGCCGAAAACCAGGATTGCACGCTGGAACTCTTTCAGTTACTCGACAGTCAAAGTACTGCTTGTGATAATATTTATTGTGGTACTTTTCATTTGTGTGGATGTCGATAATTTTTCAACCGGGAAGATATATTCGATTGTGGCATACCTGTGGACCTTTATAGGTCAGACCGATTACCTTCCTGATCTAATGGAGAGCCTCGGGTCAATTAAAGATCTCAATACCCGTTTTGAAAGAGATGAGGCAAACTCAGTTTTGGCGAACTCAGCCATTTAAAAACAAAACCGGCCACTTTTCAGGGTGGCCGGTTATTTATTTAGACAACCACTTTTTCTTTGATCAGAGCTTTTTCAAGCTTCTTCGATTTGGCATACTCCTTTACCTGGAAAACAAATGCCTGGAGCCTTGTATCGAGCGAGACCGAATCCTGTCCGTCATACGCAATATTCAGGAAAGGAATATTGTTATGATCTTTCCTGAATGAATCGCTTACGGATGCAACAAGAGTTCCGGGCATGCAAGTGAACGGCAGAATGGCTGCATATCCTGCAATACCCCTGTTATAAAGGGCTACTGAGGTACCCATTGCAATTGGTGGATCGCCATCATAATGCTTATTCACATAAGTGTTGCACATATTAAGCATATCGTGAAGCGATACGTCCTTTTCGTGGTCTACAATATGTTTGACGTTCTTCAGCAGGTTATTTGCTATCACGTCCTGTCCGAATCCCTGTATCTTCGATTTGATTATCCCTTTAGTATCACCTTTCCACCTGCTGTCGCGTGTGAACCGGTAAGTCGAATAGTATATCCACTCAGAGAAAGGACCGACCATCACCTCAACTCCAAGATCCTCGAGCCGGTTGGCGATGTTCCCGTTACATCCTGCATTGTCGCGCATGAATATTTCACCGATTATTGCCACAACGGGCCTTCTCTCGGGCTTGTCGATCTTTACCGCCCTGAAATCTGCTGCAATGCTTTCAATGACTTTACTGAGACCTTTTGAACCGTTCTCAATGCACTTTTCAAGTTTTGCATATCCTTCATCATAAAGCCTGTCACAATCTCCCTTGTTCACTTCGTATGGCCTGGTTTCGCGATGAATCTTTCTCATGAAGTCGGCAGCGATAAAACCTCGCCAGGCATTTATTCTGAATTTCTGGCCGTGTTCTCCGGCCACATCCTCATAGGAGGTATCGTTAGAAGGGGTGATAAGCTCAGCATCCTTGAACCCCAGCCTGTCGAACAGTATCCTGTGGAATTGATTGTATTGTCCGAATCTGCAGGGTCCGTTATGGTCGGGCATGAAAAAGCTCATTTTTGACGGATCAGCACCCGGTTCCTGAAGTTTCTTTACAAAACTGCCGGTGGTGCATATCATTGGGAAGCACTCTTTTGATGAAGTATATTTTCTTCCAAGTGCAATTTCTTCTTCTGTCTCTTTTGGCAATACCTCGGAAGGTATGCCGCATGAGCGTGCAGCTGCCGCAAGGAGGTAAGCTCCGTCGTTCATATACGGGAAATAAAGAACCCTGTCTTTCGGAGGGGATGGTGGACTTGGCCGCGGACGGAA
>Ga0208980_10001984_pt1 | contig 12429 bp, 17 predicted proteins | sample WetSurMetagenome_3_FD_187993 | JGI IMG/M metagenome (GOLD analysis project Ga0208980, IMG submission 187993) | Wetland microbial communities from Twitchell Island in the Sacramento Delta, sample from surface sediment Aug2011 Site A1 Bulk (version 2) | ecosystem: Environmental > Aquatic > Marine...
CAGCTGATAAAATTATTATATCTCCCGGAACAATTTCTTCTATAGCTACTTCTTTTTCTTCAGCATCTCTTAACACCCTGCTTTTTATTTGCACAATTGCTAATAACTTTTTGACTGCATCAGCAGCACCTCGCTCCTGCCAAAATCCTAACATTCCGCTAATAAAAATTATAGAAAGAATGATGTAAGCGTCTGTTGTGTCTCCAAGAAAGATGGAAAGAATTGCAGCAAATATTAATATGATAATTATAGGGCTTTTAAATTGTGCTAAAAGAAGGGTAAGTGAATCTGATTTTTTCTTAGCTTTCAGTCTGTTTGCACCATATTGCTTTATTCTTTTTTGTGCTTCAGATTCTGTTATTCCATTAATCTGGGTTTCAAGTTCCTTAAGTATTGCGTCTTGTGAGAGACTCCAGAAGTTGGAAAGATTTTCAGTTTTCATTAATTCACCTGTTCTGTTAATCAAATTTAATTATTAAATATCATTGTTATACAAGAACAACGACATTGAGGTGCATTTTGTATTTTGTAATAGAAAAATTATTTAAATATGAAGAGGAGTAATTTATGCCTAGCCTAATCCATGTTGAAAAACATTTTAATGCAAGTGATACTGTGAGAGATATTGTAATTGGAATGTCTGATGGTTTAACAGTTCCTTTTGCTCTCGCCGCAGGATTGACCGGAGCGATTGCGGCAAGTAATTTGGTCATTACAGCAGGATTTGCTGAAATTGCAGCCGGTTCAATTGCTATGGGGCTCGGAGGCTACTTAGCTGCAAAAAGCGATTATGAACATTTTTTCAGTGAAAAAAGGCGTGAACAATCAGAAATTAAAAATCTACCTGATGTTGAAAAGAAAGAGGTCTCGGAAGTTTTCAGGGAATATGGACTTTCGGATGAAGAGATAAAACCGATATTAGATAAATTTGAAAAGAATCCTAAAAGCTGGGTAGATTTTATGATGAAGTATGAGTTGGGATTAGAAGAACCTGACACAAAACGCGGATTAAGAAGTGCTTTAACAATTGCATTGTCATATATAATGGGTGGAATAATTCCACTCTCGCCTTATTTTTTTGTGAAAGACGCTCATAACGGACTAGCAATTTCTGCAATTATGACTATGCTGGCATTATTAATTTTCGGATATGTCAAAGGAAAATTCACTGGAGCGAAACCAATTAAAAGTGCAATCCAGACAGTAATAATTGGAGGGATAGCGGCAAGTATTGCATTTCTTTTAGCAAAATTTATTGGCTAATGAAGGAAGGCTCCTTTAATGTTTTATCTATTTGAAGGAAAAAATGCATTCGATTTTGTATTCAAGGTTTATAAAAATTTCAATTCTAATCTGAATACTATTCTTATTAAAAGAATAAAAATGCACGTGGAGGATTTACTTATTCAGGAATAAAATAACTTAGTATGAAAAAAATCTATTCTACTAAAAATATATGATGTTTTGGGGAATGAAATCTTAACTCTTGTCAATGAAGAAAAAGTAGTTGGAGATTATGAAATTGAATTTAAGGCAGCAAGTTTGTCAAGTGGAGACTATTTCTACAAAATGCAAGCTGATAATTTCATAAGCACTAAAAAAATGATACTGATGAAGTAAAATTTTATAAGCAATACTTCCCTATTCAATCCCACTTAGCTAAAGTTGAGTGGGATTTTTATTTTGATTTGTTTATTGCTTTTAAGCTTGAATATTTTTTTACTCAAAAAAATTTTAAACTTTTTTTCATATTGGAAATCAGTTAATCTCCTCTGTGAATGAATGGAATATCTGATAGATTGGAGACTATAACATAGGAACCGATGCATTACTCTATTAAAATAAAGTTTTTTTCTTATAACTAATATATTTTGGAAATCTTTCGACTAACTCAAGCTCTTCCAGATAGCGCCAGAGTAAAACATTCGCAATAAAAAGCAATGCCAATGCAAACGAATTGAGGCCTCCAAAATAAATCGGTAATCCGAGCAGCCAGAGTATAAAAGCTAAATACATTGGATGTCTGATTTTTGAATAAATCCCGGTTGAAATAAGATCACCAACATATGTCTCAAGAGATTTAATAGTAAATAGGGCTGTAAGGAAAAGAACCACACCAATAATGAACAAAAGCAGACCGAAATAATTTACTATTGTCGGTAAAGAAATTATAGAAGAATCTGAACTGCAGAGAAGATACCACGAAAACCACAATAAGAGCATATTAATCAGAATTATTACAAAACTGATTTTGTTTGGCACCAATAACTTTTTATGTTTTAAGATCTCATAACCTAGTCGGATTATGTGGGCTACAATGCATAAAAGCACTAGTATATTAAATGATGGAATTAACATATTATTTTGTAAATGGGATTAACATCGGTACTCGCTTCTGATATTGTTTATATGACTCACCAAATTCATTAATGAGTTTCTTCTCTTCAAGCAGCGTACCTATTACCACATAAATGGTCAAAATTGTATTCACTATTATATCAACCACTCTGAAAGTCTGCATCCATAAGTAAATTATCAAAGCTAAGTACATTGGATGTCTGACAACTCCAAGCAAGCCATTTTGCTTAATATCTATCGTCAATTTTTTCTCATTAATCTTTTTGAAATTAAGTATCTGCCTGATACCAAAGAATGACAAAGAATCGTAGCTAAAGAAAAAAGCCCAGAAAAACATTAGCAGCGAACCATATATAAAAACATTTCTAACTATTGACCAAGGGAAGTTGTATGAAATGATAACTATTCTATCGATTTGATCTGTGAAGTTAATTAATGGGATGAGTAAAACTAAAGAAATAAAAATGTAAAAAAGTCGGTAGAATGCATAGTAGTCCTTTAAAAGATTGGATATATACTTTGTGAAGCTGATGCTAATAAGAAGACTATGCGAGAAACAATAACCGATCCATAGCAGAGAAACAATCAAATAATTCATTGCTTGCTCTATAATTTTTATTTAATTCTATGATAGAGGAAAATATTAATTTATTTCCGCATTCGAAAACTAGCTTATTCTTTCAATAAATCAATAATCATTTCCTCCACCTCAATTTCATCACCCTTCATATAACCGAGATGCGAGTAATTTATTTTTCCTTCTTTATTAATAAGTACGCTAAAAGGAACATTAAATGCATAATAAACTCTGGCAACCGAACCATCTGTATCATACAAAACCGGGAACTTGTAATCTTTGGATTTTATATAAGGTTTAACTTTAGCTACAGTTTTTTCATCATCAGTTGCTATAGCTAACATTAAAAATCCCTCATCTTTGTATTCTTCATACAAGTACGAGAATGCTTCTACTTGCATAACCGCAGATTTACAGCAGGAAGACCAGAAGCAAAGTAAAACAGGTCCCGTTCCGATATAATCATTTAGTTTAATGATTTCCCTCTCAATATTTTCCAATTGAAAGTTGGGAGCTGTTCTACCCGAATTAGTTTCGGAATCGCTCTGACCTATAATGATGGTACAAGTACAAAGTACTATGGATAAAATTGTAAGCGTTCTCATATTCACTAAAAAAGTAATCTAACTATTGAACAGTATATATTAAATAAAACCCTCCAAGGATAACAAGCACGCCGCAGATTCTTTTAATCCACAAAATTGTTTTTGAATCCTCTGACCAGTTCAAATATTTCTGAACTTTACCTATTAATGTTCCGGCTCCAACTATAACAGAACAATGCCCGATACCGAACGCAGCAAGAAGAATAATTGAAAAGATATAATCTGTCTTTGCTGTTTGAAAAACTATTCCTAGCACAGGAGCCATATATGCAAATGTGCAAGGTCCTAATGCTAAACCAAAAATTAACCCGAGAAATAACGCAGCAAGTAATCCTTTTTTCTTTGTTTGTTTCAAAGCTGAGTTATTCCAATCAAGTTTTATAATATCAAGAAGATAAAAGCCAACAATAAAAAAGATTACAGCTACAAAATAATTACCAAATGATCCGAGATCACCCAATAATCTTCCGAGTGATGCAGTGATAACCCCAATCAGAGCTATGGTGATTAAAATTCCTAAAGAAAATACTAGTGAAATATTAAATGTTCTTCCAACTGAGATTCTACCTTGCGAACTGATAAAACCGACTATTAATGGAATGCTCGAAAGATGGCAAGGTGAAAGTAGGACACTCAACACACCCCACCCAAGTGAAGCTAGTACTGCTATCCAAGCAGCACCTACTAGTGCTTCATATAAAGCTTTAAAAATTCCTTCAATCATTTTAGTTTTTACTGCCCTTAGGTTTTAGTCCCTTATCTTTTAGCAGTTTGTCTATTTCTGATTCGGGATAAAATCCTTCGTGACGGAAAAATTCTTTTCCTTTTTCATCTAGAAAAACTTGGGTTGGGATCAATTTTATTCCATATTGTTGCGCATATTTTTTCTGATCAGATTTCCAAACATCATAAAAAATAACCTTGATTTGTTCGCCGTATTTCTCCTCAACAGACTTCATTATCGGCTGCATTTGTTTACAGGGGATGCAATTAACGGAACCAAGTTCCACAAATGTCACTTTTGGTTTTGAATCCTTATCCTGTGCTAAAGAACTAAACGAAAGGAATAATGCAAACAATAAAACAACATACTTTCTCATTTTAATTTTCCTTTAACCAATTAATTATCTGATCATCTTTTGGAATGATTCCAAAGCTTTTTACTTTTTCATTAATTATTAAACCGGGAGTCATCATTATTCCATATCTGACCATCTCTTGAATATCTGTTACTTTATCAACTGTGGCATCGATGTTATTTTCTGCGACCAAATGTCTAACCTTTGCTTCAAGCGTTTGACATTTTTTACAACCTGATCCAAGTATTTTTACTGACAGCATATAAACTCCAAGTTAATTTTTAATAATTATTAAATAATCATTAAGAAGAGACAGCATTTTCTCATCGTACTCAATTTTGTGCATCACTCGGTTATTCCCATCAAATACTAGAACTGATGGTGCGAATAGTGTTTCATAGTCTATTTGTAATTCATTATGCCAGTAGGAATCAATAATCCAATAGTCGTAGTTGTTTCCATTCTCAGCGATAAATTTTAGTAATTCTACAGTTTGGTTTCTGCTCATCTTCAGAGTGCAGTAGCAGGACATTGAAGTGCTGAAGAGTAAAATTTTTGTTTTGGGTGATGAAAAGAATTTTTTATTTGAATATTCGTAGAATATATTCTGAAAGTGCAAAAACCAATCATTGAAAAGCACAAAAGCAGAATCAGTGGAAATGTTTTTTAATTCTGATTCAAATTCAGATAAATGATTTGTAAGACTATCAATACTTTGCGGATGAACATAAAGATTGGATTCTGAAGAATTTGTACCAACGTATGTAGTAAGCAGATTTTTCAGCTTAGTTAATTCTAATCCATCTGCAGAATTACCATCTGAAAGTGATATTAAAATTCTTTCAGTTTCTTTTTCTATAGACTCAAAATATTGAGCTTGAGCAATACACGAACTGAAAATCAGTACTATGAATTGAAATGTTATTTTTATTAACATAATCTCCTCGAAGATATTTAATTATTTGAACCTATTTATTGACAAATATCAGGAGCTTTAACAGTTCCTTCCTCCACTTTACCGAAATACTTCTTTTGAAAAAACAACGCAACATTAACTAATGAAATCAAAACCGGTACTTCCACTAAAGGACCAATTACAGCGGCAAATGCTTCTCCGCTGTTAATTCCAAACACTGCAATTGCAACTGCGATGGCTAGCTCAAAATTGTTGCTCGCTGCTGTAAATGACAAAGTTGCTGTTTTGCTGTAATCTGCTCCAACTTTTTTACCCATATAAAACGAAACAAAGAACATTATTACAAAGTAAATAATTAAAGGTATCGCAATTCGTACAACATCAAGAGGAAGCTGAACAATATATTCTCCTTTTAGTGAAAACATCACGAGAATTGTAAACAAAAGTGCAATCAATGTTATTGGACTGATCCTGGGTATGAATTTCTTTTCATACCACTCTTTACTTTTTAATTTCAATAAAGTGAATCGAGTAATCATACCTGCAATAAATGGAATTCCAAGATAGATGAATACGCTTTCGGCAATTTGTCCGATTGTAATATCGACTGCGAAAGTCTGCAAGCCAAGCCACGAAGGAAGTACGGTTAAAAACACATAAGCATAAATCGAAAAGAATAAAACCTGGAAGATTGAATTGAATGCAACGAGTCCAGCTGCATACTCGGTATCCCCTTTTGCAAGTTCGTTCCAGACAATAACCATTGCAATGCAACGAGCGAGTCCGATTAAAATTAAACCAGCCATATATTCAGGATAATCCTGCAGAAAAATTATTGCAAGAAAGAACATAAGTATCGGACCAACAATCCAGTTTTGAACAAGTGAGAGTGAAAGTACTTTCACGTTTCTGAAAACATCCGGAAGTTCTTCATACTTGACTTTTGCAAGAGGCGGATACATCATCAATATTAACCCAATTGCTATTGGAATGTTTGTTGTTCCTACTTGAAATTTATTCCAGAAAGTAACAGCCTGCGGGAACAAATAACCGGATAAAACACCAATAAGCATTGCAGAAAAAATCCACAGTGTTAAATAGCGATCTAAGAATGATAATTTTTTTGTTAGTGTGCTCATTATTTTTTCTCAAATCTTATGCAAAAATGAAATTGAATAAATATCCTACGATGATTATCCCTACTCCAACAATCCCGATAAAGATACCAATCAACTGTATTTTCAAAACTTTTTTAAGAATTATTGTTTCAGGTAAAGATAATCCAATCACGCTCATCATAAATGCAAGTACAGTTCCAAGCGATGCACCTTTTTCCAGTAATGCCTGAACTATTGGAATAATTCCAGCAGCATTTGAATACATCGGAATACCAATCAAAACAGAAAGTGGAACAGCCCACCAAGCGGATTTACCCATTAGTGCTGCCATAAAATTTTCCGGAACATAGCCGTGAATACCCGCACCAACAGCGATTCCTATGACAATATAAATCCAAACTTTTGCCACAATTTCTTTGACAGCCGAAATGCCCGCATCTATTCTTTCTGGAAAGGTAATTTTTTCTTCAATAATATTTTGCGTTTTTGATTTTGTTTGATAAACCCACTCTTCAACATAATTTTCTAATTTTAGTCTGCCGATTACATAACCAGAAATTATAGCTATTAACAGACCTGTTGAAGCATATAATAAAGCTGTCTTCCAACCAAATAATCCGAAGAGTAAGACAAGTGCTACTTCATTTATCATTGGTGCAGCAATTAAAAATGAAAATGTGACACCAAGTGGGACACCGCTCTGCACAAAACCTAGAAATAATGGTATCGCAGAACAGGAACAGAATGGGGTTACAACGCCAAGTAAACTAGCCATCACATTTCCAGTAAAAAGTTTTTTCCCTCCAAGCATTTTTCTTGTTCTTTCAGGCGAGAAATAACTTCTAATTATTCCTACAACAAAAACGATCAATGTCAGAAGTAAAAGAACTTTGGGAACTTCATAAATGAAAAACCATATTGCATTTGACAGATGTCCACCCTTTTCTAATCCTAGAATTGAATAAGTAAGATAATCTGAAATTGAATTAAGCTTTAAATATAGTAGTAACCACAGCGGTAAAAATACTAGTGGTAGAAAATATTTATTTTTCATTACTAATGAATAAGAATTGAAAATTATTTTTTAATCAAATGTCTAATGAATATTATCTTGTATCCAGTGAACTAAAGTTGACTTCGTCGGAAGCTTTCCGCTGGAAATCATTTTGCCATTTATCTCAAGTCCAGGAGTAGATAGAATTCCGGTTTTCATTATTTCCTTCAAATCAGTCACCTTCTCAACTGAAGCATCGATTTGTAATTCCTGAAGTGCATTGTAACACATTTGTTCAAGCTTTTTACAATTGGCACAACCGCTGCCATAAACCTTTATTACATTCATTTGTCTTCTATTAAAATTTTACTGTAAAAATTAAAAAACTCTTTTTTTATCTCATCTCTTACTCTGCGGTAAACAGGCATAATTTGTTCTTCAGTTCCTACTGCATCTGCCGGATCATCAAACCCTATATGCAGACGATGTTTTACGTTTCCCATAAAAACAGGACAAGTTTCTTTAGCATTATCACAGACTGTAATTACATAATCGAAAGATTGTGTTAAATATTTATCAACATCTTCTGCAATACCATTACTTATATCAATACCAACTTCCTTCATCGCTTTTACGGCAAATGGATTCACTTTTTCTGCTGGTTTAGTTCCTGCTGAATAAACTTCAAGATTTTTATCAAACGATTTCAGAAATCCTTCTGCCATCTGGCTTCGGCAAGAATTTCCGGTGCAAAGTATTAAAATTTTTTTATTCATTTATCTTTACTTATTTCGTTATGTGTCGAATTGTTTAATAATCATTTTATCTTGAGCATACTTCATTGCGATCAACTTTCTGCACTTTTTGTTTATCGGAAGTAATCAATTGATCATCCGATATCCAGAAATCAAGTGTTGACATAACTGATGAAATTCTTGGATCTGAAGGACGCGGGTTGATATGGTAATTAACCCACTTACCATCTTTATCCTCTATAATAAAACCAGTTGCTTTAAGAATGCTTAAGTGCTTGGATACCGTTGAAGTAGCAAGTTTTAGTACGTCTGTTATTTCACAAACGCATAGCGGTTTTACCTGAAGCATTTTAAGGATTCGTAGCCGGTTAGGATCAGATAGGGATTTGAAAAGTCTTGTTTTTTCTTCTATCATAAAAAATCATTTCGTTAACTGACGAAATATAAATTCAAAAAAATCAGGATACAAATTTCTCTGTATCCCGATTAAATCTACTTAGTTTTTATAACCGACGACAGTTATGCTGAAAATCCCAACATTACTCATTTTGATCTTTCCAGTCTCTGATTTGTCGAGATAATTCTCAAGAACATCATCTGGTAGTTCAATCACTTTCGTCTTTTTGATTTCAACATTAACAAATCCTGCTTGCTTAATAATGCCAAGATATTCGTCCTGTTGTAATGCACCAGCCACACAGCCCGCATACATCTCTGCTGACTTTTTCAGTCCTGCAGGCAACACACCATTAATGACAATGTCTGAGACACAGAAATGAGCACCGGTTTTAAGAATTCTGTAAATCTCGGAAAAAGCTTTCTGTTTATCAGGTACGAGATTCAATACGCAGTTGCTCACAACAACGTCAGCAAGATTATTTTCAAAGGGTATCCGTTCAATATCACCCAGATGAAATTCAACATTTTCATAACCAAGTTTTGATTTATTGGTATTTGCTTTATCAATCATCTCCTTTGTCATATCGAGTCCAATAATTTTACCTTCGTCACCAACAATGGCTCTTGCAACGAACAAATCATTACCTGCACCCGAGCCGAGATCTACTACAGTATCACCTTTTTTTATTCCAGCAAACTCCGTTGGTAAGCCACAGCCCAAGCCAAGATCAGCTTCAGGGACATAGCCTTCAAGATGATCGTATTCATGCTGCATTACAGTGTAACCTACTATTTTGCTATCAGAGCCACCACAACAAGTTGGACCGCAGCAACTGGAGCTCTTAGATGCTTTAGCAATTTCTCCATACTTTTCTTTTACTACTTGCTTTAATTCATTTGCTGTTTCCATTTTACTTTTCCTTTCTGTAATATTTTTATTATTTCTTTTGTCAACAACAACCTATTTTCGAAAACAATCTATCAAGAGAAGCCTTAGCTTTAGTGAGAGCTTTATTGTTTACACAATAGCATACTTTAGGTCCATCAATTTCGCCATCAATTAAACCAACCCTTTTCAGCTCTTTTAAATGTTGAGACACTGTTGCTTGTGCAAGCGGCAGTTGATCTACTAAGCTTCCAACCATACAGGTACTCATATCATTTAGAATCTTTAGGATCCTTATCCTCGCCGGATGTGAAAGGGCCTTTGCAACATCAGCAAGCCAGACGTCTTCCTGTGTAAATTCATTCTTTTTAGATACAGCCATTAATAATTCCTTAATAGTTTATCGTAAAAATACGATTTAACTTTTTAAAGTCAAGTGAATAAAGCATTCTTGAAAGAGGATAGAAACTCTACAATCCCAAATTATTCAAGTAATGTTTGTGATTTTATTCATACAAGGATAGTGAATCTCAAGAAATAGGTATTCTGATCTGGGCAACCAAAACAAAATGAGATTTATATAGAAGTTAAAGTGATTATTTGTTATACAATTAAGAAGATGTTATTAATGAAGCGTGAAATTAATTAAAAGAATTAATCTAAAGCTCTTGCTTTTTAGGCAAGGGCTTTTTTATTTTTCAATTTGTTTAGATCTCTTTGCATTACTTTCAATGATGAAATTACGACGATTTTATTTGATGTTGCGCTTTTTTCTGACCTTTTTCACTAACTACTTTAGAATAAAAATACTTAACTCACCGGATAAGCCAGATATGACTCTAGTAGTAGTAAAAGTAAAATAATATGAACATTATAACATTATTTTAAAAACTGAATTCAGTTCTTTCTGTCTCACCAAATCTTTTCTAACCAATCAGCAACTTTATTTTTCTTGTCTTCTTTTAATATTTTGAGTTAATATCATTTTTACTAAACTTTCTCAAGAGAATTTCATATTATTAAATAGTTCTAAAATAATTTTAATCAACCATTTTACGGGAGTTGCAATGATTAACAAATTATACATTATAGTTCTTACCCTAACGTTGTCTGTTGTATTGGGTAACAAATTATTTTCGCAATCGGGTTCCCAGACTTTTACTTCATCAGGTACTTTTACTGTTCCAGCGAATGTTACATCCATTACTATTGAACTTGTTGGTGCAGGTGGCAGCGGTGGTGGCAATGGCGGCGGCGGCGGTGGTGGTGGTGGTTATGCAATGGGTGTTTATACAGTTGTTCCTTTATCAGATTATACTGTAACAGTTGGTATTGCTGGAGGCGGTGTAACAGGCGGTACAACAAGTGTCGGTAATTTAATTTCAGCAACAGGGGGAGAAAATGGGACTTGGGTTCCAAATCCTAATTTAGGAGGTGGCGGTGTTGGAGGACAAGGATCAAACGGAACAATTTTAAATAGAACAGGCGGAACAGGAGGTGGTGGATACTGGACGTATTTTGGCGGCGGCGGCGGCGGTGCAGCCGGTTCAGTGAGCGATGGTTTTAATGGAGGTAATACAATTACGTGGACTGGAAATTGTCAAACTCCCGGAGGTGATGGTGGGTTGAGTGGTGGAACACCCGGAGGTGCGGGAGGAAAAGGTGCAGGATTTACTGATTTGAATTGTAATATAACTAATCCTGCTGGCAATGGCGAAAATTATGGTGGCGGAGGTGGTGGTGGAAATGGAAACGGTGGAATACCTGGAACCGGAATCGGTGGGTATGTTTTTATATCTTGGGGTACTGTACCTGTAGAACTTGCTTCGTTCATAGCGGAAACCATTAATGATGTGGTTGTTCTGAAATGGCAGACAGCAACTGAAACAAACAATCAGGGTTTTGAGATTGAACGGAGCTTGGACAATATTAATTTTAATGATGTTTGTTTTGTCCCTGGGTACGGTACGACAACAGAAACCAAATTTTACAATTATACTGATTCAGAAGTTCCTTCAGGAAACTACACTTATAGATTAAAGCAAATTGATTACGATGGTAGCATAGAATATTCACAGGAAGTTGAAGTAGAAGTAACCGCACCATTGGTATTCTCACTTGAACAAAATTTTCCCAATCCATTTAATCCTTCCACGGTGATTAGTTATAAGATACCAGTTGGTGGTAATGTCACTCTCAAATTCTTTGACTTGCTCGGGTGTGAAGTCGCAACACTAGTCAATGAAGATAAATCAGCAGGTAAATATCAAGTTGAATTCAATGCTGAGAATTTACATAGCGGAGTTTATTTTTATCGGCTTCAAGCAGGTTCTTTTATAGAAACAAAAAAAATGATCCTGATTAAGTAAAATTTTTAGAACTTCTTCTCCCCTATTCAATCCCACTTAGCTATGGTTGAGTGGGATTTTTTATTTTGATTATTTAGTTGCCTCTACCCATAAAACATTTTTGCATTCAAAAATTATGTTGTGCTTATGAAAGGTATAAAATTTTAAAAAAGATGGAGAGTTTTTGGAGACCACTCTAAAAATGTTTCGTTTTCAAGCAAATTTCAAAGCATTTTAGGTATGGCGGACTGTCCCTGACTCGGCCCCACCCCTCCACACTGACATAGAATAATAATGTGGAGCGGAGGGGGGAAAACAACTACATTTCAAATGGTGACGTGCATTGCGAGATTCTACACAGATTTAAAATGAAGAGACACTGTAATATTTTTCT
>Ga0208980_10001985_pt1 | contig 12425 bp, 20 predicted proteins | sample WetSurMetagenome_3_FD_187993 | JGI IMG/M metagenome (GOLD analysis project Ga0208980, IMG submission 187993) | Wetland microbial communities from Twitchell Island in the Sacramento Delta, sample from surface sediment Aug2011 Site A1 Bulk (version 2) | ecosystem: Environmental > Aquatic > Marine...
AACAATTTGGACAAGGACATAATCATGATCCAAAATTTTATTATGTGTTTACTCGTCTTTGCCCAAAACATTTACAGTATCATGAGCTAAAATATAAGAAACGTTCTGGTTTATACGGAGTTAAAAAATATGACATATGAAAAAGTTTTTAAAACAATTTTTTTGCATACACCTTTATAGGAGAGAAAAAGAAGAATTTCTCGAAGTATCTAGAGAAGGAGAATTTGAATTCGGATATGATACATACCATAATTACGCAATATATAAAAAATGTGTTAAATGTGAAAAACAAAAAATAGTAAGAGAAAAACGTCTTGTTATGTAACTTATAATGATGCAAAACACTCTCATATCTGAACTTCGTTCTCAGGACTGGATTAAAGAACTGATGAAACACGCTAATGTTTATATAGTTGGCGGCTGTGTTCGTGATGCTTTTCGCTTGCAGCCTATCAAAGACATAGATATAATAGTAGAAGGTTTACCTATTGATGATGTTAAAGAATTGTTAAAGACCTTTGGCAGAAGTATTCTTGCAGGCCAATCATTTTCAGTTATCAAGTTTAAACCGAGATTTCATGAGGGTGAAGACTTTGACATAGCTGTCCCGCGCGTAGATAGAAAAATAGGTACGGGTCATAAAGGATTTGAAGTTTCTACGAAGGGTGTCACTGTGCTTGAAGATCTTAAGCGTAGAGACTTTACTATAAACTCTATGGCTATTAATATAAAGACGGGTGAATTACTTGATCCTTTTAACGGAAAGGCTGATTTATCTAATAAAATATTAAGAGCTACAGATGAACATGCTTTCGTTGAAGATCCCCTTAGAATTGTAAGAGCTATACAGTTTGCTGCTCGTTTTAGATTTAGTATAGAAGACAACACTCTTAGTATGATGAAAAGAAACGCTCATCTTATTAAAGAGATAAGTGGTGAACGCATACTTGAAGAATTTGAAAAGATACTACATAAGAATGGAAGCTCAAAAATTGCTCTTGATTTAATCGAACAAAGTGATCTTGATAAAGCTTTGTTTGACAAGAAGTTTAATAAAAATGGATTTGAACACTTTGATGATTTGGATCCCGTTTCATTCTACTATGTGCTTGCAAGTCTTGGAAATGTAAGCCCGGGCCAATTTTATGAAAAAAGATTGAAGGGTGAATATCACATGGCTAAAGCATTGAGAACTCTTGAAAGATACTTTGATAAGTTTGATGAATCAAAGCCTGATGAAGAAAACAAATGGAATGTGTTTGTCATGTTAAGAACATCACCAATGCTAGCAAATTGTGAAGTATTGCCTGAAGTAGTATATAAGATTATAGATGAAATGAAAGTAGGGAAAATACCAATGAAAATGGGTGATATTCCAGTTAGTGGGCATGACATAATGCAAGAATTCCCTATAAGTGGAAGTGAAATAGGTGACATCATAAACTTCATGTATAAAGAAGCATTGATGAATAAATTTGATTGGAAAGACAAACTAAAGACAATGGATTATCTTAAGAAACAATAATATGATAACAAAGATGTTGATTGGTTTAGGTATTTTTGCAGGCTTGATTATAGGTATAGTGTGCATAGTGCAATTATTAGGATTTATTTATATTGTATTAAACAACCTATTTTCTTCAAGTTTACACATTAGTAACGAATTTGAAAATCGTGTAGAATATGGTGTAGGCAGTATAGTTGCACTATTTGGAATGGTTATTATATTATTTATATGTTATATGATAGGAACAGTAATAATTTCATAATATGAATAAAAAAATTAAAATAAACGATAAAGTCGTACATTCTGATATTTATCATGGCAATGAAATTTTTCGAGTAGTGGGAATAAGAACAGAACCTGATGAAGTTGAACTTGAAGGTGATTGGTCAGGTGGAACACATAATGTATGCCAACGCGGATGGGTGAAAAAAGAAGGAATTAAAATAGTTGAAAAACATGAAAAAAATTATTAAAATTTTAAAATTTTTCTGGTTTCCAATTTTATATCTAATATGGTTTATTGTGTACGGGATATTAGCAAGTAATGGAATAATAAAATAAAAACATCTATTATTTCATGAATATATAAAATATAGTAGTTAGATTAATGCGGATACATTAATCAACATTTGGATAGATTAAAATGCTGTCCTACTATAATCTATATATTTTAAAATAAAGGGCAGAATTCATGATAAGTATAACTAGTTCATATAAGTATTATTTTATTTATATGATTAAAAATTTAATAAATACAAAATGTTATGTAGGTTTTCATGCAACTAATAAAGAATTTGGTGAAGATACATATTATGGTAGTAGTAAAACATTAAATGCTGCAATTAAAAAATATGGAAAAAGCTGTTTTGTACTAGGAATAATAGAATATATTAATGTTAAAAATTGGAGCGAAAAAGAACAATATTGGATAAAGAAAATGAGTTCTCATATAAGTGTAGGAGGCTATAATTTAAATTGCGGAGGCAAGGGATGTATAGGCTATAAGTGGTCTAAACAACAAAAGGAAAGTCTTGATCGTTTTGGAGAAAAAAATTCAATGTATGGAAAAACTCATACCAACGAAACTATTAAAAATATTTCTAAAACACGAAAGAAAAATAAAAAAACATCCGGAGAAAAAAATGGAATGTTTGGTACTAGCGCTTATGATAAATGGGTTGAAAAATTTGGAAAGGAAATTGCGAACAAAAAATCTATAGAGTGGAAAAACAAAATTAGCGAAAATTCTACACATACTTCTTATGAACGTACCGATAAAATAATTAATAAATTAAAAGAATCACATAAAAATATACCAAAAATACAATGTGAATGGTGTGGAAAATTTTCACAACCGAGCCCGCATAAACAATTTCATGGTGATAACTGCAAATTTAATCCACACTATAAAAGAGAAGAGAAATTGATCATATGTCCTTATTGTAATTTTAAAAGTACAAGCATTTTAAATATGAACAAATGGCACTTTGATAATTGTAAATATAAAAAGATATGACAGAAAATATGAATTTAGTTAATGAAATTGCCGACATAAGAAAATTAGCAACAATAGTTAGAATAGAAGAAATTAAACCTATTTTGGGCGCCGATAATATAGAGCATGCGCGCGTACGTGGATGGTGGGTAGTAGTAAAGAAAAATGATTTTAAAGTAGGTGATTTATGTGTATATATTGAGACAGATGCCATTCTTCCGGACGGTTTATCTGAAGAAAAGAAAGAAGAATGGAGAGCTCTTAATAAACAAATGTCTAAAGTTTCTGAAAACGAAAGACTTGTGTTAAAAACTAAAATGGATGAAATTTCCAAACTTAACACTCGTCCTGAATTTGAGTTTCTTCGCTCTGTTAAATTCCATATAAAGACTCGTAGAATTTTAGGTGAAATTTCTCAAGGAATTTGTTTTCCTATATCACTTATAGCTGATGATATTAAATGGCCCGAGGGCACACTTTTAATGAATGGTGAAGAAATATATGTAAATGAAGGTCTTGATATTACAGAGTATCTTGGAGTCACTCAGTACATTCCACCCTATCCAGCTATTATGGGAGGAGATGCAAAAGGGCAGCTTGAATCTGTAGGTTTTCTTGTTTCAGATGAAGAACGTCTTGAAAACCTTAATGCTAAATATGAAGAGATGCGTAAGTTTCATTACTTCAAGACTGAAAAGCTTGATAGAACTTCTTTTGCAGTTTACTTGAAGAACGGAGAGTTTGGAGTTTGCGGTCGTACAATAAACTTTAAAACACCCGATGATGATATTCCTTATGACAGTATGAATGTTTACTGGAAAATGGCTAAGAAACTGGATCTTGAAGAAAAGATGAGAAAAATGGTTGCAGAAAGAGATCCGGGATTAGACTCTAATATTGTATTTCAAGGAGAACTTATAGGTGAAGGTATTCAAAAGAATCTTTACAAACTCAAGGGGCAGAAAGTTTGCTTCTATAATGCATTTTGTATTGACACTCAAGAGTATCTTCCTTATGAATGTTTCTTGAGCATAATGAAAGAACTTGGATTAGACACTGTTCCTATATTAAACGAAGATTATGAACTTCCAGAGAGAGCTCTTGACTTACTTGAAGAAGCAGATAAGACTTATTCTGTTTTGAATCCTAAACAATTGATTGAAGGATTTGTATATGTAGCAAAAGGAGAAATTCCAGTTGGAACAAGAATAACTCGTTCAAACTTCAAACGACTTAGTTTTAAAGCTAAAAGCAGAACATTCGATCTTAACAAATAAATTTTAAAACCATGTTTAATTTACGAATTTCAGAACGTTTAGTAATTTTACTTATTTCTTGTATCTCAGGACTTGGAGGATCATATTTAATATCGCTTCTTCCAGGTATTACAAATTACTGGCTTGTATTTTTAGGCTGGTGCTTAGGCGGTCTAATATATCATATTATTGATGGACTAATCGCTTATATGAGATTTAAAACTTTAAAATGGTAATAATATTATGAAAAAGAAAGAAGAAAAAATTGATCCTAATTGGACAGTTATAAAACTTACAGAGCCCATTGAATCTGAGTTTAAAACTCATGAATCCTATTATAGAATATTTGATAGACATGGGCTTATGATGGGAAGAATGATCTCTGGATCAAAGAGTACATATCGTCAAATGCATCCTGATAATGAAGTGTACTTTAATGCAAATGTTGTTATTGCATCTGAAGGAAAGGTGTGGTATGGAGATCTTGATCTTACTTTAGATACACCTAAATTACAAGAAGTTGCAGATGTTCTTAAAGAACCTCTTTATGTTCTTTATGAAATGGATGCAAGATTTGAAAATGAAAATAAAGAAGTAGATTTTTATAAATCTAAAGCAAAAGCAGTAATAACTCCAAAATAATTTTAAGTAACGTAATAAATATAAAAAATACTGTTACCTGTGCCTACAAGATTGATATATGATCCTAAGACAAAGAAAAAGCTTAAACCTAAGATTAGATTCAAAGGTTGGCATCTTCTTGTCTTATGTCGTCATTGTGGTAAAGTCATAGAAAAGAAGCTTACATTATCAGGATTAATAACTCGTGCAGAGTTGCTATTTTGTCCAGAATGCGCATTTGAAATGATAGTAAAAATGTTCAAGCGCGGTGTTCAGCAAGTAAAAGAAGTCATATTGGAAGAAGAATTAGCCGAAAAAAATTAAATTTTTGTTAAAAAACGTTTTTATTTGTCAAATAAATTGTGTATATTTGCTCTATAATTACAATTATAAACACATATGAAAGCACTATTTGAAAAACACATTAAACATCCGGACCTTACACGGACAGCATCTGCCTCTAGAAGTGTAGGTGCAAAATTACAAGGATTGATCCAGGACTGCGCTCCTTATGATCTTAATAGGTTGAAAAAAGAATTCATGAAGATCATAGATAGTCCTGATACTGTGATAAGCAAAGCTAAAGCACAGCAGTACCGAGATAATATTAATAAGATATACACAGTAGAAAGACTGCGTGTTTATATCACAAACATATATTGTGATGCATCAAATAACTCACTTAAATTAAGATAATCATGGATAAATTTTCTGATAGAAGATCATACGGCGATGAAGCTGAGGATGAATTATATAAATATTGTGATCAACATAGTATAAAATACATCATAATAGTTTCCAGAGAAGAATGGGCTGATGTTGAAAAATATACTGCTGAATGGGTAGCTCTAGTTAAAAAAGATCTTGAAGAAGGTGATGTAATATTCCCCATCATACATGAAAATGTTGATGTTAAACACAATTCAATAACGCTTCATTCACTAGATAATTTTAAACATACTTATTATATAGTTTACAATAATTTTTTGAATAAAGTAATAGTATTAAAAAAGGATGATGTTAATACTTTAGATAGAAATTTAGCAGAAGAATTACGTTCAGAAGATAAGGGATTTAAATTTAGAATACTAGAAACACTTCCACATTTAACTTTAGAAGAATTTTTTAAAGTTGAAAAAATTGCATTTAAAGTTCCTACTTATTATCCAAAAAATTCTCTTTCAACTGAAAAAGCTGAAGATAATATAGTGTTACATTTTTCTGATGACAGTACAACTAAAGTTACTTGGAAAATTCAAACAAGTATTGAAGCTTACATAAGAGGTGTAAATAGAAAAAGTACAGGAAAATATGTTATTGGATATACTAAAAATGGTGTGTATTTTGATGCATAAATAAATGAAATACTTATTACTTATAATTCTATTACTTTCATCGTGTTCTCCATTAAAGTATTCTGCTAAACACTATGAGAAAGATCGTATGGCTAAAGGATGCCCAACTTATGGATTCCGTAGAGTAGATAACAAATACAATTATTTTGATGCTCCTCGAGTATATCAACAAACAGATTCATATAAATATGGGCCTTGGAAAGGAAAATATAGATGATAAAAATTAAAATTTATAAATTATAAAAGCTTACAAAATTTTACACAAACCTACTAGATTATTTTATAATCCATTTGATTACAATAAAGGTTCAAATCTTTCAAAAAAAGGAAAACTATATGAATCTTATCCAAATATCGCAAAATTAGGTAACGGTATACGTGTATGTATTAAAACATCTTGGTATGATTGGCGTAATACATTATCTGAAGAAAATAAATCTATATGTAAATATTTACATATTAACTGTGATACATTCGGCACATATGTAAATATAGATACTCGTTTTAATATTCCGCAAACAGAATGGCAAATAATTGAAGTTTAAATTTTATTATAAACTATTCGTTGATCATTCTATTTGAACGCTTAATTATTTTATATAGGAATATATAAAATAAAAGCATATGATACTCCCAGGAAATTTACAACACACACTCCCAAAAGTAATCTATGATGAAATTGAGGGAACAATTGACATTACAGGAAGATGCGTATCTCCAGAAGTAGACTCTTACTTTGCAGAATTCTTACCTTATCTTAGAGATTGTCTTAAGAGAAATCCTATGAACATGATTGTTAATGTAGACTTAGAGTTCTTTAGCACAAGAGCCTCTAAGGTTATCATGGAGATGTTTTACATACTAAAGGAAGAGATCCAAGACAAGAAGAAATTCCACGTTGCTGTGAACTGGTTTTTTGAGGAAGGTGATTACGATATGCAAGAATCTGGTGAAGACTATGAAGGCTTAAGCCATTTAGATTTCAAAATTATAGAGAAGGCAGAATAATAATGCGTGCTCGTTTCATATATGAAAAGTTTGAACAAGATTCTGATCCTATCAAAGATATGGGTATAGGAATAGTTGGGCTTTGGGATTACACTCTTGAAGATGCAGCACAAGAAATATGGGAAATAACAAAGCCTAGTGTATATGCTCAAATAAATGACGCGCGTAGAGGTGGTAGAACTTATACAATAATTCCATCAAATATTACTAAACGCGGTTGTGATAAATTAGCATTTGAACCCAATGATTTTACTTTTAAACAATTAACTAAAGCTGTTAAAAAACGTATAGACGATGCAATAAAAAATAAAATTATTAATTTAGACTATAACATTAGATATAATACGATTAAAGAAAATGTTAATGAAAAGTTTGAACAGGAATCTGATCCTATAAAGGATATGGGTATAGGATTTCCTAAGTTTTTAAAAAGTGAAGCTGATAGATTATTACATACTAAATATAATGAGTTAAAAAAAGAATTCAACATAGATAATTATGATATTGATAACGAAGATTATAAACTATTCATTTGTGTAGCTGCCGTATCTATGTTAGGATCAATAGCAAATAAAGAAACTGTCCCAAATGCTTTTTTTGATGCATATAGATATTGGAAACATAATTTTTCAGATAAAGAATACCCAAGCTCATATTTTTCAAAAGTTAAGCTCGTAAAAATATTGAAAGACAAATACGGCATTGAATGGGATGCACAAAAAGTTTACGAAAAGTTTGAAGCAGAATCAGATCCTATTTCTGATATGGGTATCGGTTTAATTCATGTAATAAAACTCGGATTAAAAAAATTAAATCAAGAAAGCGGTGTTCAACATATAGCTATGTGGAGAGGCGATACAGAAAATCTTCATATAAGTTATTATTCATACTATTTTATGGAAAGTTTATTAAAATGTTTAGATGAGAAATATTTTGATAAAATAACATATAAAAGAATAGGTGGTAGAGGATCTAAATCAGAAATTACATATTTTAAGGGACATTCTTATTCTATGTCAACAAGAAAAGATTATGTATTACATATAAAGTCTAAATATCAAGATCATTTTAGAAAAGCCTTTGAAGGCCACACGTTTATTAATGAAAAATTTACTGAAGATACAGATCCAGTAAAAAATTTGGGCATTGGCTTAGTAGAAAAGATACGTAGAGGTTTAACTCAAATCATAAAAGATCCTCAAATGATCGCATTTTTAGGTTTATCACTAATAAAACAATTTGGATATTCTAACGGCAAATTGATAGTATATACAACATTTGGTATGGCGGCTAATGCTCCATATATCAAAGAATCTTTCCAAAAACATGAAATGGCAGATTATGTTATTTTTAATTCTAAAGATAATAATAAAGATAGTAACTATTGGTTTATGTTAAAAATTAAACGTAAATATCAACGTGCCTTTGAAGAAGCGATATCAAGGATGAGTGTAAATGAAAAGTTTGAAGAAGATTCTGATCCTATTAAAGATATGGGTATAGGTTTGAACAATAAACGATTATCTATTATAGGAAATAAATTGTTTGATAATAAATGGCAAGAATATGATATTGTAGCAGAACATTTAGAAGAATACTTAAATACTTCAGATGAAAACATATATTTACTTGCTAAAACAACAAAAAAATATAAAAATGAGACAAATAAACTCATTAACTATGTTAATAAACTTAATAAAAATGCAAAATTAGGCGAAGAAATTTATTCACGTGAGGAATTACACCATGTAGTAACAAGCATTTGGTATATTATTACTCAGATAAAAACTGATTTGGGAATAGTAGTTGAAGCACATGATGCACGTCATTTCAGAGAAGAAATAACATACTGGGTAGATAAAAATACATTTATAAAATATCTAGATAAATTCCCAAATATGATGAATGTAAATGAAAAGTTTGAACAAGACACAGACCCCATAGAAGATTTAGGCATAGGTGTAAGAACTTTTGACAATCTAAAACCTGGAGATATTATACAATGTATTAAACGCGCTAAAAAATTTACATTCGATGATGGATCAATGTTACCTAAAGACGGTTTATATGTGGTAATGAATAAAAAAATATTATTCACAAGCGATACTGAACCTAAAAAAGAAGAACTATACATAACTATGACGCCTGCAGGCTTTAGACAGAGTCTTAGCTCAGGTTTATACTATGATATTATCAACATTAGAGATACTATCATTGCTTGTCAAACAATGCCTGATTGTTCAGTAGAACGATTAAAGATATTAAATTTCAGCAAATGCAATAATATAGCTCCAATAAGCCTGTGGAAAAAACATTTTAAAGTTTTACAAAAAGGAGATCTTGTGCCCCCAAAAAATATTTAATTTTTTTATCAAAATATTTTTATTTGTCAAGTATATTAGTTATATTTGCTATATAATTAAAAATTATGACACTTTTATTGAAACCTGAAGACTTTTTTCCTTATTTCCTTAAAGAAATCTCCTTTGAGGATAACAGGAGCAAAACTATGCCTTTTAAAGGCAAAGGGACTCTTATAGGTATAAGAGAAACTTCCGTTGAAATACGAGTAGGAAATGTTATGACCAACTGGTATGATATTAACTCTCCTTATATTATTTTTAATTTTTTTGAAAAATAAATGCCAAAACGTTTTTTAATCACACGAATTTTAGTTATATTTACAGTAGAAGTTAAATTAATAATTAATACTTACGATTATGACAACTAACATTAACAATCCTTTAACAAGCATCGGTTACAAAGTCGCAACTCTTGAAGACATCCGTGCTTGTGCTCCGGCAGCATTCTCCGGACATGAGAGTCCTAAACTCTCCGATCGTTATTCTTTTGTTCCTACTAATGAGCTCCTTGATGCTTTTGCCAAGATTAACTGGCTTCCTGCTTATGCTAAACAGAATGGTAGAAGCGATTTTGCCCGTCATATGATCCGCCTTAATAACCCTGACCTTGGTTTCATGGACCTCAAACATGATAAGGTTAAACCTCAGATTGTCGTTGATAACTCCCACAATGGTGGCTCTCCCGCTATGGCTCATATGGGTCTTTTTCGACTCGTATGCACTAACGGCCTCGTTATTGCAATGCCCGGTATGTTCTCTTCAGTTAAACTCCGTCACGTAGGTATCAATTTTGAAGAACTCAAACAGCTTATGAACCTTATTGCTGAACAATACACCGTTGTTGGTAAGCATATAGGTGACATGCAGCAGGTAGTTCTTGATCAGGTTCAGAGAGAAGAATTCGTTATAAAGGCAGTTGCCAGCCGTGAACCTCATGTTTTCATACAGCCCGACGGAACAATAGACGTCAAGAAGGTAACTACCAGAGTTAAACTGGCTCAGATACTTGAACCTCTTCGTGGAGAAGATAGAGCAGAAGACCTTTGGACACTTTTCAATGTTGTTCAGGAAAGATTGGTTAAGGGTGAATTTGAAAGACAGACAATGACCGGCAGACGCACAAAACCTCGTGGAATAACCAATGCAGCTCGTCACATAGAGTTCAACAAGACTCTTTGGACAATAGCTGAAGAATACATGGCAGTAGAAGCTTAAATAACCGGGGTCTTCGGACCCCTTTTTTAACTTTAATACATAAAAATAAATATTATGAAAAATAAAATTAACAAATTTGTGCCCCTTATATTGGGGATAATGTTAGGAATGGCACTTATGAGTGTATTATCATTTATGTCACCGGAACCAACATCACCATCTGAACCAATTCTTCCATCGTCTGGGCAATTTTACAAAACTGGATCAATAGAAGGACGATGGAGTATTTATGAAAGTAATGATTATATTATTGTGGGCAATAGTTCATGTGTTTCAATTTCACATAAATAATATATAAAAATGATAAAATATTTATATTTTTTAATGGCAGCTACTATGGCTGTAATTTCTGGTGTAATGATGTATAATCATTGGATATTCTTTGGTATATTTATGTTAATAGTATCTCTTGCAGGCGCATTAAATTTCATAGATATTATTGATAATAATAAAGAAACGGAGCGTGAAAGAAGAATTGAATATGCAAGAAAAGAAATTCTTAACAAAAATTTAACAAAAGAACAAAAACAAAAGGAATTGGCACAATTAGAAAAAGAACTTATAAAACTTAAAAAATAAAATTATGAAAGAAGCTATAATTATTTGTCTCGTTTGTTTTGGAATATTAACTATTAAATATTTTGTTGATTGGATGAATGAAAAAGCTGAAGCTAATCATTGGTTAGGTTGGTTTTGTGCTCTTTCATGGTGTATTATCGCAGCAATTATGGGCCAGGTATTTTAGTCTTAAAACTTTTTCGATATTTAAAAATATAATATATAAACAGTTAAGGTATATCATTCAGATTTTTTTATTCCAACATTTAATTTAGTTGTAGAAATTAAAAACCTATATTTATATAACACATATAAAGAAGAAATAGATTTAAAGGAATTTTACACAAAAAAACAAGGATATAATTATATTCTTATTTTAGAAAAAAATTACATCGAATTTGAAAAATTAATTTATGGGAATACAAATAAATTCTAAACATGATAAAGAGATAATTGCTTTATCAACATTTGAGGCGGTAAGATTAAGGAGTTCAATGTACATCGGTCAAGTGTCTCCGGTTGAAGAAAAGCTTCCGATTATTGTAGACGGCAAGTTACTTTCTATTGATAAAACATGGTCTGCAGGATTTATGCATCTTATTGTAGAGATACTTGAGAATGCATTAGATGAGGCTAAAAGGTGTAAGGGAAAAATGAAGAATATTACAGTTAAAGTTAATTTAGATAATAATGAAGTAACTGTAATAGATGAAGGGTTAGGATTTCATAATGCTGCAAAGAAACATCCTAAGACTAAGAAGAATGTTGTACGTACAGCCTTGGAAGAATTACATTCAGGTTCAAACTTTACAGATACATCAACTAATCTTCTTGGCACGCATGGTGTAGGTTCAGCTGTAGTAAATATATTATCAGAAAACTTTACAGTTGAAACAGTCAACAAAACACACTATGTAAGGTTCCATTGGGATAATTTTAAAGTAACTGATGAAGAAATAAGAAGAAAAAATCCAAGTGATAAGCAAGGAACTAAGATAACTTTTATTCCATCTAAAGAGATATTTCCTAATTTCAAATGGGATATTG
>Ga0208980_10001986_pt1 | contig 12424 bp, 16 predicted proteins | sample WetSurMetagenome_3_FD_187993 | JGI IMG/M metagenome (GOLD analysis project Ga0208980, IMG submission 187993) | Wetland microbial communities from Twitchell Island in the Sacramento Delta, sample from surface sediment Aug2011 Site A1 Bulk (version 2) | ecosystem: Environmental > Aquatic > Marine...
CCCGTCTTGATGTCCACGGGCAGGACGGCGATCAATCGTGCATCGAGCTTCCGGACTTCCGCTTGCTGGCCGTCGTCTGCCTTATTCGTAAAGGGAAGGTATGGAATATTCGAGAGATAGGAGCACCCCTGCAGCAGAGCCATGCCGAGGATGAGGATGCTGACGATCCCGGTCAGTCTCGATCTACTCACGTGGAACCCCCTGGTTTTGGATTGTGATCTCGATGGATGCCGCCTCGACGCGAAGCACGCGGAGCGGCGCTCCCTTGAATCGCCTCTTCGAAAGCTCCCGGGCGACAGTCTGCGGGTTCTCAGACGACTCGAGAACCATCTCGAAACGGTCCTGCGACAAAAAACGGGTCACAACGCCGCGGATGGGCGGCATGCCGGCCAGCATTTCCCGAAAAGCCAGGAAATCGTGATGGCTGGCGAGAGATCCCCGAACGATCAGGCTGATGGAGTATCCGGGCCCCGTTCTCTCCTCGCCCTGACCCCCGAGCACGCCCAGGCTTCGGAGATCCCCCTTCAGGCTCCCCACGTCAACAGTGGCCGAAATCCTCACCGCATAGGCACCGTCCTGTTCCGCCTCACGGACAATCCGGTAGCCGAGGATGTAGCGCTCTGTCACGGGGTAGACCTTGTCGGTGATGACGGATTTTCGGGTTGCAAGGACCTGCGGGGGAACAGCGGAAGAAAGGGCCTTTTCGAGAGCCCCGCGAAGGGCCAGTGAAATAGCCTGCTCACGGGCCTGCGCAAGATTGTTGTTCTGGATAGCCGCCGAGCCCTCGGCTTCGACGCTTTCCGTCTCCACGCCCGCGACCGCGGCAGGACAGAGAAGAACAAGGGAAAAGACCAAAAAGAGGGTGATCCTCTGCGCGTGGGTGCGGGCGGGGTTAGGGCTCTTCATCAACAGGCTTCTTCAGATTCTCGATCTCTTCCCGGATAACCCTTTCGGCAATGCCGGGGAATTGCTCCCGCGCGATCCGCTCTGCGACCTCGGCAACCTTTTTCATGATCTCGTCCTGCAGGCGTCCGCCGACGATGGCATCGATCCTGGGTTCCTCAACAACATCCACGAGATCGTAAACGATGTCCTTCTCTTCCAGAACCCGCGGCTCCCCCGGTCTGCTGATCTTCTCGTCCAATCCCGGCTCCCCCTTTGTCTGTTCTTCACCCACGCCGATGAAGTATCACACCTTCCCGGAGTCTTCAACCCTTTTTGCCACCTGAAACAATGAGAGAAGTTAAGAAGTTAAGAAGGTGAGAGGGTTGGACAGGCCCTGAGTTTCAGGATCTTGTCATAAACGCGCTTTCTCGGCAGATCGAGCTCCGCTGCGATCCTTGCGGCAATCTCCTTCGTCGAAAGCTCGCCCTTCGGGTCCATTTCCCCGAAGAGGGCCTCGATTTCCCCATCACCGGCCAGGGGCTTCTCCCGTGCGCCTTCTACGAGAAGGGTGATTTCCCCTTTCACGGCGCCGGACTCCAGTTTCGCGATGACGTCGCCCGCCCGTCCCCGGATGACCTCTTCGAATAGCTTCGTGAGTTCCCGGGTCACAACGACATGGCGCTCCCCCAGCAAATCCCGGATGTCCTTCAGCGTGCCGACAATCCGCCGGGGCGATTCGTAGAAGACAAGGGTCATGGGAAGATCCTTCAACTTGAGGAGAAAGGATTGTCTGCGCCCGGTCTTTTCAGGCAGGAAGCCGAAGAAGGCAAAACGATCCGACGGAAGCCCCGAGACCGAGAGGGCAGTGATCACAGCAGAGGGACCCGGTACCGGAACGACGGGGATGCCGGCCTCAATGGCCAGCCGGACGAGATGATAGCCCGGATCGGAGATGAGGGGGGTGCCCGCATCGGATACGTATGCCAGGGATTGCCCGTCCAGGAGCCTCCCCACCAGGGCCTCCCCTTTTTTCCGCTCGATTTCGTCATAGAGGCTCGTGAGCGCCGCCTTGACCCCATAGTGATCGAGCAGAATCCGCGTGCGCCTCGTGTCTTCGCACGCGATGAGGTCGACCTCTTTCAGGATCCGGATAGCGCGAAGCGTGATATCTTCCAGGTTCCCGATGGGGGTTGAGACGAGATACAGGGTCCCTTTTTTTGTCAGCTGGCTCATCGATTTTTCCGGACTGTTGCCACATGCATGGCTGAAAATAGCCGACAGTCGACAGCCAGCAGGCGACAGCAAAGGCATTTTGGCTGTAGACTGTGGGCTGCAGGCTCTGAGCGTAGCTCAGAATCCCGTGGCGTCGAATGCGTTTCTGTAGAGGGTTACCTTCTCCCCTCCCTCGCCGAGGATGACGGCGGCAACGTCGAACCGCGCCGGAGCGCCGAGAAGCCCATGTGCCTTGAGATAGCATAGGGCGATGGCCGTCATCCGTCTCTGCTTCTGCGGCCCGATCGCCGCATGGGGCGGCCCGAAGCGTTCCGACGAGCGGGTCTTCACCTCGACGAATACGACGGTCTTCCCCTCTCGGGCGATGATGTCCATCTCGCCCAGGGAACAGCGGTAGTTCCGCTCGAGGATGCGGTACCCTTCCCTCGCAAGGAACGCTGCTACCCGGTCCTCACCCCAGGCTCCCTTATTTTTCTTCTCCCTGGTCAAGGGTCTCCTTCACCCCCCTGAAACTCCGGCGATGGATCTTGCAGGGGCCGTGGCATCGTATCGACTCGAGGTGCTCCTTCGTGCCGTAGCCCTTGTTGCTGATGAAGTTGTACTGGGGAAACTGGTGATGGTAGATCTCCATGATCCGGTCCCGGGACACCTTGGCGATGATCGAGGCGCAGGCCACGGAGATGCTCAGGGTGTCGCCCCGGATGATCGTTTCCTGCGTGATGGGGAGATTGAGGCGCTGGGCCCGCGCGCCGTCGATGAGAAGATAATCCGCAGCCGGCAGGATCTGCTGGACGGCTTCCTTCATGGCGAGCCGGGTGGCCTGGAAGATGTTGATCCGGTCGATGACGGAAGGCTCCACGACACCCAGTGCCCAACTCGAGGCACCGTTCAGGATGATGTCGTAAAACCGCTGTCGTTTCTTTTCCGTGAGCTGTTTCGAATCCCTGACGCCGTCAAGACGAAAACCGTAAGGCAGAACAACGGCCGCAGCCACAACAGGACCCGCCAGAGGTCCCCTGCCCGCTTCATCGACGCCGGCAATGATGCGATACCCCCGTTTGTGCGCGCTCAGTTCAAAGCTGTCCATCCGCTTCCGCCGATGCGTGGGGCACTTACGAAGTTGAGAAGGTGAGAGGGTGAGTTACCCTCTGATAGCATCTGCCTATTGGCCGGATGAAGCCCGATCCAGAGCCTTTGCGAAAAGCATCGCCTGCTTAGCGCGTGTCGATTTCCTTGATCTTCGCCTCTTTCCCCTTGCGCCCTCTCAGGTAGAAGAGCTTCGCGCGGCGCACCTTGCCGCGGGTCACGACCTGCACCCGGTCGATCACCGGGGAATGCAGGGGGAAGGTCCTCTCGACGCCCACGCCGTAGGAAATCTTGCGGACGGTGAACTGTGCCCGGCTGTTGCCCCGGGTCTTCTTGATCACGACGCCCTCGTAGACCTGGATTCTTTCCTTGGAGCCCTCGACGATCTTCACGTAGACCTTGACGGTGTCGCCGGACTTGAAGTCGGGGATGTCTCCCCTCATCTGCTCTTTTTCGATGAAATCAATCTTATCCATGACAGCTAAAACCTCCTGAGTATATCCTTGTGGCTGGCCCAACCCCTGCAGACTCCCTTCATTCGAGAGGCCGAGGAACGGCCAATGAACCCTTTTTTTCTTACCTTCTTACCTTCCCACCTTCTACCCTTCTATCCCCTGCGCCCGAAGAGCCTGTCCAGCGTGATCGCGACGGCCGATCTCACCGAGAGATGATTGTACGCTCCGGCCCCGTTGATGGGCTCCAGCCGATACCGGCTGTTCTCGATGACCTCGCCTGCGAGCCCCCATCCCGTACCGAAAATGAAAAGGGTCGGGCCGCAACCGTTTTCCAGGATCTCGAGCAGCTGCCCGTGGCTGACGCAGGATCCGTCCAGCCGGGCGCCTGTCGCCACGGTGCTCACAGGGCCCGATTCCTCGCGGGCGATCACCTCGACAACCTCCTCCAGACTGCCTGCAACCTCTAAGGCCTCGAGGGCCTCGCGCCTCGACGGGTTCAGCGTCCCTCCCGCCCCGCAGGTCCAGTGCCCGATGATCGTTCTTACCAGGTCGGCCTGATCGGCGATCGGGGTCACGATGAAAAAACGCTTCACCCCGTAGGTCTTTGCCGAGCGGGCGATGTCGTGGATGTCGGCATTCGTCACGGCGCTCGTGATGACACGCCCCTCCCGGTCGAGCACCGGGTGGTGTAAAAGAGCAATGTATAGTTGTCCCCTCATCGATGGCGCTTTAAAAAAAAGCTCTGACTGCAAACGAGCCGTTTGCGCAGAGTGCAGGACGCCGAAGATGCGTCAGGGTTCCTTTTGCAGATCCTTTTGCAGATCCTCGAGGAACGTTTGATCCTTCTCCGTAAGGGCCGCTGTCGCCAGAAGATCGGGCCTGCGCTCGAGCGTGCGCTTCAGCGATTCCCGGCGCCTCCAGTCCTCGATCTCCCGGTGGTGCCCCGAGAGAAGAACATCGGGAACCTTCCACCCCCGGAATTCCTCCGGCCTCGTGTACTGGGGACACTCCAAAAGCCCCATGGCGAAGGATTCGTGCCGGGCCGATTCCTCGTTCCCCAGCACGCCCGGAATGAGCCTTGCCACGGCGTCGACGACGACCATGGCCGCCGCTTCTCCCCCCGTCAGGACATAGTCGCCGATGGAAATCTCGCGGTCCACCAGGTTCTGCCTCACCCGCTCGTCGACACCTTCGTAGTGCCCGCAGATGAGAACAACCCTGCTCGACCGGGCCAGTTCCCCGGCAACGGCCTGGCTGAAGGTCTCGCCCTGCGGTGTGAGAAGAACCCGCAGGCACTCCCCGTTCACGGCGCCGATGGCCTCGAGGACCCGGGCGATGGGCTCGACCTTCATGACCATGCCCGCCCCGCCGCCGTATGGGTAATCGTCGGTCATCCGGTGCCTGTCTGTGGCCCCGTCACGGATATTGTGAGCCTCGATTCGGATCAGGCCCTTGTCACGGGCCTTTTTCAGGAGGCTGCACCCGAAAAAGGACTCGAACATTTCCGGGAAGATGGACAGGATGTCAAAGCGCATCATCGCCTGGCTCCATCCCCTTCAATAACCGGACGACCACCTTGCCTGCCCGGATGTCCACGGACCGGATCACCTCGGCAATGGCCGGCAGAAGGATCTCCCTGCCCCCTTCCTTGCAGACGTACACATCGTTGCTGCCCGTCGGGAAGATGCTCTCGATTTTCCCCAGCGGCTTTCCGTCCTCGGTTACGACGGCCAGACCGATGAGGTCCTCCCAGTAGTACTCATCCTCCGGGAGGGTCTCCAGGCTCTCGTAGGGCAAAAAAATCGAGAGTCCCCTCAGGGCATCTGCGGCATTGCGATCCTCGAGCCCCTCGAGCTGGAGGGAAAAATGGTTCTGCCCCTCGGGGCGCACATTTTCGATGGGATATCGCTTCGCCGAGTCCCTGTTTGGGCCGATCCACGCGTCCTTCAGCGACGGCAACAGGCTGTCCGATTCAAGATAGGAAAGAACTTTCACACGGCCCGCAAGACCGTGAGATTTGATGATCTGTCCGATTTCAATCCATCTCATCGGCGCGGGTTACTCGATGATCTCGAGAACGGTCCTCTTGTGAACCTTGGCCGACGATGCGCTCAGGATTGTCCGCATGGCTTTCGCGGTCTTTCCCTGTTTGCCGATGACCTTTCCCAGATCCTCCTTCGCCACTCTCAATTCAATGACAGAGGTCTGTTCCCCCAGAACTTCCGAAACCTCCACCTTGTCCGGATTGTCCACCAACGCCTGGGCGATGTACTTGATCAAGTCTTTCATCGTCACGACCTCCAGGGAAATCCTAGATGTTAAGCTCCTGGTTCACCCCATTTTGAATTGAGAGTCCAACGAAGCCGGCGGGTCAGGCGACCTTGGTCTTGTCCTTTGCGATCGTGATTCCCTTTTTCCGGAGCAGCTGGGAGACGGTCAGTGTCGGTTCGGCTCCCTTGGTGAGCCATTCCTTGATCCGGTCCTCTTTCAGCGTAATGACGGCCGGATCCTTCTTCGGGTCATAGTTGCCGACGATTTCGATAAATTTCCCGTCCCTCGGCGATGCCGAATCGGCTACGACGATCCGGTAATACGGTTTTTTCCGGGCTCCCATCCGCGTCAATCTTATCTTAACAGCCATTCCGTTTATCCCTTACCTCCTGATGTGTTGAGCGAAAAAAAGTAGATTAAGCTAGCATAAATCAACGATTTTTAGAACATTTTTTTTACCGGCCGCAATCAGGGCCGGAAATGGCCCCTTCGAAGGGCATCCCTGCCCCCCTTGGTCATCATCTTCTTCATCATCTTGCGCATCTCCACGTAGTTCTTGAGAAGCCGGTTTACATCCTGCACGGCGGCGCCGCTTCCGCGGGCAATGCGCTTGCGCCGGGAGCCGTCGATGATCAGGTAGTTTGCCCGCTCCTTTTTCGTCATGGAATCGATGATGGCCATGGTCCGGATGAGTTCCTTGTCGTTGGGGTCCACGTCCTTGAGGGCCTTGAGCTTGCCGAGGCCGGGGATCATGCCGAGCATGTCCTTCAGGGATCCCATCTTCCGCATCTTCTGCAGCTGATCCCGGAAATCCTCCAGGGTGAAGGCATCCTTGCGGATCTTCTTCTCGAGCTCCTGCGCCTCCTTCACGTCAATGGTTGCCTGGGCCTTCTCGACGAGGGTCAGGATGTCCCCCATGCCGAGGATGCGCGAGGCCATGCGCTCGGGGTGGAAGACTTCGAGGGCCTCGATCTTTTCGCCCACGCCGATAAACTTGATGGGCTTTCCCGTAACGGCCCGCAGCGAAAGAGCGGCACCGCCCCGGGCATCGCCGTCCATCTTCGTCAGGATGACACCATCGATGGAGAGCGTCTCGTCGAACTTCTGCGCGACCTGTACGGCGTCCTGTCCCGTCATGGCATCGGCCACGAACAGGATCTCCGACGGGTTTGTCGCGGCCTTGATCCGCTTGAGCTCGTCCATCATCCCGGCATCGATGTGCAGGCGGCCCGCTGTATCCATGATGAGGACGTCGTAGCCTTGGCTCTCCGCATCCGCCATGGCCGCAAGAGCGATCTCGACGGGGTCCTTTTTATCCGCCGCTTGCAGCACACCCGCCCCGAGGGACTCGCCGAGGACCCTGAGCTGCTCGATGGCGGCAGGGCGATAGACATCCAGGGAGACAAGCGCCGTCCTGCGGCCCTGCTCCATGGTGAGCCGGGCGAGCTTCGCTGCCGTCGTCGTCTTGCCGCAGCCCTGAAGACCGACAAGCATGACCGGGTTCGGGAACCGGCCGGAAAGCTTGAGCCACTGGCTTCCCGCACCTCCCATGAGCTCCACGAGGCGGTCGTGGACAATCTTCACGACCTGCTGCCCTGGCGTGAGGCTCTCGAGGACTTCCTGCCCCACGGCCTTCGCGCGGACATCCTCGACGAAGTCCTTGACGACGCGGAAGTTCACGTCGGCCTCGAGAAGGGCCATCCGGATCTCCTTCATGGAGTCCTTGATGTTCTCCTCGTCGAGCCGCCCGCGGCTCCTGAGCTTCTTGAAGATGCCGTCCAGTTTATCGGTTAGATTCTCAAACATGAAAATGGTCTGTTCCGTCTGTCTGGACAGACAATGTTGAATTATGAATTTTGAGTTTTGAATGATTGAAAAGGGATTGTTGCTTCCCCCACTAGCTCGCCGCCGGCAGGATCAGGCACTGCAGCCCCTTCACCTTCGCCTGCAGCCCGTCGACCACCTTCTGGGCCTGCTCCTTCGTCTCGAAGCCCTTCAGCTTTACACGATACCAGCGGCCGCGTTCGCTGAGCTCCGCTGAGTCGATGTACGGGGCATACCCCATGCTGTTGAGCCGGTCACGAAGGTCCTCGGCCTTTTTCCTGTCCTGCAGCGAGGCCACCTGGATGACGAAATTACCGGCTGACAGGACGGACGGCCGTGCCGGTTCAGCCGCTTTTTCCTCCCGCTTGCTCTCTTCTTTCTTCGCCTTCTGGTGAGTCGCGTCGGCAGAACCGGCCCCCTTTCCCTTAGAAAGGGTGTCGAAGAAGGTCAGTTTGAAGTCGCCCTTGTCGGCGGCTCCTTCCTTCTTGCCTTCCGCGCCTTCGCCTTTTTCCGCCTCGCCCGCTTCACCGGGTTGCGAGCGCGCCACCTTCTGCTTGAGGATTCCGGGGATGCCCTGGGAAATCTGGTCGGGGTTTCCCTCCATGTTGACGCCCACCATGACGCCCGTCACGAACGACAGAAAGAGCAGGAAGGAGAGGCCGATGACAAAGAGCACCAGCCCCAGCTTCCCGAGGCGAAACTCGAACTCTTTCATCCGTTGCGGCCGCATGGCTCCTCCGGGGGCTACATCTTTTCCGGAGCGCTGACGCCGAGGATGCCCAGGGCGTTGCGCAGGACGTGCCCGATCGAGTTCACGAGGAAAAGCCGCGCCCGGCTCAGCGCCGGGTCGTCGGTGATCACCCGGTTCTTGTTATAGTAGCTGTGGAAGATCCCCGCCAGCTCGTTGAGGTAGAAGGTGACCCGGTGCGGCTCCAGCGCCCTGGCCGCCCCCTCGACGATCTCGGGGAAGCGGATGACGGACTTGATCAGCTGGATCTCCTCGGGGAGCGTCAGCAGATTGAGCTCCGCATCGTCGCCGCCCGGGACTTCCACGCCGCGCTCCGCCGCCATCCGGGTGATGCTGGCGATCCGGGCATGGGCATACTGGACGTAATACACCGGGTTTTCATTGGACTGCCTCTTGGCCAGCTCCAGGTCGAAATCGAGCTGGCTGTCGGAGCGCCGCATGAGAAAGTTGTAGCGGGCGGCGTCCCGGCCGACCTCGTCGATCACCTGCCGGAGCGTCACGTACTCCCCGGCACGGGTGGACATGGCCACGGGCTTGCCGTCCCGCAGCAGGCTCACGAGTTGTACGAGGATGATCTTGAGGTCGTCCTTGTTCCCGCCGAGGGCCTCGATGCTCGCCTTGAGCCTCGGAACGTAGCCGTGGTGGTCGGCGCCCCACACGTCGATGACGAGATCAAATCCCCTGTCGAATTTGTTCTTGTGATAGGCGATGTCGGCGGCAAAGTAGGTGGGCGTGCCGGTGTCCCGGATGACGACCCGGTCCTTCTCGTCGCCGAAGGCCGTCGAGCGGAACCAGAGCGTGTCGCCCTCCCGGTAGACATGCCCCTGTTCCCGGAGCCTGTCGAGGAGTTTCATCACGCCGTCGTCCTTGTAGAGCTCCCCCTCGCTGAAGTAGCAGTCGAAGAAGACCCCGAAAGAACCGAGATCGTCCTTGATCCCTTCCAGGATGGACCCGGCGCCGTAGGCCGTGAAGAACGGCAGAACCTCGTCTTCGCTCTTTCCGCGATAGCGTTCCCCGTCTTTCGAGAGGATTTCCTTCGCAAGCCCCGTGATGTAATCGCCCTGGTAGTGGTCCTGCGGAAATTCGATGGCTTCGCCCTGGATCTCCAGGTACCTCAGGTATACGGAACGCCCCAGGGTCCGCATCTGGTTGCCCACGTCATTGATGTAGTATTCCTTGCTGACGTCGTGGCCGCTGGCCTTCAGGATATTGGCGATGACGTCGCCCGTGACGGCGCCCCGCGCGTGCCCGATGTGCAGGGGGCCCGTGGGGTTTGCGCTCACGAACTCCACCTGGACCTTCTTCCCCGCCCCGAAATCGAGCGCACCGTATCGGTCTTTCAGGCGATCGATTTCCTTGAGCGGCGAGCGCCAGTTGTCCTCGCGGATAAAGAAGTTGATGAAACCGGGGCCGGCGATCTCCACCTTGTTCAGCAGAAGGCCATCGTCTTGCAGCTTGCCGACGATGGCCTGGGCGATCGCCCGGGGGTTCTTCTTCGCCAGGGAAGCGATCACCATGGCCACGTTGGTTGCGTAGTCCCCGTGGGCCGTGTCGCGCGTTGCCTCCAGTTCAATAAAAGGGAGGTTCTTCACTTGGAACAGCCCTTCGGACACGCAGCGCGCCGTCGATTCTTCAAGCAGTTTTATGATTTTCTCTTTCATGGCTCTATGGAATCCTATCGCCCATCATAATAAAAAAAAGGCCCGGCGGCCAATTCTTTTATCACCGTTTCCCCCCCCGGGGGGGATGTGTTTTACCCTCTCGGAAAACGCGGCAACACTAACCGCTTGAGGGTGTAAAGTCAAGCAATTTTAAAGGGAAGGACAAGACGGGACGTTATTGGTAGCTGTCCGTGACCACCGGCCCATACCCCACCCCCACGTCGATCGTCACGCTCGTCCGGTGGTCTTCGTTTCGCCCCGTGACCGTCGTGTCATAACGCAGGAGAACCCATTGGGTCGAGCCCATGTCATATCCAGCCGGGCCGCTGATCTGCACCGGACCCAGAATCGACGGCACGGGCTGCGTGATGGTGACGCGGCCCCTGGCATCGAGTCCGGCAGCCAGTTCGGTCAGGGGTCGATTCTCTTTGGCAACGGCAACGGGATTGGAGGGATCAAAATTGACCATCACCCAGTGGGTGGCCGCTTCGGCGGCGCCCATCGCTTTCTTGTCGCCGACGTACTTCATGCTGATACGAAGGTCCTGCGTCGAGAGGTTCAGGGCGATGACCCCAACGGCCAGGAGGATGAGATTTGCCATTACTGCCGCGATCAGGGCAAAGCCGCCTTCGTTTCCGATCTTCATTTCCCTTTCTCCCCGTTTCAGAACTGTACACCGTGATTCCTCGGCATGACGCTCGTCGAAAAGGCCATCCGCCGGGGCTCTCCCGTGCGTGGGTCGGCATCGGCCGATTCGACGAGCAGGGCAATCTCGACGCGCCGGATCCGCGGGATATCCGCCGGCAGATTTACGATCTCGGCGCCCCTGCCGTCGTAGTAGCGAAACAGGGGCACGTTCCCGTTGATGACCCGCGGGGTCCGGACAGCCGGGTTGGAGAGGATGGGCCCCAGAAAGGGCTGCGCGCCCGATGACGTCCTGATTCCGGATGCGCAGCGGATCGTCTCCCGCGTGATCCTTTCTGAGGGCTCATGATAGGCATAACGGATGATCTCGTTGCCCGAGCTTCCGCAGAGCCCGTCCGGATCCAGATCCATCTCGATCGTGACGGACGAGGCCGCAGCCTCCTGGATGCCTCGCCAAGCCTGGTTGGCAGCGGGGCTGCAACTGGCCGGGTCGACCCAAAGGCCCCTGGCATAGAGGGGGTTGAAAGACGCCATGCGGATCTCGGCGCCCATGATCTCCAGGGCGGCCCGGGCATCCTGGCCGGTCGTGACCTTCCTCTCGATCCCGGCGGAGGACCGCTGACCTGCCACCACGGCCGACCAGATGGCCCCAAGCAGGACCAGCCCCACGACAACGGCCATGAGCAGCTCGACAAGCGTGAACCCCCCTGTTGATACTCCCCTCCTCGTTTTCATAACGTCCCCTCCCCTGTCCTCTTACCCTCTTACCCTCTTACCCTCGCACCATCTACCCGCGCCCCTCATCTCATGCGCGCATCCCGCCAGTGAAGCAGGTGGGTCCTGTTCTCGGGCCACTTCAGTGTGGAGGGCCCCTTCCATGGCGTGCCGTCGGTGTTCGAGCCGCCGCTCACCCCCCCGAACATAGCGCCCTTTCCCGCTTCGGACCCTGCAGAGACCAGCGGGGCTGAAGAAATCCCCTTGCCCAGGTACGTGCTGCGCTCCCCCCCCGTGAAGCTCCCGGCCCCGTCGAGGCAGGAGATGCCGTAAAGTCTTGCCGTGCCTGCCTGTTCGCAGGGATCCCCGCCCTCGCTTTCCGGCGTATAGGTCGTGAAATAGGCCACGCCGCCGAATACGGTCGGGTTCGCGAGGACCTTTTCCCCTTTGCCACCGAGCAGGATGTACCAGCCATCCTTTGCGGACAGTTCGGTGAACTGCTGCGTCGCACCGCTGATGTTCTGGAGATTGCCGCTTGTCAGCGGCACGGGTTTCCCCAGGTCTCTCACGGCGAAGAACCCGTCCTTGTATTCTTTCCGGGCAAGGGGTTCCAGCCTGTCGCCGGTCCCCCAGTAGACCCAGATGTCCCCGACCACGTCCCTCGCCACCGCGGGCGCGGTATAGACCGGCCCCGTGTTGGCATCCCGCTGGAAGAACAGGGAGCCTTTCCAGTGGGCCGTCGTGCACCCGTCGCCGTCGGAGGCCTTGCAGAAGCTGAAGCGCCAGATGTTTCCCCCCAGGTCTCCCACGTAGGCCCTGTCGGCAAAACCATCCATGTCCGAATCGATCACGGCGGCAGTCGCCGGCAGGGCATGGTTCATGGCGCCGCCGCCCGGGGAATT
>Ga0208980_10001987_pt1 | contig 12421 bp, 8 predicted proteins | sample WetSurMetagenome_3_FD_187993 | JGI IMG/M metagenome (GOLD analysis project Ga0208980, IMG submission 187993) | Wetland microbial communities from Twitchell Island in the Sacramento Delta, sample from surface sediment Aug2011 Site A1 Bulk (version 2) | ecosystem: Environmental > Aquatic > Marine...
AATAATTCATGGGAGCTTTTACTTGGCAGCCAGTTTCATGACATTCTTCCTGGAACAAGCACTCCCAAAGCTTATGAATATGCATGGAACGATGAATTTATTGCAATGAATGGTTTTTCAGAGGTTCTGAAAAACTCTGTGAGCGCAATATCCCACGGTTTAAATACTCTCGTTGAAGGGAGACCGGTTGTTGTTTATAATCCGGTAGCAATTGAAAGAGAAGATGTTGTTACCGCAGAACTGACATATTCAAAACTGCCGTTAAATGTTAAAGTATTTGATAAGAATAATTCGGAAATACCTTCTCAGGTAATATCATCATCCGGTAACAAACTTAAAATTATTTTTCTCGCCAGGATTCCTTCAGCCGGACTATCTGTATTCGAAATACGCGAGACAAATGAAAAACCAGCTGCTTCAGCATTATCAGTTACTAATGAGTCACTTGAAAACGAATATTTAAAACTGAAGATTAACTCAAATGGCGATATTGCAAGCATTTTTGACAAGAAAGCATCAAAAGAGGTTCTGTCAAAACCTGCAACTTTAGATTTTCAGCAGGAACGTCCTTCACAATGGCCATCGTGGAACATGGACTGGAATGACCGGAAAAATCCTCCGGTTGATTATATGAATAAAGATGTTACTGTTAAGATCATTGAACAGGGACCTGTAAGAGTTGCCCTGGCAATTACAAAGAAAGGACAGAATTCGGAAATAACCCAGATAATAAGCCTTTCAGCAGGAGAAGCCGGAAGGGTTGTAGAGGTTAATAATGAGATTGACTGGCAGTCGAAAGAGGTAAGTCTGAAAGCTGCTTTTCCTACGACAGTGGTTAATGAACTGGCAACATACAGTTTAAATACTGCCTCGGTTAAGAGAACTACAAACAATGATGTCAAGTTTGAAGTACCGGGCAGACAGTGGATCGATATCACTGACAGGTCGAACAGCTATGGGATCTCTGTCCTCGAGGATTGTAAGTATGGTTCAGATAAACCGGATAACAGTACATTAAGGCTCACTCTGATGTACACACCAAAAGCCAATTCATATATTTACCAGGGTACACAGGACTGGGGTATTCATAATGTGCGATATGGCATTTACCCACATTCAGGTGACTGGGCTTATGCCAAAACGCCATGGAGAGGCTATTTTCTGAATAATCCTCTGATTGCATTTGAAACATCAAAGCATGATGGTGCACTGGGCAGGGAAATTTCCCTTGTAAAATCCAACACTCATAAGGTTGATGTGATGGCACTAAAGAAAGCAGAGGAGAGCAATTATTATATTGTCAGGGTTAATGAGCTTTATGGTAAGGAGGCAAAAGGTGTTTCATTGAGTTTTCCGGGGAAAATTGTGGATGCATACGAGGTGAACGGACAGGAGAAGAAAATTGGCAGTGCAGATTTTGCTAACGGTGCTCTGAATTTTGATATGACCGGATTCCTTATAAGGTCATTCGCTGTAAGGTTTGAAAACCCTGCCAGTCCACTTTCCAAACCAACCCAGTCAGCTCTGGATCTTCCATATAATGAAGACGGGATAAGCTTTGATACAAAAAGATCAGACGGCAATATTATTAATGGAATGTCAATTCCGGGTGAATTGATATCAAAAGAGGTTGTCAGTGAGGATATAAGATTCAAAATTGGGAACAGCAGTGATGGACAAAAAAATATCCTTGCTTCAAATGGTCAGAAGATAAATCTCCCAGAAGGTGATTTCAATAAGATATATATTCTTGCCGCTGCAACAGAAGATACTCAGGGTGATGTTAAGACAGGTAACCAGACCAGCAGGATTAACTTTCAGAGCTGGACCGGATTTGTCGGACAGCATTATGGGAGAATCCTTTATTTTAATAATCTCAAAGTTGCCTCAATAACGAAAGCCTTTACAAAAAGAGACAATATTGCCTGGTATGCTTCCCATAGTCATACTCCTGAAATGAACAACACCTATCAGTACAGCTATTTGTACAAATATGAGGTAAGTGTGCCAAAAGGAGCAAAATCAGTTACTCTTCCCAGGAATACAAAGATTAAGATCTTTGCTATAACAGTGGCAAATAATAAAAATGAAGATGTTATTCCGCTTCAACCGCTTTATGATGACTTCAGCAATGATAAGCCTGTACAGCTGAGGACCAGGGAAATTGTAACACCTGAAATGCAGCCTTTAAAATATTCACAAATACCGCTTTTCAGTCAGAATATTGATCAAAGGCAACTTCCACGATTGAAATCTTATCTTAAAAGCATTGGAGCAGATACTGTTGTTGTACCGACACCCCCCTCAGTTAATGATTACGGTGATAAAAACTCAGGGAATGGTGTTACAGCAACCTATTATGCTACAGGCAAATCAAAAAAAGGGAGGGAATACAATAAAGAGAAGTTCGACCTCTCCAATATTCTCGATTCACGTGGTGGAAAACTACAGGATACGGTTGTTTTTGATAATGGTGAAGGCAGGATTGTTGTTGATCTGAAGAAACCATTAAGTGTTGAAAAGATAAATATGTATTTTGATCAGTTCAGGAACAGAGGTTCTCAGATCTTTACAATATGGGCTTCTGCGAAAGAATCATCTGTAAGCGGAAACCCTGCTGACAATGGCTGGCAATATGTCGGACCTTATGGAATAGCCGGGAGAGGAGTACCTTCAACAGGAACCTCGCTGGTTTTTGAAAGCGGTCTCCAGTGTCGATATATAATGTTTGTCTCAGACGGAAGCTGGCATGGTACTGAGTATCTTAAACAGCTTGATATAATCGATAAAAAATGAAAAAATCTGAATAGCGCAACCTTTTTTCTTTTTTTACCATCAACTTATTAGGAATTACTGGCAATTATTACAATTATTTCATATTTTTATATTCTCAAACAGGTAAAAAATCTTGTCAGAGATTACAAAAATAATAAATGGTTGTCTTGCCGGTGACAGGAGAGATCAGGAACTTCTGTACAGGAGACATGCATCAAAGCTTTATGCTGTGTGTCTTCAGTATTCCGGTAATGATGAAGAGGCAAGGGATATTTTGCAGGAAGGATTTATAAAAATCTTCGAAAATCTGAGTCATTACAAACATGAAGGTTCTTTTGAAGGATGGATGCGCAGGATAACAGTCAATACTGCTCTTGAAAAATTCAGGAGCAGGCATAATCTTTATCGTGTAGATGACATTGATACGATACAGGAACCTGACGCAGATCCTGATAACCAGGATTATGCAGGCCTAGAGGCGAATGACCTGCTTGAAATTATCAGGGAGTTACCTCCGAAGTACCGGATGGTATTCAACCTGTATGCTATCGAAGGATACTCACATAATGAGATCAGTAAGATGTTGAATATTTCAGAGGGAACTTCAAAATCGAATCTTTCACGAGCCAGAATGATACTTCAGAGAAGAGTAGGTTCATATACTGGAATCAGGAAGAGAGCAGCAAATGGATGAAAGATGGGCAAATATTGATTTGGTTTTTCGAAACGGACTCAAGGATTTCGAAGTGCTTCCACCCCCGGAGGTCTGGGATAGTATTAAACCTGCTATCAAAGTTAAACCTCGACCATTTATATACATGAGGGCAGCAGCTATGATTGCTGTGCTTCTCACTATTAGTTTTCTTGCCTACAGGTGGAGCAGGGAAATCTCAAAAGTTCCTGATACACAATTAATGGCTTTTGAAATTGATAAATTCTCTCCTGTTATTGTTCCTGCAGTCAGTGTACAAACAGTTATTACATCTTCTATAGTTGACGGAAAAGAAAAGAATGTTGTTACTCCTTTGCTGTCCTCATTAATTTCCGGAAATTCTGAGAATTCAGTTCCCCGGGAAAATATGACTTCATCTTTTACCTCAGGTCTGACGACAAGCGAAATAAACAATTTGTCCCTGGGCAGAAATTTCGCGACTAATGTTCCTTTACAGACAAAAATGACTTCCTCAAATGTTAAGTCAATTGAATTAACACCTGTAATTCCTGAATATATTCCGGAAAGCAGCACCACAAATAGTATCGAAAGATGGTCAATAGCGGCTATGGCATCTCCGACTTACTATTCCACTTTCAATTCAGATAATAACGATTTGTCACGTCAGATTTCGGCTTCGGAGCAATCTGTTGTATCATATTCAGGAGGTGTCGCTTTGTCTTATAAACTTAATAAAAGGTTCAGCATACAGACTGGCCTTTACTACTCCTCTTTAGGTCAGGAAATTGACGGAATTAATTCTTTCGGCGGATTTCAGAAATATGATTATACGAAAGGAGACTATAACTTTGCGGTGCTCACATCAAGTGGTACTGTTTATATAGATAATGCAGATGTATTTGTAGCATCGTCCACTCCGGGAGAAAGAATACTTACGGCATATACAAATGATGTTTTTGATCCTAATAAGGCAAATCTGGAATATATAAGCAATACTTTAATTCAGAATTTCAGTTTTCTTGAATTACCCGTTGTATTAAGGTATAAGGTTGTTGACAAAACCTTTGATATCAATCTGATCGGAGGAATATCGTATAATATGATGGTTAATAATTCTGTTTACACTATGGTTGAGGGTAGTAAGTATCCCATAGGTAAAACAGAAGGATTGGATATGATCAACTTAAGCAGCTCTCTTGGGATGGGTTTGGAATATAATTTCTCAAAAAAATTGTCTTTAAATCTTGAACCAACTTTCAGGTATTACCTTAATACCTTTAATGAACCTGCAGGAACTACAATCCATCCTTACTCATTTGGCGTCTTCTCCGGGATATCTTACAGATTCTGATCTGTTAGCAGCCTGCCATTTCCCGATAAACATATAATACTCAGGTATACAGTGCTTTAAATACCAGCAATTCATGGTTATTTTTCCTCATGTCAAAATCAGCTATTTTCCTGTAGCATGAAGTATTTAAAAAGAGTAAAAGCGTTACCTTTGCAGTTTATTTCTATTAGCTTTAAAAATATGATAAATCCAGACAGGAAGACTGTACTTACAACTTTTGTTCTGATCAGTACAATTATTATAATACTATCGGTTGCGCTCGGGTTTAATGGTTCTGGCAGAAGTGCGGAGATACAGCAGGCAACCATTGATTCTTCTTACAGTATCAAGTCATATAAAATGCCTGAAAATGTCACTTTTGCAGGAGAAGAAATGCCACTCGCCAATTTTGATACAAGGGAAAGCCTCGAACGGGAAATCCTTATCAGTGCATACAGGCACTCATCAACCATTCTCATAATAAAGAGGGCGAACAGGTATCTTCCGGTTATCGAAAAAATCCTGAAGAAAAACAATATCCCGGACGATTTCAAGTATCTGGCTGCAGCTGAAAGTGAATACAGTAATATGGTCTCACCTGCAGGGGCAACAGGATTCTGGCAGATTATGCCCGAAACAGGCAGGGAGGAAGGAATGGAGATCAATACTGTCATTGATGAGCGATATGATGTCGAGAAATCAACTCAGTTTGCATGTGATTATTTTCGAAAGTCATACGAAAAATATGGAAACTGGACCCTTGCTGCGGCATCATATAATGGTGGCAGAGCCGGCCTGGATGAGCAGATAGAAATTCAGAACCAGCATAATTATTATGATCTTCTTCTGAATGAAGAGACTGCCAGGTATATTTTCAGGGCTGTCGCGTATAAGCTGGTAATAACCGATCCCGTGGCATATGGATTTAATATCGGCAAAGACGATTTATATCCGGAATTGAAATACTATGAAGTAAAAGTAGACACTGCAGTTAAAAGCTTTTCTGTCTTTGCCAATAAATTCGGTACAAATTATAAAATGCTTAAATTTTTAAATCCCTGGCTTAGAAAGCCATATCTGACTCCTAAACCGAATAAGGAATATGTTATTAAGATCCCCATAGAAGGGATGAGAAATATTGAAAAAACGGAAATTGTGAACTGAATTTCCAGATAAGAGAGAGGTGAAATGAGTGAGGAAATTATAGTCCTTGGAGCCCGGGTACATAATTTGCAAAATATAGATGTTACTATTCCCAGAAACAAGCTGGTTGTAATTACCGGTTTAAGCGGAAGCGGGAAATCATCCCTGGCTTTCGATACCATCTATGCTGAGGGGCAGCGACGTTATATGGAAACTCTCTCTGCATATGCCAGGCAGTTCCTGGGGGGTATGGAACGCCCGGATGTCGACAAAATAACCGGGTTGAGTCCGGTCATTTCCATCGAGCAGAAAACAACAAATAAAAATCCGCGATCAACCGTAGGAACTATTACTGATATTTATGATTTCCTTAGGCTGCTTTATGCAAGGGCTGGTGAGGCATACTCTTATGCATCAGGTGAGAAGATGGTTAAGTATACTGATGACCAGATACTTGATCTTGTAAAAGCCCGGTTTGCAGGGAAAAAGGTATATTTTCTGGCTCCTGTGGTAAAAGGCAGAAAAGGTCATTACAAGGAGTTATTTGAACAACTAAGGAGAAAAGGCTTTCTGTATGTCCGCATAAACAATGAAATAAGAGATCTTACTCCAGGAATGAAGCTTGATCGTTATAAAACGCATTTCATTGAACTGGTGATTGACAAGTTCAGGGTAGGTGACACAACCGATAAGAGACTCCATGATTCAATTATGATGTCTCTTGATCAGGGTGACGGTGTGATGCTGGTACTTGATTCTGACAGCAATGAACCGCGGTATTTCAGCAGGCACCTGATGTGCCCGGTCACGGGATTATCCTACAATGAACCTGCTCCTCATACCTTTTCTTTCAACTCTCCTCAGGGTGCATGCCCTCACTGTAACGGACTTGGCGAAATTTCAAGCATTGATGAGAAGAAACTTATTCCTGACAGCGAACTCAGCATCAGGAAAGGAGGGATTGAACCTCTGGGTAAATATAGGAATATCTGGATTTTCTGGCAGATAGAAGCAATTGCTGAAAAAAATGGTTTTACTCTTGATACTCCTATAAAAGATATTCCTGAAGAAGCTCTTAAAAAAGTCCTTTATGGATCAGACGAAGTACTGAAACTGTCGAATACCCCATTGGGAATGAGCTCAAACTATTTTCTTACGTTTGAGGGCGTCGTGAATTTTGTTGGGAATTTAGAATCAATTAACGGCAAGAAAAGCGGATCAAAAATAAAGGAACAGTATGTTCAGTATAATGTTTGTCCTGAATGCAATGGAACCCGATTGAAAAAAGAATCGCTTTTTTTCAGAATAGCAGGTAAAAACATAGGTGAGCTCTCAGCAATGGATATCAAAGAGTTATGCGGTTTTCTGTCCAATGTTGAAGATCATATGAACAGTAAACAAAAAGCAATAGCTGTTGAAATCCTCAAGGAGATAAGAGCAAGACTTGGTTTTCTTCTCGAGGTGGGATTGGAGTATCTCTCACTTAACAGGGGTGCCCGGACTCTTTCCGGGGGAGAAAGTCAGAGAATAAGGCTTGCCACTCAGATTGGATCGCGACTTGTCAATGTTCTGTATATTCTTGACGAGCCGAGTATTGGTCTTCACCAGAGAGATAACAGGCGGTTGATTGAAGCGTTAAAACAGCTCAGGGATGCAGGCAATTCAGTTATTGTTGTTGAGCATGATAAGGAAATGATATTATCTGCCGATCATGTCATTGATATGGGGCCCGGAGCTGGAATTCACGGAGGGCTTGTTGTGGCAACCGGCAATCCCAAAGAGTTAATGAAATCAGATACTCTCACAGCTTCTTATCTTAATAATAAACGAAAATTTAATATTCCTGAAGGTCGCAGGAGTGGAAATGGTAAATATTTGCAGCTAAAAGGTGCCTCGGGTCATAATCTTAATAATGTTGATGTTATCCTGCCACTTGGTACTTTCATCTGTGTAACTGGTGTGTCAGGCAGCGGGAAATCATCCCTGATAAACCAGACACTCCATCCTGCACTGGCAAAAAAATTTCATAATTCAGGAAAATCGCCATTACCATATAAAGAGATAACAGGACTCGAACATCTTGACAAGGTGATTGAGGTAAACCAGTCACCTATCGGGAAAACACCGCGTTCTAATCCGGCAACTTATACAGGCGTTTTTACAGATATAAGAAAACTATTTGAACAGACAACCGAAGCAAAAATAAGGGGATTCAGTGCTGGCAGGTTTTCATTTAATGTTAAGGGTGGTCGTTGTGAGGGTTGTGAAGGAGCAGGAATGAAAACCATTGAAATGAATTTTCTCCCTGATGTTTATGTGCACTGTACAGAATGTAATGGTAAGAGATATAACCGTGAGACACTCGAGGTGAAATATAAAGGGAAATCCATCAGTGATGTTCTGGAAATGACAATAAATATGGCAGTCGAATACTTCGCTAATGTCCCTTCAATATACCATAAAATAAAGACACTTCAGGATGTTGGACTTGGTTACATCAAATTGGGGCAACAATCTACAACTCTGTCAGGAGGGGAGGCACAGCGTGTAAAACTGGCTACTGAACTGGCGCGACACGATACAGGCAAGACACTTTATATTCTTGACGAACCGACAACAGGACTTCATTTTGAGGATATAAGGGTTCTGCTGGATGTTCTTAACAAGCTGGTTGACAGAGGTAATACAGTTATTGTAATAGAACACAACCTTGATGTGGTTAAAATGGCAGATTTTATAATTGACCTTGGTAAAGAGGGAGGAAGAGCCGGGGGTGACATTATTTTTTCAGGATCGCCTGAAGACCTGACAGGATGCAAAGAGAGTTACACGGGAAAATATCTGAAGCCCGAACTTATGACATAAGAAATTAGCTATATTTGAGGCAATAACAAATTACCGATATCATAATGGAGAAACCAGCTGATCTGATAAAAGATGCTTTTGAACAAAAAACATGGAATGAGATCCATACCACAGATTCCTGGCGGGTGTTTAAGATAATCTCGGAATTAGTCGAGGGTTTTGAAAAACTTGCCCGTATCGGACCATGCGTTTCAATTTTTGGTTCTGCACGAACCCATTACAATGATAAATACTATAAACTGGCTGAAGATATCGCTTACAAGCTGACACAAAACGGATACGGGGTTATTACAGGTGGAGGTCCGGGTATAATGGAAGCAGCGAATAAAGGTGCTGCCCGCGGAAAAGGGAAATCGGTAGGAATTAATATTGATCTTCCTTTTGAACAACAGCCAAATCCTTTTATCGATGCAGATAAACTGATTACTTTCGATCATTTCTTCGTAAGGAAAGTAATGTTCATGAAATATGCTCAGGGATTCATTGTTCTTCCAGGCGGATTCGGGACCTTTGATGAGCTTTTTGAGGCAATAACTCTTATTCAGACAAGGAAAATTGGCAGGTTCCCTATCATCCTTGTTGGAAAGAAATACTGGAGTGGGCTAATTGATTGGATTAAAGAGGAGATGCTTGAGGAGGAACACACTATTTCTGCTACGGATCTGGATCTTTTCACTCTTGTGGACACTTCGGATGAGGCAGTTGAAGCGATTGTAAGGTTCTATTCAAGATACCTGCTAAGCCCTAACTTCTGATCATACTTTTCTCATTCTGTCCATTTCCCTTGTAGCATCCTTGCGCTTAAGCGTCTCCCGTTTGTCGTATTCTTTCTTGCCTTTAGAGATTGCTATTTCGGCTTTGGCCAGACCTCTGTCATTTATGAATACCCTGATCACAATGATTGTCAGACCGGTTTCTTTAACTTTTCTTTCAATCTTCTTCAATTCCCTTGATGTAAGTAGAAGCTTTCTTTCACGAAGAGGATCGTGATTATTCAGGTTGCCCCACCAATACTCAGCAATGTTCATTCCCCTTATAAAGAGCTCCCCATCACTGAAAAAACAATATGAATCTGCTATTGTTGCTTTGCCAAGCCTTATTGATTTAATTTCCGTTCCTGACAGCTTGATACCTGCTATGAATTTTTCAAGGAACTCATAATCGTGAGATGCCTTTTTGTTTTTAATTACAATATTTCCTTTACCGCCTTTCATCTGATATGATTAAGCAAAGAAAACAAAGAAGATTTTGTCAATAATCTTGTTCAGCAACATACTTGTACCCAGATAGACTCCGCCCAAAGTGATAACAGCAGCTATAAGCATAGGCATCTTTTTATATTGCGGAGGATTTAGAAGCTTTTCTGCTCCGGTCCAGAAAATGTACAGGCCATACATTCCTAATATATTAACAAAAAGCAGAGATTCAAATATGCAGCTCAGTATCTGACATAAAAGAAATGGTGTAACTGAAAATACTATGATTCTGAAGGAAACTGAAAAGTCCTTGCCAAGATCAAGCGGGAAGGTAATTTCTCCTAAAATATAAGATGTAACATATACTGTAAAAAACAGTAAAAGGAAGTACTTGATTCCTACAAGAATTGAGTAGACCGGAGATAATTCGGTGTTAGTGAATATCAAAGAGCCCACAAAAGCAGAAGCTGAAACAAGTATTATTAATGGAAATAAATAGCTTCTTCTTACTACCTTGACCGGCATGTTTTCTGAATCGATTGTATTCCAGGCTTTTACAGGATCCATGAGGATGTTTATCAGACTGGAAATGAAAAATTTATAATACATAAAAATCACGTTTGAATGCCCGGCAAAATTAAATAAATTTATGGTATATTGCTTTTCCTTCAGTAATCATTAACTGTATAACTATGGAATCGATTTCAACTTATGATTTATTAGTTGTTACAGGACCTACTGCATCAGGTAAAACTGCTCTGGCCGTTGCAATGGCGAAAAAATTGGGAGGCGAGATTATAAGTGCTGATTCGAGACAGGTATACAGGGGAATGAACCTGGGAACCGGAAAGGATTACAATGATTATTTAATTGATGATACCTTGATCCCGTGCCATCTTATTGATATCGCTGAACCCGGTTACAAGTATAATGTGTTTGAATATCAGCGTGATTTTATAAAAGTATATACCAGTCTTAAATCACGGAGTATTTTTCCTGTTGTTTGCGGAGGTTCAGGGATGTACGCTGACAGCATAATTACCGGTTACAAAATGGTTGAGGTACCCCCTGACAGCGGGCTGCGTGCCGAACTTGAGAAAAAACCTATGGAGGAGCTAAGAGAGATCTTATCGACCTATAAAAATCTCCATAATACAACCGACCTCGATACTAAAAAGAGGGTAATAAGGGCAATTGAAATAGAGCATTTTAACAGCAACAGGCGGCAACAAAACAGTGAATTGCCAAAAGTGAAATCCCTGGTAGTCGGTGTTTTGTTTGACCGGGATACCAGGCGGAATAGAATCTCTGACCGGCTTAAGCTGAGACTTAATGCAGGTATGGTTGAGGAGGTAAAGAATCTGATTAAAATGGGAGTAAATCCGGAGACTCTTATCTATTATGGTCTGGAGTATAAGTTTATAACCCTTTATCTTACAGGTAAATTACCATATGAGGTGATGGTTAAAGATTTGGAAACAGCAATACACCAGTTTGCTAAAAGGCAGATGACATGGTTCAGGGGAATGGAGAAGCGTGGGACAAAAATAAACTGGATCGATGGAAATCTGCCGATGGAGGGAAAAGTGGAAACTGTTTTGAATCTACTGAGAATATGACCTCAAACCTGCCTGCCGTCAGGCAGGGGATCACAAAGTATAACACCAATTAACACATGGGAGAAGAATTATTAAATATACTTTTTCAACTGCCTCACATAGTGGTTTAAAAGGATTTTATTGTACACTCTTAATTTGAAGAGATCTTTTATTTCAGGTAAGTATCCAGCCATTCAAAAAATTCATATTGCCAGATAACTGAATTTTGTGGTTTAAGAACCCAGTGGCATTCATCTTCAAAAAATAGCAGTCTGCTTGGAATATTATGCAACTGGGCTGCCTGAAAGGCTTCCAATGCCTGAGTGTATGGTATCCGGAAATCATTTGCACCTGTGATAATCAATATAGGTGTATCCCAGCTATCTGCCCGTAGATGTGGAGAGTACATATAGCTTTTCAGATTATCCCAGTAGGGCCCCTCATAATCCTTGTCAACGAACCACAGTTCTTCAGTAGACCCGTATTCACTTATAAAGTTAAATATCCCGGCATGAGAAACAAACGCTTTGAACCTGCCGCCATGAATCCCGGCAAGGTAATAGACTGAGTATCCGCCATAACTGGCACCCACTGCTCCCATTCTGGAGGCATCGACATAAGGCTTTTTTGCCATTGCATCCGTGGCATCCAGGTAATCTTGCATATTCTTGCCTCCATAATCGCCCGATATCTCTTCTTTCCATGCCTGTCCGAATCCGGCTACACCCCTTCTGTTAGGCGCAAAGACAATATATCCTTTCGCAGCCATCATTTGCATGTTCCAGCGGTATGACCAGAATTGAGTAAGTGCACTTTGTGGACCTCCCTCACAGAAAAGAAG
>Ga0208980_10001988_pt1 | contig 12417 bp, 7 predicted proteins | sample WetSurMetagenome_3_FD_187993 | JGI IMG/M metagenome (GOLD analysis project Ga0208980, IMG submission 187993) | Wetland microbial communities from Twitchell Island in the Sacramento Delta, sample from surface sediment Aug2011 Site A1 Bulk (version 2) | ecosystem: Environmental > Aquatic > Marine...
TGCCAGATAAATCTGCGATCACCGTTTTGTCTTTTCCCATCGGAAAACCAAGGTTATCAATGACCGTCTCCCATTCCCCTTTTTTATTAATTACCTGAATAACAGGAGGAAAAACTTTGAAATTGGCCGATTGCGAAATCGATACATTAATACTGGCATCTGTGGGGAATATCCAGCCATTGAGGAAAAGGAATAAGTTTTCTGATTTTACCCCTTCACCAGGATCTATAATGAGGTCGTGGATCTCTGTAACGCCCTGATATTTATCTGATTGGAAATCAGAAATATATTTATCGTCTTTATCCGTTATTAGTGACAGCAAATCATTTCCTTCAGAATCATAGGCGGAAACAGGAAAATGTTTTTTACTGATCTTTGAAATTTTTAAACCGGGGAAGGGAGGGGGGGAGAACTGTTCAGGTACGAAGATATTAATTGAATCCGGATGATCCACTGCTAACAGTTGAATTTTGTCAGTGTAAATAGTCTCCCAGAGTTCTGATGTTATCTGGATTGCAAATTTACCATCCTTTGGTTTCAGTGATTCACCAGGTATTTTTATATAATCATCCGATGCATCAGGAAAAGCGTATTTTGTATTTCCCCCCATAATGCCCAGTGGCATACCCAGTGCACTTCTCCAGATGATATCTTTTGCAAATTCATATTCCTCTCCGTTCCAGGTATATAGAAACGGACAGGAACCTTTCAGCGTCTGAGCCTCAATGAGTGATTGATCGGCACCGGGGAAAAATATGTTCTGCGGTACACCGTTTGTCCATGTTATTCTTATTACATCAGCCCTTAACCGGCTTCCGAGTCCGAAATAAAAAACAGGATTGGTAACATAAGTTGACTGGTAGAGGTCGCCAGATCGTATCTCCACTTTTGCCCCGATTCCGAAATGATTATTCTTTGCGCTGCCTGCTCTCAGGCCAACCAGTTTCATTCTTACATAATGGTTGATATTACCTCCGTCATTTCTAAGCAGGTGTATTCCTCCGTTAAGGCCTGCAATAAGTATGTCGAGATCACCATCTTCGTTATAATCAAATACAACTATCTGTCTTCCGGTTTTCGGTTCCTGTGGTAAGAGGTGGGAAGCATCAGTAAATTTTCCCAGACCGTCATTATGATAAAGAAATAGCCCTCGTTCATCCTTTTTCCCGGGTTCTCCTGCAATAATAAGATCGAGAAATCCATCATTATCAAAATCAAAAAATGAGGCACTATATGCTTTAACCTTCTGAATAGATGAGAAGATATCTGCTACATTTTTTTCAGGTTCGAAACTGCCATTGCCAAGATTGCGGAATAACTCATGCTTAGACCCAATTACTGATCCTATGAACAGGTCTGAAAAACCATCATTATTGTAATCTCCAACTGCCAGGGCACCGGATCCCCCGTTACTTTTAAGACCACTTTTTTCCGCAATATCCTTAAAGATTCCCTGACGCTGATTTGAATATAAATTATTGCCGGCATTCTCATTAACAACAAAAAGGTCTATATCACCATCGTCATCAAAATCACCAAAAGCGGCATCGCGACTGTTAAACCCTTCTCCTGCCAAACCCATTTTTCCGGCCTGTTCCTGGAATGTACCATCACCATTATTACGGAACAGCAGGTTCAGATCTGACCTTGCTTCGAACAGATCAAGATCTCCGTCATGATCAAGATCGAAGAATAAAGCTTTATTTCCCCCGGTTTTACTGCCTGTTTTTGCTTTGGATGTGACATCTTCAAAAGTTCCTTTTCCGGAATTTTTATACAACAGATCACCATCTTTACTCACAATAAAAAGGTCAAGAAAACCATCGTTATCGTAATCTGCAAATGCTGCTGAGGATACCTTACCGTTGTTACTGATACCTGCCTCTTTTGAAACATCTGAGAATCTTCCCAGTTCATTATTGAATAGATAGTGCTTATATGAGGATGATAACGGATCGTTGATTCCAATGTAAATATCCATATCTCCATCGCCATCATAATCAGATGCTTCCATGTGTGTAGAAGTTCTGGCATCTGCTTTCACCTCCTCCTTGGATGCAGGGACAATATCCAAACCTGATGATGTTGTTGCATCAGTGAATTTTATTACATCCAGCAATGATTTATTATCCGAAATCAGTGATGTCGATTGCCGGTCAAAGGTAATAAGAGGAAAACCGATAAGGGAACCTCCCGGACCTTTTAAATCCATAATTCCTGCCTGATATGGTGATGTAACTTTAAGATAATTATGAAAGATAGTAAACTGTATTATCGCATTTTCCTTATCCTGCTTTTTCAGAAGCGACAGTGTCTTATCATAGTAATCAATAGCCTCCTTTGGAAATTCCGGAAATTGTTTCTTTATTATTTCCATCTGTTCAGTAGCTTTGTCAAAGTCTCCATTGCGTATATAAATTTCAGTCAGGTTGAGATGGGGGACAAGATTTCCTGGGGCTTTTTCAACAAGCTGGAGTGTGAAATTCCTGCGTTGATTCTGAGATTCCGCATCTGATACAGACGAATATAATTCTGTGAGATCATAAAGAATCCTGATATGATCCGGAGCGAATTTCAAGGCTTCCTTAAGCTCTGACACAGCCTGTTCACGTTTGTCATTCATCTGATAAACTGTAGCAAGTATCAGCCTTACATCAGCATCTTTTGAATCAATCTTAATCGCTTTTAAGAGCTGCTTTTCAGCTTCAGGATATTTACCCATCCTTAAATACGCAAGTCCAAGATTTGCGTATCCCAACTTTTCTTTAGGTGAAAGGCTGATATATTTCAGGAATTCTTTTTCCGCTTCTTCGAGTTTAAATTCTTCCAGGTACGCAAGACCCAGTGTCTGGGTTGTCATTAATTCTATCGATTTTTGCGCCTTATCTTCAGCTGAGTTTTTACAACTAAACAGTAAGATGTAAAAAAATAGACTTAATAATAACAAACTTGTTTTTTTCATGCCATCAAAATTAAACAATAAAAAGACTTATTTGATGAACTTATTTTTCAACAGCAACAGGCACACCATTTTTTATTTGCATCAACCCCTCATTGCCAATCCGGTTTCCCTTTTTATCAAATTGTATTACTCCGGTAACACCTTCATGGTTAGTAGTTGCCAGCATTTCTGCGATACTTTCACGGTCAGTCCCGGCTTTTAATATTGCCTCGATAATTATGTTCATGCCATCATAAGCATATGAGGCAACAGGACCTGGTGTATTGCCAAATTTTTTTCTGTATTCTTGCATGAAAATAAGCTTTTTCTGAGTCAATAAATGACCAGTGGATACAAATACAACATTTTCGTAATTTTTCAGGTCAGGATCTGATAATTGATCTTCATTGAGCAAACCTGTTGAACCATATACGAGCTGTTTCATTTTTTTTATCCCTATCTGGTGTACCAGCTTTTTTGAGGATGAAAGTTGTCCAAAAAGAACAATACAACTGACCTCTGCTTTTTCTATCTTTTCAAGAAGATCGCTGAAATCCTGACTGTTATTATCATAGGTAAACTGTATCGGATCAGGTTTTCCTGCGGCAGCTGTTTTTTTCAAAAAGCTTTTTGCTGCTAATTTTGAATCATAGGTGGTATCAGAGAGTGTTGCAATTTTTGAAAACTTCCTTTTATCATATATTTCTTCAATAAGTACTGCCGCCTGCTGAAGGTCATTCGGAACACAACTGAAATACCATGGAATAAAAGCCTGGGAGAGAGTCGGATCACTTGCCCAGGCTGATAAGAAAGCTATCCGTGCTTTTGCGGCAACCTGTTCCACAAGATGAGCATTACGTCCATCGTGAGAACCCATTATTGCCAGAACATCTTCCTCAAAAATAAGATTGACAGCCTGCTTTGAACCTGTGCCCCATGGCCCTTCCATCGACCTGACGACGAGCTGGAATGGGTGGCCATTTAAACCACCGTTGCCGTTTGCCTTAAGTATGGCCATTTCTGCTCCATGTCTGGCTGCTGTAGATTGATTATCAGGTATTAATAGTCCGATTTTTACTGTTTCAGGTTTCCTGAAATTTCTGATGTAATTTGTACCGGGTTCAGAAAAACCTGCTGTAGCAACTATTATGCAAACCAACAAAAGTAATTTCAATAATTTCATAGAGCTGTGCCATTGAATCTTCAGGCATTATTAGGTTAGGGCAGAGAAATATCCCTGTCGATGGCCAGAGCTATTCTTTTCAGATCTATCATTAAGATGGCAAATTCGTTAGTGCTAAGTGATTGATAACCATCACATATTGCCTCTTCCGGTTTGTAATGGACTTCAATTATCAAACCATCTGCTCCCACAGCGACTGCAGCTTTTGCCAAAGAGGGTACCATCCACCTTAAGCCAGTGCCGTGACTTGGATCAACGATTACAGGAAGATGGGTGAGACTTTTTAACATTGGAACGGCGCTAAGATCCAACGTATTCCTGGTTGAGGTTTCAAAGGTACGTATACCCCTTTCGCAGAGAATAACCTGGTCATTACCCTGGTTAAGTATATATTCGGCAGCCAGCAAAAACTCTTCAACCGTTGCCATCATGCCCCTTTTTAGTAATATCGGTTTCCGGGTCAACCCAACTTCTTTGAGCAACGGGTAATTCTGCATATTCCGTGATCCAACCTGCAGCATATCAGCATACTCAGCAACCATAGCAACCTGTCTTGTATCCATAACCTCAGTTACAAAAGGCAAACCCGTTTCTGACCTGGCAGATCTCAGAAGCATCAACCCCTCTTCACCAAGTCCCTGGAAGCTGTAAGGTGATGAACGGGGTTTAAAGGCACCTCCCCGCAGGATTTTAGCTCCCCCATTTTTTACAGAGCTGGCAGTATCAAGAAGCTGTTCCTGGCTCTCCACAGCACAAGGTCCTGCTATTATAATAACTTCTGAGCCACCGATCTTAACCCCGCCAATATTCACAAGTGAGGCATCAGGCTTTGTTTCACGACTTACCCTTACAGGAACGCTGAATCCAACATTTGTCGGAACATTGCATGAATTTTCTTCCATTTTTAATAGCAGTTTAGATTAGTATTTTCCATCAGAATGTTTGTATATCTCATTACTCTTCACAAGAGGTGGAGATGGTGTGAATTCAAATTTTCCATTTTTAATTTTTGCGAGGAATATGGGTCTTACATTATTCCATGTATCGTCAAAAATTACTTTTCCTGTAACACCTTCATACCCATTGAAAGTTTTCAGGTCAGTCAGCAGATCACGTATCAGGACCCGGTTCAAACCTGCTTTTTTAATCGCCTCAAGTAAGATATTCATACCATCATATGCATGGGCTGCAAATACATCAGGTTTCTGACCAAATCTATTCTGATAGTTTTCCTGAAATGCTTTCAGTTTAGGGTCGTTTGAATCGGGGTTATACTGGCATGTAGTCTTGATACCTTCAGCAAGAGGTCCGGCTATGCTTAGAAACTCATCACTTACTGCTCTGTCAGAAGTATATACGGGTTGGTTCAGACCAGATGCCCTTAACTGTTGAAGGATGAGTGCTGATTCCCTGGCATTACCCCAGATTGCGATTGCATCAGGTGAGGTTTTTTTAATGCGTTCCAGCTGGCTTTTAAAATCAGTTTCTCCGTCATTGAAGCGTTCTTCTATGATAATAGGGACACCCATCCTTGTAGCTGTACGGTTGAAATGAAGAGTACCAACCCTGCCATAACGGTTATTAGCCCTTATAACTGCAAGCCTCTTGTGCCCGTCTACTTTTATTATCTGGTTGACCATCACATAACTGGCCTGCCTGTCATCGGGAATAGTACGAACAACCCATGGTATATTCGTCTCAGTAAATGTAGGATCAGGATCACCGGTGTTGACATTTGGGATCTCAAGTTTAAGAGTTGCCCTTATTGCGACATGTGAGACAATATCATCAATTGAACCCAGCCACGCCCAGACACCTTCATCATCCATTTTTACCACCTCATTTGCTGCAGCGCCCCATAGTCCTACATCATTATGAATCATTAACTTGTATGGTATCCCCCTGTAGCCTCCTTTTTTATTTGCCTCCTCAATCGCAAGCATACAACCCTGGAGCATCTGCTTGCCAAGTGAAACTATAACTGATCCTTCAAGAGGACCCAGAAATCCGATTCTTACCTCTTTTAATCCAACAGGAGCTGGCTTCTCACGACCGGCGCCATAAAATTGTACTGGTTCAAGAAAATGATACTTATAGGCTTTCTGATACCTGTCATAAGCAACGAGTTCATCAGGTATATTGCCGTAATTCGTTGATTTTTTTACCTGGCCGCTGACCCATGTAAGAGAAATCAGTATTATCAGACTTGATGTTAAAAGAATCTTTACCCCTGGTTTCATATTCTTTTATTTTATTTTACAGACTGCATAAGCTTCAATTTCGACAAGAAGAGTTTCCCAGCACAAACGAGCCTGGATGCCAGTGCTTGCAGGCAGGGGATTGAGATTCAACCAACTGAAGAAAGTTGTTCTGATCTTATTGAATTCTGAGTAATCACGCTCAATATCCCTCAGGTAATTTGTCGTTCTGACGACATCATGCCAGGTCATACCCTCAGCTTCCAGAAGGGTGGAGATATTCCGGTATGTTCTCCAAAGCTGAGCATTAAAATCACCAACGTGTTCTGTCTTGCCATCTTCATTTACACTTGCAGTGCCTGAGATCAACAGCACTTTATAATCCCCAAAATCTAACCTCAACGCTCTCGAAAAAGATGAGGGTTTCTGATAGTTGTATGCTTCATTAAGTACCTGGGGAGCATGTACAACATGCTTTTCAATCGGAGGACGACTTTTATGTACTTCAGGATATACCGTTTCAGTAATAGTCTCAGCATCACTCAGCATTCCGAGTTTCTTCATTTCGATTTTCTCACCTTCAGTAAGTTTTGCCAGGTCTATTAGCAATTTTTTCTCTGTCATTTTTTAGATATTTCAATTATTTAAAATCAATTTTTTCTCCCTTTCTCCTATTTCATCAACTCCCCACGGCTTACCCCTTTTGAGGTGGCCACCCATAAGATGCCGTTCTCTTCATCTACTCCAATTATGTAATTATGCGCAATAGATGGTGACAAAGGTATCTCTCTTTTTTCCTTGCCATTCGTAATAATGGCAACTCCGTTTTCATTATTATCATTTTTCTTGTAGGTAACCCAGGACTCTCCATTTGTGCTGCTTAGTCCCCTGTCACTGCAAACAAACACAACCGGCCCTTCTGCCCTGAGGAAATTGATGAAATTACTTGCCAGGCCGCTGTCGTGATCAAAATATCCTTTCCAGTATTTGCCATCATAACGACTCATTCCAAAATATGTTGATACCCATAAGATGCCATCCGCCCAGGATGTCGCCGTAGTAATATCATGAACTACACCGTCATCCGGCTGGAGGTCAATTTCCATAAACCCATCAGGATCGGTATAATCCCTGAATTGTTTTGTCCTGGTATTATACTCAATAACTCCGCCACCCCATGCAGCAATGAATATTTTACCGTCTCCGGCTGAAACTCCATAGGTCCATGGTTCATGCATCGGTGCATTCTTCTCCGTGAATATTTCCCATTCCTTGGTAAAAGTGTCATAATGTCCTGCTCCACCCCCTGTTGCCACCCAGACATCCTTTCCGTCACAGATAACACAGTAAACCAGATCATTAGGCATTCCACTATTGAACTGGTTGAATGTTTCAAATTTTCCGGCTGACCACCTTGATAAACCTCCAAGTGTACCGATCCAAACATCACCAGTAAGTTCACTTACATCTATTGATACAATACCGTTATGTGCCAAACCATCTTTTGTGGTATAAGTGCTCCATTTTCCATTCTGGTAAACAGCCAGTCCGTCGTGAGTGCCTACAAGCACGCGTTCTCCATCAATACGGACACAATAAGTCTTGTCGGAAGGAAGGCCATCTTTTATAGTGAAATTACGCCATTTCCCATACACTGGCACAGGAGGCAGTGTTCCCATTGTTCCGGTCAGGTGTTCCTGCTGTTCAGGATTTGAGCCTGAATCGCTGTGCACCACAGCTAATGTCACAGGAGTATCTTTTTTTTCACCTCTATTATTATCTCTCAGGATGAAGATCATTGAAATGCTAACAATTGCCATTAAAAAAATTACTGCAATCGTGAAATAACGGTTTCTTATTATTTTCTTCATTTTCATCTGGTTAATGGTATATTGAAGCTTCATGAATTTCTGATGATTTATCATTGTAATCCGGACTTCTTAGTGACTTAAGGTATTCAATCAGGTCATTGAGCTGATTCTTTGTCATGTCGCCCACCAATCCATGTTTATCCTCTTTACCGTACAAGGTCCATATCTCCTCGAGGGAAATTGCCCGGCCGTCATGCAGATAGGGAGCTGAAGCATAAATGTTATTAAGATGCGGGGTATCAAACAGAATTGAATCATCACTTGCTGATAGTGTTTTAACATCAACCTGTTTCAGATTGGTATAATATGGAGCAGGATGACAGAATATGCAGCGGTTGTTTTCCGGAATAATATTTCCAAGATTGTCCTTAGTTCTTTCAAATATATTTTTCCCCCGTTCCTGAGCTTCAGTAAGTTTTCCGGAAGGATTAAACCTGAGATTTGGAGGGTACTTAATTCCAGTCATGATGTAAGATGAAATAGCATCCAGTTCAGGATAAGAAAATGGTTCAGTCCGGGTCAGAACGGTTGAAAATCGTATCCCGTCCTGTTTAAAGACAGTTTGATTCTTGCCGTTCCACTTAAAGGGAGGTGTATCTGATATATCGCGCAATGACTGAGTATTTGTAATGTTCCGTCCCATATCCTTGGAAGCCATATTGTAAACAAGTCCATCTTCATGCTCGTCGGGATGGCAGGTATAACACGAGTACTGGTTCTGGAATGTATGTCCGGCGTTGTTGAGTAGCCTGCGCCCATGTCTTGTAACCGTTATCCTCCGCGGGCCACCAAGATCGATTGTCTTTATAGTTTCCATCTTATCAGTGCTGATAACAGAAATTCTGTCTTCCAGACGTTCAGCTACAAACAGAGTTCTGCCGTCCGGGGAGAGCGCAAGACCTTTGGGATTTGCACCGGTTGGAATCCGTCTGATAACATAACTGCTGCTGATTCCCAGATGATCAGGCCATAATTTTAGCATTTCAGGAGTTGATCCAGCTATCAGAGACCTGACTGAATCAACATCAATCACAGTAATACAATCCACTCCTGAATTCGAGACAAAAGCTCTCTTCCCATCAGGAGTTATAGCAATATCAAAAGGATCTGAATAATAAGCATTTGGTTCATCGGTCAACAACTGAATTATTCTTCCATTCTCCTTCCTTTCAACAATACCGATGCCATGGGTCATCATAAATCCCCGTTCAACCTGTATCGAGGGAACCATGTTCTTGGGTCGGACAAGGGTTACAACTGCCATATCACCAGAGGGAGTAAATGCAACATTCTCCATAAGATAGGCAGACTCCATTCCCATATAGGCTTTAATCCTTTTTGTTTTGTCATTCACAACTGTCAGTTCACTGACAAGAGGTTCTCCATAATGTGCTATGTTTGCCCTCCGGCTTGTTACATAAAGATCACTGCCATCGGGAGACAAAGCGGCGCCTGTAGGATTATTTCCCATTGTTAATCTTTTAGTCTCGATGCCAGTTTCCAGATCTATTATTGTAAGGTCAGAACTATAAGAATTAACTACATAAAGAAATTTCTCATCGGAACTAAGTGACATCCCTGCAGGTCCGTTACCTGTTAACAGTGTATCGGTTATGCGATACTCTCTGAGGTCGATAACGTAAACATTATCAGACCATTGATTGCTTATATAAGCTTTTTTGCCAGATTTGTCAAGTATGACAGTATGAGGCTTATTCCCGACCTCAATTTCATGAATTACCTTTCCTTCTTCGACATTTGCAACAATAAGAGCATTACCATCCTGTGCAGCAACATAAATCAGTTTTCCATCATTCGAAACAACCAGGTTAAGCGGTGAACGGTAATTAACCTTATCAAGCCCGGCAAATGGAGATCTTTTATGAATGTGTAAATGACAATTTGTGCATAAGAGCGGATGATCGGTAACAGCTGTCTTGATATTTACATGATCACGAGCCAGCTTTTTACCAGGAATGGAAATAATAAGTCCGAGTACAAAAACAGTTCCGGTGATAAGCAATATCTTTCTCATAGGTGGTAAGCTATTCCAGTTCAACCTGTTTTTCTTTGATCCGTGATCTATGAACAGGGACAGTTACAGGTTGATTCTTAACAGCCAGTGCAACACGGTTGGCTGGCACCGTCTCATGATCTTCATGACAGCCGGTACAACCTCTCCTCTCATTTGGGCGTAGCCAAATCCAGCTTCCCGGACCAAAAAGAGTCTTGCCTGCAGCATCAATTATTTTTAACTTAAAAGGCATATCTGCTGTTATTTTCAGATAAAATGAACCATCCTTTTCCACATTAACCACACCGAGTGATGAATCGACTCCGATTATCTCAATTTTGTCACCTGCTGATAGAGAATAAATGTTATCCGGTGATGATGAGCCGGTAATAGCAATGTTCTGACAGAACAATAATCCGGTTTTAACCCCTGCATCAACTTCACTCGGTAGCTTTTTTTGTCTTTCGTGTTCTCTGACTACAACAGCTTCGAGGATGCTTTTATCAGGACTCTTATAAATCTGATCACCCAGCTCTCTACTGACAGGATCAAAATTGAAGAGTGAATAATTCTCATTCTCAGTTGTTCTGTAAGTGACCAAAAGCCTTCCCGGATCAACAGGAAAAGCAGAACAGAAGTCTCCTGCAATACCAGATGAAAGATCCACAATAGAATGCAGAGGCCTGTTATAGCTTATTGAAACCAGTCTTTTCCGGATGCCGTTATTTTTATCTGATTCAATGAATATTATCTTTCCATCCGAAGTCTCCCAACTCCTGCTTAGGAGTTCCACTTCATCATTGCTTTTATAAAAGAGCTCTGATTTTGTGCCATCAGGACGTAAAACCATCATTTCAGGACTGCTCTCCTTCGGAAATACCTGTCTGCCTATTGTAAGGATTCGTCCATCCTTAAGCACTGATGATCCAGAATAGGAGTGAGGATTGAATGTAATTCTTTGAAGATTGGTGCCGTCAGTATTGCAGGTAAAAAGAGTATGACCACTTTTCAGTGAATCGTTTGCAATTGTTCTGCTGAAAACCAAACGCCCGCCGGGAAGATATGCAGGATCGAATGAATTTTCAGTATCGGAAGTTACAGGAGAGAGTTTCCTGCTGGCAAGGTTCATTTCCCATATTTGCCAGGAGTCGCCCTGATTCTTTTGTGCTGCGAAGAGCATGTATTTGCCATCGAATGAAATTTCCGGTGAGCATGCTGAGAAATAATTCTCTGTCAGGGATTCCGGAATATTTCCCGGTTTTCCGGGATCAATTGCATAAAGGTGGCTTCCCGGAACATATCGCCAGGATTTTCCAGTAATAGAATCTGTGCTTGATATTTTATCGTCAGCAACAGTAATAATAATCATCCCCTCCATCGACTTTTTTCCACATGAAATCAGGCAAATGCCTGATAAGACCATTGATACCAAAGTTGCAGAAGATAATATATTTCTTAACCTCATTATGAAAGTCAGTTTAAGGGTTCCTTAATAGTGAGAATCTGATTTGGATTTATATTCTCAAGTACCTGAAATTTTCCAGAGGGCCATTTTATCTCAATCCTATCGACCAAATTGTTTTTAGCGAGACCAAAATGTATCCTGTGATCATTCTGGGAAAGATAACCTGTTGTACTTTTTTCCTGGGTTGTCTGTGATTTTCCTCCTGCAGTTAATTTTACCCTTGCACCTATAGCATCACGGTTGCTTTTGGTTCCGATCAGGTTAAGCATCAGCCAGTTGTTCTGGTTGCCTTTGTTGTTTCGAAGGAACATACCGCGGCTATTAAGATTGGCAACATAGATGTCCATGTCGCCATCATTATCATAATCACCAATACAGGCGCCCCTTCCGACATATTCTTCCTGGAAATACTTCCCAAGGTCATTTGAAACTTCTTTGAATTTTCCACCACCTGAATTCTCAAACAACTGATCTTCCTGGCCATAAAGATGTTTCAAGGCACCATTTGTTTTAAAAATATCCGCATCACCATCATTGTCATAATCCAGAAAAGAGGAAGTCCATCCTACAAACTGCCCGGCTGCTGATGCAATCCCGGCAACATATGACCTGTCAATGAAAATTCCATTGCCAATGTTCTCATAAAGGGAGCAATATGTGTCATCTGACAGAAAAATATCGAGAAGTTCATCTGAATTAAAGTCTGCAAAATCAACTGACATACTTACTGTTGCCTCTCCTGCCT
>Ga0208980_10001989_pt1 | contig 12416 bp, 15 predicted proteins | sample WetSurMetagenome_3_FD_187993 | JGI IMG/M metagenome (GOLD analysis project Ga0208980, IMG submission 187993) | Wetland microbial communities from Twitchell Island in the Sacramento Delta, sample from surface sediment Aug2011 Site A1 Bulk (version 2) | ecosystem: Environmental > Aquatic > Marine...
CTAGCCGTAATAAAACGGTGTATCCGATAACTACCAAAGCAAACACACGCCAGTGGGTTCTGGAGGGAACCCTATCGGTTTCTCTGGCAAACACAAAGAACGCATTACCGATGTAATTAATACCTGCTGCTACAAAGATTGCCACGATAATTGAAGCCTGGGGAGGCAATCCCCAAAGTATTGTCAAAAATCCTAGGACACCACCCCTCAGTAACATGGCCAAAAGGGCCACGGTAAGGTAGATACTGTATTTCCTGAAATTGTTCCATTTCCTATGTTTGGTTGTGTTCCAGATGACGTCCATGTTGGTGTCCATGTTATAGAATCTGAATCAGTAATTGCGCTGCCATACAGCTTGGCCTGTGGACCTACGTTGAAATTTCCAAAAGCAAAATCAGCATCATAAACAGTTGTCCCCGAATGATGCAAAATCAAACGATAGTTCAAGCTATTCTTTGACACTTGAAACTCACCAAAGAAAGTGCCAACCGTGCTGGCTCCAATCGCTTCAATACCATTCGGAGCGACAGGGATCAGCTTAGAATCATCAATGCTATAAACCCAAACTGTCAGATCCTTTGTTGGATACGATGGCAAAGCCGAATATCTGTAATCAAAAGAAATTTTCAAAACAGATACCTTGTCACGATCACCTGGCTCAATTGTGAAATCCTTTGAGTACCCCTTGCCTTGAGAGTTTTCATTTCCTTTTTCAATAGAATAATAATAATCAGAGAAAAACACAGACCCTGCTGTTATCCCACTAACCGCAGGACTTGTTCCACCAGCTCCATCAATTGGAACCGCTCCGCTTGCATCGTTGTATGTATTAAATGGACCCGTTGTGTTTGTTGGCAATGGATTCAAGAAGTAATTTAACCCATCACCGCCGCCGCCGATGTCACCATCTGTAATGGCTTGTGATAGTTGTTTGTTCAATCCATTTGCAGTCACATATATTTTTGTGTCATTGGGCAATTGACTTGCTGAACCACCAGCACCAGTCAACTCGGCCAGACTTTTTATATCTTCATTTTGTATTTTGCCAGACATTATTCACCTCGTTTTTGTATATAAAAACAATCAATCGTTTGAGCCAAAGCGGGAGCAATAACAAATGTGATTGTAGCACCGCTTATCGTGTAATCAACAACAGGAATTTGTTTCAACCCATTCAAATAAACTTCAACAGCATCATCTTCGAGAGGGATTTGCGACAATGTGAAAACATCATTCACACCATCAATGACACCGCTTGGCGTTTCTTGTTTGAAAAATCTTAACAGACTATCTGCTTCTATTCTTGCCATTTTGCACCTCAAAACGCACAATCTGTGGGGGTTGGAGGATTAAAACCCTTTAAATCCACACGTCAAAAATTCAAAGGTAAAACTTTCCCCCACAGACTATGCTAAGTTCAATTAATATCTAAATTCCACATAAACAACATCGTTCGCAACTAACTCACTTGCGCCACCTGTCGCCAAATCACCGAGCAATGTCACACGAAATGAATCGTTTGTGATCGTAGTGGCATCTGCACTAATACCGTAATCAGTTCCTAAATACATCTTTACACCAGACACATATAAAGAAACTCCGTTTGTGTCAGGAAATGGATAATTCAATTTAAAATATTGATTTGAAATATCTGAAATTGAAAGCGTATATGTAAATGCTTGAACAAAAAGTGATTGCTTATAAATATAAACGTCACTTGTGTCTAAAACAAATGATGCACCAGCAGTAACTAGAAATATTCTTTCACCCAATAAAGAACCAACAGCAGATGAAACAATAAATCCATCTTGAAAATCTGCTGAAGTATCAGCAGCGCCAGCTCTTGTCCAAGCACCAGCCGATGCCTCGTAAATACCATTTTCAGATGCAGCAGTTTGTTTCCAAACAAGAACACGATCACCAGCCGTTAAAAATGATCCGTCAAGCGTCAATCCAACAGTTGCTAAGTTGACATCGCTCTGCGTGACCCACTTAACAGGTTCTTTGATCCCTTTTGCAGATGCGCCACTAACAGCCGTATCAACATAGGTTTTTGTTACAGCATGAGTGCTTGCAGTTGGTGTAGGAACATTTAAAGGCAATCCAACTTCTGGTTCATCGCTGCCATTCACTTTAATAATATTTATATCAGCACTATTCGCCGCATTTCTTGCCTTCAAATATGTATTGTTATCAAGTCTGATTTTTGTCTGTGAAATCTCATTGTCACCGACAAACTTCTTTTTAATTTGTGCCATAGTTAACCCCTTGTTGGTTTGTTGTTTGTTTATGTAACATAGCAAATCCGCAATTTATCACCTGTACTTAAAACACCATCAAGACCTAAACCATTCCAAGAAAGAACCGATCCGCTAACCGTAAAGTCCGTTGCAAACTCTTGCGCAGATCCCCCAATTACATCAACAATCACATAACTTGGAGTGGATGGCGTAAATGCAAGCGATAAACTTTTTGCAGTTTCCTCACCTAAACTTATTGTTCTATACTCGGTCCTAAAAGTTCCTGTCATAACGGGAACCGTTGGAGTTCCAGACGTTAGATAGAAAACATAAACTGTTTGTCCAGCCGCAGGAATATAACCAGCATTGAAAGTAATTGTTCCACTTGTGATCGTGTAGCCTGTTGTCAATGGGACTGGATAAACGTCGATGAAAACCAAAACCGAATTGTCATCGCTTGGCAAATAAGTCAAAGGTCCAAACACAGCATTGACACCATTCACGATGCCGCTTGGGATCTCTTGAAACCCAACCGATCCGGTGGAGCTAACTTTTATTTTTCCACCATTCCAAGCAAGCTGAATTCCATCACCCTCCTCAAGCAATACATCACCGAAACCTTGTGTTGGATTGCCATCAATACCAAGTGAGTGAACCCCCTTATGACTATGATCCGCATTCGCAACCGTAGCGTTTCCGGTTCCTGCTGATCCAGTTGCTCCTATCTCGGTCACTGTTGTTGCAAGTTGAACCTTTCCTTTAACTGCTGTGGTTGCGTCCAAAATATCTTGCGTTGGATTGTCAGAAGGAATGATTGCAAGTTCTGTGTAAACAGGTGGGTTTACCATTGGGTTGTAAAGTTCTTGATAGTACCAACGAACATCGCTTGCGCTTGCGAATGAATAACTTGTTTCAGTTCCAACAACCAGACTGTAGAAACTCAATGTCCAAACACCAGCAGCCTCGGTCAATCTCCCATAAACCACATTTCCAGAACCATCAACGAATTGATCATCTTCATTTGGACCAGTTGCTTGTCTTAAAATTATTTTATTATAAGGCGCATTTACAACAACCCCAGGGATCGTCGATCCAGCACTTGCCACCTTTCCAGTCATCGGAGTTGAAACGTCCGTGCTTGATCCGGTAACACCACTAAGATCAAGACCTTGTGACATATAACCAGCAAGGGGAACACCAGCTAAACTTGATGATTGAATCAATGCACCATTCCCTGCGGTGCCGTCATGTGCATGGCCTGAAACATTATTAAATTTTTGTGTTAAATTATCAGCCCTTGTTTTTAAATTATCACCACTCAACCCAACATCGTTATTTGTCCATGATGGGGTTGCATTGTATGCTGACCCACTTGATCGACCTGTGAAACTGTTCAATGAGTTTGTTTCTCTTTGAGTATTGATAACATTTGGACCACTGGCTGGATCTGTATTTACAAAATCTATTTTTCCCTGCGCCTGATCATCAAGATCAGCATCAAGAAATTTCGGGTTTGTGTTTGCTTCATCGACAGGCGTGCCGTTAATTATTCCCATTTTTCACCTCAAATAAATCCAGCAGGTGGAACAACCTGCCTAAATCTTAAACTGCCTGTTGCATAATGGTTTGGAAATTGTGGCAACATTTCAGTCATTTTGTAACCAAGACCCTTGCTATCGTCCGAGCTTGTTTCCAAAGTCACTTCATAAAATACATTTGGACTTGTGATTTCTGGTGTAAATTCAAAACTTTTTTGTTGAATTGCCCAGTCCATGAAATCTGCCCACTCGCTTATTACTTTTGCTTTTTGTTCATATTTAAATTCAACTTGGATAAATCTTTGGATTTGATAAACGATTGCTTCTTTAGATCCATTTGCAGAAATATTAACGGAACCAAAAACCTTGCGCAAAAATTCAGGACCTAAATAATTGTATCCTGCATAATCAGGTATAAGCGAAACGCCGCTTGTGTTGTTTCCTGTATATGACGTCAATCCAGTATAATCAACCGCATTGAATCCTATCAATGATCTGCAACTTGCTGTATTTCTTGAACCAGATAAAAATAAAAGATCCAAATATCCACTTGATGTGCAAGCAATAGTGACTTTGTTTTCAGTTCCACCAACATAGGTTCTGTTTGCGGTAACAACAAAAGAATTTGCAGGATCAGCTTCATTCATTGCCCTTGCAATTTCAGTCATCAAGCCTGTTAATGTATATGATCCAAGTTGCAAAGACGCTTGTTTTTCAGAACCACCGAATGATGTTTTAAAATCAAGAGCACGATTGTTAACGTCTACATCATAGCCATATAAAATCAAACTTTGCGCCGTCAATGCCATTACTGCCCTACCTGTTTAAAACTAAAATCTGTCGCATCAGATGATTCACGAATCATTTCCATTAGCCTTGTCTTTGTTTGCTCAGTTTCAAAATATGAACCCATAACTTGTATGGAAACCGATTTTTTTGGTTCCTTAACCTCTGGTTTTGTTTGATCCATTGATCCAGGCTGCGCAAATCCACCGCCACCACCTGCGCCACCACCGCCGCCACCACTAACAGCACCACCACCAGCTTGTGAAGAAATAAGCGCACCAAGCGCAATCAAGGTCCCCCCTTGCGCAATTTGTATCGGATCATATAGACCGATACCTTTTGCTAACATGACCTCGCCCTCTCTTGTTGCGATTTCGCCAAGTGCGCCAAGCATGAATGATTTCATTGCCTCACCAGCGTTTTTGCTGCCATCACCGATAGATTTAAACGCTTGAACCGCTTGCTTGTTAAATGTCTGAAATGCAAATTGTCCTCGTGCAGCCCAATTGTTGGACAACAAAATTGCCTTTTGAGTTTCAACATTCCATGCAGCAGTAAACCCAACCGCAGTTTCTTTGTTTCGTTCTGAAAATCTTTGTAAAGCGTCCAGTCTTTTTTTCTCTAAACTATCATCTAGCTCAATCAATCTTTGCTGCGTAATCGCTGCACTTTCTGTCAGTAATAAGTCGGCTTGTTCTCTTGTTATTTTTCCCATCGCAACTTGCGTATCAAGTTCTTGCGTCTTGGTGGCAAATTGTTCAGCGATCTCTATTTTTCTTTGGTTGTGTAACAGGTTTACCGTTTCAATATCGGTTGCATTTTTTTCTTCAAGCGAAAGTCTGGTTTGTTGCATTTGTTCTAATGACTTAACAAATTCAGCTTGCTGTTGACGTTGTTTTTCAATATCTATTTTTGGCGTGGCCTTTGGTGAAGCACCTTCTTTTTCTGCGTCCTCGGCCTCTTGCTTGAGTTGCTTCCTTCTTGCAACCAAACCCATCAACTCGCCTTCAATTGCATCAACTCTGACTTGCCATGTGTTATAAGCCTTTTGCCAACGCTTATCATCTTTATCTAAATCAAGCTGTGTTTTTGCATTATCAAGCATCATCATTGCTTCGGATAATTTTTTCTTCTGCTCCTCAATTTGTGTTTCAACAACAGTCGAGTTTTCACCCCATGATGAGTTTAAATTTTCAAGTGATTCTTTCACACCATTTGCAAAATTCTTTACATAGCCAAGTGTTGTCGCAAGCATCGGACCAACAGTTTTTTCAAACGTAACAATAAATACTTCTTTAATTTGCCCGATTGTTACAACTAGCTCTTTAAATGTGTTTTGATTCTTCTTGATGTTTACATCAACGCCATCAAAGGCTGTTTGCCCTTTTTCTATCACCGCATTTAGGATCGCTTGTTGCCTGCCTGAATCACTCAATGCGCTGACTGTTGATCCAATGCTGACAGCATAATTTCTGACAGCTTTTTCGGTATCAATTAAAATACCGTACTGTTTTAAAGCCCTTTGATTTCCATTCGCAATGGCATTACTTAAACCCTCGAAGTTCTGCATCAAATCTCCACCGAAAACGGCGGTTGATTTTCTTGCAAGATCCATTATTTCGGGCAACCTTCTTGCGTTGTCGCCCATCTTAACAATTGCCGCATTTGCAGCACTCAACAATTCTTCGTCATCAGCCAACCCACCAGCAGCCTTGACCAATCCATCCTTGATTGCGTTTCCAGCAAGGCCAGCGTTGCTCGTTAACATTTCAAATTGTTGATTGATGGCTTTGATATCTTCGGCCTCAAAGATTGCATCGACAGTTGCTTTCAATGCGAAAAATGCGGTTCCCAATATGGCCGCAGCTCCGGCAACCTTTCCAAGACCACTTATCAAATTTGAAATTGCTTTAGTGTCCCCAAGACCTTCGACTTCGCCCTTGAAATCAACTATTTTTTTTAATGCCTCTTTGGTGTCAAGGTCAAACACCCATGTGTTTTTGCCATCAGCCATTATCTAACCCCCATGCTTTTTGCAATCTTCATGAAGGCAGCAAGCCCTTGATTCTTGTCTGACAAATCAAATGTGTTAGGTGATTTTATCTCAATGCTTTGTTTTAAACGATCAAAATATATTTGCTTCAGATCCTTATGATATTCCGCATTTCCGGTGGAGCAAACTACAATGTCACAAAGTTCTAAATAGATCATACTCATTCTTTCATTGTAGAGATCTGAACCTGCCTTGACTATTGAAAAAAATGTTTTTGAATTCATCTCCAAACAATATTCGACAGACCAACCATACATCATACAAGCATCAGCAATAAGTCTAGGAGCATTTATTTTAATCGAACGAATATCTGTTTTTAGGTGTTTAGAGTTTTTTTTTCCGCAATTTCATGTTTGGACTGTGCTTGTGCCTTGCCTGTTAAGGCATCCATAACAAGTTGAAACAATCCTGCAATTTGTTGTTGCGTCATGTTTTTAATATCATCTTTCGATATTGTTTCACAACAAGATGACACCAAGTCATAATAACGATCAACAAGCTCATCGGGAGTTATTTCACTTTTTTCTTTAAGGTCTAGCAGATGTCCAAGGTTATTTGTCAGAATCAAAAACTGTTTTGCACTCAATGGTTTTATTTCGTGCGTTTTTCCATGCAATTTAAAATAAACGCTTTCATTCAATAAAGCATCGAGATCGGCAACAACCGATCCCTCAGCCCTCATTTTGTTTCTTGTTGGGATAAGACGTGTTAACATTTAATTATAAATCCTTGTCGCCGTAACGAATGAATTTTGCTGGCGTAAAAGATGTGTCAGGATAGATTTTCCAAACAATTTTCATTCTGCTTTGCTCTGTTGGTGAATAAGTCAACTCAGAGTCAGCAGTCGCAACAGCCTTATAGCACAACCAATCATAGTCTTCTGTCGTTGAAGATACTGATTGAGGGTGCAATAACAACTCCCCTGCATTGTCCAAATCTGAATCACCAACATTAGTGCCAAAATCTATAGCATAAGGAGCAGATGTTCCAACCAAAGTTGCATGAGGAAACAAAACTTTGATTTGTGTCCAATCTTTGATTTCTGTTAATTCAGTTTCAACCGTGGCGGCAAAACCACTAACCTTTGAATTCAACTCAGTATCACCAAATTGATCTGCCTTGATGGGTGCTTTTTTATATGTGATCTTTACTTTCACATTTCCAAGAGTTCCACCTAGATCTGTGTATGCTGTGTCCCCAGGTTTTTTAAATTTAACAATACATGGGGTCAATTCCATGTTGTCTACTGTTACCGTTGGATAAGTTGTTGCCATTTTTAAACCTCACTTGTGTTAATTTTTATTGCCTTTCAAAATGTCTTACATCGCATTCCAATGCGACTTCTTTCCTAAATACGTTTGGATCTCCGCCTTTTACTTCAGCAGAAAACACCGGACTAAATGCCGCTCCAGTAACCACACAAACAATCTTAACATCATTATTTGAGCTGACAACTTGTGCTTGGTCCAGAACTTTCAAAAGCGCATCTTGATAACGCCATGCCTTGATAGTTAAATTTGTTTTATTTCTATCTTCAACCACAACGCTGATCCGCATTTTAACATCTGCCATGATCGCATTGTTTCCCCTTGATTTTATAAAATCCACACTGTCGGCAATCATAAAAACACAGGGGGTCTTGTATCCTATAGCAGCCTCGTAAATGAAATAATCCTTTGGTGGCTCAGTTGTCACCTTTGCATCAGCTCTTTCACCCCTTAGATCGGATAACGCCAATGCGATGTTTGCCTTTACATGATCTTGCAACATCAGCACAGTTGATTCTGTTATATTTAAAGGATTCATTTTTTGACCCCCATTAAATATTTTGCATAGTCAGCATACATCTGTGCGTCCTGTTTTTTATCCCAAACATTAACTGGCCTAACATCTTCAGTGTATTCATAATAAGGGGTTGACCACAAGACCTCAATTTTTGATCTAGTAACAATTTTTTTGTGATCGAATGAAACCCCTGAAACCGCATCACCAGAAACCGCAGCAAACAAGCGTCCTGTTCTTATCATCATTTTTGTTCCACCACCAAAGGCAGATGCGAATTTCTTTTTTTTCCATTCTTTATATTTTGGATTCAATTCTGGCCATTGTTGGCCTTCGCTAACATTCATGGTTTGAAATCTTTTTCTTTGTCTATTTTGATAAGTGCGATAAACAACCCGATTTAAATATGCAGGTGCCTTGTTAAATCTTTCCACCATCTCGTGAAGATTTGCAAGGATGCTATATTCTTGGCTTTTTAATCTTAGTCCTGCCATTATCTTTTTGGCTCCACATCACGAATTGATCCAGCAATCGAGCTGAATAAAACAGCTTCAGCCTGATCATTCTTTTGATAAAATGTTTTTCTGGCTTTCTCTGCCTGATCCATATACATTTTGGCCATTTCACGATACTCAGCCATGGGAGTTCTTGCATCCACCTTCGGCGCATCGTTTAGCATATATGTTTCACTCAAATGCTCTGCCCATCGCAAAGCCAGTTTTTCACACGCTTGTTTGGCCGCATAGAACAACAACGCAGGTCTTAGACCTGTTGCCACCGTGGTGAAATCAATCCCATAACCAAGCCAAGACATTGATTGTTGCAAAAATAGATCTAGTTCTGCATCAATGAAATACTTAACATAATAAGTTGCCTCCACCACAGATCCATCGAGAGGTGCAGCACTTAAAGTAAACTCACCGACTTCTTGATTGTCTGCTGATACTGTACCCAAAACCCCATCAATATAGACTCCCATTGGCTGGGGATCTGTCGCAAAATTTGTGACTCGCCTAAACTCAAATGTTTTAAATGTGGCGTTGGTTCCGTTTACTTCACCAATGCATCTTTTGCGATAGCGCAACTTGTCGGTCACGTTATCTGAAAGCATATTTCTTAAATCATTGATTGCTGATGTATAGCTCATGCGAGTTGTTCCATTGCCTCATGTTCGGTTATCCCATGAGTTAATATCACATATCTGATCCCAGATTTTTCTAAGATTATTTTTTTCAATTTATATGTTTCTACATCATCAAGCGGACCAATTTCGTCAAATGCCATAGGTCCACCTTCAGCATAGGGATAATATCTTTCTACAAATTGCATTGAAGGCGCATGAGGAAATTTTTCTTTGCCGCCGTTGTAATACCAATTTTTATAATAGAATGGGTTGTTAGTTAGTTTTTCAAAAACATCTAGTCCGGATTTTCTAACAACTTCTTTCAGTTGCACAACTTGTGATTTGTTTTCTTCATCATATTTATATTTTCGACGTATTGCTCGTGCTTGCATTTTTTTTCCTTTAAAAATGGGGGTCCGTTTCGACCCCCATGCGGTTCTAAACTATTAAGTTGCAGATCCGTCGTTACCAATCCAAACAAAACGTGGATCTAAGAAATCGGCGTTCATTCTTGATCTTGCTTTAAAACGATAAACATCAGTTTCAAAACTTGATCCAGCATTTACAGCCTCTTGCTCAACAACAACAGCCTCTCTCATTTGCAGAACAAAGAATGGCTTAGAGTCATCAAGAAGATACCATGCAGCAGAATCACCGTTACATGATCCATCATTTTTAAACATAAATCTTGATACTGTAATATCAAGTAAACCCTTAATTGGGTTGATCGCAAACGCTCCACCAACAGATCCAGCCGCAGCCGCACCAGATGGATAGTAAGCTGAATTCATCAACACAGCAGAATCGAAAGCATACTTAGGCCCGATCAATAAACGATTTGGCTTAACTTGCATCCTAACGCCCTGAAGATTCTTTTGTTGCATCAACGCAATCACACCATTTTGAATGTTGCCTTGTGTTAAAGCAGCAAATGAAGCTGGCTTATTGTAACCACCACCCAAGAAAGGGGCAGATGCAGGGGCATAAGGATAGTTCGTCTCATAGTCAGGCTTTGTTTCAGAAACTGAAATATCAAAATCAAGATATTTCATGTTTGCAACAGACGCTAACTTGGCCATTACAAGAACCTCTGTTAAGAGTTTCATGTATTCACCCATCAATCCAGCTTGACGCTGAAATTGTCCGGTCTGATCGTCATCAAGCAATTCTTTCTCGATAGCAAATACAGATCCGTATTTTTTATTTTTTAACTTGATGTCTAGGCCAGCAGTTCCAACTTCAGGATACTTCTGCTGTCGTGCAACTTCACGAGGAAATGAAACACCATGGTTTGGAGCATATAGCTCAGTGTCTTTTGTAGACTGAACAACTTGAACCCAATCCTCATAAGAAGTCTCAACGCTTTCATACATTGCGTTTGTGATGCTTTGAACACCAGCGCGCAAGTATTGAGGAAAGCTAGAAGCAGAGTCAGCTTCGTTTAATTTTAGTTGTAACTTTTTCCATGAAAAATTGCTTTCCATAACAGGAAATTCATTCGTTTCAACCAAGGGATCAAAACCCATAATGCGCTTATATAAAGCACGATCAGATTTGATGTCATCAGCTTCGGTTAAAATTCTCTTAATTACTTTTTGATTTTGTTCTTTTAATTTCAACATATTTCACCTCTTAAAATTTCAATGTGTCTAATGGGTAACGTGCGCCCACAAGAACGATGATTTCTTGACCAGCAACAGCAGACGCAATCGCAGCACCTTGATAAACACCAATGGCCTTTGTTCCGGCAGCTTGAACGTGTCTAGCACCAGACGCAGGATCAGCATAAACAAGATCACCAGGATTTAAAGCGTCACCTGTTTTTAAAACAAGTTTCACTTCAACGCCATAAACAGGTCCAGGTAATGCGCCAATTGCTTGAGCCGCATCAACCGCAGTTCCTTGATATGGTGATTTGATTTTCCCATCAACAACCGCAACTTGAGCCACGCCCAAGAAAGTTGCACAATCTGCTTCAGCAGCAGGCTTGATGATCTTTTTTGTTGTAGCATCGTAAACCATTAAATCACATTGCTCGAAATCCGCAGTTGTGCTTGTTAAAGCATAAGCATCTGCAAAGATTGTCTTGGGGGCAACGGATCTTACAATTTTATTTCCCATTTTCTATACTCCCTATCTTAAACATTCTGTTAAATTGATTTTCTTATTCGCCTTATCATTGTGAACTTTTTCAGCATGAACCAAAAATTTATAAGCATTATCGGCCTCACCGCCACCTGCTTTAAACGATTCTTTGAAAACGCCCATCAATTTTGTTATTTCATCTTCGGTCTTTGCTGTCTTAACAGCGTCAAGATCCTTGAACATCTTGGTTGCAGACATTGGCAAACCAGACTCTCGACAAGTCTTGTCCAAGTGATCTTTCATTTTAAAGGTTTTAATTTGTGATTCAAGTAAAGCAATCTTACCAGTCAGTTCAACGATCTGGTTGGATTCTTTCTTGGTATCACATGACTCTTTAGTTTCGTCGCACTCTTTTTTTTCTTCGGATGCGGATTCCTCTTTTTTCATTTGCATTTCGTCTTGTGGAATTTCTTCTTTTTGCTCGCCTGATTCTTCAGTTTCCTCAGACTCTTTTTTTGCTTGTTTCGCAGCCATGTGCTTCGCAAGTTTCACGGCCTCGACAGCCAGCTTGGTTGCTTCGTCGGCTTTGTATCCCATATCAGAATATGCCTCGTATGCCTCCATCGCCATTTCTTTTTCCTCTTCGCCCTGTTCTTCGCCAAGATATTCAGCAATCATTTTTTTGATTAGCTCAATGTCTTGTTCCGCATCTGCGTGAGGTGCGGTGTCTTGTTCTGCCTGTTTCATTTCTTCATTTATCGTGGAAGCTCTAACATCCAGCGCTCCCCGGAAAATAAATGGAAATCCCA
>Ga0208980_10001990_pt1 | contig 12407 bp, 13 predicted proteins | sample WetSurMetagenome_3_FD_187993 | JGI IMG/M metagenome (GOLD analysis project Ga0208980, IMG submission 187993) | Wetland microbial communities from Twitchell Island in the Sacramento Delta, sample from surface sediment Aug2011 Site A1 Bulk (version 2) | ecosystem: Environmental > Aquatic > Marine...
ACGGGCGCGGCTTCCCATCGTTGACTGCTCCTGAAAGCCATCGGCCGTGAAGAAGAAGGTAAGGAACTCGAGCATGAACCATAAAAAAATCAACAAATCAGGAGGAGGTTTTTCCATGAAGCGTTTTACGGTGTTCGCAATTGCAATTCAGGCCCTGTTTCTTTGTATCTGCTGCCTCGCTATCGCCCAGGATAAACAGCCGGACGCCTACCTCGAGCTCAGTGAAGGATCGGTAGCCATTGGAATCGGGTACAGCTGGGGCGAGGGCACCCTGACGTACCAGGACAAGAAATACCCCGTGGAGGTCAAGGGACTTTCCGTGATCGATGTCGGCATCACCAAGGTCACGGCGTTCGGAAAGGTGTATGGACTCAAAAAGCTCGAAGACTTCAACGGCAACTACACCGCCGCCACTGCGGAAGGCACTCTTGGCGGAGGCGCCGGGGCCACCACGATGAAAAACCAGAACGGGGTGGTGATCGACCTGTTCACAACGACACAAGGCCTCAACCTGAAGCTTGCCCCCAGCGGTATTTCGCTGAAGCTCAAGCAGTGATCACGTCGGGCGAGGGGGCCGCGCCCCCTCGCCGCTTCCCATGAAGCAAGAGAAAATCGGGATAGAGAAGACGGTCTCAGGAAATGAAGAAGGCCCATGAAATGAAACAGGCTCCGTACGGGAAAGAATTCCCGGACTTTCTTACCTCGATCTAAAGGAGAGTTGCCGATGGAACGCTCAAGATTGATCAGCTTGATTTGCTCCCTGGCTCTAGCAGCGGTCTTTGCCGGTGGATCGGCCCATGCCGGCGGGATCATGCTCTATGAGTTCGGATCGAACGACGTGGGGCTGGCTGCGGCAGGCTATGCCGCCCGCGCACAGGACGCCGCGACGGTCTTCACCAACCCGGCAGGGATGAGCCGCCTGGAAAAGTCCCAGGTCCTGGGAGGTGTGCAAGGCCTGTACGGCAATCTGCACTTCGCTCCCAACGCGATGACCACTACGGCCGGCGGCGACGGTGGCAACGCCTTAGGCTGGCTCCCGGGGGGAAGCCTCTTTGTCGTCCAGAAGATCAACCAGGACTGGAGCGTGGGGTTCGGGATGCTTTCCTACTTCGGCCTGAGCACAAAGTACGACGACAACTGGGTGGGACGTTACTACACCCAGAAGGGGACGCTGATCGGCATGACACTCACGCCGGCCGTGAGCTACCGGGTCAGCGAGAAGCTCTCCCTCGGCGCGGGCCTCAACATCATGTACGGCTATCTCGACACCCAACTGGCCATCAACAATATCGGCAGCGCAAGGCCGGACGGACAGCTGAAGCTGAACGACAACCGGTGGGGCTACGGTGCGAACCTCGGCATCCTCGTGGAGCCTTGGAAGGGGACGCGCTTCGGGCTGACCTACCTCTCGGAAGTCAAGCTGGATTTCAGCACCCAGCCCCAGTTCAGCGGACTGGGGCCCGTTCTGGAGACTGTGCTGCGAAACAGGGGGCTGCTGACGGGCAGTATCGACATGAACATGAAGGTACCCCAGATGGTCATGTTCAGCGGCTACCACGACTTGAACAGTCAGTGGGCCATCATGGGCAACGTCGGGTGGCAGAACTGGTCGCAGTTCGGGAAAGTCGATCTGCAGATCAACTCGAACGACCCCACGAGCCTGACTGTCAACAACAATTACAACGACACCTGGCACGTGGCCCTGGGGGCGCAGTACCGCCCGGCAGTTGAGTCTCCCTGGTCGTTTTCCGCCGGCGTTGCCTACGACAGCTCCGCCGTCGACGACGACAAGCGCACCGTGACAGTGCCCATGGGTCAGGCCTGGAGATTCGGCCTGGGTGCCCAGTACGCCTTCAGCCAGGCCCTGTCGGTGGGGGCAGCCTACGAGCTTGCCTGGGGGGCCAACATGCCTGTCGACCAGAACCGCGGACCGCTGGCGGGACACTTGGCAGGCTCCTACAACAACACGAGCTTCAATTTCTTTGCACTGAATCTGAGCTGGAAGTACTAGCCAACTCATTTCCAGGCCGGAAGTGAAAGGAAACGGATGCCGCGTGATGATTTCCGTATAACGAAAAAAAACATGAAGGAGGAAAAGCGATGAAGAAGACATTCCGTGGATTCCTGGCGTTGATCATGGCGGCCCTGTTTGCCGTGACGCTGTTCGGGGCGACAGGCGCCCTCGCCCAGGATAAGGCAACTCCGGCAGCGAAGAAACCAACGGCTCACAGGGAGAAAGCCGGCACTATTACCGCCACGATCCAGGCCATTGACCTCGAGAAGCGGATCGTCACGGTCAAGGGAGGCCCGAAGGACCAGGTCATCGAGCTCAAGGCCGGCGAGAAGGTGAAGAATCTCTCCAAGCTGAAGGTCGGCGACGTGGTCGTGGTCAAGTACTTCGCTTCCCTCGCCGTCCGGATGGCGAAGCCGGGAGAAGCCGAGAGCGTGGCGACGTCTGAAGTGAAAAAGGCGGGATCCCAGGCACGCCAAGTCACGGTGACCGCCACGGTCCAAGACATCGACAAAAGCACGAACATCGTGTTCCTCAAGGGGCCCGAGGGAAACATCGTGGGCGTGAAAGCGGAGGATCCCAAGAGACTGGATGAGCTGAAGGTGGGCGATCAGATCGTGGTTACCTACACCGAGGCCCTGGCGATCTCCATCGAAAAGGCAAAGAAAAAATAGCTTCGACAAGGAGGCAAGAATGAAAAAGGCAGCAATCATTTCATTGGCAGTTCTGTTCGCGTTGACGCTTCTCGTATCAGCGGCAATCGCGGCCGAAAAGATCCCCTTTTCCGGTTTTCTCGGCGGGCCGACGGTCTATAAGCAGTTGAAGCCGGGGCCGAAAGACGGGGTAAAACTGCTCTGGCTGAACCCGAAGAACGATCCCACGAAATACAACAAGCTGATGGTGGACAGCGTCATCTTCTTCCTGGCCGACAAGGCGCAGTACAAGGGCATCGACCCCCAGGAGATGAAGGAGCTGGCCGACGAATTCAACAAGCAGATCCTTGCGGCCTTGAAGGACTGGACCATCGTGGCTGAGCCAGGTCCCGGCGTGTTGCGCATACGCATTGCCATCACAAACATCCACCCGAGCAATCCCGGCACCGCCGCGGTCACGTCCGTCGTTCCCGTTGGGATCGGTGTCAGCGTTGTCAAGAAGGGCGCCTCGGGCGGATGGGTCGGCAGCGGTCAGACGGCCACAGAGTGCGTCGTGATCGACACGGAGACCAACGAGGTCCTCGGCCTTGCCGTGGACCAGAGGAAGGCCGAATTCGAGCAGAGATTCTCGAAATGGGGCTCGGCAAACGACGCCTTCAAGTTCTGGGCCGCGAGACTCGCTGGCGCTTTGGACAGTGAATTTAAAGGAGTGGGGAAGGCACCCAAGAAGTAGGATTGACTTCATCCGACAGCCTGCCGCGGGCGCAGCTATCTCACCGGGCTGCGCCCATAAGCAGGGGTATCAATCAATCCGGTATGTTCTCTCCATTGAATGGCGAGGTGCTCCATGAAGATGCAAAAACTTGGACGGGTCGCGGCATACCTGCTGGTCCTCCTGGGTGCGGCCCTGGCGACCGGCTGCAGCCACTTCGGCCACTACCCGGTGAATGCACCGCTGGAGAAGTACACCCCCGGCTACGGGTACATTGCCCAGAACCTGGGGCAGGCGGGCAACTCGGAGGACCTGATGCTGGTCCTGTCCTTTTCCGGGGGCGGGACCCGGGCGGCCGCCTTCTCCTACGGCGTCCTCGAGGGGCTCCGCACAACGGAGGTCCCCATTGGCGGCAAAAAGCGCAGGCTCCTGGATGAAGTGGACGTCATCTCGGGCGTTTCGGGGGGGAGTTTCACGGCGGCCTACTACGGGCTGTATGGCGACAGGATCTTCGAGGATTACGAGTCCCGCTTCCTCAAGAAGAATGTCCAGGGGGACATCCTGACGGCCATGTTCCTGAACCCTGTCAACTGGTTCCGGCTCTCGTCGCCCATCTTCGACCGGAGCGACCTTGCCGCCGAGTACTACGACGAAAATGTTTTTGACAGGAAGACCTTCGGGGACATGCTCGAACGAAAGGGGCCCCTGATCCTCATCAACGCGACGGACATGTCCATGGGGAGCCGTTTCGTGTTCCACCAGAGATACTTCAATGTCATTTGTTCCGATCTTTCGAAATTCCCCGTGGCCAGGGCCTGCGCGGCATCATCGGCCGTTCCCGGCGTGCTCACATCGATCACAGTGAAAAACTACGCGGGCAGCTGCGGATTTGTTCTTCCCACGATGCGCGGCACGGAATCACGGAACTTCCGTGTGCGTGAGATGAGAGAGCATATGGAGCTGGTGTTGGATGTGAAGAAGAAGCCATACTTTCACCTGATCGACGGGGGAGTGGCCGACAACCTCGGCCTGAGGTCCCTCGAGGAGACCGTGGACGCGGTGGGCAACTTCTGGACGGCCCTGAAGCTGACGGGAATGGAGAAGGTCCGGAAGATAGTGTTAATCGTCGTCAATGCCGAGTCGAAAACCGAATCCCAATGGGATAAGGCAGAGGTAGTTCCACCGCTGTCAGCCATGCTCGGGAATTATTCAACGATCGCCATTGTCCGGTACAACCGCGAGACCATGGCCGTCCTCCAGGAGAGCTTCGGCAGGTGGATCGATCAGATCCGGGAGGGCCGTTGCCCCCCGGGGCAGATTTCGACGGAGCCGGGTTCCTGCGGCGACATCGAATTCTACCTTGTGGACATACGCTTCCGAAATCTCGAGAACGAGGCGGAGGCGGATTACCTGGCGGGGTTGCCTACAACGTTTCGGCTCTCCCCAGAAGAGGTCGACAGGCTGAAGGCCGCGGGCCGCAAAATCCTGACCGAGTCCGATGACTACCGGAAATTTCTCCGGGACCTCGATGCGGAAGGCACGCAGCAGCCGCCTCGATGAGGATGCGGGGCATGACGACGTCGGGAAGGATTTGTAGAGTCAAACGTTCGGCGCACCCTGAAATGAAAAGGAAATGGAAGCGCGTTCAAGGGGGGGAGTCCTACGCTTTTCCTGCGTCCAGATTTTCACCTGGCGCCTGCGGTGAAAATGGAAATGCGGCCGTGAAGAAAGTGAAGAAGGGATGATGGAGATACAATACTGCGCATCGTGAGGAGGATATAGAAACATGTCGACCCCGCATTCTATGGGAAGAGTGAAGATCATTGCAGGACTGACCCTGATCGCGTTTTTGCTCATCGTCGTGCCCGCCATGGGAGCGTCGAAGGAGGAAAAGCAAAATGAAGTTCAGAGAATGTCGCGCGAGACCCTGGCGAGGCTCTACAAAACACAACCCTCGGCCCAAAAAGCCGTTGAAGCAGCGGCCGGGTATGCCGTGTTCAGCAACTTCGGCATGAAGATCTTCATGGCCGGAGGCGGGACCGGAAGCGGCATGGCCGTCGACAACAAGACGAAGAAGACGACCTACATGAAGATGGTCGAGGTCCAGGCGGGCCTGGGCATGGGGGTCAAGAAGTTCCGGGTCGTCTTCGTGTTCGAAACGCAGAAGGGTCTGAATGATTTTGTGAATTCCGGCTGGGAGTTCGGCGGGCAGACCACGGCTGCAGCCAAGGCCGGTAATCAGGGAATCGAGCTGACCGGGGCCCTCTCCGTTGCGCCCGGCGTATGGATGTATCAGCTCACCGACACGGGCCTCGCCGCGGAGCTCACAGGAAAAGGCACGAAGTACTACAAGGACAGCGCCCTGAATTAGGACACTCGTCGTATGCAGAAAGGAGATGCAATGAAACGGAACACGATCCTTGTCTTTTGTGCGGCCTTCGGGCTTTCCCTTCTTCTCGTCTGCCCCGCGGCAATCGCACAGCAACAGTACATATTCCCGCAAAAGGGGCAGTCGGCCGAGCAGCAGAATAGAGACGAGTATGATTGCCACAGCTGGGCGGTAAAGCAGACCGGATTCGACCCCACAGCGGCGGCACAGGCCCCTGCGCAGCAGCCACAGCAGCCGGCAGGGGCACAGCCTGGCTCGGGAGTACACGGGGCGGCGCGGGGCGCCGTGGCAGGCGCGGCGATAGGGTCTCTCGGCGGCGAGGCAGGCAAGGGTGCCGCAGTCGGAGCAACAGCCGGCGCCGTGGCCGCCCGGGGGCAGAGCCGCCAGCAGGCGCAGCAGCAGCAGGCTTCGGCACAACAGCAGGCATCGACTCAGCTGAGCGCAAAACAGCAGGATTATCTCCGGGCAAAGGGCGCCTGCCTGGAGGGGAAAGGCTATTCGGTGAAGTAGGGGGCAGAGGCGCCGAAGAAATCTCAATTGCCGGTTCAGAATGAAGAAGGAGAGTCTTCTCAAGAAGCAGTCGGAAAACTGGGACCTGAACGACAGGGCCTCCCGGGACCGCCTGTACCGGTTGATGTACGGCGGGCGGGCGGCCCTGGAGGAAGTCATGCTCCAGGCGCCTGCGGGCTCCTGTCCGGACAAAATGAGCAGTGTGCGATTCAGATAAACATATTAAATTAGCGACATGACGGATAACACGGCCATAGGTAGTATACGCATTTATCGCGGTAAGCCCGTGCGGCGCCTGCATGTAATGGTGAAACCAACCGGCGCGCTCTGCAATCTCGACTGTGCTTATTGCTACTACCTTTCCAAAGAGCAATTGCTGGGAAAGCCTGAGCAATGGCGGATATCCGATACGGTACTTGAGACATTCATCCGCCAGTACTTTGAAGGTCAGAACTACAAGGAGGTGGTCTTCTCCTGGCAGGGCGGCGAACCGACCCTTCTTGGACTCGATTTCTTCAAGAAAGTCGTCGCGCTGGAGAAGAAGTACTGCCCGCCCCATGTGCGGTGCGAAAACGATCTTCAGACCAACGGCACGCTGTTAGATAATGCCTGGTGCGAGTTTCTCCATGATGAGAACTTTCTTGTCGGCCTTTCTATTGACGGCCCGAAGACCCTTCACGACGCCTACCGAAAAGACAAAGCGGGTGATGGAAGTTTCGACCGGGTATTTCGCGCGGCAGGTCTGTTGAGAAAGCACAAGGTGAACTTTGCGACACTCTCCTGTGTCAACCGGGTTACGGCAAAACATCCGCTGGAGGTATACCGCTTCCTGCGCGACAAGGTGGGATCGAAAAGGATTCAGTTCATTCCGATTGTCGAACCCGTTGGTTTCCGGCAGGTAGCGCCACATCAATGGGATACGCGAATAATGCCGGAACTTGGTTCACTTCGGGCGAGACCCGGCACCGAAGGGTCGGTCTTGGAAGAGTGGAGTGTAGACCCCGACGACTGGGGCGATTTCCTCTGCCGCGTATTTGACGAGTGGTATCAGAAGGATCTGGGGAAAATCTATGTGAACTATTTCGATGCAGCGGTCGAGACCTGGATGGGACACGCATCTCCGCTGTGCACCCAGAGCCCCATGTGCGGCAAGGGGCTGGCCCTCGAGCACGACGGGTCGGTCTATGCCTGCGACCACTATGTCTATCCCGAATACTGTGTCGGCAACTTGCAGGAAAGGCCGCTCTCGGCGATGGCCTACTCAGCCGAGCAGGAGAAGTTCGGCAAGATGAAGGAAGGTTTGCTGCCGCAACGCTGCCGCGATTGCGAATACCAGTTCACCTGCTTCGGGGAATGTCCTAAGAATCGCTTCATCAAGACTCCTGATGGTGAACTCGGGTTGAACTATCTTTGCAGCGGATGGAAAAAATTCTTCTCTCATATTGACCAGCCAATTCAAAGAATCGTCAGGAGTATGGGGGACTCCGTCGTCAAAGAGACCCGCACGCGAGCTGCAGAGAACTGGCATCCGGAGAAGCAGATATGAAATGCGAAAAATGCAACAATAATAATGATGGCTATCATCGCCTGAATGTCGAGGCCGACTGGTCAGAACTTTCTGACGATTACGACAGCATCGTGGCAGAATATGCGAAAGTTCCCGTCGTTGGGTTCCGTCCGGGAAAAGTCCCGCGGAACATTACCGAGAATCGTTTTCAGAAAGAGATCATCGACGATCTGTCGCGCAGAGCCGCGCAGCGCATCGGCCGCGAGGCTGTCCGGGCGGACGGTATCGAGGTTCTGGGGCATGTGGAGGCAGAGGAGATCGAGTGTGCAAAAGGCGAGGTCTTTCGCGCCAGGCTTCGTTTTTATCCCCTGCCGAAAATCGATCTTCCCGACATTAATAACCTCATAAGCGATAAAGATGACGTTGATCCCCGCGACCAGATATCCCTCAGGCTTCTGGAGTTGGTGAACTTCGACATCCCGGATCAGCTGATTAAGGATGAACTTGATCTGGATGGCAACAGCGACGTCGCTCCGGGGAGCGCAGACTGGAGGGCGGCAACTGACCGGATAAAACTGATGCTGATTCTCAAGCAGATTGCACGTCGAGAAGGCATCGAAGTGGATGAGAAGGATGTCAATACTCGCATTGCCGAAAAGGCTAATGAATTTGGAACGACAGTAAAGTCATTAGAAAAACAATTCGAGAAAGGCGGCGGGTTGCAGCGGCTCAAGGATATCCTTATTGCCGAGAGCACGCTGGAATATTTGTTGGAGAAGAATAATTAAGAAAACTCTAGCGACAATAAACTTTAAAAGAGGCACTAATGAAACAGAAAGTAGATTTAAAAAGAAGAGCCCTGAAATGGGCGGCAGTGGGGTGCGTGCTGGCAGGGCTCACTGTTCCCGGACTAAGACAAACCGCTGAAAGGAGAGCATTATGAATCGAACGTACTCAATGGCAAAGAATGAAAGGAGCATCATAAAACTCAAGGCATTCGTTTTATCACCCATTTTTTTCATGTTCATATTCGGGTGCGCTCTGCAGGCGCTCGCCGCCGACCCGTTGCCATCGTGGAATAACGGCCCGGCCAAACAATCTATCATGGCTTTCGTCGAGAAGGTGACGAAGGAAGGCTCGCCGGACTTCGTCCCCGTCCCGGAACGCATCGCCGTGTTCGACAACGACGGCACGCTGTGGGCCGAGCAGCCGATGTATTTCCAGGCGTTCTTCGTCTTCGACCGCATTAAGGCCCTCGCGCCGCAGCATCCGGAGTGGAAGGACAAGGAGCCCTTCGCGTCGGTGCTCAAGGGCGACGTGAAATCGGCGCTGGCCGGCGGCGATCGCGCGCTCATGGAAATGGTCATGGCCACGCACACCGGCATGACCAGCGAGGAGTTTGCAAAGATCGTGAAGGACTGGATCGCCACCGCGAAACATCCAATGACCAAGCGTCCCTACACCGAAATGGTGTACCAGCCCATGCTCGAACTGCTCGCCTACCTGCGCGCGAACGGCTTCAAGACCTTCGTCGTCTCCGGCGGCGGCATCGAGTTCATGCGTCCGTGGACGGAGAACGTATACGGCATTCCGCCCGAGCAGGTCATCGGCAGCAGCGGCAAGACGAAGTTCGAGCTGCGCGACGGCAAGCCCGTGCTCGTGCGGTTGCCGGAGTTGAACTTCGTGGACGACAAAGGCGGCAAGCCCGTCGGCATCAACCAGCACATCGGCCGCCGTCCCATCGCCGCGTTCGGCAACTCCGATGGCGACCTGCAGATGCTCCAGTGGACCGCCGCCGGTACCGGCGCGCGCTTCTGCCTCTACGTTCACCACAACGACGCCGCGCGCGAATGGGCTTACGACCGCCAGTCGCACATCGGCACCCTCGACAAAGGTCTTGATGAAGCGAACGCGAGAGGCTGGACGGTCGTAAGCATGAAGGACGATTGGAAGACCGTCTTCCCGGGCGAAAAGAAATGAACCGGGACGGCGCAGCAAATAACGAAAACTGGGCAAAAGACAATCATTAGAGGAGGAACTCATGAAAAAGAAAGTAGATTTAAAAAGAAGGGCATTGAAATGGGCGGCGGTCGGGTGTGTGCTGGCAGGGCTCACCGTGAGCGCTACAGCGACATCCCATGCCGCTGATACGCCAAAGCAGGGGAAGAAACCCAACATCGTTGTCATCATGGCCGACGACGTCGGCATCTGGAACATCAGTGCCTACCATCGCGGCATGATGGGCGGCAGCACGCCGAACATCGACCGCATCGCGAGCGAGGGCGCTCTGTTCACGGACAGTTATGCGCAGCAATCCTGCACGGCAGGGCGCGCAGCGTTCATCACGGGACAGCATCCGTTTCGCGTGGGTCTTCTGAAAGTCGGTCTGCCCGGCGCGAAGCAGGGCTTACAGGACAAGGATCCGACGATCGCCGAATTGCTCAAGACGCAGGGCTATACGACGGCGCAGATCGGCAAGAACCATCTAGGCGACCGGAATGAGTTTCTGCCGACGGTACATGGGTTCGATGAGTTTTTCGGCAACCTCTATCACCTGAATGCACAGGAAGAGCCTGAAGATCCGGATTATCCCAAGAACCCTGAGTTCCTCGCAAAGTTTGGCCCGCGCGGCGTGCTCGACTGTAAGGCAACGACCGTGGACGACCCGACGGTTGATCCGCGCTTCGGCAAGGTTGGCAAGCAGACGATCAAGGACACCGGCCCACTGAGCCGCAAGCGCATGGAAACGATGGATGACGAACTGGTCGTGCGGTCGCTGGACTTCATGGAGCGTTCGGTCAAGGCTGGCAAGCCGTTCTTTCTGTGGCACAACCCCAGCCGCATGCACGTGTTCACGCGCCTTGCGCCGAAGTGGGAGAACAGCACGGGCTACGGTCTATACGCCGATGGCATGGCGGAACTCGACAACGAGGTCGGGCTGCTGCTCAAGAAGCTTGATGATCTCAAGATCGCCGACAATACCATCGTGATCTTCACGTCGGACAACGGCGCTGAAATCGTGAGCTGGCCGGACGGCGGCAACACCCCGTTCAAAGGCGAGAAGGGCACGACCTGGGAAGGCGGGATGCGCGTTCCTGAAATGATTCGCTGGCCCGGCGTCGTCAAGGCTGGAACGGTCTGCAACGAAATCATCTCGCACGAAGACTGGGCTCCCACGTTGCTTGCCGCAGCCGGCGATCCGGACGTGACGACGAAGCTGCTGGCGGGATGGAAAGTCGGCGGGAAGACCTTCAAGACCCACCTCGATGGCTTCAACTTCATGCCCTACTTCAAAGGCGAAACGGCAAAGGGTCCGCGCCAGTCGATCTTCTATTTCGACGACAGCGCCAATCTGAATGCTGTTCGCGTGCAGGACTGGAAGCTCAGCTTCCGCGTCATGGAAGGCAGTCTGCTGACCTCAACATCTAAGGCACCCAATTTGCCCGTTGTCTGCAATCTGCGTCAGGACCCGTTTGAGCGCTTCTCCAGCGAGTCGGCGATGTGGATGCGGTGGGCGTCGGACAAGTTTTGGACGTTCGTTCCGGCCCAGCAGATCGTTGGGCAGTTCCTCGCCACGTTCAAGGAGTTCCCGCCGAGCCAGAAGTCGGGAAGCTTCAGCGTGGATCAAGTGCTCCAGCAGCTTTCTGCAGGAGCAGGCGCCGCGAAGTAGGCACTGATGCCCCGCTAACTCAACCAACCGGGCCGTACCCGTCCCATCCGGGTGCGGCTCCGGTTAACCAAATCAAAAGTTTAATCCGCTTGGCCTAATGGCTGTACATTGTAATTTTTAGCCCATTCTAAATACTAAGTTAGTGTACAAGCCATTCTTTATTTATTTATGGTTGAAAGGTTCTATTTTAGAAGAATTGGTGATTTGTTTCTTTCAGGAAGGAAGACGCGACCCGGCCTATTGCCGGTCTCGAAAAAATCTGTCTTGCGCAGTACACCTACCACTCATGAAAAAAGACTTTCGAACGATTCATTGATTGCCGACCGAAATTTGCATTTCGATCTCGGTATGCTCCGCCCGCTACTCGCCCTTCAACCGTCGCGAGCCTTCGAGAAGCGGGTGCCATCCATATACGAGCGTGACCATGAAACTGTCCATGCGAAGGTCCCCGGTACCATTGTCGTTGACGGTTGTCTTGTAGCCGACGGTGAGGTTCAGGTTGTCGTTGATCTGGTACCCGAGTGTGAGTCCGACGCCGACGTTGTTGAGCTCCTCCCCCGCAACGCCATTGATGCTCGATTTGCCGCCGTAGTACCAGGCGCCGTCGATCGCACCCCATAAGTGCTCCGTCAGGTCGCGCGTCAGGTGCGCGTCGAGCTGGAACAGAGGGTCGGTCTTCAGCGTCTGCCCGACATAGTCGGTGTTGTCTCCGAAGAGCCACACCGCCGGCAGGAATTCCAGGGTCGTGCGCCGGCCCGGCACCCACGAGCCGAGCTGCCAGATGATGGGCATTCCCAGGCGCCCATACCAGCGGTTCTGCCCGATATTCAGGGGCTGGTCGCTGTCGTAGTCGCCGACCGGGATGCGTTTCGGCGAGATGGCGGCCCTGAAATGGAAGCATGTGGATTTCAGGCTGGGGGTCATCAAGGTTCGGGAAACTCTGGTTAAGGGAGAG
>Ga0208980_10001991_pt1 | contig 12406 bp, 9 predicted proteins | sample WetSurMetagenome_3_FD_187993 | JGI IMG/M metagenome (GOLD analysis project Ga0208980, IMG submission 187993) | Wetland microbial communities from Twitchell Island in the Sacramento Delta, sample from surface sediment Aug2011 Site A1 Bulk (version 2) | ecosystem: Environmental > Aquatic > Marine...
CCTGAATGATATAGACTGTACCCTCCTCATCCACTATATAGATCTTTCCGTCGGAGGCCACCGGGGATGCAATGAAGCTCTTTGAGTTTCCAAGCTTTGCCCTGTAGATTTCATTGCCGTCTGAAGGATCGAGGCATATCACAGTACCATTCCAGTTTACATTGTAAAGACGATTCCTGTAGAGCAGAAGTGTATGCATATAGGAGCCGCCTCTCGGAAGAATCCATTTTACATATTCATTTTTAGCGAACGGAATATTTCCCGTAGCAGTAGTTTTGACGGCTATGATCGGTGAGCTCTGCCCGTGAGCACTGTTGAAATAAATGACATCCCTGTCAACAATTGGCGTTGGAATCGGTATATCTCCGCCGCCTGACATCTTCCATACCTCCTTTCCTGTTGCAAAGTCATAGCCTCCCCGGTTTTTGTAACCGTTTACAACGACAAAAGTTTTAACTCCGCTAGTATAGATATTTGGAGTACACCATCCGGGATACTCATCCCTTTGGGTTTTCCACAATTCCTGTCCGGTTCTAACATCCAAAGCCGCTATGAAGGAGTTTTCCATAACGTCGCATTGTATAATTACGGCATCTTTATAAATTATTGGCGAGCTGGCGAATTCCCATTCAGCGCTTTTCTCGACATAAAAAACTGATCGCAGGAGTCCGAAACTTTTCTGCCACTTGAGATTGCCATTCATATCATAGCAGTATAATCCCTCAGACCCGAAAAAGGCAACAACATATTTGCCGTCTGTAGCTAAAGTTGTATTTGCATGTGTGGATTTCGGATGCCGCTTCATTTTCGGGATTCCCTTGCAACTGGTTCTGTCCCATAATAATTTTCCGCTTGATTTATCAAAACAAAGGACTTTCCATTCATGTTCAGAGGAATCATCCACAGGTTCAATATCACCATAAATACCGGGTTTGAATCCCTCCCTGTCGGCATTGCTTACCGCAGTCGTTATGAAAAGCTTATTGTCCCATATTACCGGGCTTGAAAGGCCAAGGCCAGGTATTTCAGCCTTCCAGAGGATGTTGACATTTTTCTTCAGGTCAAAAGTTTCAGGCAATCCTGCATTATCGAGCACACCTGAAGACAAATAGCCCCGATACACCGGCCACTGGCGTGAAGGATCATTCTGCCCTGCCGCAGGATATGAAATAAATACGGAGAACAAAAAAAAAGCAGGGATCATGTTGCATATTTTCATAGGCTTCCGGATTAACTAAAATTTATATGTATAGCTCAGGGAAACTATGTTCATGACAGACAGTTCTGGAGAGTTATCCCTCTGATATATGTATTCAGTATTGATAAAGTTCTTTTTGTTTAATTTATACTCCAGCCCGGCAGTAGTTCTGCTTTTATCAATCAGACGCCCGGAACTTCTGAATACTGGGGTGAAGGTTTCAAAACTGGCATACGGATCGACAGGGAATTTCCGGATCTTGTAGATGCATCTGAGCTTGAATCTGCCGTCATACTCAGCTTTGTTTTCCATCTGATTTTCAGTATAGATCCTGTCCAAGATCTGAAGCCTGAGGCGGGCAGAAAAATGAAACTGCTTTACCGGCAAATATCCCTTGATATCACCGAACCATTTATGGCGGATGTGATACAGGTCATCATCCTCGACGTAATTTCCGATTCTGTAGGATGCTGTAAAGCCAAGATACTTGTTAAGATTGTAGGTTGCTCCGGCTTCAAAGTAAGCCTGTTCAATTTTAGAGCCGCCCATAAAGGTCCGGATCATAACTGATGCGTCCAGATCAAATTTTTTATTGAGTGACTTCTCTCCATTCACCTCATACCACAGGCCAAAATCACTTTCCTGGCTGTAAAGAACCCCAACCAGAGCCAGAAATATCAGCGAAAGAAGTAATCTTTTAATCTTCATCAATATCTTTCTTGTGCTTTACCAGTCCGGAACTGCTGTCCATTCTGTCTGATGTTTCGAAGAAAATTATGATGCGGCAAACATCCTTAAGAAAATCAACCTCCCCTATTTCCACACGGCTGATTCTGGCAATTCCCGTCCGTCTCTGCAAATCCTCAATCAATTCCTGGTGATGTTCGGGCAGAATAAGATTAATTTTCTCGTAAATAATGCTCTTGGAAGATTCATGCTTGAGAAGCCACTTCTTTTCCAGCCCGTATGTTATAATTATAAGTACCAGGTTAGTAAATACAATTTCACTTATGCTTGCTGTACTTGCAAGTGCATTGATGACAGATATTCCAATGATCAGGAAAAGATAGGTCATCTCTTTTATGGGAATCGCATGAGTTCTGTAGCGAATTATGCCAAAGATTGCAAAAAGTCCGAGTGCAAATCCTATCTGCAGCATTACATTCTCGAGCAGGAAGCAAAGAAGGAATACAATGCTCGATATCAGGATGTAAGTGAACAGGAAATCCTTTCTTCGGGTGGTAGAAAAGTAAAACCATCTTACGAGAATCAGGATAACCATGAGGTTAAGGGCGAAACGTCCGGTGAGCTCAAGCAGGCTGGCAATATCGATAAGCTCTATGCCCCTGGATGCAGTTTCTCCGGCAGTTATAAGGTCAAGTGTATTCATTTTCAAGTTTCTTTATTAACAGTATCTTTTGTTTTATTACGTTTTTCTTAAGGGAATCATCCAGGATGCTTCTTCCGACACAATATTTACTGAATGATACGGGGTATGCTCTTACCTTTTTAATAAGGTTCCTGAAACAGGATGAATCTGAGTAAGATTCCTTTTTGAATTCAACTATTGCCAGCCAAGGGAACGTAAGGCTTGCATTGCCGTTAAAATCTGAAAAGGAAACATTAAAATCGATGGTAATCCTCTCCCTTGAATCTATTCCTGCAAGGGTTATGCGGGAGAAACGGTTAAGAAGGACCGGACTTATTGCTACGGCTGCGACGGGTGAGTGTTCTCCGATAAACCCGGCGGCCTCAGGAGTAATATTACCTGAATCTGTCTTTTGTTCTATGCGCCATTTAATAGTCCTCCCCTTATTTGTCTTTTTCTTTACTTCAAGGAAGGACAAGCCGGTGGATTCATATTTTCTGTATCTGATTTTGAACCTGTCAAACTTGCCGTGTACATGCTGATAGTAAAAAATAGAATCGTCAGTATCCATATAAGCTGACGAATATGGAAAAATCCGCAGATTCTCAATCTCAAGGGCTCTGTATCTGTCAGCCAGTACAGCCAGTAGAGATGGAACACTGCGGAGGTTGAGGAGGTATTTTTTCTCTATTCTGTTCATAAGCGAGACTGAACTCAATTCATCCAGGATGATTGGTCTAAGTTTGCCCAATTCCGCTTCAGTTTCTCTGATATATGTATTAGTCGCCATTGGTTTTATTGAAGGTTGGAGTCTGCCACCTGAAAGTCCCTGTCCCGTCAGGCTTTCTTGCCCATGATAATTCTTCGTCCTGGGAAGAGAAGCTTACCCTATCCCTTAATACTCCGTCGGGCGAGGTCAGAAACACCTCATCACCTTGCGAAGATAGCTTGAAACTGGCGTGAAGACCTGCCTGTGCAATGTCTTCATCGGCCCATATAATCAGAAATCCCATGCCGGGAATCGTAGTGCCGGAGGGTAACTCCCATTTTGTACGCAGATCCTTATCGTCAGAAAGAAAATAGCCTGAGATATCGACGGAAGCTGATGAATTATTATGCAGCTCAATCCAGTCATCATACTCTCCATTCTGATCAGCTGCAATGGTTTTATTTACAGGAAGAAGTTCATTAATATGAATTACCGATTCTGAAGGTTCTTCGGGTTTTACACATGAAAATGAAAAAAAGGTAAAAACTATTAAAAGAAGAGATATGTTCTTGTTTCTCATCACCTTGATAATCAGATGCCATAACCTTGGAATTACATTATTCCTCAAGCAGTGCCTGAGACAAATATAACATTTGATTTTATAAATTCCTAAATGAAAACTATCCTCATGGCTGTATGTTTCTGGAATTCAGTCAATGCAAAACAGATAAACTCAAATACAACACACAATAGTTCTCCTGTCACCCTCCCGGATAATACCGGCGTGGTTCCATCTAAATACTTATCAAACAGTTATGGGACGGTTCACTTTTATATCTAAAAATTTGACTATTTTGCATGCCTATTTATTGAACTACCCGAAGATTATGCGCCGGATTCTGATTTATTTTCTTTTTCTGTTTTCACCCCTGACGCTCAGTTCCCAGGTAGTGATCAACGAATTTTCTTCTTCCAACCTTTCTGGTCTGACCGATGAGGACGGCCAGTACACTGACTGGATAGAATTGTACAATAATTCTCCATCCGCAATGAATCTTGACGGTTACCATCTTTCCGATGAAAAGGCTCTGATAAATAAATGGACTTTCCCTGCATTCCAATTGCGACCTTACTCCTATCTTCTGATTTATGCTTCAGGAAAGAACAGGACAGCTATGCCTGTCAGCTACAAAACCACTATACCGCGGGGAACAGTGTGGAGTTATCTTGTGCCATCATCTGATATCGGAAATTCGTGGAAGAATGCCGGATTTGACACCTCTGGATGGAAAACCGGAATAAGCGGCTTCGGATATGGCGATGGTGACGATTCAACACTGCTTGGTAATATTGTCAGTATTTTTATCCGGAAGGAGTTCTCCCTTACTGATATTCAGAATATTGAAGAGGTGGCACTAAGCATAGATTATGATGACGGCTACGTTGCATATATTAATGGTCACGAAATTTCAAGAAGTAATCTGGGCCTGGCAGGTTCTCCTGTCGCATTTGACCAGCTGACAGGCACATACCAGAGGGAGGCGACAATGTTTACAGGAGGTATTCCTGAGAATGTTATTGTCACTGATCCAAAGTCTTTCCTGGTTGAAGGAGTGAATGTCATCGCCATTGAAGGGCATAATTCAGACCCCTCATCGTCTGATTTCACTCTCATCCCAATGCTGACTATCGGAAGGATTGGAGACAGTTCTCCCGATTCTGTTCCTTCATACATACCGTTGAAGGGAAGAGGACTGCATACAAACTTTAAAATAAGTGAAGAAGGAGAAACGCTCATTCTCTCAAGACCAGACACTGAAGTGGCTGATTCAGTCTCTCCTGTAAATCTTACTGCAGACTTATCCTATGGAAGGAAGCCTGACGGTACCGACTCGTGGTACTTTTTTGACTTCCCTACTCCAGGTTCGTCAAACACTTCAAAAGGATATACCGCCATTAATCCCGATACCATTATCTTTTCGGCAAAGGGAGGATATTATCCCGGTGGCCTCCGGTTGTCAATTTCATCGACCTTCAATTCAGATTCGATCTTCTACACTCTCGACGGTTCTGTACCTACCGTCAGTAGCATACGGTATTCCGGACCGATTGATATCACTGGCAATTTGATTGTTAGAGCCGGATCATTCAAGGCTGAAAAGCTGCACGGAGAAATCGGAACCAATACCTATATTACTAAAAGACACAGCCTTCCTGTGGTTTGCCTCAGCACCGAGCCTTCCAACCTCTGGGATTACAACACAGGAATTTATGTACTGGGTCCCAATGCTTCACCGGATCAGCCCAATTTCGGAGCCAATTTCTGGCAGGACTGGGAAAAAAGAGGGCATATGGAATTATATGATGTTGATGGAAACAAGCAGCTTGATCAGGATATAGGTATCAAGATTTTTGGTTCCTGGTCACGAGCCTTTCCACAGAAATCGCTGGCTCTCTTTGCGCGTAAGGAATATGGCAAGGGCTCTTTCGAGTATAAGGTTTTCAGGGATAAGCCAATTGAGAAATTTGAGGCTCTCGTGCTCAGGAATGCCGGAAATGACTGGGGCCAGGCTATGATGAGGGACGGGCTGACCTCCACTCTGATCCGGAATATGGACGTTGACAGGCAAGCATTTCAACCGGCGGTGCTTTATATAAATGGAGAGTACTGGGGGATCCAGAATATCAGGGAGAAGGTGAACACCAGTTATCTGGCTGAAAACCATTTTGTAGATCCTGACAAGGTTAACCTGCTTGAATTCAACGGGAACATAATTGACGGATCGAACACCTCCTATATGGCAATGATTGATTTCCTCAATAACAATACGCTTGAGACAGACCAGAAATACCAGCAAATAAGCCGGCAAATAGATATTGACAATTACATTCAGTACCAGCTGACTGAAATTTATATTAACAATAAAGACTGGCCCGGAAATAACATTAAATTCTGGAATACCAGTGAACCGGGAAGCCTGTGGAGGTGGATCATCTACGACACTGACTTTGGATTTTCAATCTGGGAAGATGCTGCTTACAATTTCAATACACTTGCTTTTGCGCTTGAACCAAACGGTCCTGGCTGGCCAAATCCTCCCTGGTCAACTCTTTTTTTCAGACGGATGGCATCAAATCCCGGATTCAGGCATGAATTTGCGAATCAGTTTGCAGACAGGCTGAATACAAATTTCACTTCAGAGAGAGTGAATTATGTTGTTGATTCAATAAAGCAGCTATTTCTACCCGAGATTGACGATCATATCACACGCTGGGATTTAAGCTCCGACACCTGGAATTATAATTATAGCGTAATAAGAAGCTATGCCACAAACCGGCCTGTATATGCAAGATATAATCTGAAATCACAATTCAACCTGGGAGAAATGCTTGACATCAAAGTTGAGATCGATGATCCGGGTACTGGAACCGTAAAAATCAATTCAATTGTACCCGATAAATTCCCTTTCAAAGGCATCTACTTCAAGGATCTTCCTATCAGGGTAACAGCAATCCCGGCACCAGGCTACAAATTCTCCAGATGGCAGATGGGTCCTCTTGTCTCAAATTCGGTTTCAATGAAGTACAATATGGCAGAAGCCAGGACATTCAGGGCGTTTTTTGAACCGGCCAGGAGCAATGATTCAAGGATTGTCATAAATGAGATCAATTACAATTCCTCTCAGTCGGTAGACACCAAGGACTGGGTTGAACTGTACAACGCGGGTATATCTACAATCAATCTTAAAAACTGGGTTTTGACTGATGCGGGTCCGGGCACAGGTTTTGTTTTTCCGGCTGATTATAATCTGGCTCCCGGAATGTATGTTGTGGTTTGCCGGGACGCTCCTGCATTCAGACTTTTCTGGCCGCGAGTGTCAAATGTGACAGGAGATATGGGATTCGGTCTCAGTAGTTCAGGTGATAACATCAACCTGTATGATCCCGACGGAAATCTTGTAGACTTTGTTAGCTTCAGCCCGGATGCACCATGGCCCGTTGATGCCAGCGGTACAGGCAAAACCATTGAGCTGAGAGATCCATTCTCCGATAATAATGCCGGAATAAACTGGAAATCAGGTATTTCGGGTGGCACCCCGGGTACAAAAAATTCCCAGTCTGTCCAGACTGATACTACAGGTGAACCTCTCAACAGCGGGTGCAGCATCAGCTGCTTTCCGAACCCGTTCAGCGATTATACCACAATGAGTGTTCGGGTTTCAGAGAGCGGAAGATATAAAATCGAAATATTCAATGTCAGGGGGCAATTGGTCAGTATTCTGACTGACCAGATCATAGAAGCCGGAGAATACTATATTGACTGGTATGGCACCTCGCAGCAGAATGCCCAGTTACCGGGCGGAGTTTATATAGTACGGCTTCTGGGTGAAAAACAGCGTAACAGTACAAAGGTTATCATTCTTAAATAGATTCAATTAAGACATATTTTTCTGATCTTTGATATCAAATTTCATTCATAGTTCAGAAAAACTGAACTTAATCGTCCAACATACCTCAATAGTTTAGACTTTAAGCCTCAGGGCGATAATAACAAGATAAAACTCCGGATATTTATGAAATCAGACACAGGAAAGAGCAAGCTCAAGGTATACATTCCTCTCACAATCGTTATTCTGGCGGTACTCATTGGCGCATGGTACTGGTACAGAGATTACACACGATACATCACAACTGACGATGCCCATGTTGATGCAGATAATGTGAGCGTTGGATCAAAGATTCTGGGCAGGATCTCGGCGATACACGGAGCCGAAGGTGATCTGGTAAAGCAGGGTGACCTTCTTGCAGAGCTTGACAGTACAGACATGATCTCGCAGAGAAATCAATCAATTTCCATAAGGGAACAGGCGTCTGCCAATCTGGTTCAGGCGGAAACAAAGTACAGCTCTGATCAGAAAAGTATAAGAGTCCTGGAGATCGCACTGGAGAGGGCAGCTGAAGATCTTAGCAGGGCAAAAAGTCAATCTGCCGGTGGAGTGATAACTACAGAACAGTTCGACCATATTAAGAAGGCCTATGAGACGGCCATGGCTCAGCTCGATGCGGCAAGGGCTCAGCTTCTTGTCTCAAAAGCGACTATATCCAGTGCTTCATCTGCAGTTGAGTCTGCTGACGCTCAGGTCAAAGTACTTGACACCCAGCTGAAGAATGCCAGGCTTTATGCTCCGGCTGACGGAGTAATTGCGAAACGATGGCTTCTCCCCGGCGATATTGTACAGCCCGGCCAGTCGGTCCTTACGCTGACTATAAGCAGGAATCTCTGGGTGGTGGCTTTTCTTGAGGAGACTAAAATTGCAGAAATCAGGCAGGGACAGGATGTGATTTTTACGCTGGATGCCTTTGATGGTGTAAAGTTCAGAGGCAAGGTTTTCCTTGTCGGCTCAGCAACAGCTTCAGTTTTCTCTCTCATACCAGCCAATAATGCCGCAGGAAACTTCACAAAGGTGACGCAGCGTATCCCTGTGAGAATATCGATTGAAAAGGCCGAAAACAATAAGGATCTGTCATCATTCAATATAATTTCAGGAATGTCGGCCGTAGTTAAGATTATCAGGAACTAGAATGGCAAAAAGATTAACAGTCGCCCACCGCATAAGACGTCTGGTAAGGAACAGCAATGCTGCTTTCCATCCTGGCCATGTATCATATAAATGGTTTTTGCTTGCGAATATTATGCTGGGTACCTTCATGGCCGTTCTTGATGCTACAATAGTAAATGTCGGTCTGCCAAAGATTATGGCATCATTTGGTGTTGGTCTTGATACAATCGAATGGGTAGTAACTGCATATATGCTTGCGATGGCCGTAGCACTTCCTACCTCGGGATGGCTGGCGGATAAATTCGGATACAAAAAGCTCTACTTCTACGGATTATTCCTTTTCACCCTTGGATCATTTCTGTGCGGCAGGTCGACGGATGAAACTATGCTGATCATGTCGCGAGTTATCCAGGGATTTGGGGCCGGTACCATTCAGCCGCTTGGCATGGCAATTATTACAAGGGAATTTCCCCCGCACCAGAGGGGTCTGGCTCTGGGGTTCTGGGGCATTTCAGCAGCAGCATCAGTTTCCTTCGGGCCGATCATCGGAGGATTTCTTATTGATAATTTCAACTGGGCACTGATATTCGATGTGAACGTACCTATCGGTATACTTGCAATGATCTTTACCTTAATCGTGCAGAGTGAATATAAGAACATAAAAACCAGGAAATTTGACTGGGTTGGGTTTATATCTGTTACGATATTTCTTCCGCTTACCCTTTATACATTGTCTCAGGGAAACGCGGCAGCCAACTCTGCTGGATGGCATGCGCCTTATATCCTTGCATACGGAGCCATCTCTCTTATAGCTCTGGCAGTCTTTATCACTACCGAGCTGACCGTAAAGGAGCCGCTGCTTGATTTAAGGCTGCTTATGAATCATAATTTCGGGATAGCCAATATCATCCTTGTCATCTTCAGCCTCGGAATGTTCGGAAGCACCTTCCTCCTGCCGATGTATCTTCAGAATGCTCTGGGCTACACTGCCTTCCAGTCCGGTTCTGTGTTTCTTCCGGTTGGTATTATACAGGGCATAACAGCTCCTTTTTCAGGAAAGATCTCCGATAAGATCAGTCCCAAGCTGCCTCTTTTTATCGGGGTTGTCCTGTTTTCATTCAGTTTTTACCTGAACTCTAATCTTTCGTGGCTAAGTGAACTGCCATTCATAATGATATCACTTTACATACGCGGATTTGCAATGGGACTAATGTTTACTGCCCTTACGACAGTGTCCCTGAGTGAAATCCCGCGTGAAAAGATGGCACAGGCCTCAGCCATAACAAATTCGATCAGGCAGCTTGGCGGGAGCCTCGGTGTTGCATTGCTTGCAACCTTACTGACGTCAAGGGTCAGCTATCATAGCCAGGTCTATGGAGGGCAGCTTAATCAGAATTCGGAAGTTTTCCATCAGACCATGACAAAGATGAAGTACAGCATCCTGCAAAGGGCTGGCAGCTCTCCTTCCGATGCAGCCCGGCAGAGTCAGATACTTCTTCTTTCAAATCTGAATAAACAGGCATATGTCGAAGGCATAAATGATGATTTTCTTTTGGCAGGGATAATAACTCTTATCGGAGGGATCCCAATTATATTCCTTCATACCAAGAAATTAAAAACTCAAAATCATCCTTAAAATGAGTAAAAGATTTAATTGCAAATTATTCCCGGTTATTATTTCACTCACTTTTCTGCTGGTCGATCTTGCCATAGGCCAGCCGGAAGTAAATGACAAAAATATACAATCAACGGATTCGCTTGCCTTAAAATATATTATTGAAAGGGTGGTCTCAACCTACCCGACCGTTAAGCTTGCAGAGGAGGCAATTAACAATGCCGATGCAAGGATAGGTCTGGCCCGGACAGGTTACAATCCTGAACTTGATGTGACAGCTGCCTATTCCAACCTCGGGCCTGTCTCAAGGATCAACATTCCCGACATGGGCGCCTTTCAGCTCTATCCCCAGAACAATTATTCAGCAGCCCTGAATGTAAGGCAGGTAGTTTATGATTTTGCCAGGACAAAAAAGAATGTGTCGCTGGAGAGTGAGAATAAGGCGATCAGCCAGCAGGCGCTGGAACAGGTTAAACAGCGCCTGGCAGCTCTTGCGGTGAGCAACTTTTATACGCTTGCCTTTCTGCAGGCCGCCATAAAAATTAAGCAGGAGGAACTTAATGCATTAAGGGAACACCTCAGTTATGTCGAGAAAAAAATGGCCACAGGATCTTCAACGGAGTACGAAGTCCTTACAACCAAGGTAAGGATATCAGCCGTTGAAAGCCAGGAAGTCGATCTCAATGCTGCCCTCACAAATCAGCAGGCAGTATTGAATTCATTACTGGGCAATGCCCAATCTGCTGTTCCTCTGGTAAAGACAGAACTGACAGCTGATATCCCGTTAATTCAAACAGATTCAATATTATCTTATGCATTGCAGAACAGGGATGAAATGCTTATCAACAAAAGAAGGACAACTGCTGCCGGGCTGCGCTATGAAATTGCCGGAGTCCAGAACAAACCAATGCTCAACTTTATCGCAACCGGAGGGGCAAAAAACGGATACATACCTGATCTGTATAGAATTACACCGAACTATGTTGTCGGTATCGGGCTAAGAATCCCGATATATGACGGCTCGAAGACGAAATATAATCTTCTGCAGGCTAAGTCGGCTATCACATCAATATCGTGGGAGACTGAATATACAAAACGCAATATTTCAACTGAATTATCTGAAGCCGAAACCTATATGTATTCTGCCGGTAAGAAAGTCGGCCAGTACGAGCTTCAGCTGGCGCAGGCTTTGAAAGCTTATTCCCTGGCTGAGACAAGCTTCAGTTCGGGATCTATAACCAACCTCGATCTGCTTGATGCCAATACTTCTGTTTCAGAGAGCAGGCTTCTGCTTCTCAAAGCGAGAATAGATTATGCCGCCAGCGTCTATAAGCTCAAGGCTGCAATGGGTGAAAGGCTTTATTGAAACCAGTAACATTTTATAGCCGGATACTTTTCCTGACTCTCAGCATTCAGTAAGCCCAAGGTTAATGTCCTGCACATCTCCTGAGATAACCAGTGCCGCTCCGAGGGCAGACGCGTTGCCTATTTCAGAGGTCCATATTTTTTTATCAGGAAAAGCCAGCTTGATAAGATGCACAAAAAGAGGATTGCCTGCAAATCCGCCCGTAATATATATGTTTGAGGTATCGTCTCCAGCCTGGAGAATCAGTCTGACAGATTCAACCGTCAGGCCTGTAAGTTCAATCATCAGCTGATGATAGGCCATCTCAAATGAAGAGAACTCATACATGTCGATTGTCTCATTCAATTCCCTGAGATATGAGTAGGGTTTGAAGAATATCTTCCTGTCTCCTAATCTTGTTATAATGGATGAAAGCAATTCCCTGTCCAGTTTCATTTTTTTAAAATGATCTTCAGGCTTTCCAAAATGAGCAGAAATCTGTTTTGCAGCAGTTTCATGAAGATGTCCAAGCCAGAAACGCGATGATTTAACCGGTTTCATATTTATGCTCATATAGCACAGGCAATCGCGGTCTAGCTGATCAGTGGT
>Ga0208980_10001992_pt1 | contig 12406 bp, 10 predicted proteins | sample WetSurMetagenome_3_FD_187993 | JGI IMG/M metagenome (GOLD analysis project Ga0208980, IMG submission 187993) | Wetland microbial communities from Twitchell Island in the Sacramento Delta, sample from surface sediment Aug2011 Site A1 Bulk (version 2) | ecosystem: Environmental > Aquatic > Marine...
CGCTCCTGAAGCTGAAGGGGATGGATCATTCTTCAATACGGTCGGCGATCGTCGCGTTCGAACATCATATGAACTACGACCTCAGCGGCTATCCGAAAGTAAGGAGCTATCCGGAACTTGATTTCTATTCGAGGCTGGTGAGTCTCGCGGACCAGTATGACGCTATGACGTCATCGAGGGTCTATTCGAGGATTCCGCTCGCTCCCGACAAAGCGCTCAGTATCATGATGGAGAGGTCCACGACACAGCTCGACCCGCTCTTATTTAAGTTCTTCATCAATATGGTGGGAGTGTTTCCCATTGGAACCCTGGTAATGCTCGATACGAAGGAACTTGGCCTCGTGTACGAAAGCGAGGTGATCTTTGCCGACAGGCCGAGGGTACTGATTATTATCGATCATAAAGGCCAGAGTGTGAACGGCCCGGTCGTCAACCTCACTGAAAAAGGTGAGTCGGGCAAATATCTCAGATCGATCGTCAAAACTCTCGATCCGAACAAATATAAGATAAATCTCGCGGAATATCTCCTGTAAGCATGCCTGTTGTTTGAATTAATGCAGCGTTTTGATAAATTCGATGTATTGCGGGGGCGGGTCAATGATTTCCAGGCCTATACTGTCCGTCATTCCGTTCGGTGGTACTTTCGGGCATGACCATCTGACTCTGCAATGGAGGACGAGCGGCTTTCCGTGTGCGATATAAAATTGCACGTCGATGTTTTTCCCTGGAGAATAGTGTGTATGAGGGGTTGCATGCGTGGCCAGTATATGGATGCCTTTTTCGGAAATATTTTCGATAAACACCCCATATTTTTCATCCCCTGAAATGCGTTCTGCATTTAAGTGTACCGTTGTTCTCTTCACACGCCTTTTTCCCATGGCGATATTGTAATTATCTCTTACAAAGAACGCAACAGGATTCCAACAGGGAAGATTCCCTTTCAGTTAAGGGTGCAATTAAGGTAGCCGCAGGCTTCAGCCTGGGTCTGGGACGCAACCTAAAGGTTGCGGGTACACCTTTGACTGAATGTTTACCAAGGAAGTGCATAAGTAAACGATTATTTTAATTCAGGTGGACGGTGATGAAATTATTTTACCACCCACGGGGTACCGCATATGTATTTGAAATCGCAATTCGGACATGCATTCTTTGTTTCAGCAGGCGATGAAAAAGGGATATTCGGATCTATTATTTCATCGAGAATCCTGAAGATCAAAGCCCTCAGCGGTACGAAGATTTCCGGGGGAGATGATCCGTCAAAGAGGCGCAGTTCTATATCTTCTGATATCCTGGAACGGCCAAGGAGCAAAAAAAGCGCATTGCACTTATCTATTGGCCTAAGTTTCTTTTCAGTATAGAGCAAAAGATAGAAGGGAAGCTGAAGGCTTCCTATCGCATCACCCCAGGTTTCCCTTCTCGCGATGTCAAGCTTTTCGGGGTTGATCCTAAGGTACTGTTCGCTTGCGCCTGTCTTGAAGTCAACGATGAACGTTTTGCCGCCCCTCTGCTCAATGCTGTCCAATCTTCCCTTGATGTGAAAACCGTCGACTGTTACCTCAAGGGATTCTTCAATCCCTGAAATGATGAGCGCAGTTTTCTCCAAAAGCGGAATATAGTAATACGTAAGAATATCTGCCATACGTCTTTTCACCTGCCTTTTCAGAAGGCAGAGGGCCCCGGTCGGATCATTGCCGTATTCCTTTGCAAAAAGGGCTTCCACGAGAGAATCCATTTCTCTGAGAGCAAGGTCGGTTTTCTTGAGAGGCCTGCCCCTCTTGTTCAGAAAATAGCATCTCAGGATGTTATGTACGAAGGTTCCCAGGTCGTCCCGCTCGATATCCCCTGTGATCTCATCTTTTGAACTAAGGCCCAGCACTCTCGCATAATAGAACTGAAGGGGGCATTTGAGATACTGGTTAAGAGCGGTTGCATTGTAATGATAGTCTCTGAGAAAGGCGACCATCCCGCTGGTTTTTGAGATCGGGTCAGGGACTCTGTTTATGAGGTTCACCTGGTATTGGATAGGCCTGACGTAGGGTATCGAACTTGTTTCTTTGTCTTTTTTCTGCCTTTCCCATAAAAGCTGCTCCACGAACCGTGAGGATTCCGCCTTGTCGTTTTTGATGAAAAAGAGATGGACCTCTCTTGCTCCATTGAGCAGTGAATCAAAAAAGTATGCGGTGAGCTTGTCCCTGTCCTTATAGGTCGGCAACCCCAGTATCTCCCGCACCTTAAAGGGCAGAAGCGTGTCTTCCTTCCCTGTATCGGGAAGGATATCCTCATTGGCGTCGAGGACGAAGACCTTGTCAAAGTGCAGATTCCTCGTCTCAAGGAACCCCAGAACCTGCAGCCCCTTGAGGGGGGTGCCGATAAATGGCGTGCGGCAATTCATGATGTATTTCCTGAAGAAGATAAAATAGCCGGATCTCTCAGTGAAGGCGATGTCCTTCATGAGCGACCTCGGAAGAATATCAAGGGATGTTATGAATGACTCGGCGAACGGATGAAAGAGCGGGTGAAGCCTTGCGGTGCTTCCATTGAAGATATTGACGAGAACGTCCATGCATTTTCCGGCGAAGTCCCCGGCATCTTCAAAGGAAAGAAATTTTCTTATCGTGTTGTCGTGAATAGCCTTGAGATGTTCTCTCAGGCTCTTCTCGCTAATGCCTTTCTCGTCCCTGGGGAGCTTTTGAATGACCTCTTTCAAGAGCGTTCCATTTTCCTCGATCTCGTCCAACGTCACAAAAGTTTTTGCCTTATGCCTGAGGAGCTCCTCTTCCACTGTATGAAAGAGTATCCTTGTGGTTTCTGATTTTCCCCTGTAATAGATATTTTTTGTATACGGGTGAAGGACGAATTTCAGGTAGTCGCGGGTATAGATGCGATTTTCGTCCATGGAATTGACAAGTTCCATCAGGTTGTTGAGAAAACCGAAGACGGGTGTTCGGTGCAGAGGATAGCCCAGGGAAACATTGAAGGTATCCTCAGGTATAGTCGAGAGGCCCTGGTGCAGGAGGGGGAAAAGGGTTGCAGAAGATGGAAGAACGATTACTGTCTTTTCATCCGGAAGGGCTCCCATTTCAATCTGTGTCCCGAGTATATTTCCAAGGGCCATGACCTGACCATGGGTGTCGGGGCTCTCGTAGAAGTGCACGTCAGGGCCTGCGGCTCCCTTATTCTCGCTCTCATAGACAATACCAAGATCTTTGAGCTTTTCCTTTAATCCCGGACCGTCCTGGAAGATAAACACTGCATTGCCGGGAGAGAGGAGCCTTTGAAAGAGCGTTTTTTCGCATCTCGTAAGGGCGAAAAAGCCGGCAATGATCACCTTCTCATATCTGTCAAGTCCGGCCTCATCGATCCGTCCGGCCGCAATCCGGTATCGCATGGATCTGCTCGAAAAGCCCAGCGCCTTAACTTTTTCGTAGAACGTTTCATAAAAAAAAGACAGCGATTGTAATCGTACCGTTGTCTGCTCAGGCAGGCCGTCTGCTATGAGAGTCTGCACTTCGCCCACCATTCGCGGATGTATTGCTTCTATGGAAAGCTCCTCGATATCACGATATAGTTTCAGTCCGAGGGAGAAGAAACTGTCAGGGGTCATGAACCCCTTTCCTCCAAGCGGCCTTGACGACTTTCTATGAATGTCATAGAGGAGCGCTACGGCATCGATAGTTTCAATCTTCCTGCCCGTATTAAACTTTTCATAGATGGAATCGACGAATTCATCCATCGAAAACACAGTGGGGGGGATGAAGCTTGATTCGATTTTCGCAGCAATCGCTTTTCTCAGGAAATGGGACGGCCTCCTGCCCGGGAATACCACCAGGGACGAAGAATAATCCTTGTCCCTTCCTTCAAGGCGAACGAGGACCTGCGCAATCAGGCTCTGGCCGGGTGGAATAACTATCACGCTCATCGTATTCTGACCACTTCCCCAAGGTCTACAAATGCAATGATGCCGCTTATGGATTTCCCGGGATAGACTTCACCGAGTATTCTCATGTAATTCCCCATTTGGGCACTGTACTTCCCCAGCGCTTCTTTGTTCCCCCCCGTTTTATAATCGATTACGGTTATTGCGCCGGGGTCTATTATCACGCGGTCCATTCTGAAGAGCCTGCCGGCGCCGTCCGAATATTCCTGCTCCTTCCTGATCTCTCTGCCGCGCACCTTTCTGAAATACCCTGCCAACTCATGATTTCCCGTCACAGCCATCACGAGAGCTTCTGTATCTTCCCCGGGATAATCGGACCCGGTGTCCTTTCTTGCCCGCCGTATGATTTTTTTTATCTCATACTTACTGCCATCTGTCACGTAATCGAGGTAAAACAGCACCCTGTGAATGAAGTCTCCCCGTCGCTTTTCCTCTATTGTCATGAACTCTTCGGCACTGTCTGGAAATTCGAACTGCCGATTACGATGAAGGAGCGGGCACGAGGGCAGGGCGACAGATGTGATGGACGGTTTTTCGACTGCTTTTTGAGTGGTGAAAGAAGGGATAAATTCATCAGTGGGAAGAAGGACAAAGGGGTATGCAGTGTCTCTGGTCTTTACCCCGACCACGTACAGCTCTCTTTCCGGCCGGGTGAACCCAACATAGAGACTGTTAAGCCTGTTCACCATCTCCTTCATCCTCTCCTGGTCATAGAGGTTCTGAAGTCCCTCATCGCAGGCCGCCGCTGACTTATTGATCTTCAGAAGGCAGACCGTACTGCCCTTCTCTTCGATGATGTATTCATACCCCCTGTTCTTCACTTCATAGAGCAAGACAATTACCACCGGGAAGCCGAGTCCTTTGGCCTTGTGTATGGTCATCACCTGCACAGCGTTTGTGTTCGTGGGGACAGCCATTTCCCATTTTTCTCCGCTGTCGTCATCCAGCGCGGTGGAGAGAAAATCCTTTATGCTGTTGAATCCTCCGCCTTCAAAATCTTTCACGACATCGAGGATTTTTACGAGAGCCGCCTCCTCTTCCGACAGGGTATCAAACACCCTGAAAACAGCAAAGATCTCCGTAACCAGATCATAAACGGGAAGGAATCCAACTGCCCTGAAGAGAGACTCAAAATACTTTTCCCAGAGACTGCTGAATGTCTCCTGGAACGCCTTGTAAAGGGGCGGGTTTTTACGCTGTGCGAAGCAGAACTTCCGCAGCCTCCCGATATCTATTCCGGGGTATTCTTTTGACACTGCTTTTGCAAAGACATCCCCAAGGATGAAAGTCCCAAAGGAGAGGTCATCCGTCGGTGCATCAAGGAAATTCATGAGTGCCACGATTTCTCCGGTTATTGTGCGCCTTCTCACGTCCAGACTGCTATAGGAAATGAATGGTATATCCTTTTCATTAAGCCAGGTAGTGGCGCTCACCGCATCTTCGTTCGTCTGAGTGAGCACCGCGATATCCCGGTAGTCGTATCCCCGCTTTCCGAGTTCCTTTACGATTTCCTGTATTTTTATACGCTCAGGAGGTTCATCGTCGTTTCTTTCCAGGAGAGAGAGAGCAACGTAACCATCTTCTTTTTCCCCCTCTCTCGGTTCCTGTACATATTCAGTAAGACCGCTTCTTTTCCCGGCTTCACGGTATTCATCGTTCCGGAGAAGATTTTCCTTGAAGACCCTCTCATTGAATTCGATGATCCTTTTATTACTTCTGTAGTTCGTAGCCAGCTCCCTGACGGAATGTTCAGCTGAGGGAAACGGATTGTCCCTTTCGAGTCTTTTCATGATTGCATAGTCGGCGTTTCTGAAGCCGTATATGGCCTGTTTCGTATCCCCCACGGTAAAGAGACTGCCACCCTGCGAAAGAGAGTTCTCAATGAGCGGGAAGAGGTTCCGCCACTGTATGGGTGAGGTGTCCTGAAATTCGTCGATGAGGAAGTGGAAAATGGTCTCACCTATCCGGAAATATACATCAGGGACAATTGCGCTGTCGAGATACCCTGCAAGGTGCATGTTGATGTCTTCGATGAAGACCTTGCCCTGCTGCCTCTTGGTTGTCTCAACGGTTTTGCTGAAAGACTGATAAGCCTTAACATATGGTGCGCAGCGTGAGCGGACAAAAATTATTGTAAACTGGCGCATCAGTTCTTCGACATTGCTCCATAACATTACTATCCGGTCATAGGATAACTGGTCGCGCTTGCTGCCCTTTGGCGGCTTGCACACAGGGGGGTTGCTAAATCCTCTTCCAATGAGGTCGGGCAGGTTATTTCCCCTCACCAAAGGTAAAATTGCTCTATAAGAAGAATTACCATGTTTCTTCAGTCCGGAGCCTTCGATCTCTTTTTCGATGTTTTCAATGGAGCATCCTATTTCTTCTTTTATTTTCTTCAGGTTTTTGCTATAGTCTTCAACCTCCGGCTGCATCCCCCTGGAAGAAAGTTTTCTGTAGATCTTCTTTATCTCGTCAAGGAGAGCTGCCGAGGGATCCCATAGATAGGATTCGCCTGCTTTCTTCTGCTCAAGCAGGGTGTCGACGATATCTCCCAGAAATGCCGCCTCAGCCGTCCCTTCTTTTGCGTTTCTCAAAAAGATGTCGAAGGAGTAGTCCATGAGGGAGTCAATGTTCATGAGTACCTCAAAATCCGGGTTGTAGCCAAAGTCGATGGCAGACGCCTTGAAGACGGTCGTCATGAAACTGTCTATCGTCCTTACCTGGAAGTCTGAGTAGCTGTCGAGGATATCATCAATTAGAAGACCGGTCTTATCCTTAATCCCTTCGGGATCGAGCGATAGTATCTCCATAAGATCTCTGACTTTTTCACTGTCCCCGAAGTGAAGCTTCTTCAGCCATGAAAGCGTCCTTTCCCTCATTTCCCTGGCCGCATTGTTTGAAAAGGTCATGGCAAGAATATTCCTCAGGCTGCTTCGGGGCACTTTCTCGGAAAGGAGAAACTGAACAAACCTCCTCGTGAGGTTATGGGTTTTGCCTGAGCCGGCCGAGGCCTTCAGGACTGCGACATGAGGAAACTTCATCTCAGTGTCCTTTGCCATAATCGATTCTCTCAAGGCTTTTTTCTCATAGTAGTATGCGGGTAACTGAATATCCACAACACTGTCATTCCCGCTATCCCGAAAGCGTTCGGGAGCCGGGAATCCTTCTGAGAACAAAGAGAGATTCCGGACAAGCCGGAATGACAAACGGTAATACGTTTCATCTTTTTCGTTGCCTTCTTATTATATCATCCCGCATGTTGATGAAGAAGTGATCTTCACACCACTTGAGATTTTGACGTGATTCATATTAAATAATAGCTGTTGCTGTGTATTAATACCCTGAACAGACGAGGAGAACGCAATGATAGTCGGAAAACCGTTACTCACGACGCGTGAAATACAGACAAAGGCCAAAGAACTCGCCCACACGATATCAGCGGACTATGCCGGAAAGGATCTCCTTGCAGTCGGCATTCTGAAAGGCGCCTGCATGTTTTTTTCCGATCTGGTACGATCCATTGAAGTTCCCCTTACCATAGATTTCATCATCGCTTCCAGTTATGTGAAGACAGAGACTTCGGGAGAGGTGAAGATTTATTATGACGTGAGAGGAGATATTTCCGATAAACATGTGCTGCTCATTGAAGACATTGTCGATACCGGAATCACCCTCAACCAGATACGGGAAAGGATACTTATGCGTTCTCCGAAGAGCCTTAAAATATGCACGTTTCTCGACAAGAAGGAACGAAGGGTGGTCGATGTCCCGATCGACTACATCGGCTTCGAGATACCGAATCTTTTTGTGGTCGGTTACGGGCTCGATTACGATGATAAGTTCAGAAATCTCCCGTATATATCGATATTCAAGAAGAGGACATAGGGAAGAGTGATGTTTGAATTAATGATCGAAACACAGTTTGCCTCCGCGCATCAATTGAGGGGATACAAGGGAGTCTGCGAGAAGCTCCACGGTCATAACTGGAAGGTCCAGATTTTTATCCTTGCGGAACGGCTGAACGAGATTGATATCGCGATCGATTTTCATGAGCTCAAAAAACTCGCCGAAGAAGTGATCATGCCGCTTGATCACGGTTTTTTGAATGATATTTTCCCATTTACCGAGAAAAACCCTTCATCGGAGAACATCGCGAAGTGGATTTATGACTCACTCAGAAAGAAGCTGGATAATGATGACGTCAGTCTCTCTGCTGTGACCGTATGGGAGTCTGAAACAGCCTCTGCGACCTATTTCGAAGAATAACAATGCCATGACGATACGGATTGCCATAGGGTGTCATAGTTATGTGCTCGGTGAAGGGCTGAAAAAGCTTTTCAAAGACGATGAAGGAACGGATATCATAGGGATATTCGATGAAGGAGTCGATCTTAAAGAGATCATAAAGCTTCGTCCCGACATAATCCTTGCCGATTTAAAGATCTTCCGTACCTTCCCCGAAAACGTTCCGACCGAAAATGTCAAAATCCTGCTCATCAGCGACGATTCGTGGATATCCGAGGTCGAGAAGCAATTGCCCGAATTGCTGTTAAGGGGAGTCTGCGGAATCCTCCCGCCCGATGCCGACAGTGACATGCTGAAAAAAGCGGTAAAGATCATCTATTCCGGGGAGCTATGGCTCGACCGAAAGCTGCTCAAGAATATTCTCTATAATGTGACCAGCATGGAAAAAAAGATCGATCTCACCAAAAAGGAGAAAGAAATCGTTTCTCTCATATGTCACGGTTGCCGGAACAAGGAGATTGCACAGAGACTCGACATCAGCGAACAGACCGTAAAGTCTCATTGTAACCGGATTTACAAGAAAGTCGGTGTTTCCGACAGATTGCAGCTCGCCCTCTATACACACAAGCTCTGGCCGGGTCAGATCTGAGGTATTAACCAAAAAGTATCAATCATATCTGCAACTCTTGACTGTACATTTACTTCTTTCGGGGTATTGCAAATTCTCATGAAATCCAGTATATGTGTTATGACATGGTGGATGATCGCGTATTTCATCAGGGGGCGCAGTGATTGTAAGACTTACATGCCCGGAGTGCAGAAAGAATTCTTACAGCGCCTCTGTGGAAGCCTTTAAACCATGTCCCTACTGCGGAATACTGTTTAGCGGAAAATTCGGTTCTGAACAGAGGAGCGATGACCGCATAAACCGGGAAATCCCTCTTCTATTTTCGTATAACGGCAAGAATCTCGAGGCAAGGACACTGAACGTTTCCTCGACAGGACTGAGCATAAAGATATTCGGTCAGCATGCCTTTCCCATCGGCGACACAATGGAGCTGGATGTCGGAAATTCCCGCGTGAAGACAGAGATCATGTGGACGTTCTCCGATCCGGATTCTGCAGTCGCTGTAACCGGACTCAAGATTATCGAAGGACACATCAATTTTGAAACCCTCCCTCCACAGGAACACCGTTAGCAGAGAATAGTGTTTCAAAACCCTTTCTTTATTTGTTAAAATTAACATCCGAACAGTATTGCGAAAGAATGATCAGAACGGAGGCTGAACAATGGATTATTTCTTAAACGAAGACCAGACAATGATAAAAGACCTCGCCAGGCAGATAGCGGAGGAGAAGATCGTTCCCGTCAGGGAAGAGCTTGACGAGAAGGAGGAATTCCCGTGGGAGATTATGAACGTGCTTGCGCAATCCGATCTGTTCGGCTTGTTCATATCCGAAGAATACGGAGGGCTTGGGAAAGGCTGTCTTGAACTATCGCTTGCGGTCGAAGAGCTTTCGCGGGCGTGTCTTGGTGTAGCCACAACATACGCGGCGAATGCGCTCGGGACGTACCCGATGATCCTTTTCGGCAATGAGCAGCAGAAGAAGACCTATCTTCCTGATATAGCGGCAGGGAAAAGACTCGTTGCATTCGGACTTACAGAAGCGAATGCAGGAAGCGATGCTGCGGGAATTCAGACGACAGCGAAACTCGAAGGGAATGAATACGTTCTGAACGGGACAAAACAGTGGATTACCAACGGCGGCGAAGCCGAGATTTATACGATCATTGCACTGACGGACAAGTCGAAGGGCGCCAGGGGGGCGTCGGCATTTATTGTTGAAAAGGGCACCCCCGGTTTTCAGTTCGGGAAAAATGAGAAGAAGATGGGGATAAGGACATCGGCAACCAGGGAACTTATATTCGATAACTGCAGAATTCCGAAGAATAACATTATCGGGAAGGAAGGTCTTGGTTTTATCATCGCCATGCGAACGCTCGATAACGCGCGGGCAGGGGTGGGCGCACAAGGGGTAGGGGTAGCCCAGGGAGCCTTTGAAGAAGCGGTGAAATTCGCCCGGCAGCGTGTCCAGTTCGGACATCCCATCATCAGTTTTCAGGCGATACAGCATATGCTCGCAGACATGGCGACTGAAATAGAAGCAGCGAGGGCATTGGTCTATGCCGTGGCTCGATACGCCGACAGCGGCGTAAAAGATTTTACGAAGGATTCTGCGATGGCAAAAGTCTTTGCGACGGATATGGCGATGCGCGTCACCACGAATGCGGTGCAGGTAATGGGTGGCGCAGGGTATATGAGGGAATACCCTGTAGAAAAGATGATGCGCGATGCAAAAATACTGCAGATTTACGAAGGAACGAATCAGATTCAGAGAAATGTGATCGGTCAGGAACTTATCAAAGAGGCGGCGAGAAAATAACGGTTAAGGATCGGTCAGGGTAGACCGATTGCTCAATAAAAATAAAACACCCTTCCTCCTTTATTTCAAAAGAGGAAGGGTGGAGTTATTGATCAGTTTATTTCTTCTCACCCGACAGTGCTTCAGTATATATCTCGGCTTTGGCGTCTTTCATCGCCTTATCGACAAACGCGGTAACAGCAGATTTTACGCGTTCCTGCATGATTTTCTGGCGGACCTTTTCTTTTACGGCCTCAAAGGGCTCTACAGAAGCGTCTTTCTTCTCCTCGGCCTTAATGATGTGATATCCGAACTGGGTTTCAATAACGTCGCTGATTTCACCGGTTTTAAGCGAAAATAATACATCTTCGAACGGTTTTACCGTTTTTCCCCTTGCTACAAAGCCTATATCTCCTCCCTTTGATTTTGAGCCCGGGTCACCGGATAGCTCTGATGCAAGTTTGGCGAAGTCCTCTCCTCCTTTTATTTTTTTCAGGGTCTCTGCAGCTTTGTCATACACGCTCTTCTTTGCTTCATCGGTGGCGGATGCATCGACCAGGAAGAGAATATGACGCCCTCTGACCATTTCCGGGGTTTTATATTCATCCTTGTGGGCGTCGTAAGAGGTCTTCACCTCATTTTCAGAGACTGTTACCTTCTGAATGACTTCTCTCTTAAGGTACTCATTCGCGAGAAAACCGTTTTTCTGAAGTTCCATCTGTTCTTTTATTTCAGGTTTTGCATCGAACCCGCCCTGTTTTGCCAACTGAGAAATTACCAAAGCCTGAACCATTTGCTGAAGGATCTGCTCCTTTATCTGCGGATTATTTTCGATCACCTTCAGTTTTTCAGGATCGAAAAAGTTCAGTATTTTATTAAAGTCCGAAAGGGTGATATTCTTCTCGCCGATTTTCGCTACGAGGGCTTCCTCTTGTGAGAATGACGCTCCCGGAACGAACAGAAGAATAAAGAGAAAACAACCTAAAACATACACGCATCTACGCATTGAACAACCTCCTTGTTGGGAAAAATATTTTAGAAAACTATAGTTTAATAGTTAAACACACAGCTATTGCAATGTCAATTACACGGGCTTGCCCGATATTCGGCAGAGATATCGCGGATTGCTTTCGCTGTTTTGCTATAATCAGGGGTGATCGACATGATGCGGAAAGGTGAGGCATATCTTCATATTCTGAACCGGTGGAATCCCTGATGGACTTGAAATGGATTCAGTGGTTTCTCCTGTCATTTAGGGGGCGGGTAAACCGGGCGCCCTTTCTGGCCTTTAATCTGGTTGTTACCATCATCTATTTCGGGTTGATATTCGCTCTGGGAAGAGAAGAACCCCTCTCGGAGGAAACTGCCGTCGTATTCATGGTGGCGTTCCTACTCTGGCCGAGTCTGTCAGTTCAGGCCAAGCGGTGGCACGATATCAATAAATCCGGATGGTTCATTCTCTTCAACCTGATACCGTTCGGAGTGATCGTCACCTTCCTGGTGAATGCGCTCCTGCCCGGGACAAACGGTCCTAACAGATTTGGTGAAGATCCACTTGAGGGAAAACCCCGCGTATTCGAAGATCGCACTCTGACTTCTGAGGAACTGAAACAATTGATCGGCATCGGCATGGTGATTATGCTGATTGTATTCGGGTATGCGCTCTTTATGCTCTTCATGTCGTAAATATGTTTTCACACATACAGGAAAAAATAGTTCCGCAAGCGATACAGATTCGCAGTCTGCTGATCGATCCACCGCTTCTCCTTGCGCCGATGGCGGTTCTTACCCACAGTGCCC
>Ga0208980_10001993_pt1 | contig 12404 bp, 12 predicted proteins | sample WetSurMetagenome_3_FD_187993 | JGI IMG/M metagenome (GOLD analysis project Ga0208980, IMG submission 187993) | Wetland microbial communities from Twitchell Island in the Sacramento Delta, sample from surface sediment Aug2011 Site A1 Bulk (version 2) | ecosystem: Environmental > Aquatic > Marine...
AAGAACACAGGATTCTTTGACCAACCACCGGCCATTTTCTGATGGCTGAGTTATTGCTCTCGATTCTTTACCAGGTCTAAGGCTGTTTTACCCGTCATGTGTTCAATTTTTACACTTACGACGCACACCCTGTTCCAATCGCGCTCGATTTCTTGCTTTCCAGCTTCAATGTAATCAGAGGCGTACTTTTCAACCAGACTTTCGAGAGCATCTCGTCGTTCTGCATCATCCGTCAGGATCCTGGCTCTACCAAAGACGATCACACTGCGGTAATGGGTGGTAAGCTTTTTCTGGATCACCTGGTCTTGATCGATGACACAAAAGCTCACCTTGTTATTTCTCAGCAAGCTATCAATCTTATGCCCCTCTTTTGCACAATGAAAAAAGAGCGTATCCTCCTTGTAAACGTAACTGATCGGTACGGTGTATGGGTAATCATTATCCCCAACCACCCCTAAAACACCGGCTGTGCCGGCTTTCAGGATTGAAATACATTCCTCGCTGGATAAAGCCTGTTTTACCCTTCTCATTTCTCTGAACATGTTGATTCCTGTTTTTGAATGCCTGGTAGGATCACTCAGTCAGGGTGATCTTCCGAATGCTGCGCGGCTGGTCGGGGTCAAATCCGCGTGATATGGAGAGATAATAGGCCAATAGCTGACCTGGTAGTGTAGCAACAATCGGGCTGAGCCATTCAGGAACCCCGGATGGAACCGGGATGAAAAAATCTTGCCCCTCGATGTGCCCTTCAAGGACTGCATCACCGATGGTGATCAGCTGGGCACCGCGCTCATGCACATTCACCGCCAGGGAAGATAATTCATCCCTGAAGGTGGTCCCCATCGAAACCAGGTTCACCGGAAAACCTGGCTCCACCATTGCGATTGGCCCATGCAGGAAATCGGCCGATGAATAGGGCTCAGCCTGCATATTTGCCAGCTCCTTACACTTGAGTGAAATCTCATAGGCGGTTGAATAGTTAAATCCACGACCGATGAACACAGTGTGATCCGCTTTGGAGAGGCTCTCGGCAGCGGCCTTCGCCTGCGCTTCCGAGGCTAATGCCTGTTCGAGTGCTTCTGGAATAACCTGCAAAGGTTCAAGCTGAATGGGTGTATCGGTTAAGCTTAAAGCGAGCATCGCCAGCGCAGTCAGCTGGGCGGTATAGGTCTTCGTAGCTGCAACACTTTTCTCTTTCCCCACCCCCAGGCTGATATTATATTCTGCTGCCATTGCCAGCGGCGACTCCAGATCATTGGTGATGGCAATCGTTGGCGCTCCCTGTCGTCTGCCCTCCTCGATCACGCTGACGATATCCGGAGATTGACCCGACTGCGAGATACCAATGACCAGGGCACCTTCCAGACGTGGCGGGGTATGGTAGCGGGTGAACAGGGAGGGGGTCGCCAGCGCCACGCTGAGGTGGTTGATGGCTCCAAATATGTACTGCCCGTAACGGGCGGCATTATCTGAAGTGCCACGCGCAGCTACCAGAGCGTAAGCGAAATTACATGGACAAAGCTGCTGACTGATCCAGGCTACTCGTTCAGCTTCAGTCTTCAGCATACCCTGGATGGCTTCGGGCTGCTCGTAAATCTCACTTAATAGTTGAGATTTGTTGGATATGTTGATTTGTTTATCCTCCAACGAATCCAAATCGATCAATCCTTCCAGAATTGGGGCAAGTATGCCCGGTTGGTTTCGAGCATGTCATCCAGAACCGCCTGGATGCGATCCGCCTTGGGTCCCAATGGATGTGCCAGGAGTGCTTCATAGGCAGCTTTCCGGTCCCCATGCACCGCAGCTTCGACGGTGAGCAACTCGTAAGTCTTAACCGCTGATACCAATCCATAACAAACTGTCGGCAACGGTTCAGCCGGCAGGGGATGGATGCCACCTCGGTCGACCCGGCAGGGCATTTCAAGCACCCAATCCACCGGCCAACCCGGTACAACCCCGGCATGAGTGGTGTTGACCACATGGGTCTCGCCCAGGTCGTTAAAGTGGGCGTTCAGCAGCTGGGTGGCGACGGTGGAATAGTATGCTCCGCCACGTAACATAAGCTCGGCAGGGGGCTCCGCAAGGGTTCGGTCAGCATATTGTTTGAGCAGGTTCTTCTCGATCTCTATCACTTCTTCCCCCCGCGATGGCGGCCATTTTCTCTGAGACTCAAGCTTATGGTCGGTATGGTAGAAATACTGCAGGTAATAATTTGGCATCATCCCCAGCACTTCGATGGTGCGCGGGTCCCACTCAGGCTCTGGCTCTGAGCGCAACTCAGCCAGGTAAGCTTCGAACACTTGCGGCCAGATGTCCTCGCCATCCACGGTGAAACCGCGATGCCAGGACAGGTGGTTCAAACCAAGCGTATTGAGCTGTGTACGCTCTGGTGTGATTGCGCTGCCTTTGAGCTCCTTCAAACCGTCGATGATGCCCATCTTGGTGGTGATGGCCACATTGCAAACACCCACCGATTGAACTTCTGGGGCATATTTTTGCAAAGCCTGGGTGACCAAACCAGCAGGATTGGTGAAATTGGCCAGTATTGCCCCCGGTGCCACCTCACGGCAATCATGCGCGATATTTAATATCACCGGAATGGTGCGCAGGGCTTTAGCCATGCCGCCCACGCCGGTTGTCTCTTGCCCGATTAAACCATGGCGCAATCCTAAATATTCATCTGCCACGCGGGCCGGCATTTGACCCACGCGCAGCTGGGTAATGACGTATGATGAATTTTCCACAGCTGCCCGTTGGTCGTGGGTCAGCACCACCTTGAATGGTTTCCCTTTGGCCTCCACCATACGCTGGGCAAAACCGCCCACGATCGATAAGCGCCTCACGTCAATGTCCATCAGCCACAATTCAGACACCGGTAATGTGGATCTACGCTCCAGAAAACCATTGATCAGCTCGGGGGTGTAAGTCGAACCCGCACCAATGACTGTGACCTTCATTGCCATACTCCTGTCTTCCTTCAGATATTTCCTATTCGTTTTACGATTGTAGCATTAATTATTGGTATTGAGCGGAAAACAACATTGTCTAAGAACTCTGGCTGAATAAAGGGAATAACCGCACCGGGAATAAAGGGCGCCAAGGAAATATCATTGTAGGGGCACAAGGCTTGTACCCATTTTGTTACCAGGATGGTTATTGGGTAAGACTGGAGCGGTGCTTTGCCCTTCTTGGTTCTTATCCTCCTTCTCCAATGCCATTTGCTCCGATTCACCGTGCATTGATTGGGTTGATGGTGCTGAATATGTCCTGGCTAGGTTGATCATCCAATTACCGGTGTGGCTATATCTCGTTAAATCAGGGTACATGGAATTGATAAATTATGATATAATAGGTCTAATTTATCATATAACATCTTGAATGTTCGTTGTAAGAACGGAGGGAGTTATGGTCGAAAAAATTAAAACAGTCATCATTGGTGGAGGTCAGGCAGGTCTATCGCTCAGTTATTATCTCACCCAGGCTGGGCGGGAGCATATTATCCTGGAAAAGGCAGCCCAAGTGGCGGATGCCTGGCGCAATCGACGCTGGGATTCATTTACCCTGATAACGCCCAATACCTCCTTCAAACTTCCGGGGGCTGAATATACGGATGACGATCCTGAAGGGTACATGCCAAAATCTGAGATAGTTCGGCGCTTTGAGCAGTACGAACAGAAAAATAATTTTCCTGTAAGCTATTCAACTCAGGTCACCCGGGTTGAACCCATGGAAAACCATGATCGATATCGAGTATTTACAGACAAAAAGATTATTCAAGCCAGGGATGTAATTTTCGCCACTGGGATGTACCAGAAAGGCAAAATTCCTGCCTATGCTGATCAATTACCGCAAAACATCATTCAGATCCCTTCGGACGCTTACCGGAATCCGCAAGCACTCCCACCCGGTGCGGTTCTGGTGATTGGTTCAGCCCAATCGGGTAGCCAGATTGCCGAGGAGCTCAACGAGGCCGGGCGGAAGGTTTACTTATCAACGGGAACCGCTGGGCGTTTCCCCCGCCGCTACCGCGGCAAGGACGGATACGAATGGCTGGACCTGGTGGGATTTTTCGACCGCACTCCGGCCATGCTGGCCTCCCCTAAAGACCGCCTGTTTGGATCTCCACATTCATCCGGAAAGGGAGGCGGGCACGATATCAACTTGCACACATTTTACCGTAATGGCATCAGCCTGTTAGGCCATGTGCGTGGCTATGAAGATGGGAAGCTTGTGCTTGCCCCAGATTTGAAGGAAAATCTGGCTAAGGCAGACGCATTCGCTGCCAATGTGATCAAGATAATTGATGACTATATCCTGAAGAACGATTTAGATATCCCGGCGGAGGAAGTAGTAATTTTGGACGACGGATACCGGGCACCCGAGATCCTTTCGCTGGATTTATTCGCAGAAGGTGTCAGTACGATTATTTGGGCTTGCGGATATTCGATTGACAATCTGGTGCAGCTTCCATTACTTGATCCATATGGTTATCCGATTACCGATCGAGGGGTTACCAACTACCCAGGCTTGTATTTTATTGGTATGCCCTGGATGAATAAATTTAAATCGGGATTTCTCATGGGAGTCGGCGAATCCGCCCGATACCTGGCTGAAGTTATCGGTAAAGGCTAGCTCTTCCAGTGAAAACGTCATCTGTTTTTTTTCTGCCCACCGGTTGTGCTTTTGTTCGCCGGAAGTATAGTGACGAAAAACCGATGCATGTTACGCGTTTATGTCGTAGCAAGACGGCGCTCTTCCGTTGTGGCAATCTCCAAGCGTATTTCATTACGAGACGGTGCTCTTCCGTCCGCAAGTCCCGAGTCACTTTCGAGGGAGGCAATCTCCAAACAGTCACTTGTGTCCTCAAACATATCGAAGGAATCCTTTTCCAGCGCTGAATCGCTTTTTCTGCTGCAGAGATCACCACCTTTAACCTATGAATAGGATGGTCTATCTGAAGACGAGATCAAGCTGTGAGCAGGTAGGGGCGGATCGCGATCCACCCCTACACGACCATGTATTTATTATTTGAATATCCTTCGTGTCCCTCGTGCCCTTTGTGGTGATCTTTTTACTTCCAAACGATGTACCTCACCCCGGCCTCCATTGCCTCCGCATACCCTCCACGATACTGCTTAGGCAGCAGGCTTGCCAGCTGGTACATCATCTCCTCCATCATCTTCTCCCGCGCCTGCCGGGTCACTTTTTCACCCCCGGCATCCAGGTGGAACGGCCTTCCCACTCGAAAGTGAAAATCGGTACGCTTTAGCCGTGAGAGATTTTGGGTGTAATTTTCTGCTCCATAAAATGCCACAGGCATCAATGGCACCCCGCTGTGCAGTGCCATCAGCACCATGCCTGGGTGGGCGGGCTGTAACACCCCATCGTGGCTGCGGGTGCCCTCCGGCGCGATGATCAGCATATCCCCCTTTTCCAAAGCATTCAAGCCCGTGCGGATGGCATCGATATCCGCCTCGCCTCGTCGGAGAGGGATGGTCTCAGTAACATCCAATGCCCAGCTCAAGAGCGGGATTTTCCAGCGCTCAGCAAGCAGCATGCCATGTACGCGGCGCGGCTGCAACCGTGTGTAAATAATGGGAATTTCCAGGATATTGACGTGATTGGTGTAGATGATCAGCGGTCCTTGTTTGGGCACCTTTTCCAGCTCGGCATCATCGATACGGCAAATCAGGCTGGTGATACCATTTAATGCGCTTACAATGAATCGCTGCGAGAAGGTCACTTTCCATCCTGCTTTGCGCAGATGATCTCGAGCTGGCCTGGCAGGACCTCGATCTCAAGATGCGTGCCATCCACGCAGATGATCTCCCCATCGGTCTGGGCTGGCAGGGGACCATCTACGGCGGTGATGGTGATATGCGCCGCCTGACCGGTCTTTATCGCCGGTTGGGTAGCCTGGTCACCCCGTGTAAAATGCGGGATCATCTTGATCACTTCGAAGGAGCTCATCTGCTCCGCGATGCACAGGTCAAACAGGCCATCATCGGGCATGGAGTTTGGTGCCATGTAAAAACCACCGCCCAGTCGGCGACCATTCATGATCGATATCAACAGGCTGCGCTGGGTCAGGGTCTTATCGTCGTACACCGTGGTAGCCAGGGGAGCTTTGTTATACAGGAAGACGGTTTTGAGCACGGCAGCCAAAAAGGCAAGGAAACCGCCCCAACGCGGAAGCTTGTGGACTTCAATGGTGGTGATGGCGTCAAACCCGATTCCCACACAGTTCCCAAAATACCTGCCTTCGGGATAAATGCCACCGGTCACCTTACCAATATCAATAGTGCGGCGATGGTCATCGAGCAACGCCTGAACGCCAACCTCCAGATCTGCGGGGATACCCATGCTGCCAGCAAAATCATTGCCTCTACCGACACACAGTACACCCAATGGAGGAACCGTCAAACCTTCCTGCTTGCACAGCATCAGCCCATTGATGACTTCGTTGACGGTTCCGTCACCTCCGGCAGCAATGATGACATTACAGCCGTCCTTCACCGCCTGGTGGGCTAATTCGATGCCGTGTCCGACGCGTTCTGTATGTACGAGATCGAAGCTGAGATTGTTCTGGTTCAGTAACTTTTCAATTTGCGGACTGGCTTTCAAGCCGTTCCCATTTCCAGCGATTGGATTGAGGATGATCTTGTAAGTGTTGGTCATGCGCCGATTATATCAGGCAGGCGATTATCCCAAAAGTAGTTTCTTGCCTTTAGGGCCATTCGGTAGTACATTAAGGCATTCCGATACCCTATTAAAATGGAGATGGAGTGCGATTATGGTTGATACAGTGATGCCTGCATTATTCGTCGGGCATGGCAACCCGATGAATGCGATAGAAGATAACGAGTTCAGCCGTTCCTGGCAGGACACTGCCAGGCAGATCCCAAAACCAAAAGTCATCCTGTGTATCTCCGCCCATTGGGAGAGCCGGAGCACTCAGGTGACTGCGATGGAAACGCCTCGCACCATCCACGATTTCTACGGCTTCCCGCGCGAGTTGTTTGAGAAGCAGTATCCCGCCCCTGGCTCGCCTGAGCTGGCGGAAAGGGTGGTGCAGCTGGTTGGTGAATCCAATGTGGCGCTGGATCACTCCTGGGGGCTTGACCACGGCACCTGGTCGGTATTGTGCCGGATGTACCCTGAGGCTGATGTTCCTGTGGTGCAGTTAAGCCTTAACCGCACGCTGGATACGGCTGGTCATTACGCGTTGGGTCAGCAGCTCAGGCAACTACGACGGGAGGGAGTCCTGCTCGTCGGGAGTGGAAATATCGTGCACAACCTGCGCATGATCGTGTGGGAAGATACCGCTTTTGACTGGGCTGTCGAATTTGATGCCAACATAGAGCAATGGATTCTGCAGCACGACCATGATCCCATCATACACTATGAAAAACAAGGCCGGGCTGCCATGCTATCGGTGAATTCTGCAGAACACTACCTGCCTTTGTTATATGTACTGGGAGCTGGTGAGAAGGATGAGCTAATCAGCTTCTTTGCCGAGAAACTATGGGGAGGCTCACTCTCGATGCGTTGCGTCAGGATTGGGTGAAAACGATGAAATTTTTCAGGATCACCGATCTAGAACACTGTCGACACTCACTTGTTATCATCCACGGAGGTCCGCAATGATCTATTGGATATACCTGCTGATTGCCATCCTGACCGAGGTGGTCGGCACAACCATGATGAAGGTTTCGCAAGGCTTGACGCGCCTGATCCCATCGATCCTGATGTTCGTGATGTATGCGGTTAGTTTTGTCTTCATGGCGTTTGCGCTAAAAAAGCTGGAGGTGAGCACGGCTTACGCCATCTGGTCAGGATTGGGCACCGCCCTGATCGCCGCGATTGGTATCGTCTGGTTCCAGGAGTCGTTCAGCATTGCCAAGCTGGCAGGGACTGGGTTGGTTATCGCGGGGGTGGTTTTGCTGAATATAAAAACCTGAGCCAGGTCAAGCAAAAGACATGGCTCAATATCTGGCTACGTGTAGAAATATCTATCCGCTTACTGCCTTCCGACCTGCCTCGAATGCCTGGCGGTTAAGCTCAACATACCTGGTTGGTACCCGCGCGGTGATGATGGCTAACCACATCTCCGTCGTTAACTCCGATCCAGATAGGCCTACGCGTTCCATCATAGCGGCAAGGGCGCCCAACAGAACTACGTTGGCCGCACGAATGTTTCCCACTTCGGTGGCCATGGCCTCCCCATCCACATAAACTACATTCTTGGTCACCAGGGCGATTTTTTCGTGGAGCGTGCTGTCATCCGGATAAAGTTGTCCACTGGAGGTAACGGTAACTGGTTTGATGGCTGTCAGGTTGATCAAGGCCAGCGCACCGGGTCGCAGCTGGTTTAGGTTCCGTAATGCTTCAGCCTTCTCAAAAGCCAGCATGACATCCACCTCCCCTCCGCCAACCAGGGGGGAATATACATGCTTGCCCCATCGGACGAAGCTGGTTACGCTCCCACCACGCTGAGACATACCATGGACTTCCGCCTGCTTTGCCTGGTAGCCGGCAGCCAGGCCGACGTTGACCAGCACATCGCTGGCGAGAATCGTGCCCTGACCGCCCACACCTGCCAGTAGGAAATTCGTCGTTTCTCTCATGCTATGCCTCGCTCATCTCGACAGGTCTGAAAGTGATGGCGTCGCGTGGACAAATCTGTGCACACACCTCACAACCGGTGCATAAAGCTGAGTCAATCAATGCCTTCGGACGCTGCGTCTTTGCATCCAGCTCGTCGCTTTTCAGGATGGCCGGGCAGCCAATGCGGAAGCACAAGGTGCATCCATTACACTTATCCGAAATTACCTCCAATGGCACCCAGCGCTTGCGAGCCTCAGGCAGGAGGGCACAGGGTTCCAGGGTGATGATTACGGATGGCTCGTCCAGCTTCAAATATTCCTTCAGAGTGGTTTCTATCTCTGAAACCGCAAAGGCCGGCACCGTCTTCACGTGCTTGATACCCAGGGCACGCACCAGTGGCTCTAGCTCAATCGCGGTGGTCGCCTCGCCTTGCAGGGTGCGACCCGTGCCGGGATTCTCCTGATGGCCGGTCATGCCAGTCACACGGTTATCCATGATGACGGTGATCATCGAGCTACGGTTATAAACCGAGTTAATGAGCGCCGGGATACCCGTATGGAAGAAAGTCGAATCTCCGATCACAGCCACATGCTTCTCTGGGCTGCCGGCTTTAACTGCCCCGTGTGCCACGGCAATCCCTGCTCCCATGCAACCACAGGAGTGAATAGCGCTTAGTGGTGGGATGAGCCCCAGGGTATAGCAGCCGATATCGCCATTCACCGGCACTTTGAGCTTATTCAAGATGTAGAATAAGGGGCGGTGCGGGCAGCCTGGGCAAAGCACGGGCGGGCGTGCAGGTAGTGGGCCGACCTCCACATCCGGTAATGGCACATGCGCTGTATCAGGCAGCAGGCCAGCTTTTATGGCTGATTCCCTCACCACGCGTGGGTCAAACTCCCCCACTAGCGGGAAAATACTTTTCCCTTCGACCGCAATACCCATCAACCGGACGCCTTCCTCGATGAATGGGTCCAGTTCTTCAATGACGATCAGCCTGTCAACAGAGTTGGCAAATCGCCGGATTAGCTGCTGGGGGAGCGGCCAGGTGAGACCCAAACGCAGGATGGAAGCAGTGGGAAAGACCTCTTTGGCATACTGGTATGCCACACCACAGGTGATGATCCCGAGGGAATGCTCTCCTGTTTCGATGCAATTGTAGGGGAAGTTCTCAGCAAATTCTGCCACGTCCAGGATGCGTTGTTCGATGACAGGGTGGCGCTTGACGGCGTTCCCAGGCACCATGACATATTTAGCTGGATTACGCGGAAACGCTTTCGCTTCTGCAGGGCTGAAATTGCTGCGCTCACCCAGCTCGACTGCACTAGCCGAGTGACAGATGCGCGTGGTCAGGCGAAGTAACACAGGTGTATCAAACCGTTCACTCAGCTCAAAGGCAGCGATAGTCATATCCTTGGCATCCTGGCTGTCACTGGGCTCAAGACAGGGGATGCGGGCAAATTTGGCAAAGGTACGGTTGTCCTGCTCATTCTGACTGGAGTGCATGGCGGGGTCATCAGCGGAGACGATCACCAATCCAGCCTCCATACCGGTCATCGAGGCATACATGAGGGAATCGGCAGCCACATTCAACCCGACGTGCTTCATCGAAGCCATGCTACGCCGTCCTGCGTAGGCGGCGCCAACAGCAACGTCCACAGCCACTTTTTCATTGGGTGCCCATTCAGCATACGTATTTGGAAAACGAGCCAATTCCTCCAGGATTTCGGTGCTGGGCGTGCCCGGATAGGCTGAGGCAACTGCCACGCCGGCTTCCCATGCCCCGCGTGCTACCGCCTCATCTCCAGAGAGCATTTTGATCATGTGTCCTCCACGAAAATATTGTAGTTTGAAGAACTTAGGCTGTTATTTTACCCCGGAAGTTGCGAAAATTGATGAGCCAGGTAATTCACGTGCCATTCGAATACGGATTTTTGGATATGACCTTTTATAGTTTTCTGTAATCTGGAAATAAACTTGCACCTATGTAAGGAGAGCCTTACCAGATGAGAATTGCCAGGTTTATCAGGTAAAATTGTGTGCTGGTTAATTTTGATGAATACCATTCAAGACTGGATACACTTGTAGGTATTTTTTAATCTATGGAAATATCACTTATTTCAATCATTGGTCATGCCGTTACATTCCTGTGCTTCACAGGTGTGATCCTCTATACCTACCTGCGCCGGAACGAGCTGCATCGGTCCACGCAACAATCCAGGATATTGTTCTACGCAATTATAGGGACAAGCTTGCTTTTCGCCCTGCTCAACCTGTTCAGGTTGATCTATGAGCTACAAGGAAATCAGGAGAACTTGATATCCACTGACTTTGATCTTATGGCTCAATTCTCCAGTATTTTGATCCTGAGCATTTTAATAATTGTTTTGTTTTCTAATAAAATCGTGGTCGAGCGACATACAAGCCCGGCGCGTGTGCTGGCAATTGGAGCGCATCCAGATGATATCGAAATTGCGGTGGGGGGTACACTGGCGAAAATGCGTGATGCTGGTTATCAGATCTCCGCCTTGGTGTTGACCCAAGGCGAAAAGGGTGGGAACGCCAGGCACAGACAGAATGAAGCCGTGAATGGGGCAGAATTCCTTGGGCTGGATGATATCCAGGTATTGGACTGCACGGATACGCGCCTGATGACCGATGAAGTGGATGTGACCAACGCCATTGAAGCGATGATCAAGACTTCTAAACCAGATATCATCTTCACCCATTCCAACCATGATATCCACCAGGATCATCAATTGGTGTACGAGTCAACTTTACGAGCGGCGCGTGATACCCGAACCACTATTCTTTGCTACGAAAGTCCATCCGTGACGCAAGATTTCCACCCCACCTATTTTGTGGAGGTAGGTGAATATGTGGATATCAAGATTCAGGCTATCCGGGAACACCACGATCAGAGTAAAAAAAGTTATATGAAGGCGGAAATGATCCGAGGTAAGCTGGCTTTTCGTGGCGGGCAGGCAAAGGTGGATTATGCAGAGGGGTTTGAGGTCGTGCGCATGATTTCAACGCTATAGGAGTTTTAAGAATGAGTAAGATCCTTGTAACCGGTGTCGGTGGACCAGCCGGTCGAAGTGTCACATCACTTTTACTGGAACGGCGAGTAAGCATTGTCGGAACGGATATGCAATCAATCGATATGGATGGAATCCGCTTTTACCAGGTCCCTCCAGCTGACTCCCCCGACCTTCTCGCAGCTGTTTATGAAATCGCCAGCCGGGAAAAGGTTGATCTGCTGATTCCCACGGTCAGTGAAGAACTGCCCGTGTACGCCCGGGGGTGGCGATGGCAGGAGGAAATCCCAGCACTGATTTCCAGAGCCAAAGCTGTGGAAACTGCCAATGATAAATACCTGACCAGCCGGGCATTATTGGCTCACGAGGTGGGGGTGCCTCGATTTTGTCTGCCTTCGCAGGTGCATTCACCTGCTGACCTTGCAGAACGTATCGGCTGGCCATGCATCAGCAAGCCGCGCATTGGGCGTGGTGGGCGGGAGGTGTTCCTGCGAGAGCAGGAGGATTGGCCGGTTATCACTGCCCTTGGGGATCATTATATACTTCAAGAATTCGCCGAGGGGACTGATTATGCCCCCAATATTCATGTCGGACATGGTGGGCAGGCAGTTGTGGTGGTATTGGAAAAGACTGAGTTAAAAGAGGGAAAAGTGGGTAATGCCAAAAGTGTCCGGAGAGTGGCGGATGCGGATGTGGCTGAATTAGCCATGAAGGCAGCGCGTGCGGTGGGACTGCGTGGACCATTGGATATTGATATCCGCC